>Ga0105347_1001030_pt1 | contig 12424 bp, 10 predicted proteins | sample EasRivMeERMLT890_FD_89677 | JGI IMG/M metagenome (GOLD analysis project Ga0105347, IMG submission 89677) | Soil microbial communities from meander-bound floodplain in the East River, Colorado, USA - East River MetaG ERMLT890 | ecosystem: Environmental > Terrestrial > Soil > Floodplain | place...
CGCTCCACGATGGCGACGACGGATTGTGGGTCGATCGGCGTCGCGAGCCGGATCGCAATCCGCGCCCCGAGCGCGACGTCTCTGGCCTGGCCCGCGGGCAACACGGCCGCGACGCCGTCCGTGGGCTGAACGAGATCGGTACCCTCGTCCACGAACGCCATCATGCTGGGATCAAAGACGACCGAGCGAGTCGCGCGGCGACTCTGCGTGCGCCCCGCGGAGATCCGGACCCGACCATCCGGGAGGAGCTCCGCCACGCCATCGACCCGATCGACGGCCGACGCCGGCGGGATCGCCTCAGCGGTGTTGGTCACCACGTCCCAGAGCTCGGCCCGCACGCCGCCCCCGCCTGGCGTCTCGCCGCCGGCGAAGAGCACACGTCCGTCGGTCAGCAGCGTCGCCGTGTGATGCGCGCGGGCGGTGACCAGCGCCGCGGGCATCGCCGTGAAGGTTCCCGTGGCGGGATCGAAGCGCTCGACGTCCGGCACGATCCCCGCGTTCGCCCCCACGCCTCCCACGATCAGGACCGTCCCGTCGGGCAGGACCGTGGCCGTGTGCCACGCGCGCGGGGCTCGGAGCGGGCCGAGGCTACGGGTCGTCTTCATGCGCGGGTCGTAGAGGGCGGCGTGGTCGGCCCTCCCTTCACCACCAAGGAGAAGCAGGGAACCGTCAGACAGCACGGTGGCTGTCTGCCCTCGGTCCGCCACTGGCCGCTCCTGCGCGGCCCGGACCGCGCGCGATCCCGACGACGTCACCGTGAGGACCAGGATGGCTGACGAGAGCAGCAGTCGAAGGCGTATGGGCATGACGAATCTCCAGGCGTGCGTGAAACGCGGTACCGACTGCGGTCGCTCGACTCCGCGGACTACGGGCTCGTGACGGTCACATTGATCGTCCCGACGGCCGCGGCACCGGGATCGACCTCGATGGTGTAGGTCCCGGTCGTGGGCAGCGTCTGCGTCGAGAGGTTGAAGCTCCCGAAGCCCAGGAGGCTGGTCAGGACCGACCCGTCCGGCTTCTTCAGCCGCACCGTCACCCATCCGAACGTGTTCGACGTCATGCGCACGGTCACCTGCTGACTGGCCGTGCCGCTGAACGTGAGCGTGCCGTTCTGGCCGGGCGTCGCGAGCGGTACCGCCACCGCCGAGCCGCCAATCGTCACCGTGCCGGTCGTGTCCGCTGGGACGGTGTAGAGGGTCAGCGTGACATTCCCGACCGCGTGGTTGACCGGGTCCAGGACGATCGTGTACGTCCCGGTCGCCGGGAGCGTCTGGACGTCGATGAAGCCGGTCCCCTCCATGCACGTGTTGGCGACGAGCACGGTCGTATCGGGCTTCAGGATCCTGGCGTTCACATCGCAGCCCAGGATGTAGCCGGTCAGGCCGTTCGTGCCCTTGAGCGAGATCCGCTGCCCCGACGTCCCGGAGAACGTCACTGCACCGTTCTGGCCTGGCGTCGGCATCGATGCGGTGACCGCCGACCCGCCCGCCGTGATGCTGTTGCTGTAGTCCGCCGGGACGTTGTAGACCGTCAGGGTCAGGCTCCCGGTCGCGGCGCCCGCGGGATCGACGACCAGCTTGTAGGTGCCGGTCGCGGGCAAGGTCATCACCTCGATGTAGCCGCTCCCCTCCATGCACGTCGGGGATGCCAGCACGCTGCCGTCGGGCTTCAGTACGCTCACGTTCACGTCACAGCCGAGACCGATCTGACCGCTGATGCCGTTGGTGCCCAGGATCGACACCCGTTGTCCCGAGGTGCCCGAGAAGGTGAGGGTGCCGTTCTGGCCGGGCGTGGACATCGTCGCAGTCACCGACGACCCGCCGGGCGTGATGCTCGCGCTGTAGTCGGCGGGCACGTCGTAGAGCGTGAGCGTGACGCTGCCGGTCGCCGTGCTGGCGGGATCGACCAGCAGGGAATAGGTGCCCGTCGCGGGGAGGGTCTTGACGTCCATGAACCCGCTGCTTTCCATGCACGTGGCTGGCGTCAGGAGGGTGGCGGACGGAGTCAAGCCACTGACGGACACATCGCAGCCCAGCACTTGCCCCGCCATGCCGCTGGTGCCGAGGAGCGACACCCGCTGTCCGGTCGTGCCATCGAACAGGCGCAGCGCGATCTTGTTGGCGGTCGAAACCGTGACGGTCGTGGCGGTGGCGAACGCGAGCCGCGCGGCGCTCGCCACGTCGCTCACGACATACGGCAACGGCGGGATGATGAAGTCGTCTGCCGACACTGCCGTCCCAAGGGCCGTCCGGACCGTGAGACGACCGGACCCGGTGCTCGGTGGCACCGGCGCAGTGACGGTGGTGGACGTCACGGCCGTGGGCCCGGTTGACGTGATGTTGAAGCGACTCGGATTGTTTGCTGGCGCCAACGCGTCGAAGTTGGTGCCAGTAATCGTCACCGCGGTCCCCGCGACGGCCGAGGTTGGCGTGAAGCTCGTGATGGTGGGCGTGCTCACGGCGACCACCGCGAACGACGTGCTGCTCGTATCCGATCCGTTCGGACTGGTCACTGCGATCGTGCCCGTCGTCGCCCCGACGGGCACGGTGACGACCAATTGGGTCGCGGCCGCCGACGTGATCGATGCGGCCGTCCCGTTGAACGTCACGGTGTTCTGATTCGCCGTGCCGCTGAACCCCGTGCCGTAGATCGTCACCGACTGGCCGACCGGGCCCGTATCCGGCGTGAACTCGATGACGTTGACCTGGGTGGGTGTGGACCGCGTGATGCTCAGCAGGTTCCCGACCGCATCGTAGTGATACACCGCGGCATCACCCGCCGCGTCGATGACCCCCACCAGGCGTCCCAGCTCGTCATAAACATACCGAATGGGATTTTGTGCGGTGAGGCCCACCGCGAACGTTATGACTCCCAATAGGGTGAGAGCGGCGTGACGTGCGCGAGCCATGGGAACCCTCCGCGAGTACGGATGAGCAACAACGGATGAGGTCGACGCTGAAGACGGACACCGCCCCGCGCCGAGCCTCTTCGCAGTGCCAACTAGAAAATTTGCGCGCCATTGTCGTCCGCGTCGTGCGCGAGAGCAATCCCGCAGCGGACATTGTTTGACCTCGAATTGACCCGCAACGGAAGGAGCGGCAGCGATGAATGGAACGGCTCAGTTTCCGGTACGGCCGGAATGGATGTTCGAAGTCAGGTCCGTCTGCCAGGCGTTCGACTGCCTGGCATTCCAGGCCGACCGGCCGCAGTTCGAGCTCGCATTGCGCTGGTTGGGCGAGGCACTGCCCGCCGCGCGCACGCTGCAGGAAACGGATGCCCTGAAAGATCGTCTCAAGATCTGCACGTTCGAGACCGGCACGGCCTTCCACCAGGCATACCACCGCCATCCGCCACACCGACCGTGCCCTGGCTCGCCCGTCGAGGCCGCGCTGCACGCCTGGGGCAAGCCCGACAACGATCCGCGTGAGACGCTGCGCCACTGGACGACGGTCTTTCTCTCGGCCTTCGACAGCACCCATACGTCGACGCCCGCAGAACGAGCGGCAGCGATTCTCCGGGCCCGCTTCACGGATCCACCCGGCCTGCGCGCGCTGGCCATCGAGTCCGGCTGCACGACGAGCGGTCTGACACGCGGCTTCAAGGCCCGCTACGGAATCTCCTGTGGCGAGTACGGCATCAGACACCGACTGCGCTGGTTCATCGACGCGGTGCGGACACCCGGCTCGAATGCTGGACGGCTGGCCGAGCAGGCCGGATACGGCAGCTACCACAACCTCGTCGATGCGCTGCGCGGGAGAACCGCACTGACGCCGCGCGAGGTCTGTCGGCTCACCGACAATGACGTGCGCGAGCTGGTCGATACCAAGCTCAGCCTGTCGGTCAGCGGCGGCGCTCAGCCGAGGACGCCGCCGACCGCGAGCTGAATATCACCGGCCGGGAGGAGCGCGCCGCAAGATTGAACCGCTGCCGAAGCTGCGCAAGACCTTGCGCCCTCCGGGCCGTATAATGAGCCAGTGCCCGAGCCAACGCCCGCATCCCGAGAGGCGATTCTCAGCGCCGACACCACGGCCGACATCGAGCGGCGCCAGGTGGACGCGTGGCGGCGCCTCTCACCCCTCCAGAAGCTGCAACTCGTCAGCGACGCTACTGGCGCGGTGGTGAACCTGTCTCTGGCGGGCATCCGCCGACGTCACCCTCAGGCAACCGAGCGCGAGTGCTTCCTGCGCTTGGCCGCCATTCTGCTCGGCGTGGACGCGGCGCGGCGAGTCTATCCCGACGCGGCGCAGGTGTCTGACCTCCGCGGCCCGTGCTGACCGACCCCGTCGCCGTCGCGATTAGCATCGCTCAGGTCCTCGATGCGTGCGGGCTTCGCTACCTCGTTGGTGGATCGCTGGCGAGCTCGATGAGTGGAGAGCCACGGTCGACGCTGGATGTCGATATCGTGGTGGCGCTGGCGGCGTCGGACGTCGCGGCGCTCGTCGCCGGGCTGAGCCTCGAGTTCGAGGTGGACGAGCACGCCGTCGCGCGAGCCGTTCGCGAGCGTTCGAGCGTCAACGTGTTCCATCGCGCGAGTGCCGTCAAGGTCGACCTCTTCGTCATGGGCGAGTCGGCGCTCGACGAGGAGCCAATTAACCGGCGGCAACGGATTCAGGTGACGGCCAACCCCGACCGGTATCTCTACGCCTATACGCCAGAGGACATTCTGCTGCAGAAGCTGCGCTGGTTCCGCCAGGGGAACGAGGTGTCTGATCGCCAGTGGCGGGACGTGCTGGGCATCATGCTGGTGCAGGGTGATGCGCTCGACCGGATCTACCTCCGCGACCGGGCCGAACGCCTCGGCCTCTCCGACCTCCTGGTTCGGGCAGAAGCCGCGATTTCCTGAAGCTCTACCGCCTATGGTCGCCTCGTGCTCACCGCTGAGAGACGCCGAGACCGCAGAGTCAGAACCCATAAGATCCTTTGCGCCCTTGGCGCCCTCTGCGGTGAAGGGCTCTTGGACACGCAACCGGCGACGGCGTTTTTTATGCCTTCGGGTGAACGCCGTCCATGGACACTTCGTCTATGGAACACGTCGGACGACTGTCCGCCAGTTCAGCGGTAGAATGGCGTCCATCCCTTTTTCGAAGAGGCGTGAGATGAAGACGATGCGTTGGTTCCTGGCGGGTGTCGCCGCCATCTCGGTCGGCAACCTGGCCATGGCCGCCGGTCAGGCGGGCCAGACGGCTCCGACCTATACGAAAGACGTCGCCCCAATCCTGTTCAAGAACTGCACCTCCTGCCATCGCCCGGGGGAAATCGCCCCGATGTCGCTCCTGACCTACGAAGACGTCCGGCCGTATGCCAAGGACATCCGCGACGAAGTGAGCGAGGGACACATGCCACCGTGGCATGCGGCGGCGCCGAAAGGGACGTTCCTGAACGAGCGCGGGCTGACCGACGCCGAGAAGAAGACGCTCGTCGCGTGGGCGAACTCGGGCGCATTGAAGGGCGACCCGAAGGATTTGCCGCCGGCGCCCGTCTATCCCGAGGGCTGGGCCATCGGGACGCCCGACGTCGTTTTCGAGATGCAGGAGGACTACACGGTTCCGGCCGAGGGGGTGATCGAGTACGAGTACTTCTACATCCCGACCAACTTCACCGAACCGAAGTGGATCCAGGCCATCGAGCTGCGGCCGGGCAACCGCGAAGTGGTGCACCACGCGCTCGCCTTCTACCGGGCCACACCGGACATGAAACGCCCGCCCGTGCTCCAGATGAACCGGACGCAGATGGCGCTGCCGCCGCCACCGAAACAGGGCAGCCGGCCGCAACGCGAGGAGCGGACGCCGGGCCGGATACTCGCGACCTACGCTCCCGGCACGAACCCCCAGGTCCTGCGTCCCGGAACCGCGATTCGGCTCGAGCCCGGCGGCGTCATCGAGCTGCAGATGCACTACACGGCCAATGGCAAGGCGGCGAAGGACCGGACGAAAGTCGGGTTGGTATTCTCCAAGGATCCCTCTCCGAGAGAGGTCCGCGTCACCCATTTCATGAACGGCACGCTCGTGCTGCCGGCCGGCTCGCCCGACACCCGCATCGATGCCGACATCACGTTCGTCAGCGACGCCGTCGTCTGGGGCATCTTCCCGCACACCCACGTGCGCGGCAAGAAATGGGAGTACGTCCTCGAGCTGCCGGACGGGACGAAGAAGAACGTCCTGTCGGTGCCGACTCACGACTTCAACTGGCAGACCTACTACATGTTCACCGAGCCGCTGCAGGTCCCCAAGGGGTCGCGTCTCGTGTCGAGCGCCTGGTACGACAACTCGGCCGCCAACAAGTCGAATCCCGACCCGAAAATCGACGTCAAGTGGGGCGATCAGACGTGGGAAGAGATGCAGTACACGGGGCTCCTCTTCAGCCCGGCCGTGGCGGCAGCCACGCCCGTAACTCCAGGTGGCGGCGTTCAGTGAACCGCCTGGAGTTTTTGGCATGACGGCCCCCGCTCGCCGTATCGCCGGCGCGCGGGGCTTGTTCTCGTCTGTGACGGCCTCCGCGGCCGTTCTGGCTATCGTCCTCCCCGCCGGCCTGGCGGCGCACGACCCAATCAAGACCCGCGTCACGTGGACTGGCGAGATCTCGCGAATCGTTCAGGCCCGCTGCGTGCGCTGCCACGCGCCTGACGGCCGGGGCCCGATGGCGCTCGTGACGTATGAAGATGCGCGGCCGTGGGCGCGAACCATCAAGGAAGAAGTCATGACCCGCCGGATGCCGAAGTGGCACGCCGTGCGCGGCTACGGCGACTTCAGCAACGATCCGTCGTTGTCGCCGTTCGAGATCGCGCTCATCGCCGCCTGGGCCGACGGCGGCGCGCCCCGGGGGACAAACGCGGATGCGAGCGCCGCGCCGCCTCCCGCCGTGGCCGGAGAGACTGGCGGCCTGCCGGTGGACGCGCGCGCCATCACTCTGCCCTGTGGCGAGCAACCGGCGCCCGCCGGGACGCTGCTCGCCGTGCAGCCGACACTCGAACCGCAGCACTCCGCCGGGATGGCGGTGCGGCTGCCGGACGGCCGGCGCGAAATCGTCGCCTGGATCAAGGGCTACGAACCCGAGTTTGCCACCACGTATCGCCTGCGCGTTCCGCTCGCGCTCCCACCGGGAAGCCGCATCACCACCGAGGCGCGCGGTGGGTGCGCGATCACCCTTACGGTTGCGGCACCTCGATGACGAACGGCGCCGTCACCACGACCCCGCGACGCTGAAACTGCGCCCACATCTTGTAGCGCCCCGGCGCGGGGAAGACCGTCGTGAAGGTCACTAGCGGACCGCCCGTCACGACGCCCTCCGGGTGTGCGTGCATCGCCGCCGTCAGGTCCTGATTGACGGCGAGCAGATGGCCGGCCGCACCCAGATAGGGCTCGAGATCGGTCGCCGGAAGTCCCGTCGACGCGTCCGAGAGGTGGAATCGGACCGCCGTCTCGCGGCGCGGTGCGGGCGCGACGGCATCCATCACGATCCGAAGGCCGTCAACCATCTGCTCCGATCCTGACACGACGAGCTCGGGCGCCGGCCCAAAGAGCGGGCCGGTATATCCGGGCGTCGTGATCGCGCGCTGGAGGAGCTGCGAGGTCCCTCCCGCGGGCAGGAAGTCGGCGACGAGCACGTACTCCCCGACGGCGATGTCGTGCCGCAGCACGAACCGGCCGTCGGCCGTTCTCTCGGGATGCACGTGGGCGAACTGCGTCAGATCGCGGCTGAGGATGAAAAGGTGAAACGAGCGCTCGTGGACGTCGATGAACTGCGTCACCGGATCGCCGGTTTCGGGATCGCGAACGGCAATGTCGAGTCCCGAGGCCCCGCCACCGGCCCGCGGTACGAGCGTGACATCGATCTTGTACTCGCCGAGGCGAGGCGGCGGGATGGGTACGAGCGCCATGAAACAGACCGGGCATTTGCCGTGGCCAGGCGAGCGGACGCCCGGATGCATCGGACACCAGAAGGCATCGGGCCGGTCCGTATCGCGGACGATCTCGACGGTCGCGCCGGAGCGAAGCCGGAACCACGCCCGATCGTCATTGACCGACACCGGGGTCGTGCCGAGCGCGGCCATCACCGTTCGGAGATCGTCGGCCGCGAAGGCCACATGGGCGAGCATGGCATCCGGAATCGTCCGCGCGACGGCGGTGTCCGCGAGTGATGGCGGCGCGACGTGGACGCCCCTCGCCGTCAGCCACCGGACTGCCTCGGCGTACGCATCCGCCGGATTTGCCCTGCCGCTCGAACTGGTGTCGGGGTCCATGCGATCCAACAGCACGTACTGACGGTCGACGCGCACGCCAACGCCTAGCCCCTGAAGGATGACGCGCGTCCCCTTGAATGCGTCCGCGGCGTCGCCGAGCGCGGCGCCGGGATCCGGCACGTGGTAGTGCAGGTGATGGAAGCGAAGAGTCAGCGCGGGCGGAGCCTGGCCCGATAACGCCGCCAGTGCGGCGACAAGGCCCAGCCCGATGCCGATATGCAGGCTATTCAACATTGAGCTCGCCGCGTGCGTGCAGGCGCACCACCGCGTCGGCCATCTCGGGATCGAAATGGATGCCCGAGCCCTCGGCGATGATCTGCACGACCTCGTCCAGGGGCTTCGCCGCGTGGTAGGCGCGCGCCGATGTCAGCGCATCGAGAAAGTCAGCGATGCCGAGCAGCCGCCCGAGGAGCGGAATGGCTTCGCCGCTGAGGCCGTCCGGATAGCCGGACCCGTCCCATTTCTCGTGGTGGTACTGCACGCCGGGCAACACGGCCGAGACGAGTGGGCTGTTGATGTTGGCGAGGATGCGCGCGCCGTGGACGGGATGCTTGCGCATCTCGGCGAACTCCTCCACGGTCAGTCGGCCCGGCTTGTTGAGGATCGAATCGGGCACCGCGATCTTGCCCACGTCATGCAGCAGCGCCGAGAGCTCGGCGAGCTCCTGCTGCTCGGCGCCGAGCCCCAGTTCCGCAGCAATGCGGCTGGCGAGCGCGGCGACCCGCTCCGAGTGGCGGTGCGTGTAGCCGTCCTTGGCGTCGATGGTCGCCGCGATCGCGCGCACGGTGTCGAGCAGGAGCCGCTCGATCTCGCCGAGCAGCCGCACGCGGTGGAGCGCCACCCCGGTGTGGTTGCCGATGGCCGCCAGGAGCTCGAGGTCCTCTTCGCTGAAACGCCCGGGTCCGCTCTGGCTGTCGACGTAGAGCGCGCCCAGCACTTCGTCGGTCGTCCTGAGCGGCACGCACATCACCGAGCGAATGCCCTGCCCGATGACGCTTTGTCCGCTCGAGAACCGCGCGTCGAGGCTGGCGTCGCGCGCGAACGTCGAGACGCCCTTCATGATCGTGTCGGCGACGAGCGTGCGGCTCAACGTGAACGCGCCCTGGTCGGGATTCCTGAGCCGCGCCGCCGCCACGTCGGCCTCGCCGTTGGTGGTCCCGGCGCGCCGCAGCACGAGCGCCGCGCGGTCGGCGGCGGTAACGTCCAGAATCGTCTCGAGCGCGGCATCCGCCAGCGCCTGGAGGTCACGCGCCCCGGCGAGCACTTCCGAAACGCGGTGGAGCGTCTTCAAGTGGCGCTGCGCCCGCTGGAGAAGAGAGAGCGGCGGCAGCGCCGAGGTCGCCGACGACAGCCAGTCGACCTCCGCCGGTTCGATGCGCTTGCGCACGACCGACTGCATGGCGCTCTCGCCATCGGCGACCACGCGCGCCGTGCCGCCGCGCCGCAGCGCCCCCGGGTCGCGGTACTCGAGCACGGTCGAGCCGACGCGAATCAAGTCTCCCGGCTTGGCCGAGGCCGACTTCACGGGCCGATCGTTGATGAAGGTCCCGTTCGCCGACTCGAGATCGGTCACGAGCACCGCCTCACCCGTCAGGGTGAGGGTGCAGTGACGACGGGAGACCGATTGATCGTCGATGTGGATCTCGCACTCCGCGACGCGGCCGACCGTCACCGACGCGCCGTCGACGAGCGCATAGACGATCGCGGTGCCGCGAACGGCAATCTCAACTGCCGAGGCCATGGCTATAGAATACCTGTCTCATGCCCACGCCGCCGCCGCAGACGACCAAGTGCCCACGCCAGGCTCGACCGTTCATCGCGCTCGTGATCGCGCTCGTGGCATTAGCCGCACGGTCACCCGGAGCTCAGTCCTCGAGCTGGCTCGATCCCTATCGCGAGCCGGCGGCCCGGCTGATCGCCGAGTCGCAGTCGAGTCCCTTCGCGTGGGAGCGGCTGGCGCTCCTCGGCGATACGTTCGGCCACCGCCTGTCTGGATCCGAGGGCCTTGCCAACGCCATCACGTGGGCCGCGGCCGAGATGAAGAAGGACGGCCTCGACAACGTCCGCACCGAACCAGTCAAGGTGCCGCACTGGGTGCGCGGGCAGGAGAGCGCGGAGATCACCTCGCCGCATCGCTCACCCCTGGCCATGCTGGGTCTCGGCAACAGCGTCGGCACCCCACCGGACGGCGTCGAGGCCGACGTGCTCGTCGTTCGCACGTTCGCCGAGCTCGACGCGGCCGGGGCCAGCGCGCGCGGCAGGATCGTCCTCTTCAACGTCCCGTTCACCACCTACGGCGAGACCGTGCAGTACCGTGCCGCCGGACCCTCGCGGGCGGCCGCGGTGGGCGCCGTCGCCATGCTCATCCGCGCCGTCGGCCCTCCGGGCCTGCGCACGCCGCACACCGGCTCGCTGCGCTATGCCGAGGGCTCGCCGCAGATCCCGGCGGCGGCGATCTCGGTCGAGGACGCCGATCGCCTGCAGCGCATGCAGAACCGTGGCACGAAGGTCCGAGTCCGGTTGAAGATGGAGGCCAAGTTCCTGCCCGACGCCGACTCGGCCAACGTCATCGGCGAGATCCGCGGGCGCGAGCGTCCCGACGAAGTCGTCGTCGTCAGCGGCCACTTCGATTCGTGGGACGTGGGAACGGGCTCGACCGACGATGGCGGCGGGTGTGTCGTGACGTGGGAAGCACTGCGGCTGATGAAGAAGCTCGACCTGCGCCCGCGCCGCACCGTGCGCGTCGTGCTCTTCACCAACGAGGAGAATGGCCTCGCCGGGGGCCGCGCCTACCTCGAGCGCTACCGCTCGCAGCTCGAGAGTCACGTGTTGATGCTCGAATCCGACAGCGGCGTCTTCCGTCCCACCGGCTTCGGCTTCACCGGCACGACGACCGCGCGCGAGACGCTGCAGCAGATCGCGGGCCTGCTCCGCGGCATCCAGGCCGACACGATCGGACCCTCGGGTGGCGGCGCTGACATCGGCCCGAGCGTCGAAGCGGGCCAACTGCCGGCGATGTCGCTCGAAGTCGAGGGGAACTACTTCCTGATCCACCACACGCAGGCTGACACGGTGGACAAGATCGACCCGGCCGATATGGCCAAGGCTTCCGCCGCGATTGCCGTCATGGCGTACGTCGTCGCCGACATGCCTGCCCGGTTGAAGTGACCGGTCCTTATTTCTTCGTTTCGGCGACGGTGTAGAGGAGGTAGTCGGCGCGCTTCAGGTCCTCGCCCGCCGGCGCCAGGGTGTCGAGATCCTTCACCGGCAGCACCGAGACGACGGCGACGCGACGACCGTCGAGCCGGCGCCGCACGCGCTCGGCAGTCCCGAGGCCGAAGTCGCTGTGGAATGCCCCGTTGACGTGCACGACGAGCTTGCGGTTGAACTGATCGAAGCCGACGGCAATCGCTTCGGCCATCGTCTCGTCCTTCACGCACTGCGAGAAATAGTACCGTTCGGTCGTCTTCTTCTGATCGTCGGTGCTGCCCGCGGCCTGGTGTCCACCCATCGTTGCGGCAAACCGGTCAAAGTATCCATCCTGAGGGCACCGCAGATCGGCGGCCACCCAGGACCGTTCCGTTGCGCCGAGCGTGTCGAGGGCAGCGAGCCCGGTCTTGGCGACGCTCGAGGCGAATCGCCGCGGCACGTTGGCGGCGATGACCGGCCAGCCTTCGGTCCTGGCCATCTCGACGAGCGGGCGATAGTCGGTCGCGTAGCGAGGCCATGGCCGCGACGACGAGAGGAAGTCGGCTTCCGCGATGCCTCCCGACAGGTATGAATCGACCCCGCCCTGCGCGTCGCGCTCGAACATCTCGAGCGACAGCGTGACCCGCACGCCGCGGCGCCGCAGACCGTCGAGGATCGCCGCTTCGAGCCGATGCGTGTTCGGGTCGTCGTGCTGCTCGCCCACGAACACGACGTCGGCCTTGGCGAGGTCGGCGAGCATGCTCTCCAGGTCAGCGAACGCCCGCCGGCGCGTATCGTAGACGCGCTCGGGCACGTAGGCAGGAACCGCGGCGGCGGCCGGTGCCGCAACCGGTGCCGGCACGACTGGTTGCTGCAGGAGGATGGCGCCGAGTAGTAGGTTACGCACGGGCCGTCATTGTACTAGCGCGGCGGTCGCCGCGCCGTAGACATGGCGGGTGCGACGCCCCTGGAGCCAGGCGACCGCCCGCATCTTCC
>Ga0105347_1001032_pt1 | contig 12416 bp, 10 predicted proteins | sample EasRivMeERMLT890_FD_89677 | JGI IMG/M metagenome (GOLD analysis project Ga0105347, IMG submission 89677) | Soil microbial communities from meander-bound floodplain in the East River, Colorado, USA - East River MetaG ERMLT890 | ecosystem: Environmental > Terrestrial > Soil > Floodplain | place...
AGACATAATCATCGAAATCGATGGTGGCATCGTGATGATCGAGAGAAAAAATCCGCCGCCGGGTTGGGCGATCCCGGGTGGATTCGTCGACTATGGCGAGAGCGTGGAGCGCGCGGCGGTGCGCGAGGCCAAGGAAGAAACCTGTTTAGACGTGAAGTTGACCGAACAGTTCTACACCTACTCCGATCCACGGCGCGATCCGCGCCATCACACTTTGGCGGTGGTGTTTATTGCGACAGCACAGGGCGCGCCGCGGGGCGCCGACGATGCGCGAGTCGCGAAAATATTTTTCGAGGCTAGTCTACCGACGCCAATCGCATTCGACCACGCGACCATTCTGCGCGATTACTTTTACTTCAAGAGAACCGGTCAGCGGCCCAAGCCTTAGCTTAGCTAAGCTTGGCGACGGCATCGCGGATACGCGCGCAACCCTTCTCGATATCTGCCAGCGAGGTCGCGTAGGAAAAGCGGATATGCTGTTGCGAGCCGAAGTCTTCTCCGGGCACGCCGGCGACTTTGGCTTCTTCGAGCAGGTAATCGGCGACATCGCAGGGCGAAGTTAGCTTCTTGCCGTTGGCGGATTTGCCGATGAGGGCGGCGATATTCGGAAAGACATAAAATGCCCCTTCCGGTTTGAGACAACGAATTCCCGGAATCGCATTGAGGCGCTCGACGATCGCGTCGCGCCGTTTGTGGAACTCCTGGACCATCATTGCGACCGCGTCCTGGGGGCCGCGCACCGCTTCCAACGCCGCCCACTGGGCGATGGAGGTGGGGTTGGAGGTGCTTTGACTCTGAATTTTGCTCGCCGCGGAGATGATATCGCTGGCACCCATGGCGTAGCCGATGCGCCAGCCGGTCATAGCGTAGGTTTTGGACACGCCGTTAATGATGAGTGTGCGTTCGCGCAGATTGGGACAAAGCGCGACGATGTTATGCACTTCGAAGCCGTCGTAAACAATTTTCTCGTAAATATCGTCGGCAAAGATCAGACAAGAGTGCTTTTCGAGAATCTTGCCGATGGCCAACAGTTCGTGTTTGCTGTAAGTCGCGCCAGTGGGGTTGCATGGACTGTTCAAGAAAAAAACTTTTGTCCGGGAAGTAAGGCCGGCTTGCAGTTGTTCCGGTTTGATGCGGAAGCCGGTGGACTCGTCGGTCGGAATGAGTTTGGGCGCGCCTCCGGCCAATAGCGCCATGTCGGCATAGCTGACCCAATAGGGCGCCGGTATCAACACTTCGTCGCCGGGATTAACCCCGGCTTGGAGCAGGTTGTAGAGCGAGTGTTTGGCCCCGCAGCTGACCACAACATCTTCCTTGCGATAACTCAGGCCATATTCCTTTTGATATTTTTGGACGATCGCCTCACGCAGCGGTTCAATGCCTTTGACGTCGGTGTACTTGGTCAGGCCTTTGCGCAGCGCGTCGATGGCCGCGGCTTTGATGTGCTCCGGTGTGTCAAAATCGGGCTCACCGGCGGAAAAATTGACGACATCGATGCCTTCCGCGCGCAGCTTGCCGGCCTTGGCGGCGATTGCCAGCGTTACCGAGGGTTTGATCAGTTTGGTTCGTTCTGCCAATAGCGTCATTGCGAAAATCCTTAGGGTTTGAATTTCTCTTTGAGTTTCTTAAGCACGTTATCCGGCACTAGGCCGGCGACATTGCCGCCGAGGCTAACGACTTCTTTGACCAGCCGCGAGCTGGTGTAGAACTCCGATTCCCCGGTCATCATAAAAAATGTTTCCAGCTTCGGTTTGAGCCGATGGTTCATCATCGCCATTTGAAATTCATATTCAAAGTCTGAGATCGCCCGCAGGCCGCGGATCACGACCGACGCGCCTCTGCACTCGGCATAGTCGACCAGTAGGCCTTGAAACGAATCGGCGCTGACGCGGCCATTGGCACTGGCGAAGACCTCGTTGATCATCTGCAAGCGCTCCTGGACCGTGAAGAGAGAGTGGTCCTTATCGGGATTGGTGGCGATGGCGACGACGACTTTGTCGAACACCCGCAGAGTGCGGTTCACCAAGTCGACATGGCCATTGGTGATGGGGTCGAAGGAGCCGGGATAGATCGCGAGATCGTTGTTAGCCATTATGTTTGTCCTTGCGCAGCTGGATTCACAGCCTCTTGTCTGTGGAAGAATGACAGCAAAGTATCACCATAACGGCGCCTATCATTCAATATGAGATCTCCGTAATGGGGATTTATAACTTCCCGTCCGCTATGTTCGACGACGACGATACCGGCGGGGTTGAGCAGAGAACTCTTGCCGATGGCCTGCAAGGTGATTGTAACCAAGCCCTTGTCATAGGGCGGATCGAGAAAAATCAGGTCGAACTTCTCACCGGCCTTGTCGAGCTTGCGTAGCGAGCGCGCCACCGAAACGACCCAGACTTGCGCCCGACGATTCAGCTCCAATCGATTCAAGTTCTCGTGGATCGCTGCGGCGGAGCGCGCCGACTCGTCGACCAACACCGCCTCGACGGCGCCGCGGCTGAGCGCTTCGATACTGACGTTGCCGCTGCCGGCGAATAAGTCGAGCAGCCGCAGCCCGGAAAAATCATGGGGCAAAATATTGAAGAGCGACTCTTTCACCCGCGCCGTCGTCGGGCGGACGGCGAGGCCTTTGGGCACCTTGAGCTTACGGCCGCGTGCCGCTCCGCCGATGACTTTCATGGTTGATTTGTTTGCCCGGTCCTAAGCATCGATGTGTAAAACAATATTGCCGAAATGGCGGCCTTGGGCCAAATCCTGCTGCGCCGCCGCGGCACCTGCCAACGGGTAGATTTTATCGATGACCGGTTTCACTCCGGTAGTTGCCAGGTAGTTGAGCAATCGGCGCAATTCATCACGGCTGCCCAGGCATGAGCCAAAAACTTTCAGGTGATGCCAAAATATTCGCAGTAAATCGGTTGTCGGTTGCGTGCCGGCGTTGGCGCCACAGCTCACTAGCCGTCCGTCCCTGCCAAGCGCAGCCAAGCTCTTTGCCCAGCCATCGCCGCCGACGCAGTCCACGACGACATCGACGCCGCGCTTGCCGGTGAGCCGCCGAACTTCTGACGGGAAATCTTGATTGCTTTCGTCGATGCCATGTTTTGCCCCTAATCTTAATGCTTGGGCAAGTTTTTCACTATCAGCCGCGGTGACGATCGCATGGGCACCGACGCTCAATGCCAATTGCAACGCCGCGGTTGCGACACCACCACCAATGCCGCGCATCAATACCGATTCTCCAGGTTTCAGTTGGGCGTCAGTCATCAGCATGCACCAAGCCGATAGGTAGGCGCTAGGAGTGGTCGCGGCTTCTTCGTAGGTCAGTCCCGCCGGCAGCCGAAAACAGTTTTGCCAGCGCACCCGCAGATAGTCGGCGTAAGTCCCGTCGACATCTTCTCCAAGCCGCTGCGGCTGCTCGCAAAGATTTTGGCGGTCGCTGCGGCAAGCCCAGCATGCGGTGCAGCCGTTTTGCGGGTAGAGGCAAACCGCATCACCGTTCTTGAGTTCTTTGACGCCACTGCCAACGGCAGTGACCACACCAGCCCCGCCGCTGCCGAGAATCCGCGGCAGGCAAAGTCGCTTCGCGTCGGTCCCCTGGCGAACTTGGATGTCGGAATAATTGACCGCAGCGGCTTTCAGGCGAACGATAACATCGTCGGGTGAGTGCAGATTGGGATCGGCCGTCTCTTCGTAGTGCAGTTGTTCGAGGCCGCCATGGCGATGAATCCGTATCGCTTTCAAGAATTTTCCTAGACGAGTATCAAATTCGTTAGCAAGAACGAAAATCAGTGTCAAAGGGAGATGGAGATTTAGGATTCACCGCAGACGCTGCGTTGAAGCAAATCTTCGTTTCTCCGCGTTCTCTGCGTTCCCGCGGTAAAATTCCGAACTGAATGAGTGGAACGGTTAAGCCGAGAAGGAAGTGCCGCAGCCGCAAGTGGCGGTGGCGTTGGGATTGCTGAACTTGAAGCCACCACCGTAAAGGCCGGATTCGTAGTCGATGACCATGCCCTGGAGAAATGGCGCACTGGCGCCATCGACAAACACTTTTACGCCGTTCTGGTCGAACGCCATGTCGCCGGCTTTTAGTTCTTTGTCGAAGTCGAGTTTGTAGGAATGGCCGGAACAGCCGCCGTCGGTCACGCTGACGCGCAAACCATGCCCGGTGCGATTATCGCGCGCCAAAAGTTTTTTGACCTGCGCAATAGCGCTCTCCGTTAGTTTCAGGTCGAGCAGGAATTCGGGATTGGCCATTTCCATAAAGTCACCTGTCAGTAAGGGTAATGCCGGCGCCTAGGCAAGTCAAGGTCATTTCAAGGTTTGGGATCATCGGATCGCGCGCACCATCACCTGCACCGATAACAGAATGTCGAGCTATTTCTCGAAGAGCGCCTGAACGAAGCTTTCGGCTTCGAAGGGCTGGAGATCTTCGACATCCTCGCCGACACCGATATATTGGACGGGAACGCCGAGTTCTTCCTGGATGCTGATGATGACGCCGCCTTTGGCGGTGCCGTCCAGTTTGGTGAGAACGATGCCGCTGATATCGGTGGCTTCTTTGAAGACCCGGGCTTGCTGTAAGCCATTTTGCCCGGTGGTAGCGTCGAGCACGAGTAGCGTCTCGTGGGGCGCTTCGGGCAGCTCCCGGGCGATCACCCGGCGGATTTTCTTGAGCTCTTCGATCAGGTGAACCTTGGTGTGCAGGCGGCCGGCGGTATCGATGAGCAAGACATCGATGTTGCGGCTTTTGGCCGCTTGCATGCCATCGAAGACCACCGCCGAGGGATCGGCACCGGCCTTATGTTTTACGACATCGACGCCGACCCGCTTACCCCAGGCATCGAGTTGTTCGATAGCGGCGGCGCGGAAGGTGTCCCCGGCCACCAGCAAAACTTTCTTACCGTCATTACGATACTGGGCAGCCAACTTGCCGATGGTAGTGGTCTTGCCGACGCCGTTGACGCCCAGAAAAATAATCACCCAGGGGCGCGCCGAAAACGGCGCACGTTTGAGTGTGGCAACCGAGCCGCGCAGCATCTCGACCATGGCCGCTTGCAGTTTGGCCGACATTTCCTGGGCTAGATCTTCGCTTTCGCCCGGCGACTGGCGGCGCAGCGCCTGCATCAACTTGTCTGTAGCTTTGACACCGACATCGGCGGTGATCAGACTTTCTTCCATTTCGCCGAGGGAATTTTCGTCCCATTGGCGATTTTGAAAGATGGTGCCGATCTTCTGAACCCAAGTCTCGCGACTTTTGGTCAAACCTTGTTTGAGCCGTTGAAAAAAAGTGCCGACTGCCATGGGCTGATACTCTGCGAAGCTGTGCTGAGAGTCAAACGAAGAGCCTAGAAAGCTCGGAACCGTACGAGGAAGGAGCTTAATTCATGCGTACCGAGACGACCTTGGATACCCCGGGTTCTGCCATGGTGATGCCGTACAGCATCTCGGCAGATTCCATGGTTTTCTTGTTGTGCGTCACCAGCACAAATTGCGAGTGGCTGCTCATCTCGCGAATCATTTCATTGAAACGGTCGAGATTGGCGTCGTCGAGCGGGGCATCGACCTCGTCGAGAAAGCAAAAGGGGCTCGGTTTGGTTAAGAAGATCGCAAACAGCAAGCTGACCGCGGTGAGCGCTTTTTCGCCGCCGGACAGGAGCGTGATCGACTGGAGCTTTTTCCCCGGCGGTTGGACGATAATGTCGACGCCGGTTTCGAGAAAGTCGTTTTCGTCGGTGAGCACGAGTCTGGCCTTGCCGCCGCGGAACAGGCGCGGAAAGGTCGCTTCGAATTTCTCATTGATCGCTTCGAAGCTTTCCTTGAAGCGCAGCCGGCAGATGCGGTTCAATTTGACGATGGTCTGCTGCAAGTCGGTGATTGATTTTTCCAGATCTTCCTTTTGTTGGCTCATGAACTGGAAGCGGGTGGTCAGCTCTTCGTACTCGCCGATGGCGGCGAGATTTACTTCGCCCATGCGTTCTAACCGGCCGCGGAGATCCTCGATGTCGAGCAGCAGTTGGTCGCGCGACGGGCTTTCCTCGCCGGTGTCGGTGGCCAGCGACTCCAAGTCGGTGTCGTATTTTTCACGCAGGTTGTCGGCAAGATGATGCAGGTTGAGCCGCTTTTCGGCGAGGGTGAGCTGAATCCGGCTGCGCTCCTCCTGGCAGGCATCGCCACGTGGCCGCAGCTCCTTGATAGTTTCGCCAATCTCGGCCAACTGCATGGAGATCGCCCGATAGCTTTGCCGGTCAGCCTGCAAGCGCTGCTCCAAATTCTCAAGCGCTTCCTTGGCGCCTGCGAGCGACGCTTCGATTTGCCCCAGGGCCTCGGTGATTTCGCCGCGCTGGCGCTGGCAATCGGCGCCGCGGGTCTGCCAATTGGCGATTTCTTGCTCGGTGTCTGCTCGTTGCTTTAAGCGATTGGCGAGATTGGCATGCGTGTTCTCGCGCTTTTCCCCCAAAGCGGCATTGCGTATGCGCGACTGCGTCACCGCTGCGTCGGCGCTCTCGACGGCACTGCGCAATTCACCAAAGCTCGCTTGCTTTTCTGCCAGGGATTGTTCACCGGTCAATTTTTGCGCTGTGCGTTCTTCAATCATTTCGTAATTGCGCTGCAACTCGTCGCGTAAATTCTGTAATGCTGCGGTGAGTTCGTTTTGCTCCTGGCTGAGCGCATCCAGGGTCCGGCTCAAGCGTTCATGCTCTTGGCCCGCGGCCCGATTCTCGTGCTCCAAGCGTACTCGGTCGAGTTCGAGCCTATGGATTTCGTTGCTTAATACCGTTTTGCGGGTTTCAGCCTGTTCGAGTTCGGCTTTGAGTTTCTCGTATTCCCGCTCTTCATCGGGGAGCTTCGCTGCCAGACTGGCGAGCGTGTTGCCAAGTTCACGAATCCGCCGCCGTTGGGTGAGCAAATTGCCCTCGAGCGGTGTCGTGCTGCCGCCGGTGACAGTGCCCATGGGGTCAATCACTTCGCCGTCCGGGGTGACGATGGTGCAGTAATAGCCGTTGCGATTCCATAGGGCCAAGCCCGAGCTGAGGTTTGGCACGACGATAACGTCAGAGAGCAAATATTCGGCGATCTCACGATAGCCGTCTTTAATCGATACCATGTCCAATAGCGGCGCGATCACTTCGGCTTCGCCCAACGGCAGCGCCTTTTCCTGGCGATGGCGCAACTGTAACGGAATAAAGCTGCCTCGGCCGGACGCCTGATGCTTGAGGAACTCGATGGACTCGACGCCTTCTTCATGCCCCTTGACGATGACGTACTGGAGCCGGTCGCCCAAGACGGCTGTTAATGCCTTTTCGTAGGTTTCCGGAGCTTCGATCACCTCGGCGACCAGGCCATAAATGCCGTTGGGCGCGGCTGCCTGCTGCTTTTTGAGCATAATCGCGCGCACGCCTTCTTGGTAGCCCTCGTAGTTGCGCTGGAGGTCCTCGAGGGACAATAGCCGCGAGCGATGCTCTTGAATCTCTGCTTTGAGACCATCGATGCGACGCTGTTGTTCGCCGCGCGCTTGGCTGAGAGTTTGGATTGAGGCGGTCACCAAAGTCGATTCAAGCGTGCGCTCGCGCAATGCTTCGACGCAGCTGTTGAGCGCCTGACCGGTCTCATCGCGCCGTTCGGCGCAAGCGTTTAGCGAGACGGTTGATTGAGCGGACTCGCTTTGGCAGCGCCCTAGCTCGGCGGCGATTTCCGCCTGACGTTTGTCTTTTGCCATGCTGTCGTTTTTTAGATAAGCGATTTGGTTGGCGGCATCGATGAGCGCGGTTTTCTCCCGGTCGATGTCGTCCTGAAGTGTGCGGATTTGTGCCTGGAGACCGCTTAGCTCGGCTTCACGCTCGCGCAAAAACGTTTCTTCGAAGAGCGATAACTGGATAAAGCTGTCCTTGGCTTTACTCAGCTCGTCGATCTCCTGGGTCAGGGTTTTCAACCGCTCATTGACGGTTGTTAAGGCGATCTTTGCTTCATTTTCCGATTGTTCCAACTGTTCGAGATCGCGCCGGTAGAAATCGCATTTCTGTTCGTCGGTTTGGATTTGCGTGCGCCGTTGAAAAACCGTCTCTTGTTGGGCGCCGATGGCCCGGTCGGCTTCGAGCAGCGACAAGCGCACGGATTCGTTCTCAGCTTCCTTGCCGTGTAACGTTGCCAGGTGTTCGGCGAGGCGGTTTTCGACCTCGGCGAGGTGTTGCTCCTGTTGCGCGATCTCACGATGCAAGGCCTCGCGCTGCAGCGCCGTGAAGGCAAAATCTTTTTCCCGCAGTTCGGATCTCAGGGCACGGTAGCGTTCGGCTTTCTTCGCCTGCAACTCCATGGTGCGGATCTGCCGCTCGATCTCGCGGACGATATCGCTGACCCGCAAGAGGTTTTGCTGGGTGCGCTCGAGCTTTTTCTCGGCGACTAGTTTGCGGCTCTTGTACATGCTGGTGCCGGCCGCTTCCTCGATCAGGCCGCGCCGCTCTTCCGGCTTAGAGTTGACCAACTCATCGACCTTGCCTTGCTCGACGATTGAGTAGGCTTTGCTGCCGACGCCGCTGCCCAAGAACAGCTCGACTACGTCCTTCAAGCGACAAGTGGTTTTGTTGATGGCGTATTCGGACTCGCCGGAGCGGAACAAGCGGCGGGTGATCATGATCTCGGCCAAGTTGCTGTATTCTGCTGGGCTGCGGCCAGCTTCGTTGTCGAAGGTGATCGAAACCTCGGCCATGCCGGTGGGGGGCAAGCTATCGCTCCCGGCAAAGACAACGTCCTCCATCTGATGACCGCGCAGGTGGCGGGCGCTCTGTTCACCCATCGCCCAGCGCAGGGCATCAACAATATTGGACTTGCCGCAACCATTCGGGCCGACGACCGCGGTGACACCCGGATTGAACTCCACAAAAGTCTTCTCAGCGAAGGACTTAAAACCAATCATTTCAAGACGTTTGAGGCGCATGATTTAATCTAGTTTAGGTAACTTGTTGGCAATATTAGGAAGCTTTAGCTACCGTAACTATTTCACAGCTGTCGGGGGGTGTCAAGAATAAATCACAAGATACTGTGGGGCCTGTGGATAATTTACCACTATATGTTGAATTAGTGCGCTTTGAAGGCGCTTCTTGAGGATTGCATCTGTGGGTAAATTGCTGCTGACGACGGGCTACTGACCCGGCCTAACGTTCCAAGAGTTCGGTATTCCAGTAGGAGGCATCGACGGTGTTGAGAAAGGGTGTCCATTCCCGATAGCGCGATAGGCTAAAGGTCTCTTGCATAAAGGGCGTCCACTGCGGGCGCACAGGAGTGCGCGCTAGTAGCATACCGGCTTGATGCGGCGTGCGCCCACCCTTGCGCCGATTACACTCATGGCAGGAGCAGACCACATTCTCCCATGTGGACACGCCGCCCTGAGAGCGTGGAATAACATGATCAAGATTGAGTTCTTGGCGCGGCAGCCGCCGGTGGCAATACTGGCAGGTCAATTTGTCTCGGGCGTAGATATTGAAGCGGCTGAAACGCACCTGGCGCTTAGGTACCCGGTCGTAGGCCACCAGGAGAATCACCCGGGGCACGCGAATGACCCGATTGACCATGCCGACGGTCTCGTCATGGGCCGAGATCGACAAGTCGCTCCAACTATCGAAATCGAAGGTTTGATATTGCTCATTTACCGCTTTGGCTATGCCCTGGTAGAGCAGCACGAAGGCGCGCTTGACCGAGGTGACATGAATCGGTAAGTAGGACCGATTGAGAATCAGGACCTTGGTGTTGAGGATCGAATAACCTGGAGCTGTGGCTGATAAACTCATAGTCAGCTTACGTCATCATCAATAACGATGTCGATCGGGTCTCGATACTCCATTAAAAGTACCGGGCTCCTGCGTTAATGTCAATTTGACGCTGTACCGACGGCCAGCTTCATCTTGATCTCGCCGGCGATTTCTTTTATAACTCGACTCAGCTACTTGCTCTTTTGCTATTCGTCGGTTGCGCTATTAACTGCGCGGCCCGCCTCGCACCGCACCCACCGGCATCGCCAAAAGTTTAGTGTCAACGTAAAACTATGAAACAAGAAATTATTATCAATTCCACGCCCCAGGAAAGCCGCATCGCGATCGTCGAAGACGGTCAGCTGGCCGAGTTCTTCGTCGAACGAAAAGAAGAGATGGGCGTCGCGGGGAATATCTACAAAGGCAAGGTCGCGCGGGTCTTACCCGGCATGCAAGCGGCCTTCGTCGAGATCGGCATGGACAAGGCGGGATTTCTTCACGCGTCGGATTTTTCCGCCCTCGATGACGTACAGATCATCAGCTCCTCCAACGACGATGTCGAGTTCGAAGAGGCGCCGCCGAAGCCCAGTCCGTCGCGCTACTTGCCCTTGGAAAAGCAGCTTTCCCGCGGCGAAGAAGTGCTCGTGCAAGTGGCCAAGGACCCCCTGGGCACCAAGGGCGCGCGGGTGACATCGCATATTTCCTTGCCGGGCCGCTACATGGTTTTTATGCCGGGCAACACGCATATCGGCATCTCGCGGCGCATCGAAAGCGATGACGAGCGCAAGCGACTCAAGGAGATCGCCCAATCCTTGGGCACGGAGGAAGGCGGTTTTATTTTGCGCACGGCCTGCGAGGGTCTGAGTAAGCGCGAGATTCAGCGCGACTTGGGTTTCTTGCAGAAGCTCTGGAAAACCATCCAGAAGAAGGCTGAAAGCGCGCCGGCGCCGTCGTTGATCCATCAGGATCTCGATCTGATTGCGCGGGCGATTCGCGACTTCTTTAGCGCCGATACCGAGCAGGTACTGATCGATTCGCCCAAGGACCACCGGCGCATCGTCGACTTTGTGCGCCACTTTATGCCGCGCTTGAAGTCCAAGATCAATCTCTACTCCGACAAGGAGCCGCTGTTCGAGCACCTCGGCATCGAAGAGAAAATTACCAAAGCGCTCGACCCGCGCGCTTGGTTGCGCTCGGGCGGCTACATCATCATCGAGCGCACCGAAGCGCTGACCGCAGTGGACGTCAACACCGGCCGCTTCGTCGGCAAGCGCAGTCAAGAAGAGACGATTCTCAAGACCAATCTCGAGGCGGTGCAAGAAGTGGTGCGGCAACTGCGGCTGCGCAATGCCGGCGGGCTCATCATCATCGATTTCATCGACATGGAAAAAGAGGCCAACCGCAAGAAGGTCTATGAGGCTCTCAAGGAAGCGCTGAAAAAAGACAAAGCGCGCACCAATATTTTAAAAATCTCCGAGTTGGGTCTGGTCGAAATGACCCGCCAGCGCACCCGCGAGAGTCTGGAGAACCAGTTGCTGCGGTCCTGCCCGCATTGCGAGGGGCGCGGCCGGATCAAGTCGCCGGTGACCGTGGCCTACGATGTTCTGCGCGCGATCAAGCGTCATCACGCGGGCATGGACAACGGCAGGAATATCGTCGTGCGTTTACATCCTGATGTCGCGAACTTCCTCTACGACGAGAAGAACAACAGCTTGGAAAATCTCGAGCGCGAGATCAACCACCGGATCATCATCAAGGCGAGCCAAGAGATGCACCACGAGAAGTACGAAATTTCCGAATCGTGAGATTCCGATTCACCACGAAGAGCACGAAGGACACGAAGGTTTCGGAGGTTTGAAATTCCGAACTTCGTGAGCTTCGTGTCCTTCGTGGTGATAGGTAAATTACGATATAATGCTACGGGATCAGTTTTTCGGCCAGGCGTGGATATCGGCGTCTTTGCGCAGTTTCTTCTTGTCGTAAACCTCATAATGAGTAAAGGCGCTGAACGGCCGCCTGGGCTTTGCTTTGGGCCAGCTACTGGCGTGGCCGATGGGCATGACCCAAAGCAGGCGCAATTCATTTGGCACCTCGAACAGTTTTCGTAACTCCGGTTCCACCTCTGCGCGCACCGATACCCACACGGTGCCCAAGTTCATGCTGGCGGCGGCGAGCATCGCCTGTTGGACAGCGTTGGCGACGCTCGCTTGAAAAAGCTTTTCCCGGTCGGCGGGCTGGCGCGTGGTTAAATAGACTTGCTTGGTGCGCGCGTCGCCGCAGACCAGCACCAGCACGCTGACATCGCCGACATAGTCCTTTTTCAAGCCTTTGTAGTGCACCGGATCTTCTTTCTTGCGATCGCGCCATTCTTGGGAATAAATCTCGCGTACCCGTTTCATCTTTGTGCGGTCGCGGGTAACCACGAATTCCCAGGGCTGAGTGTTGGCTCCCGAGGGCGCCCAGCGGGCGGCTTCCAGAATGGTTTCGAGTTGTTTAGCGGTCACCTTGCCGGTCTTGTAGACGCGCACGCTGCGCCGATGGCGGATGATGTCCAACAAATTTTCTGTGTCCACGAATGCTCCGTTTTGCTGATGACGATCAATTGAGCGAGACTCGGCTGCGCCGGCCGAACCACCAGGCGATGAAGATGAGCGGCGCCAAGACCAAGGTCATCAATAG
>Ga0105347_1001033_pt1 | contig 12410 bp, 11 predicted proteins | sample EasRivMeERMLT890_FD_89677 | JGI IMG/M metagenome (GOLD analysis project Ga0105347, IMG submission 89677) | Soil microbial communities from meander-bound floodplain in the East River, Colorado, USA - East River MetaG ERMLT890 | ecosystem: Environmental > Terrestrial > Soil > Floodplain | place...
ATAATTTGGAGGCGGCGAGCGGATTCGAACCGCTGCATCGAGGTTTTGCAGACCTCTCCCTTAACCACTTGGGTACGCCGCCCTGAATCGATAGGTAACACGAACTTTCCGAGAGTTGCAACAACGGCGGTATGATTGACAAGCCAAAACCAAACAAGTAATTAAAATTAAACAGGAGCTTCTTACATGGCGACGATGATCACCAGCGAGTGCATTAACTGCGGCGCATGCGAACCGGAATGCCCCAATAACGCTATCAGCCAAGGAGATCCGGTTTACGTCATCGACCCGGTCTTATGCACGGAGTGTGTCGGATTTCATGATTATGAGGCCTGCGCGGCGGTCTGCCCGGTGGATTGTTGCGTCACCGATCCGAATAACATTGAAAGTGAAGAGGTGTTGATTGCGCGGGCGCGGGCACTCCATCAAGACGTCAATTTCGAAGAGAATTTTCAATCGCGGTTTCGAAAGGGTGACGCGCAAGAGAAGCCTGCCGCGGCAGTCCAGCCGCCTGCGCCTCTAACCAGTCCGGCGCCAACGCCAACGGCCCCAAAGGTCGCACCCTCCCCAAAACCGGTTCCAAGTGTGGCGGCGGCGAAGCCGGTGGCGGCCCCCGTTGCTCCAAAGCCTGCGCCGCCAATCAAAAAAGACCCCGTGCCGAAGAAGACTTTCCCGAACGAGGTGCCGGTGAGCTTCGACGAGCTCTCGAACCGTTACAAGAATAGCGGCTCTTTGGGCAAGGGGCTCGCCAAGGCTCTAGTTATCTTGGCGCAGCCGGTGCTAGGCGCTTTGCCCCATGACACCAAGAGAAAAATCGAAGCGGCGGTTCAAAGCCCGTGGTTTAGCGTGGCGGGAAGCACAGGCCTAAATATCCTACACAACGCGTTGATTTATCCCATGGTATTTATGGCAATTGCTGCCATCTTACATGGACCCGCCATCCTCTTCAGCCGAGAAATTAACAATTATGTGCTGGTCGGACTCTTACTGGCGATCGTTGAAGGATGCTATCGTCTCAAGGATGGGATATTGCGTGCTAAGCCGGCGGAAGAAATGGTTTTTCGTGCCGCTGTTTACGGCGTCCCGCTGGGAGTAATTTTGCAACCCATCTTGGCGCGGCACGCTGGGGTCATCCGAGATTTACCGATTCCGGTGGATGGTTTTTATTCCAAGGGATTTGTTGAAAAGCTTGAGCGCGAGCGGCGTTATGGGAATGTCTATACGGTGGAAGACCGCGGGGATGCGTTTTTCCTCCGATTAGAATTCCCGAGATGGTTACCCGACATCGGTCTCCCGAACCGGTCGCAGTTGCCGGACGAAATGCCGGAATACGATTACGATCTTGCACTTAAAGATAGTCAGTTTATTATTAAAGGTAAATGCACCGACGAGAAAGTGCGCAGCATATCATCCAGCATCGGCGCTTTTCCGCCCGAGTTTACCACGGTCATTCCGCTCAAGGAGCGAGTTGTCGGGTTTGCCCATCGTTTTGAAAATAAGTTGTTAGAAGTTTTCTTGCTGAAGGGCAAAGAGATTCGCTGGGAGAAGAGCTATCGCTAGTAAAGAAAATTGTCGGACGGAATTCACAACAAAACCACAGGAATCCAGAATATCCTGTGGTTTTTTTGTTTTCGGGAGTCGGCTGTCATTCAGGCCTATGGTCCCCGCCGACCTCGACGAAGTCATGGCTATCGAGCAGACTGCGTTTCGTCATCCCTGGAGTTCGCGTTTTTTTCTGGAAGAACTGCAAGTCGCTTGTGCGCAATCCGTTCTGGCCGAGGTCAATGGCAAGATCGTCGGCTATGTGCTCTTTTGGCTGTTACCTCAGGAGGTAGATATCCATAACATAGCCGTGCACACGGACTTCCGCCGCCACGGCATCGGACACGTGCTTCTCCAGCAGGTGGTGGAGCAGGCGCGCAGCCGTAACTCTTCTCGAATAACACTGGAAGTGCGGGTTTCAAATGTCCCAGCGCGAAAACTATATGAGTCCCTGGGGTTCGTAACCAAAGGATTACGTAAGGGTTATTACTCAGATGACGGGGAGGATGCCCTGATGATGGCGCTTGAACTGGACACGTTATAACCCTCGCCAACGATGGCGCCTAAACTAGGTAACGGTTGGATATTTTAAGTGTAAACTATTGAAAATATGCCTATTTCTGTCAATGCCGAGAGTCTGGGTGCTCTTGACGGAAGGATTTGGGCTGTTGTATAGTGCCTTCACAATGTGGCGGTCTGGAATGTTTGGCCGCTAATTTTTTTTGTGCCTGACGCTGGTGGAATTTAACAAGATGTTCATCAACCCCTGCAAACCGCTCCAGGCCAAAACTGAGACACCCTTCTTATCCACTCCGACAAGCCCGCTTCATACTCTTGTTAGCCAGTTCCCAGTTCAATATCGGCCGCAGTTTGAAATGCAGTGCGAAAGCGATCCGCGAGGAGGTCACTATGTTTAAGGTCGGTGAAAAAGTCGTATATCCCGCCCATGGCGTGGGGGAAATCGAGGCCATCCGAACCCACGCTATTTCCGGGACCGAGAGAAAGTTCTACATGTTGAGGATTCTCGAAACCGATATGAAAATCATGATTCCGATCGACAACGTAGAATCCGTGGGTTTGCGCAAGGTGATTGACCGCGCCATGGTTTCCAAAGTCTACAAAGTTCTGCGACAAAAGAAAGTCGAAACCGATCAGCAAACCTGGAATCGACGCTACCGAGAATATACCGAGAAGATCAAAACCGGATCGATTCTTGAGATCGCCAAGGTTTTGCGCGACCTTTTTGTTTTGAAAGGCGATAAGGAGCTCTCCTTCGGCGAGAGAAAGATGCTCGATACGGCGCGCAATCTGTTGGTGAAAGAGCTTTCCATTGCGCGCTCTCATTCCGAAGAAAAGATTATGGAGGAGCTGCGGCATATCTTCACCCACTGAACTCTTGATCCCTGCCAATTTTCACGGCTTTATAGGAGCCGAGAGCTGTCTCTCGGCTCTTTTGTTTTCGCGGACAGCAACATGCATGTGAACGCCATCATCGTCGCGGCAGGGGAAGGAAAGCGGATGGGAGGCCCGATTTCCAAAACCTTTCTGCCCATCGCGGGTCGTCCGTTGGTGTTACGCACCCTTGACCGGTTCTTCTCTACTCGCAGTGTGGAGAAAGTAGTTGTAGTTGTGGCGGAAAAGGATATCCGACGCGGCCAGGAGTTGATTCAAAGCGACCCAAATCTCCGCCATCGACCCTGGTTGCTGCAGGCCGGGGGTGCCAGTCGACAGGAATCGGTTAGGCACGGACTCGAAAAGCTTGGCTTGGATTGTGAGATTGTCGCGATTCATGACGGTGCTCGTCCGTTTATTTCCGCCGCGCTCATCGATCGGTGTGTTGATGAAGCTTCCCGTTCTGGCGCGGCGGTAATCGGCGTGCCGGTAAGAGATACGATCAAAGTAGTCTCGGCGGACCACTGGGTTAAAGCAACACCAGCGAGAGATACCCTATGGGAGATACAAACCCCGCAGGCCTTCCGCAAGGAACTTATCGTCGAAGCGCACAATTGGGGGAGGCTTCAAGCCATTGAGGCCACCGATGATGCGATGTTAGTGGAGCAAATGGGTCAACCGGTTTTTCTCTTGGAAGGAGAACGGACGAACATCAAAATTACAATACCTGAAGATGTCTTGTTGGCCGAAGCTCTGTTGCGGGAGGGCCGAGTCTGCTAAATGGCCGGGACGCGCAGGCTCTCGTTCATGCTTCCAGTCCGATAGCCTTGCAAATCCAGGCTGACGTAATGGAAACCGATCTGCTTGAACTTCTTTACCACGGCGTCGCGCGTGGCCGGCTCGGTCAAATGGTGAAATTCCGTTTGTGCTACTTCGATGCGGGCTAGATCCCCATGGTAGCGGACACGAAACTCGCGAAAGCCGAGTTCCTTCATGAACAGCTCGCAGGCGCCGACTTTATTTAGCCGTTCGAGGTTAATCTCGGTGCCGTACGGAAAGCGGGATGAGAGGCACGGGCTGGAGGGCTTGTCCCACGTCGGTAGGTTGAGTTCCCGACTGTAGCGGCGGATGTCGTCCTTGGTCATCTCCGCTTCCACTAATGGATGGCGAACACCCCAATCCTTGGCGGCCTTTAAGCCCGGACGATGATCCCGCAAATCGTCCAGGTTTGTGCCGTCCACGATAATGCTGATTCCCAGTTGATCAGCCTGTTCTCGACAGATCTTGTACAACTCGTCCTTACAGAAAAAGCATCGGTTCGCCGGATTCTGGACGAACGACGGATTACTAAGCTCGTGCGAATCGAGGACGATATGACGGATCCCCAGACCGGCGGCGAAGGCTTGGGCGGCTGCCAATTCCCCGGGCGGCACGGTCGCGGAGGATGCCGTTACGGCGCTCGCGCCCTCGCCCAAAACCCTATGGGCAATCTTAAGCAAGAAGGTGGAGTCCACCCCGGCGGAAAAAGCTACTAATACGCCGCCGGTTGCCCGGAGGGTGTCCTGCAGGTGCTCTAGTTTTGCGTCCATCGTTTTTCGCCGAATAAATCGGTGCTCAGATAGTGGTCGCCCTTATCGGCGAATACCGTTACGACGACATGATGATTCCCCAGGGCTTTTGCCACCTTCAGGGCGGCGCAGCAAGCCGCCCCGGACGAAATGCCAACGAGGAGGCCTTCCTCCGCCGCCAAACGCCGCGCACACAGGGTCGCGTCTTCATCGCTGACCGTAATGACCTCGTCGAGAATGTTCCGATTGAGAACTGCCGGGATAAAACCTGCGCCAATACCCTGAATTTTGTGATAGCCGGGTTCCCCCCCTGAAATCACGGGCGAGGCGGCCGGCTCCACTGCGCAGATACGAACATTTTTCATTCTGTCCTTGAGAACTTCTCCCACCCCGGTGATCGTCCCGCCGGTGCCCACCCCGGCCACAAAGGCATCAATTCGCTTGAACTGCTTGAGTAACTCAACAGCGGTTGTCTTGCGGTGCATTTCGGGATTGGCCGGATTGTTGAACTGCTGTGGCATGAAATAGTCCTTATGTTCTTGCAGCAGCTCTTCGGCCTTGTGAATCGCGCCGCCCATTCCCTTGGTGTCGGGAGTAAGAATCAAATGAGCACCGTAGGCCGCCAAAAGGCTGCGCCGCTCTTCGCTCATCGTATCCGGCATAGTAAGAATGAGCCGGTAACCCTTTACCGCAGCGATTAACGCTAAGCCGATTCCGGTATTGCCGCTAGTGGGTTCGACGATGGTAGCTCCGGGCTTAAGTTTTCGTTCGCTTTCGGCCGCTTGGATCATGTTAAGACAGATACGGTCCTTCACTGAGCCGCCGGGATTGAAGGACTCCATCTTGGCCCACACTTCGGCATCGTCCTTTGCGGGCAGGGTTCTAAGCCTGACCACAGGGGTGGAACCAATGAGATCCAGAATGGATCGCGCGCCATTCAAGCTTGCCACAGTCGTGCTCGTGTTTCTGAGGTTCAATTCGAAATGATTCGCAGAGAATGGTATATTTTTGCTATTTCGAAGTCAATGAAACCAAGTCTTCTTAACGAACTTCCGACGGCAAAACCCGCAAGGCCGCGATCGCTGGTAATCTTTCCCGGCGCCTTGGGTGATTTTCTTTGTTTTCTACCGGCCTTGCGGGTCTTGAGTCATGATCAGCAAGTCGATCTGTTGGCGCGGAGTGAGTTTGTCGACCTGGTTCCTCCGACGGTCAAAGCAAGCTCTCTGGAATGCTACCCGATCCATCGACTTTTTGTAGCCCGAGCGGGAGAGGAAGAAGAACTGCGTAAGTTCTTTAGGCCTTACTCGGCCATCCTTTCCTGGATGGGCAGCCGGCAGGAGACGTTTATCCAAGAACTTGACTCAGTGTCACAAGGGCGCGCGCGGGTTTTTCCGTTTCAACCGACCTCAAGTCTAATGCATCAGGCTGACTATTATCTTGCCTGTCTGGGTGGCTCTTTCGCAGTTAGTGTCCCGCAAATTTGTCTCAGGCCGGAAGCAATCGCATTTGCCGAGCGCTATTGGCAGCAGCACTCTCTGATCGGCAAACCGGTTCTGACACTGGCTCCTGGCAGCGGCGCCCAGGAGAAAAACTGGCCGGAGATTTTTTTTCGCGTGGTGGCGGATTGGTGGTGTCGACGAACTGGCGGCGCCGTAGTGGTTATCGTCGGGCCGGTGGAAGACGAAAGGGGAGAATACCAGGCTTTGCGGCAGGAGGCTGTGGTAGCTCGTCACCTGAATCTGGGTCAGCTGGCGGCTTTGTTGGCGCGCAGCGATCTGTACTTGGGCAACGACAGTGGGGTGAGTCATTTGGCCGCGGCGGTCAATGTCGCAAGCGCGGTGTTGTTTGGCCCGTCGAATTTCCGCCAGTGGGCGCCTCGGGGCAAGCAGGTCACGGTGCTGAATCAGCAGGTGGCATGCGCGCCCTGCACAGTCTCGGCGATGAAGAGCTGCGCGCATCGGCAGTGCTTAACTACCCTACGGCCCGAATATGTATGCAAAGAATTAGACAGGTTGCTGGGAGAGAACCTCACCTTGACAAGGGGGGGGGTAGGGATTACAGTAAATTGTGAAGTTTATGTCAGGAACCAGTTGAAATGATGATGACCGTTAGCAAGACAGGCAGGCGCATCGTTTGCGACTTAACGGGCGTGGAATAAATCAAAACATAAGATGTGCGAAAACGTGCCTGGACACCCGCTGGCAAGCTGGCGGAAATCGTTTCCAGGCTTTTTTTCTCTCTAACGGGGGGCGAAGTAAATGGCTGGAGAGGAAGAAGAGAAAGGCAAAGGATTCACGGTTCAAGATCGACGCCGGTTTTCACCCGAGACCGGTGATGCTCGTGAAACTTCCGAGGAGTCCAAGGAATTTACTCTCTCCGGTGCCAGCGAAAACCGGAGCGAATCGCCAGGCGAAACCCAAACACATGACGTCCTTCCTGAAATCAACTTCTCAACTTTCGTTATCAGTCTCAGCACCCAGGCCCTCATGCACTTGGGCGAAATCGCGAACCCACTCAGTGGAAAAAACGAAACGGATATTCCAGTGGCCAAGCAAATGATCGATATACTCGGCATGCTGCAGGAAAAGAGCCGGGGCAATCTCGATGCGAGCGAAGAACGGCTGATGGAGGATATTCTTTTTGACCTGCGAATGAAGTATGTCGAGGCTGTGAAGAAGAAATAGGAGCGTTCATGAACTTGAAAAACATCTGGAGCGGAAATGTCAGCCTTAAAGGGGTTACATTGGTCGCTGTGGTTTCTCTCGTCGTCGGTCTGGGAATCAGCGGTAGCCTCGATTGGTTGTCACCCAGCCGAGCTGTCAATCTGATGGGCGAAAGTGGAAACCCTGACCTGCGGCCACCGGGCCAATTGCCCGACTTCGTCGGCCTTGTGAAGAAGATCAGACCTGTGGTCGTGAATATTTCTACCACTCAGGTCAGCGAGACTCGCGGCCAGCAGGAATTTGGCAGTCCGTTCGGAGAGGAGGATCCCTTTAATGATTTTTGGAAACGATTTTTCGGCGGGCCGATGCCACGGGGACCGCAGCGGCAGCGCAGCTTGGGATCCGGTTTTGTCATCGATGCGGACGGGTCGATCCTGACCAACAATCATGTGGTCGAGAATGCTCAAAAGATCGTAGTCAAACTGTCCGACGAACAAGAATACGAAGCCAAGGTAGTGGGACGGGACCCCAAGACAGATATCGCCGTCATCAAAATCAGCGCGAAAACCAATTTAACTGCCGCGAGTCTCGGGGATTCGGACAATCTCGAGGTCGGGGAATGGGTTATGGCCATCGGCAATCCTTTCGGGTTGGACAGTACGGTGACGTCGGGTATCGTTAGCGCCAAAGGACGTCACATCGGCCAGGGCCCTTATGACAACTTTATCCAGACCGATGCTTCGATCAATCCGGGAAACTCCGGTGGCCCGCTGATGAATTTGCGCGGCGAAGTTATTGGCATCAACACGGCCATCTTTAGCCGTTCGGGCGGCAATATCGGAATCGGCTTTGCCATCCCGATTAATCTGGCCAAGGAACTTCTGCCACAGCTAAGGGGCAAGGGCAAGGTGACGCGTGGCTACCTGGGCGTTCTAATCCAGAAAGTCACCCCTGAGATCGCTGAGAGCTTGGGCATGGACAGAGGCCGGGGCGCTCTGGTCGCCAACGTCTCAAAGGACGGCCCGGCGGAAAGAGCCGGTATTAAAGTTGGCGATGTTATCATCGAATTCGATGGTAAGGAAATCAAAGACTCGGGCGAGCTGCCGATCGTGGTGGCGCGTACTCCTGTGGACCGTAAGGTGCGCATGAAAGTGCTGCGCGATAAGAAAGAAGTGCAGCTTTCGGTCACCGTCGGTGAGTTAAAGGATGAAGAAGTCGTAGCCTCCGCGCCGGAAAAAGGCGAGTTGGGAATGACGGTGCAAAAACTAACGCCGCAGATCGCAGAAAGTTTAGGCCTTGAACGAGCCGACGGTGTCGTGGTGTCCGCCGTAGAGCCGGGCAGCGCGGCGGATGAGGCAGGCATCCGAAGAGGAGACGTAATCGTTGAGATCGATAGGAAGCCTATACGCGGCATCGACGAATACAAGAAGTCGGTCGCGGGAATTCGCAAGGGCAAGGGGGTTCTTCTGCTAGTGCGCCGGGGCGAGTCGACTCTTTTCTTAGCACTCAAGCCGCAGAACTGATTTCCTCTAGCTATTATTCCGTTGAGCAGAGGGCCGCGGTGTTCGCACACGGCCCTCTTTTTGTTGCTTTTGACTGCGAACTAGGTAACAATCGGTTCAACATTTGGAGTGTCAGGTTTGAAAAGGCCCAAACTTCGAATTTTTAGTATCCTCCTCGTATCCCTTCTCATTGTCACCTCAAGCGGGCTCGTCTTTGGGAGTTGGTATCTTAAACGGCTTGAGGAAACGGTTACGGCAAAATTTGAGGGTCAGAAGTGGCGCTTCCCCTCCAAGATTTATTCTGATTCCTATTTGCTTTATGTCGGAATCAATCTTCGGTTTGAGGATCTGTCGGAGAAACTCCGCCGGTTGGGCTACCACGAAAGTCAGGATGCCCCTAGAGCGAAAGGGGAGTATCGTTTCCAATCAGCCCGTGGCCTGCTGGAAGTTTATCTCCGGGATTTTTCCTATCCCACGGAACAGTTCAAGGGCTTTCCGGTTCGCCTCTCGATGCAGGGGTCCGCCATCACCAAGATTGAAAACAGTTGGACCGGCGAAGAAATATTTTCTCTCGAGCTGGAGCCGGAACTGATCACCGGTTTGTATGAGCGGGTCTGGGAAGAGCGCAGGGTGGTCACTCTGCCTGAAGTGCCACCGCTGATCGTTAAAGCTATCCTGGCCGTCGAGGACGAACGATTCTATACCCACCACGGCGTCGACCCGGTTTCTGTCGCGCGCGCCTTCTGGGTCAATCTGCGGAGCGGGGGCGTGGTCCAGGGTGGGAGCACACTCACCCAGCAACTGATGAAAAATTTCTTCCTCAGCGATGAGCGCAAGTTCAGTCGCAAGATCAAGGAAGCGATCATGGCGATGATTGCTGAACGGAAATACGCCAAGAACGAAATCTTGGAAAATTATTTAAACGAAATTTACCTTGGTCAGAAAGGGTCTCAAGGGATTTTTGGCATCTGGGAAGCGTCCCAGTTCTATTTCTCCAAGCCGTTATCTGATCTCACCGTAGGGGAGGCGGCGCTGTTAGCAGGTTTGGTTCGAGCGCCGAACCGGCTGTCGCCTTACAAGAGTCTCGATGCCGCCACGAAGCGCAGAAATGTCGTCCTGGCAAAGCTTTTGGACGACAAGATTATTACCCGCAAGCAGTACGACGCAGCCGTGCGGGAAAGCTTGCCGCATCGGGAGTTAATCAAGGTAACCAACGATGCGCCGTACTACGTCGACTACTTGCGACGGGAATTGGCGGAGAATTATTCCAACGACGTGCTGACGGCCGAGGGTTATAGAATCTTCACGAGCATGGATCTGCAATTGCAGAGATTGGCGGAAAAATCCCTCGCCGAGGGTCTCAAAAAGCTAGAAGCGTCCTACCCGGCCCTGCGACGTCGCGGTGAAGAAGATAATCTGGAAGGCGCAATCATCGTTCTCCGACCCCAGACGGGTGAGATCAAGGCGATGGTGGGTGGCCGGAGCTATCAAAAGTCTCAGTTCAACCGCGTCTTTCAGGCGAAGCGGCAGCCGGGGTCCATCTTTAAACCCTTTGTTTATTTAGCGGCTCTCATGTCTGGTCCTGAAGGGGCCAAAAAATTTACGCCGGCGACGATGGTTGAGGATTCACCATTCAAATGGAGTTACGATGGACAGGAGTGGGAGCCAGGCAATTATAATGACGAGTATTTCGGCACGGTGACCTTGCGTCGCGCACTGGAGAAGTCTCTGAATTCGGCCACGGCGCGAATCGCCCGGGACGTGGGTATTAAGCGCGTCCGCGACATTGCACACCGTCTCGGCATTCAGAGCTCCCTTCCAGTGGTTCCGTCGCTCGCTCTCGGTGCGGTGGAGGTGACCCCGCTGGAAGTCGCGGTGGCGTTTTCAACGCTCGCGAACAACGGCGTGCGCACGCGTCCCCTGGCGGTGAAACAGGTGATGGATGCGCAAAGGCGAGTGCTGGAAAAACGCGATGTACGGGTTGAAAAAATTCTGACGCCGCAATTGGCGTTCATGATGAACCACCTTCTGAAGGGGGTCTTGGACCGAGGCACGGCGGACGGGGCGCGCCGATCGGGCTTTACCCGTCCAGCCGCCGGCAAGACCGGCACAACCAACGACTATAAAGACGCATGGTTCGTGGGGTATACTCCCGATTTGCTGACCGTCGTATGGGTGGGCTTCGACAACAAAGCGAAACTAGGCCTTTCCGGATCGCAAGCCGCCCTGCCCATCTGGACCGAATTCATGAAACGCGCGACCGCAGGTACGCCGGTTACGGATTTCGTTGTTCCCCCGGGGATCAAGATTGTAGAAATTGATCCGTTGAGCGGTCAACTGGCAACACCCAACTGTTCCTATGTCTTGCGCGAAGCGTTTCTGGAGGGCGAGGTACCCACGACAACGTGCCCATTGCATCCAGTCTCGCGGTTTGATTGAGACGAGTGACTCTTACCATGGGTATTCTCCGAAACTTTTTCCGGAAGCGCACCCTGCTTGCGTTGGCGATGACGTGGGGTATCGGGGCTTCGAGCTGCGCGCCGCGGCCACTCTACCGCACGTCTTTGCCGTCTACCAGTTCTGCACCTTCCGTGAGAGTTCCACCACCACCGCCGCCGTCGCCGGTGCAAGAACCAGCGCGAATACCATTGCCTCCGGAATCGCAAATCCAGGAGCAAAACCTAAAAACCGCACGCCCGAGTCCGAGCCAACCTCCGGCGTCTAAGGAAGCGACCAAACCGTCGGTGGTCATTCCAGATTCCACCAGCGCGCCGTTGCCGGATGACAGTTCATTGCTTGCCAAAATTACACCCGGCACCTCGCCCCAACGCGCTGCGTCGCTTCGGCTAACGGAAGAGGGCAGGAAACTCCTCGAAGCAAATGATGCGACCAAAGCTCTGTCCCGCTTGGAAAAGACGATTGTCATCGATTCAACCAATCCCTACGGCTACTATTATTTGGCCAAAACACAAAATCGCCTCGGGCGTTACAAGGAGTCGCTCAGTTTTCTTGAAGTTGCGGAATCTCGTTTCAGCAGCGACCCCTTTTGGCTTGCCGAAGTGTATGCCCTTCGCGGCGAGAATTTTCGCGCTCTTGGGATGCTCGACAAGGCGGAAGTGAGCTACGCGCAGGCGCTACGGTTGAATTCGGGGAACCGGACGGCCAACGATGCCCTGGCGAAGCTCCAGGGGCAGAGTCAAGCGACTTCGCGCTGACAAATCTTTTACTCTTATGCTGATCCTAGGTGTTGAAACATCCTGCGACGATACCGCGGCCGCGGTGCTGCGCGACGGGTGTACGATCTTAGCCAATGTCGTCTCATCCCAGGATCAGGTTCACGGACCCTACGGCGGCGTGGTCCCGGAATTGGCATCGCGCCAGCATATCCAGAGCATCCTGCCGATTGTCGATAATGCCTTACAGACGGCAGGCGTTACGCTGCCAGATCTCGACGGTATGGCGGTGACCTATGGCCCGGGCCTGGTCGGTTCCCTACTAGTGGGGCTCTCGATGATCAAAGGCATCTCGTTTCGCTGGGGTATCCCTTATGTCGGTGTGAACCACCTGGAAGCACACCTGCTGGCGATTCAATTAGAACATGAGGTGTCGTTTCCCTATATCGCGTTGTTGGCCTCGGGGGGCCACACGTTGCTCTACTGTGTTAGGGGTGTGGGTGATTATATTCACCTCGGCGGCACCCGCGACGATGCGGCGGGTGAAGCCTTTGACAAAGTAGCCAAAAT
>Ga0105347_1001035_pt1 | contig 12388 bp, 13 predicted proteins | sample EasRivMeERMLT890_FD_89677 | JGI IMG/M metagenome (GOLD analysis project Ga0105347, IMG submission 89677) | Soil microbial communities from meander-bound floodplain in the East River, Colorado, USA - East River MetaG ERMLT890 | ecosystem: Environmental > Terrestrial > Soil > Floodplain | place...
AGTTGTAGGGCTGGTGGGCGCTGTAGGATCTCGAACCTGTGACCACGCCTGGGCGTGGTCCGGAGAGGTCTAGTACTTCAAAGGGCCGGTACTGAGAACGTATGCGCCTCAGTCACCGCCAGGCGTCCTCTTGGACGCCTGGCGGCGCGCGAACGCCTGCAACGCCCGGTCCTGTCTCTGGACTTCCTTGGCCTGCCCCCGAACGCGTGGGTCGCGGATGAGAGTCGCGAGCCGCTCGCCCACCTCTTTGCCCCCTGATACGGCGAGGGTGAGGGCATGATCCATCCAGTCCGGGTGCAGGTTGGCCAGGATCGCGACGTCGTACAGGTCGTGAGAAGACCCGGCCCTGAGCTTCAGGCGCATGAGGGTATCGGGATCGACCACGCGTAGCCGTTGACCGCGGACGAGAAGATCCACGAAGCGCGCTGGCTCGAGTGGGACCAGGGCGGGCAACACGTCAAAGGGCACCGCGTCTGCCGGTCTGGAGCCGACCGGGATGACGCCCTTCAAGCAGTGGAAGTCGCCCTCGACCACGTCCCCCTTGAAGAGCCGGACCGTCACCCCACTCTCCGCCAGACGCCTTCGGGCCTCGGCGAGTGGCATCGTGACGATCACGTCGACGTCCCGCGTTCCGCGTACGAAGCCGTAAGCGTTCACCGCCATGCCGCCGGCGATGGCGCAGCCCTCCTCGCCGAGGATTCGGAGCAGCTGCCCCGCGGCCTTCACGAACTTCCCGGCGGCCATCGAACCCGCTACCGAACCGCGGCCGCGAGCGCCGCACCGAACTCCGAAAGCTCTTCCGCCTCCAGAAGGCGCTCCGCCATGCGCTCTCGATCGTTCGCGCTGGTGGGCAACGCAGACGAGGGCGAGAGCAATGCGAAGAGGATGCTCCTGTCCATCGTCGAGACCGCGAGACCTTTCGGAGTGAGATCGTAGTAGATGCGCGCTCGCCCGCCGCGGCGCCCCCTTGGCGCCAGGCGGACGGCCTTGACCAGGCCCTCGGCCTCGAGCTCCTTCAACACCGGGTAGACTCGCGCGGGAGCAAGGTGGACACGGCCGGCGGAGGCCCTTTCGAACCGCCGGATGAGGTCGGAGCCATAGCCGGGCGCCTGGCGAAGAATCTGTAGCAGCGCGGCGCGAGTCGTCACAGGGCCGGTCACGGCAACGATTATACTCCTGATCGGAGTAAAACTGAACCACGGGCGGACCGACGCACGACCGCATGGAGCCACGGCACGACCGCAGAGACGGAGGACGGGCGGCCCGTCAGCCCGCCGGCCGACGCGGATACGTAAGTCATTGAAGGATGGTGGGCGCTGTAGGATTCGAACCTACGACTTCCACCGTGTGAAGGTGGCACTCTACCGCTGAGTTAAGCGCCCGACGATCTTGCAGTCTAAGCCCCGCGGCGCGAGAGCGTCAAGCCTCCACGAGAGCCGTCGGCGGCGTCACAGCCGCGGCGGCTCGGGCAGCGGCTCCTCCCCGGACGGCTGCGAGTACCCCGGGTTGTGCCACTGGCAGACCTCGATGGGCTCGGTCCCCGCGATGAACGACTCGGAGATCACCTTCGGGCAGTACGGGCCGGCCCGCAGCCCCGTCTGCGCGTCGATGTCCACGAAGACGATGTTGGTGGGTGGCACCGGCAACGGCCGAGGTGTCGTCCCCGCCAGCGCCCCCTTCATGAAGTCCACCCAGATGGGCAGGGCCGCCCGCGCCCCCGAGAGGTTCACGGGCGTGTTGTCGTCGTAGCCCACCCACACCACGCAGAGCAGGTCGGCGGTGAAGCCCGCGAACCAGGCGTCCTTCATGTCGTTCGTGGTCCCCGTCTTTCCCGCCGCGTCGACGTCCGCCGGGAAGCCCATCTTGCGGGCCTCGTAGGCGGTGCCCGACGTGATCACGCTGCGCATCATGTTCGTGACCAGGAACGCGGACTCGGCGTGGACGACACGCGGCGGCTTGGGGTAGTGCTGCTCGATCACCGACCCTCCGTCTTCGGTGACCTTCAGCACCGTGGTGGGCTCCACCTTCAGCCCCAGGTTGGCGAGCACGTTGAAGGCGGTGGCCATCTCGAGGGGCGTGGCTTCGAAGGACCCGAGCGCCACCGCCGGGTAGGGCTTGATGTTCTCGCCGATGCCCAGCTTCTTCGACCACAGGTCGGCCACCCTCTCGTAGCCCACCATCTCCGCGACCTTCACGGTGGCGTTGTTGAGGCTCAAGGCCAGGGCCTTGCGCAGGGTCACGTAGCCCATGTAGCGGCCCTCGTAGTTCTCGGGCGTGTACTCCTTGTTCCCGAAGAGGAAGGTCGAGGCCGAGTCGTCCACGACGGTGGCGGGGGTGATGGGCGGCAGCGACGGGTCGTCGAACGTGGCCTCGAAGGCGGCGAGGTAGACGAAGGGCTTGAACGTGCTCCCCGGCTGGCGCCGGGCCTGGGTGACGCGGTTGTACTGGCTCGTTCCGTAGGAGCGGCCGCCCACGAGGGCCACGATGGCGCCCGTCTGCGGGTCGAGGGCGATGAGGCAGCCCTGCAGCGGCCCCTCCTTGCTCTTCCGGCGGATCATCTTCTCGACCCGCTCCAGGCCGGACTGGAGGACGGACTGGGCCAGCGCCTGCAGCGAGAAGTCGAGCGACGTGTAGATGGCCAGGTTCTGGGTCTTGAGGTCGCGGGCGTCGTAGCGGGCCGCGAGCTGCTCCCGCACCAGGTCCACGAAGTACGGGGCCTCGGTGGTGTCCACCGACGGGGCCTGGATCTTCAGGGGCTGGGCCATGGCCGCTTCCGCGGTGGCGGCGGGGATGTACCCCGCGTCCACCATGGCGCGCAGGACCTGGTTGCGGCGCTCGGTCGCGCGGTCGGGATGGCGGTAGGGGTTGTAGGGGTTGGGCGAGGCGATCATCCCCGCCAGCATCGCCGACTCCACCAGCGTGAGGTTGCCCACGTCCTTGTGGAAGTACATCCGCGCGGCCTCGCCCACGCCGTGGATGGAGAAGGATCCCACCTGTCCCAGGTAGACCTCGTTCAGGTACAGCTCCAGGATGTCCTTCTTCTGCGCGCGCCGCTCGAGGACGAAGGCGAGGAGGGCCTCCTGGACCTTGCGCTGCACCGTGCGCTCCGGCGTCAGGAAGAAGTTCTTGACGAGCTGCTGGGTGATGGTGCTGCCGCCCTGGATGTAGCTCTCCGCCCGGATGTTCTTGATGGCGGCGGCGATGATCCGGAAGGGATCGAGGCCGGGGTGGCTGAAGAACCGCCGGTCCTCGATGCCCAGCACCGCCTTGATCAGGCTGTCGGGCAGCTCCTCGTAGCGCACGAGCCGGCGCTTGTCCCGCTCTTCGAAGAGGTACGTGATGAGCTCCGGCTCCAGGGTGTGCGACGGGAAGAGCCGCTTGCTGTGCACGCCGCGCAGCTCCTTGACCTGGCTCTTGTCGAAGAGAACCGCGATGGGCTCGTCTCCGGTGCGGGGCACGAAGACGACCGACCCGGAGCCGACCATGAACTCGCCCTGGCCCGCGGGCGTGTCCGTCTTCTGCTCGTATTTCAGGCCGTTCAGGGTCTTCACCAGGCCGGAGACGGAGATGGGCAGCCCGGGGCGCAGGACGAGCGGCCGCGCGTACAGCCGCGACGGCGACATCCAGTGCTCGCCCTGCAGGCGCCGCTCCACCATCACGCTGTAGCGGAGGTAGTAGTAGATGAGGACGGACGAGCCGATCACGATGGGCAGGGTGATGATCGTGAGCAGCGTCAGCACCAGCCGGAGTCGTTCGGGGGAGTAGCTGTACCGGGCGGGCGGGGGCAACGCTTGATTATAGCGGGGTTGCGCTCCACGGCCGGCCGCCGCTACCATCGCCGCGAATGGCCCGCGGCGCGCTGTTCCTGCTGACCGCGGCGTCTTTCTCGACCCTGGCCCTCTCGCCCGCCTTCGCCCAGACGCGGCCGCTGCAGACCGAGGAGGCGTCCACCGCCCCCGCGGGCTCGGTGGTCCTCGAGGCCGGCGGGGACACCATCCGCGACGAACCCAACTTCCTGACCGGCGAGGAGCGCGACCGCTGGGACGCGCCGGTCCTGCGCCTCGTCTATTCGCCGGCGCGCAACGTCGAGCTGGACCTCGAATGGACGGTGCGCGTGGGCGCCGTCGACGATCCGACCTTCGGGAGCGTCTCCGACTACGGGGACGTGGCCCTACGGGCCAAGGTGAACTTCGTCGAGGAGCATCGGGGGGTACCCGCCCTCGGCGCGCGGTTCACGGTGACGCTGCCGGAGACGAGCTTCGGCAACGGCCTGGGTCCCAACGCCCTGCGCATGTCGGCGCAGGTCCTCGTCTCGAAGATCCTCGGCCGGACTGCCGTCCACGCCAACGCCGGCCTCGCCATCCACGACGAGGTCCTGCGGCCCCACGAGCAGCGGGACTTCTTCGCCTATGGGCTGGCCCTGGTCCGTCCCATCGGTGCCGCCGCGATCGTGGCCGAGGTGTCCGGCCGGGCGGGCGACGGCGCGCCGGGCGCGGAGGAGCGGTCGGAAGCCCGGGCGGGCTTCCGATTCGGCCAGGGCCGCCTACGGTGGGACGCCGCCGTGCGCCGCGGCCTGGCCGAGGCGGACGGTGGATGGGGACTGACGGCGGGCTTGGCCTGGACGATCGGGCATTAACGGCCTGCGAACTCGCCCCGGGGCGAGTTTCTCACTCGCCCTGACGAGGACTAGCTGAGCACCTCGAGCCTCACCTTGCCCGTGCCCGGGCCGATGAGGCCGATCTGGCGGGCCGCGCCGCGGGACAGGTCGATCACCCGGTGCGCGTTGGGGAAGCGGTCGTTGATGCGCACCACCACGCTGCGCCCGGTGGAGAGCAGCGTCACGCGGACGCGCGTGCCGAACGTGAAGGTCATGTGGGCCGCGGTCAGGTCGTCCTGGTCGAAGACCTCGCCGCTCGAGGTCTTCTTGCCGTCGTAGCCGGGACCGTACCAGGACGCGATGCCCTCCTGCACGAGACCCGCGGGCGGGTCCACTGCGGGTGGAAAGCGGAAGTGGCGCGGGCCGCAGGCGGTCGCGGCGAGCGTCACCGCCAGAGCGAGTGTGGGAATGCTGGACCGGTTGAACGGCCTGAAACGACGGGTTGATCGGCCAGAAATGGTGTTGTTCTGATATGTCACGAGATCGTGTGCACCCGCAGCATGTTCGTGGCCCCGGTGGTGTGGCTCTGGCCGGCGAGCATCACCACCTTGTCGCCGCTGGCGGCCAGGCCGCGCCGCTTCAAGAGCTCGTCGCCCTTCACGATCATCTCGTCCGTGGTGGCCGAGAATTCCGATTTGACCGGCACCACGCCCCACCACAGCGGCAGCCGCCGGTAGGTCTCGTCGTTGGGGGTGACGGCGGCGATGGCGGCCCGCGGCCGGTACGAGGAGACGAGGCGCGCCGTGGACCCGGATTCCGTGAAGGCCACGATCAGCTTGCAGCCCAGCTCCTCGCAGACGGTGTTGGCCACGCGGGCCAGGCTCCGCGCCACCTGGGCGCCCTGACCGGCCACGCCGCGGGTGTCGGTGGATCGCGTGGCGGCGCGGAGGCGGGTGGGGGCGCGCACGCTGAAGTGCTCCTCGGTGTAGTGCGCGATGCGGGCCATGGTCTCGACGGCGAGGACGGGGAAGCGCCCGGAGGCGGTCTCCGCGGAGAGCATGACCGCGTCGGTGCCGTCCAGGATGGCGTTGGCCACGTCCGAGGCCTCCGCCCGCGTGGGACGGGCGCTCTCGATCATGCTCTCCAGCATCTGGGTGGCGGTGATGCACACGCGCCCCGCGGCGTTGGCCATCTCGATGATCCGCTTCTGGAGGGTGGGCACCTCCTCCGTGGACATCTCCACGCCCAGGTCGCCGCGCGCCACCATCACGCCGTCCGTGGCCTCGAGGATGGCGGGCAGGTCGTCCATCGCCTCCCGCTTCTCGATCTTGGCGATGAGGGGGGCGGTGCCGCCCAGCGAACGGATCAGGGCCTTCGCCTGCTCTACGTCCACGGCCTGGCGCACGAACGAGAGGGCCACGTAGTCCACGCGGTGCTCGATGCCGAAGGCGAGGTCGCGCCGGTCCTTCTCCGTCAGGGCCGGGGTGGAGAGCTTCACGCCGGGCAGGTTCATCCCCTTGTTCGACCGCAGGGGCCCGCCGTGGACGACCACGCACTCCACCTCCTGGCCGGACGTCCGCACCACCTTCAGCTCCAGGTTCCCGTCGTCGAGTAGGATGCGGTCGCCCGGTGCCACGTCGGCGGGCAGCGGGTCGTAGGTGGTCGAGATGAGCCGGGCCGTGCCCTCCACGGTCTCGTCCGTGGTGATGGTGATCGAGGCGCCGTCCTCGAGCATGACCTCGCCGCCCCGGACCTTGCCCGTCCGGATCTTGGGCCCGGAGAGGTCCTGGAGCACGGCCACGGGCCGGCCGGCCGCGGCCGCGATCTCCCGCACGGTCTTCAGCACGGCCAGGTGGTCGGCGTGCTCGCCGTGGGAGAAGTTCAGCCGGACGACGTCGACGCCGGCCTGGACGAGGAGCTGGAGGACCTTGGGGTCGCGAGAGGCGGGGCCGATGGTGGCCACGATCTTCGTGTGTCTCACGCGCGCCACGAAGTATACTGCCAGCCTCCGCATGCGCAGGACCTTCTTCGCCGCCCTCGCGCTCGCCGCGGTCCTGCCGGCGCGGACCGCGTCTGCCGATCTGCCCGAGATCGTGGAGCGCGGCACGCTGCGGGTGCTGGTGGTGATCGACACCCGCCGGCCCGAGTTCTTCACCATGAACGAGGCGGTCCCCGGCTTCGACCGCGAGGTCCTGCAACGCTTCGCCCAGCTGCACCACGTGAGGCTGGAGCCGGTCCCCGTCCCCTCCTGGGACGCGCTCATCCCCGGGCTGCTGGACGGCAAGGGCGACCTCATCGGCGGCCGGTTCACGGTCACCGAGTCGAGGAAGAAGCTGGTGGCCTTCACCACCGAGGTGTTCCCGACCCGCAACGTCGTCTTCACGCGCCAGCCGCACCGCACGGTGCGCACCATCGAGGAGCTGCGGGAGGAGAAGGTGGGGACGATCAAGGGGACGAGCATGGCCGAGGCCATCGCCGCCGCCGCCGTGCCTCCGGCGCGGGTGGACGACGGGATACCTCCGGGGGGATTCGCCGAGGCCCTGAAGTCCGGCCGCATCACCGCGGCCGTCTGGGGCGTGGAGAGCGCCATCGCGGCCCAGCGCGAGGACTCCGCCATACAGATCGGCCTTTTCCTGGGACCGCCGAGCAGCCTGGCCTACGCCGTCCGGAAGGGAGACACCGCGCTGCTCCTGGCGCTGAACGACTACGTCTCCAACCTGCGCCGGACCCCCACCTGGAGCCGGCTGGTGGTGGACTACTTCGGCGCCGACGCCCTCGAGGTCCTGAAGAAGGCGCGGGAGTGACGCGAAATTGACACGCCCTGCTGCATCTGGGATAAACCGCCTGCCCTCTTAGCCATGCTCCCCTCCTACGTCCCCGTCCTGATCCTCGGCCTCGTGGCGCTGGGCTTCGGCGTCTTCACCCTGGTCTTGTCGTCTCTTCTGGGCGGTCCGCGCCCCAACCCCGCCAAGAGCGCCGTCTACGAATGCGGCGTCCCCGCCGTGGGCAGCGCGCAGCGCGTCAACGTGAAGTTCTACCTGGTCTGCATGATCTTCATCCTGCTGGACGTGGACGCGGCCTTCCTCTACCCGTGGGCGCTCGTCTTCCGCCAGATCGGCGTGTTCGGGTTCGTGGAGATGGCCGTCTTCATCCTCCTCCTGGGCGGCGGCTTCGTGTACGCCTGGAAGGCGGGGGCCCTGGACTGGTAGGCCGGCCCATGGAGTTCACGCCGGAGAACAAGGCGTCCTTCGACAAGGTCGTGGCGCGCTACCCGGTCAAGCGCTCGGCCCTTCTGCCCACGCTGCACCTCATCCAGGAGCAGGAGGGCTACCTCACGAGCGAAGGCATCGAGTACGCGGCGAAGCTGCTCGACCTGACCCCCGCCCAGGTCCACGACACCGCGAGCTACTACACGATGTTCCGCTTCGCGCCGGAAGGGAAGGTGCACCTCGAGTTCTGCACCAACCTGTCCTGCGCGCTGGCGGGGGCCGACGAGCTCGTGGCCGAGACCTGCCGGCGGCTGGGGATCCGGGAAGGCGAGACCACGAAGGACGGCCGCTTCACCGTGCGCCGCGTGGAGTGCCTGGCCGCGTGCGGGGGCGGGCCCGCCGTCCAGGTCGGCGGCGAGTGGGTGGAGCACGCCCGGCTCGACGACCTGGCCGGGGTCCTCGACGGGTCGCTCACCTACCGGCCCTTCCAGTGGCCCAGGAGCCCGGGCGAGATGATCCTCCTGGCCAACGTGTGGAAGGAGGACTCCGCCTCGATCGAGGTCTACAAGAAAGCCGGTGGCTACGCGAAGCTGAAGGACTTCCTGGCCATGAAGCCGGACGATATCGTGGAGGCCCTGAAGAAGGCCAACCTGCGGGGCCGCGGGGGCGCCGGCTTCCCCACGGGGATGAAGTGGGGCTTCCTTCCCAAGAACGACAAGCCACGCTACCTGTGCGTCAACGCCGACGAGGGCGAGCCGGGCACCTTCAAGGACCGCCTTCTCCTGGAGAAGGACCCGCACCGCCTCATCGAGTCCTGCGTGGTCTCCTCCTACGCCATCAACTGCAAGAACGCCTACATCTACATCCGGGGCGAGTTCACGGAGGGCATCCGCGTCCTGACGAAGGCGCTGGAGGAGGCCTACGCCGCCGGCTACCTGGGCAAGAACATCCTGGGCACCGGCGTGGACGTGGACCTCACCCTGCACTCCGGGGCCGGGTCCTACGAGTGCGGCGAGGAGACCGCCCTCATCGAGAGCCTGGAGGGCAAGCGCGGGCAGCCCCGGCTCAAGCCGCCGTTCCCCGCCGTCTCCGGCCTCTACAACTGCCCGACGGTGGTCAACAACGTGGAGACGCTGGTGTGCGTGCCCCTGATCCTGGAGAAGGGGGCGGACTGGTTCGCCGCGGCGGGCTCCGAGAAGAACGGGGGGCCCAAGCTCTACTGCATCAGCGGCCACGTGAAGCGGCCGGGCGTCTACGAGGCGCCCATGGGGCGGATCACCCTCCGCCAGCTCATCTTCGACGAGGGCTACGGCGGCGGCCTGCGCGAGGGGCGCAAGCTCCGCTGCGTGGTCCCGGGCGGGTCCTCGACGCCGGTCCTCACCGCGGACGAGATCGACGTGAACATGGACTTCGACCGCGTGGCCAAGGCCGGGTCCATGCTGGGCTCGGCGGGCACGATCGTGATGGACGACTCGACCTGCATGGTGTGGATGGCCCAGCGGCTCGCCTACTTCTACCGCCACGAGTCGTGCGGCAAGTGCTCGCCCTGCCGCGAGGGGACGGGCTGGCTGCTGCGGCTGCTCGACAAGATCGAGGAAGGCCAGGGCACGGAGCGGGACCTGGAGGTCCTGTGGAACGTCTGCGACTCCATCGCGGGCAAGACGCTCTGCGCGTTCGGCGACGCCGCGGCCACGCCGCCGCAGTCCACGCTCAAGAAGTTCAAGGACGAGTACGAGTACCACGTGCGGGAGAAGCGGTGCTGGCGGAAGGTTGCGCGGACGTTCGAGGAGGCCAGGGCCATGGCCTCCTCGGCCCCCGCGCCCGCCGCCGCCGCTGTCTGAAGAGAGGAGAGTGCGATGCCCAAGTACGTGATCGAGAGAGAGCTGCCGGGGGCGGGGAAGATGTCCCCCGAACAGCTACGGGGAATCTCGGAGAAGTCGTGCGGCGTGCTCAAGAACCTGGGACCGCAGATCCAGTGGCTGCACAGCTACGTCACCGACGACATGATCTACTGCGTCTACATCGCGCCCAACGCGGAGATCGTCCGCGAGCACGCCAGGCAGGGAGGCTTCCCGGCCAACAAGGTCTCCCAGGTCCGGTCCGTCATCGACCCCACGACCTCGGAGTGACCGGCCGCCCGTGACGCCGAGCCCGGTCCAGCAGGAGCTGATCGTCGCCGTGGTGAAGGTGCTGGTCGCCTTCGGCGCCCTGCTGACCCTCTTCTCGGTCATGACCTGGGCGGAGCGCCGGCTGCTGGCCTTCATGCAGTTCCGGCTGGGCCCCAACCGGACGGGGCCCATCGGCATCCTCCAGCCCGTGGCCGACGGCATCAAGCTGTTTTTCAAGGAGGAGGTGGCCCCGGCGGGGGCCAACAAGTGGCTGTTCGTGGCCGCGCCCGCCCTGGCGGTGTTCACCGCGTTCCTCGCCATCGCGGTCGTGCCCTACGGCGGGACCATCACGCTCCCGCGCTGGGGCCTCCTGCCCGGCTGGCTCCAGGGCCGCGAGGTCGTGCTGCAGATCGCCGACCTCGACGTGGGGATCCTGTTCCTCTTCGCCGTCTCGTCCCTGGGCGTGTACAGCATCGTGATGGCGGGCTGGGCGGCCAACAACAAGTACACGCTCCTCGGCGGCCTGCGCTCCTCCGCCCAGATGTTCTCCTACGAGCTGGCCCTCGGCCTCTCGTGGGTGGGCGTGATCATGCTCGCCGGGTCCTTCCGCATCCAGGACATCGTGGCCGCGCAGGCCGGCGGCTTCTGGCACTGGAACTTCGTCCAGCAGGTGGTGGGCTTCGCCGTCTATCTCGTGGCGGCCACGGCCGAGGTGAACCGCACGCCGTTCGACCTGCCGGAGGCGGAGACGGAGCTCGTGGCCGGCTTCCACACCGAGTACTCCTCGATGCGCTTCGCCCTCCTGCAGATGGCGGAGTACGTGAACATGATCACGGTGGCCGCGGTGGGCGCCAACCTCTTCTTCGGCGGCTGGCTCTCGCCGCTGCCCTTCCTTCCCGACTCGCCCCTCTGGTTCTTCGCCAAGATGCTGGCGGCCCTCTTCTTCTTCATCTGGCTGCGCGGCACGCTGCCCCGGCTCCGCTACGACCAGCTCATGGCCTTCGGCTGGAAGGTGCTCGTCCCCCTGGCCACGCTGAACATCCTGGTCACCGCGGCCGTGGTGGCCTTCGTTCCCCCAGGCTGGCCCTTCCGATGACCGCCATCCTCTTCTATGTGTTCGCCGCCCTGGCCGTGGCCTCCGCGCTGGTGGTGGTGGGGCAGCGCAACCCGATCTACAGCGCCTTCGGCCTCATCGTGACGCTGTGCTCGCTGTCCGTGATCTTCGGCCTGCTGGGCTCGCCCTTCATCGCCGCCCTGCAGGTGGTCGTCTACGCGGGCGCCATCATGGTCCTCTTCCTGTTCGTGATCATGCTCCTCGGCGTGAAGCCGGAGGACCGCGAGAGCGGGGGGACGCTCAAGGCGGTGGCCCTGGCGCTGGCCCTGGCGCTGGCGGCGGAGATGGGGGTGGTGCTCCTGGGCGCCGACCAGCCGCCGGCCTCCTCGCTGGACGCCTCCACGCGCGCGGTGGCGCACGTGCTCTTCTCCGCGCCGTACCTCTACGCGTTCGAGGCCACCTCCATCCTCATCCTGGCCGCGCTGGTGGGCTCGATCGTGCTGGCCCGGAGGGATGCGTGAGCGCCGACCTCGTCCAGCCGGCCCTGGTGCTGAGCCTGGTGCTCTTCGTCGTGGGCGCCCTGGGCGTCTTCCTCCGTCGGAACATCATCACCGTGTTCATGTGCGTGGAGCTGATGCTCAACGCGGTCAACCTGGCCTTCATCGCGTTCAGCCGGGCGCGGGGCACGCTGGACGGGCAGGTGCTCGTCTTCTTCGTGCTGACCGTGGCCGCCGCCGAGGCCGCGGTCGGGCTGGCCATCATCATCGCCCTGCACCGCGGCCAGGACACGCTGGACGTGGACGCCTTCCGGATCCTCAAGTGGTGACCGGCGTCCTCGAGGACCGCGTGGTGGTGGTCCTGCCCTTCATGGTCCTGCTCCTGCCCCTGGCGGGCTTCATCGTGCTGTGCCTTTTCGGCGACGCCATCCGCAGGCACGGCGAGTCGCGGGGGGCGGGGATCCTCGCCTGCGTGACCGTGCTGGCTTCCTTCGGCCTCTCCGTCTGGAGCGTGATCCGGCTCCTGGCCCTGGTGGGGGGCAAGGACGGGCTCCGCTTCTCGCAGCCTTACCTCGGCGTGGAGTGGATGGAGGCGGGGGGATTCCGCGTGCCTCTGAGCCTGCTCCTGGACGCCCTGTCGGCCGTGATGATCCTGGTCGTCACCGGGGTGGGCGGCCTCATCCACGTCTATTCGCTCGGCTACATGGCCCACGACGAGGACAACGTCCGCTACTTCTCGTACCTCAACCTCTTCACGTTCTTCATGCTGCTCCTGGTCCTGGGCGGCAACCTGCCCTTGATGTTCGTGGGCTGGGAGGGCGTCGGCCTCTGCTCGTACCTGCTCATCGGCTTCTGGTTCAAGAAGCAGAGCGCGTCGGACGCGGGCAAGAAGGCCTTCATCGTGAACCGCATCGGCGACGTGG
>Ga0105347_1001036_pt1 | contig 12387 bp, 10 predicted proteins | sample EasRivMeERMLT890_FD_89677 | JGI IMG/M metagenome (GOLD analysis project Ga0105347, IMG submission 89677) | Soil microbial communities from meander-bound floodplain in the East River, Colorado, USA - East River MetaG ERMLT890 | ecosystem: Environmental > Terrestrial > Soil > Floodplain | place...
GGGATGCCGCGCAGCACCTTCACTTCGGTCACCCGCCCCTGCGGACTGATGGTGGCCTCCAGGATCACGGTGCCCTGGACGCGCGCGCGCTTGGCTATCTCGGGATAGGCCGGCGCCACGTTCTTCGTCTTGCGCGGCTCGCTGATCTTCCCGCCCACGCGCACGGGCGCCGTCGGCGGCGCCGGCGGCGCCGGAGCGTCCCCGATACCGCCCTGGCTGCCGCCGGGCGTTCCTCCGAGCGTGCCGCCCTGGACGCCGCCCACCGTGCCGCCCTCGACTCCGCCCACGGTGCCGCCCTGGACGCCGCCGGTCACGCCTTCGTCGACTCCGTTCTCGACGCCGAAGTCCATCGCCTGCGTCTTGGGTTCTTCCTTCGGCGTCTCCACCGGTGCCGTGAACTCGGGCTCCTCGACGGGCGTCGGCTTGGGCTGCTCCACCTTGGGCGGTGTCACCGCCTTCGGCTTGGCCGCCGCGGGCGGGGGAGGCGGGGGCGGAGGCGGCGGCGCCGCCGGCTCCACGAAGAACGCGCTCACGGCCCCCAGCGCCGGCTCGGGCAGATCCCTGCCACTCAGGAGAATGGGAATGAGTATGACTGCGGCCAGAACCGTGACGTGGATCCCGATCGACACCGGGAGCGAGATCGCCCGCTTCTTCGTGCGGCGTCCCGTGAACCCCGATTCCAGGAGGTTGTCGAATAATCGACGTGCCATGCTCTTGGCCTCGCTTTCCCGGGGTCGCCGGACCCCGTGGGGGGACCTACCCCTGGGGGTGCGAGATCCATGCCATTGGGTGGCAGCGCGGAAACCGCGACGGATCAGGGCCTTGTAGAAATTCCAGGCGTCGCGGGAGACCCTTCGCGTGGTAAGGCGCACAGAGCCGTCACCGCCTCGATGACCGGGTCCCTCCCGCTCGCGTAGTCGTCCCAGCGGGGCTCCACCGCCGCGTCGGGCGCAAGGGACTCCACGTCCAGGTCCATCAGATACGGTTTGTTCTCCGGGTACTCCCGCTTCGAGTACGCGTGAAACCCGTTGCTGTAGTGGGCGGTCAGCCCCGAGTTCGGGAGGACGAGGTTGCCGCCCTCGGACCACATGTCGAGATCGTCGCCCGCCGGCTCCCCGACGACCCTGGCCCCCGACGCCAGCTTCCACTGCGCGGCATGGGTGATCCCCGCCGAGAACGTGGCCCGCCCGGTCAGGACGAACACGGGCGTCCCGCGCAGCATCCCGGCCAGCCGCTCCACCAGCGGGGTTCCCACCGTCAGGTCGCCGCCGGTGTTGAAGCGCAGGTCCACGATGAAGGCCGCGAGGGGCTGCGCCGCCACCGCTTGAGCGAGCTGGTCCGTGAACCCGGCCACGGAAGGACCGTCCCGCATGTCCTGCGCGCGGTTGTACTGGAAATACAGCGCGCGCAGCTCGGGCACGTACTCGAACCAGTAGTTCTGCTCGGGATGACGCAGGTAGCGGGCGACCCTCTCCGGCGGCACGGCCGGCTCCAGGCCATCGGGATCGCTGTACCCCGGCGCCAGGTCCCTCCAGGACTCGGTCGGCGTCGTCTTCTTCCGGAGGGGAAGAGGAGTGAGCCGCACCCGGCGGGATCGGCCGCGGCAGGAGAGCGTCAGGGGCACGGAGCCGTCAGCGGCGCGGAGGAGTCCCACGCCCTGCAGGATCTCGGGACTGGTCAGGAGGTAGGTGCTCATGTAGCGCTGCCAGGAGGCGTTGCCCGCCTTGATCCCCCTCACCCGCGCCGCCGCCGATTCGATGCGGGCGCCTCCAATCTTCGTCACGCGGCAGCCGAGCAGGTCCCTGTGCTCGGGGCGGGCGCGGACCACGTACAGGCCGTCCTTGAACCACCACGTTCGGATGGGAAGCCGCCGCACCTCCGTTCGGTTGCGGACCAGGTACAGACGCGTGTGCGCGTTCCCGGCGAGCGCCACCGCCCGCGCCAGCTCGACGACGACCGCGGGATCCGGGCGGGCGCTGAGGGAGCGCTTCAGGCGGTCGATCCGGTCTCGAAACGCCGCGCGTGCCGCGCCGGTGAAGCTGCGGTCGTAGCGAAGGAACCGCTCGAGCATCACGTCGAGGTCCTGCCGCCACCCCTCGACGCGGTCCCGCGGGGCGGGGCGCTCGGGCAGGAGCGCGAGCCAGAACGGGAGCTCTCGCTCGCCGGCGCTGGCCGTCCCCCGGATCTCCGCCACCCCCTGCTCGCCGTCGAACCGCAGCGTGTCGGACCCGACGGTCACCTGGAAGCGAACCCGGCGGCCTTCGACCGTGGCCTGCTCGACGGTCAGGGCCGCCGTGCCCGTGGCATCGGCCTTCGCGCGACCCGCGGCGAAGTCGACGGTCAGGACGACGGGCCGCCGAGGATACTCGACGACCCCTTCCCAGGTGCCTGCGGGAAGCGAGGCCGCCAGCAGGAGGGCGATCACGGCCGGGGCTACTGCCCCCGGCGGATGCGGATGCTCCCGTTCACGGTATCGAGCGTGAGCGGCCGGCCGCCGCTGCCGATCGTGCCCGAGAGGCGCCGGCGCGAGAGCCGCGTCTCGCCGTGCAGCGGGAAGTCGGTATTGATATCGCCGTTGACCGTGGCCGCCCGCAGCTCCGCGTTGGCCGCGGCGGGAAGCTCCACCGCGATGCTGCCGTTGACGGTCTTGAAGGTCAGCGCGTCGTCGCCGCTCGCCTGTCCCACGGAGGCGGTGATCGAGCCGTTCACGGTCTCCGCGTCCGCGTGGCCCGCGGTCGAAAGGCGCACGCCGCCGTTGACGGTGCGGGCCTCAACGTCTCCACCGAGGTCGTCGGCCTCGATGGCCCCGTTGACGGTGCGGCCCACGAAGCGGACGCCGGCGGGCACGCGGACCGTGAAGCTCACGTTGACGTCGTTGTCGTTGACGCTCATGTGGCCGCCTTCGCCGGGCCGGCACTCGTTGGCCGGTTTCCCTCCGGGAGTGGGGTAGACCGCGCAGATCGTGACCCCGCCGGCGTGCTCCACGACCTTCACCTGGACGGAGGCGGGGTCGCTGCGGCGGGCCTTCTTGACGGCAGTGACCTCCACGCGGTCCCCGGCCGCGGGCCCGGCCGAGACGTCGCCATTGACGCCCTTGATCTCGACGGCCTGGCCGGGGGCGACGCGCCCGTCCCAGGTGAAGTCCTGGGCCGCCGCCGCCGAGGCCACGCCGGCCATGAGGACGGCGAAAAGCGCCGTCCCCCGGTAGTTGCTGCTCTCGCGCATGGGTGCTCCTTTCCTCACTGCCGCTTGCGGATCGCGATGGCGCCGCTCAGCGTGTGGATGTTCACGGTGGCGCCGCCGGCGCCCGTGCTGAAGCTCAGCTCCTTCTCGGACGGGTTCTCGGGGCCGGTGCCGTGGACCATGGCCGGCCCCAGGTCGTTGTCGATCGTGCCGCTGAAGGTGGAGAGGGTGAAGTCCGCCGCCACCGTGGCGGGCAGGGAGAGCTCGATGCCGCCGCTCACGCTCTCGGCGTCCAGCACCGCGCCCTTCGCCAGGTCGCCCTCGAACCGCACCTTGCCGTTGACCGTCTCCAGGTGTCCGTGGCTGAAGGTGCCCCCGGAGACGTGCAAGGTCCCGTTCACCGTGCTCGCCTCCACCTCGCCGCTGGCCCCCTTCACCGACACCGAGCCGTTCACGGACTCCGCGTGGACCCGGCGCGCGGGCGCGGACACGTCCAGGCTGCCGTTGACGGTCTGTACGTCCACCTCGTGGGCGCTGCCGCTCACCGTGATGTCCCCGTTCACGTTCTCCGCTCGCACGGTGCCCTTCACGTCGGTGACCTCGATGCTCCCCGCGAACGACTCGATCTCGAGCCGGCTCCCCTCGGGCACGTGGACCTCGAGCCTGGACTCCACGCCGTGGGGGTTGCCGCGCGTCTCCACCTCGACCCGGATGCGGTTCTTCTCGCCGGTGAGGGAGAGCCCTTCGGCCCCCGGCCCGAGAACGCCGGTCACCGTCACCTCCTGCCGATTCCAGCCGATCACCTTGAGGGTGCCGGCCGGGTTCTCGATCTCCACGAGGCCGTTCGCCGCCGCCGGGCGGCGCTCGTCCACGTTCTGCTGCGCGGCCGCCGGACCGCCCCACGCCGTCAAGGCGAGGAGCGCGGCCGCCATCGTCGTCTTCATATATCGATGCCTCTCTCCCTCTAGGACTGCGTCGAGAGCCGCACGACCCTCTGCAGCACGTCGAGCTTCTTCTGGTGCGTGGACGCCAGCATGTGCGAGAGCTGGGAATTGGCCGGGTCCTGGCGGAGGGCGCCCCGCACCTGCCGCAGGGCGGCGTCGATCGTGGTCAGGTCCTTCTCCACCGCGGCCATCGTCTCGGGCGGGAGCGTCGCCTTCCGCGCCTCGAGCGCGGCCATGAGCTGGCCAGTGGCCCGCGCGTACTCGCGCTCCGCGGCCAGCAGCGCCGGATCGGTGGTCCAGGCCGCCTCGTGGACCGCGCCGGTCGGGGTCTCCGGTCCCGTGGCCGGTGGCCAGACCCGCGCGCGGCCGCCCAGGGCCAGCACCACCGCCGCGGCCGCCGCCAGGAGCGCCGGGCTCCAGGACCAGATGCGGCGCGGTCCGGGCGCCGCCGGGCGGGGCCGGACGGCCGCGATCCGCTCCGCGATCCCGGGCCACAGGTCGTGCGACGGGCTCATCTCCCGCGGCATCGCCGCCACCCGGGCCATGAGCGCCCGCAGACCCCGCTCCTCCGCGGCGCAGCCCGCGCAGCCGGCGAGGTGCAGCTCCACTTCGTGCAGCTCCGCCTCCGTCAGCGTGCCGTCCACGTAGTCGTCGAGCCTTTCCTTCGCCTCTTCGCAGGTCATGTCCTGAGCGCTTCCCGCATCATCCTCCGGGCTCGATGGAGCTGGGCCTTGGAGGTCCCCTCGGCCACGCCCGTCATCTCCGCGATCTCCTGATGGCGGTAGCCCTCCACGTCGTGGAGCACGAACACCGACCGCGCCCCGGGCGGCAGGGCGGCCAGCGCCTTCTCCAGGTCCAGGCCGGCCTCGGGACCGGGGGTCCGGGTCGGCTTCTCGAACGGCGCCAGGTCGTCGGTCGTCATCACCCGCGCCACGCGCCGCCGCCGCGCCCGCCGCTCGGACAGCGCGACGTTGACGGTGAGCGGGTGGAGCCACGAAGAGAATGCGCTCTCCCCGCGGAAGGTGCCCAGCCGCTCCCAGGCCCGCACGAAGACGTCCTGGGCCAGCTCCTCGGCCAGCGAAGGGTCCCCGGCCAGCCGCATGCACAGCGCGTAGACGCGTCCCACGTTCCTCCTGTACAGCTCCTCGAAGGCGGCCATGTCCCCGGCCTGGGCGCGGCTGACCAGCCGCCGCTCCTCGGCCCGCGGGTCCTCTTCATTCACCAGCGGGATGACGCCTCCCAGGGGCGCGGCCGGTTCGCTCCAGACCGCCGTTCTCAAGACACGGATGAGACGCCGCAGACCGGAGGGGGGTTTGAAAGCGCCCAAACCGGGCACGTCCTTTGCCGCAAAAAGGTGTCATGAACCGTTCGGGCCGTTCATCCATTGCTGACGCAACCCATTCATTCGCCACTTTATCCAGGTTTTGCGGAGGCACTCTAATCCATGTCCCGCCGCTATCTTTCCGTGACGTTTGCCGTGGCCCTGGCCGCCCATACGGCCTGTGGGCGCAAGCCGCTCCAGAACCGGGGAGCTGAGGCGCCGGAGGGCGGGAAGGCCGACGGTCCGCTCCGGTCCCGCCTGGACACGACGCCGCCCTACGTCGTCGGTGACGACGGCGAGGGCGCCCGGCATTGGAAGACCGTCCGCGCGTTCTACGAGAAGAACGGCTTCCAGCCCGTGTGGTTCTCCTGCCGCCGTCCCAGGTCCCAGGCCCAGGCCCTTGTGTCGGCCGTTCAGACGGCCGAGGCGGAAGGCTTCAAGGCGAGCAGCTACGCGATGCCGGACCCGGCCCGTCTCGCGTCCGCAGCCTCCTGGAACCGCTCAAGAAGGGGCTGGAGGGCGAGCAGGCCCTCGACCTCGAGCGGCAGCTCTCCTACGCCTTCGTCAAGTACGCGTCGCACCTGGCCTCGGGCCGGACGGACCCCGCGAGCGTGGACCCGCACTGGTTCGTCACCCCGCGCAAGGTGGATGTGGCGGCGGTGATGAAGCAGGCCTCCGAGTCCGGCCGCGTCGAGGAGACGCTGCGCGGGCTGGCGCCCCAGCACCCGCAGTACGAGCGCCTGCGCCAGACGCTGCAGCACTACCGGGAGATCGCCGCGCGTGGCGGCTGGCCGGCGGTCCCGGAGGACGTGCGGCTGCGCTACGGGTCGCGCGGGCCCGCGGTCGCGCGGCTGCGCGCGCGCCTGGCGGCCACCGGCGAGCTGACCGAGTCGGGGGTGGCCGTCTTCGACCCCGCCGTGCGCGCCGCCATCGAGCGCTTCGAGGAGCGCCACGGCCTGACGCCGGACGGCGTCCTCGACCGCGACACCCTTCACGCCCTGAACGTCCCCGTGGAAGAACGGATCGAGCAGATCACCCTCAACATGGAGCGCTGGCGGTGGCTCCCGGAATCCCTCGGCGACCGGCACATCATTGTGAACGTGCCCATGTACCAGCTCGAGGTCTACGAGAACGGGCACGTGGTCCTGCCCATGCGCGTGGTGGCCGGCAAGACGGACAACCCGACGCCGATGTTCATGGACAGGATGGAGAGCGTGGTCTTCAGCCCCTACTGGAACGTGCCCCCCAACATCGCCAGGAACGAGACGATACCGGCGGCCATGAGCGATCCCGCCTACCTCGCCCGCAACAACATGGAGCTCGTCAAGGGGAACCGCGTGGTGAGTCCCGGGTCCGTGAGCTGGGAGGCGGTGGAGGCGGGCGACTACACCTTCCGCCAGCGGCCGGGAGAGAAGAACTCCCTGGGCAACGTGAAGTTCCTGTTCCCGAACCAGTTCGACGTCTACCTGCACGACACCCCCGCGGACAGCCTCTTCGCGCGCACGGAGCGCGGCTTCAGCCACGGCTGCGTCCGCCTGGAGAAGCCCCTGGAGCTGGCGGAGTACGTGCTGCGCGCGCAGCCCGAGTGGACGCGCGAGCGCATCCTCTCCGCCATGCACTCGGGGTCGGAGAAGTGGGTGACGCTGAAACAGCCGCTCCCCGTGTACATCCTCTACATGACAGCGTGGGTGAACCCCGACGGCGCGGTCCAGTTCCGAGAGGATATCTATGGCCACGACCAGAAGCAGGAGAAGCTCTTGCCCTTGCTGTCACCGGCCCCGACACGAGTGGCCCAGGTGCAGCCGCCCGCCGCTTGACGCCTTCGCCGGCTGAGGACCGCCCGGACCCTCAGCGCGTGGTCGAGGCTTTCGCCTTGGGAGGCGGCGGCTTGGCCAGGGCGCCCTTGATCATCTCGATGAGCTCGTCGCTCTTCATGGACGAGGCCAGGGCGTGGGACAGGGCGGTGCTGCCGTCCTTCATCTTCAGGTGGGGGTTGGCGCCCAGCTCCAGGAGCGTGCGCGCGGACTCGGCGGCCCCGACCTCCGCGGCGGAGATGAGGGCGGTCCGGCCGCCGTACTCGAGCTGCGAGACCTTGTTGACGTCGGCCCCCTTCCCGACCAGCCAGCGGATCGCCTCCGTCTGGCCGGTGGTGGTGGCGGCCATGAGCAGCGTGTTCCCGTAGTTGTCGGCGCCGTTGACGTCCGAGTACTTGAGCAGCGCCTCCGCCGCGTCCACCTGGCCGCCGAGGGCGGCGATGGCGAACGCCGTGTAGCCGTTCCGGTCCTTGATCTTGGGATCCGCTCCCGCCTTCAGCAGGGCAAGGACCACGTCGTCGAAGCCGCGGCTCGCCGCCTCGCTCAGGGGCGTGTGCCCCCATTCCTTTCCGCGGAAGTTCACGTCCGCGCCCTTCTCGATGAGGTACTTCGCGATCTCGAGACGGCCCTGGCCCGCGGCCCTGTAGAGCGGCGTCACGGGCTCGCCGCCGAAGTCGAGGGCGGAGTCCGGCGAGTTGCCCTCCTCCACGATGGCCTTGACCGCGGCCAGGTCGCCCCTGTCGATGGCGGCGGCGAATCGATCGGTGAGGCTCGGCTCGGAAGCGCCGGCCAGCGCGGCAGCCCCGAGAGAAGCGGCCAGGACCGAAGCGCGGACCACCGGCGCAACGCGCATCGTTGCCTTCCTCATCACTTCGCTCCCTTGGCCTTGAGCATGTCCACGATGGCGGCGTCTCCCTTCTCCTCGGCCGCCTTCAGGATCGACTCGCCGCCTCCCGCCGTCGCCACCTTCGCGCCCTTGTCCAGGAGCACCTTCACGACGTCGGCCTTCTGCTGCTCCACCGCCACGTAGAGCGCGGTCTGGCCGAACTCCGTCGCCTCGAGGGGCGCGCCCCGGGCGATCAGCAGCTCGACGACGGCCGGGTTGCCGCTGCGCGCCGCCGAGTGGAGGGCGGTGCCGAAGATCGCGTTGGAGCTCACGAGGGACGCCTTCTTGTCGAGGAGGTAGCGCACCACCTCCAGGTGGCCCTTGGAGGCGGCCCGGAAGATCGGCGACCGCCCCTGGCTGTCGCGGGCGTTCACGTCGGCGCCCTTGTCGACCAGGAGCTGGACAGGGGGCAGCTTGTCGTACTGCGCCGCGATGTGCAGCGGCGAGGCCCCGTCGCCGTCCTTGGCTTTTAGGCTCGCGCCCTTGGCCAGGAGCAGCGTGATGACCTCCTCGTTGCCGCCCTGGGCTGCCGCGTGCAGGGCGGTGAACCGGATCCTGTCCTGGGCGGCGACGTCCGCGCCCTTGTCGAGGAGCATCCGCACCGTCTCCACGTTGCCGCCGAGGGCGGCCTCGCCGAGCGGCCGGCGCTGCTGGTCGTCCACGGCGTTTACGTTGGCCCCCTTCTCGAGGAGGAGGGCCACGATCTCGTCCTGGCCATTGGCGGCGGCGAACATGAGCGCGGTCCGCTGGTTGCGGTCGGGCTCGTCCACGGCCACGCCCCTCTTCAACTCCTTCTCCACACGGGCCCTGTCGCCCTCCTGGGCGTAGTAGTGCAGGTTGGTCTCGGCGAGCGCAGGGAGGCCACACGCCAGGCCGAGGACGACCATCGCGATCCGCTGCATCGCTGCTCCTTGCTGGTGTTTGGGCGGCGATCCTAGCATGACCGACCGGGCTCTCAGCGCTGCCGGACGTCGTCGCTGAGGACGGGCTTGACGTCCAGGATGGGTGTGCCGTTCACCGCTTCGAGATGGCGGACGCGCACCCGCGGACCGTCGATGGCCGTGATCTCGACCCGGTGCAGACCGACGGGGTTCGGACGGTGGGGAGAGCGGGTGCTGAACACGCCCTCCTGCGGCCTGGACGCGTCGCCCCGCGGATGCACCGTCAGGACGTCGCGCTGCGCCCGGTCGAGCCAGGTCACGAGGACGATGTCATCGCCGGGCTTCAGGCTCCGGAGGCCCTCGAGCACTTCCGGCGCGAAGACCAGCCAGGCCTCCGGCGCGCCCTCGTCGGCCTGCCGGGGGGCGCCGTCGAGATCGGTCAGCGACGACTCGACCCTGCCGATGGCCCTGACCTCGAAGCTCTCCACAGCTCGCCTCCTTCATCATGTCGAGGCCCGCGGTAGTCCTAGCGCAGCAGCGGGACCAGCAGGTGCACCAGGCCCGTCACCACGAACACTCCCGCTACGTCCAGCAGGACGCCGTAGCGCATCATGCTCGACAGCTGGATGTAGCCGGATCCGTAGACGATCGCGTTGCAGGGCGTGGAGACGGGGAGCATGAAGCCCAGGCTGGCGCCCATGGTCGCGCCCAGCGCGGGCTCCAGCGGATCGGCGCCCTGCGCCTTGGCGATGGCGATGACCACGGGCACGATCATGTTCGCCGAGGCGGTGTTGGACGTCGTCTCGGAGAGCAGCATGGCCACCAGCGTGGAGGCGAAGAGCAGGCCCAGCCCGCCGTGGACGGGGAGCAGGCCGGTGAGGCCCCGGCCCACGGCCTCGGCCAGACCGGTCTGGAACGACAGGACGCCCAACGCGAAGCCCCCGCCGTAGAGGAGGACCACGCCCCAGTCGATCTGCACCGCCTCCTCCCAGGTGATGGCCCGCTCGCCCTCGCGGCCTGGCAGGAGGAACAACAGACCCGCCCCCGCCATGGCCGCCACCGCCTCCGGCACGCGGCGGTTCACGGCCTGGTAGACCTCGCTCTGGTCGCCTGCGAGGAGCGCGATGAGGCCGGGGATCACCCACAGGGCCACCGTCACCAGGAAGGCGGCGAGGGTGGAGCGCTGGGCGCGCGTCCAGGGCCCGAGCCGCTTCTTCTCCCGCTCGAGCATCTCCGCGCTCCCCGCGATCACCCGCACCCCGGCGGGGGAGAGCCAGTTCAGGTAGAAGAACAGATAGAAGAACAGGACGACCACCACGGGGACGCCCACCATCGCCCACTTGAAGAACGGGAACTCCACGCCCACGAGCTGTCGGATGAAGCCAAGGCCGATCACGTTGGGCGGCGTCCCGATGGGCGTGGCCAGCCCGCCGATGGAGGCCGCGAACGAGGTCATGAGCATGAGGCCGGTGGCGTAGCGGCGGCTGATGGGGCTGCCCCCCTCCTTCTCGTTGTCGAAGAGGAAGGCCAGGATCGACATCCCGATCGCGAACATCATCGCGGTGGTGGCCGTGTTGGAGATCCAGGCGGAGATGAAGGCGGTCACCGCCCCGAAGGCGAAGAGGATCCGCGAGGGCCGGCCTCCGACCCAGCGCAGGGACAGGACGCCGAAGGCCAGGCGGCGGTCGAGGTGGTGGATGAAGATGGCGCGGGCCAGGATGAACGATCCGATGAACAGGAACATGAGCGGGTCGGCGAAGGGGGCGAAGGCCTCCTTGGCCGGGGCCACGCGCAGGACCACGCAGGCGGTCACGCCCAGGAGCGCGGTCACGGGCATGGGAACGGTCTCGGTGATCCACAGGATGACGACCGTGCCCATCACCGCGGCGAGGTGGTGCGCGGCGGAGGAGAGCGCGGGCAGCGGGAGCAGGAGGAGGAGGACGAAGACCGCCGGGGCCGCGATCAGCCCGGCGCGCCGGCGCAGGCGCTCGAAGCGCTCCTCGCCTTCGGACAGCCGCTCGCGCGGCTCGCGGCCCGGGGCCATCGCTCTAGGCGCCGATGAGCTCGCGGCCGATCTTGGCCGCCTCGTCGAGCAGGAAGGTCAGGTCGTCGGGGCTCGGGCGGAAGTTCACGATGCACACCCGGATGGATGTCTGTCCCTTCAGGACGGTGGGGGCCAGGAAGAACGAGCCGCTGCCCACGAGCCTGTTGACGATCCCGCGGTTCAGTCGGTCCAGCTGCGCTTCCGGCAGGCCCGGCGGGCGGTAGCGGAAGTTCACGATCGAGAGGGCGGTCTCCGCCAGGCGCTCGAAGCCTGGGCGCAGGTCGAGCTGGTCGGATAGGAACTGGGCCAGGGCGACGTCGCGCTCGATGGCGGCGGCGTAGCCGCGCCGCCCGTGGCGCTTCAGGCCCATCCAGACCTTCAGGGCCTTGAAGCCGCGCGACAGCTCCACGCCGCGCTCGACGAACCAGGCGGGCCCGGCGAAGGGGCTGTTGGGGTCGGGCGCGAAGTACTCGGGATACTTCTGGAAGGCGTCGGGCAGCCGTCCCGCCTCGCGCACGAGCGTGGCGCCGGCCTCGTAGGGCACGTAGAGCCACTTGTGCGGGTCCGCGGCGATGGAGTGGGCCCGCTCGATGCCCTTGAACAGCGGCTTCAGCTTGGGGGAGAACGTGGCCATCGCGCCGTACGCGCCGTCCACGTGGAGCCAGAGCGACTCCTGCGCGCACAGGTCGGCCAGCTCGTCGAGGGGATCGATGGCGCCGGTGTTCACGGTGCCCGCGGTGCCCACCACGATGGCGGGCAGCAGGCCCGCCCTCCGGTCCGTGGCCACCGCCGCGCGCAGCAGCCGGACGGGGATCCGGAAATGTTCGTCGGCGGGGAGCTTGCGCAGGTTGCGGGTCCCGATGCCGAGGAGGTCCACGGCGCGGTCCACGCACGAGTGGACCTGGTCCGAGGCGTAGACCACGAGACGCGGCCGGCCCTCGCCGCCCACGCCCTCTTCGCGCACGTTGCCCGGCGTCATGGCGCGCCGCGCCGCGGCCAGGGCGGTGAAGTTGGCCATCGATCCGCCGGAGACCAGGATTCCCTCCGCAGTGGGCGGGAATCCCAGCACGTCGGCCAGCCAGCGCATCACGCAATGCTCGACGTGCACCGCCGCGTGGTCCCCGCCCCAGCAGTTGGGGTTCATGGCCGAGGCCATGTAGTCCGCGATCGTGCCCAGCGGATCGGCGGTGGCGTTGATGAAGCCGAAGAAGCGCGGGTGCGAGTTGCCCATGGGGAAGGGCAGGACGTGCTCGCGCACGAACGCGATCAGCTCCTCGGCGGGACGGCCCTCCTCGGGCAGCGGCTCGTCGAAGA
>Ga0105347_1001038_pt1 | contig 12370 bp, 11 predicted proteins | sample EasRivMeERMLT890_FD_89677 | JGI IMG/M metagenome (GOLD analysis project Ga0105347, IMG submission 89677) | Soil microbial communities from meander-bound floodplain in the East River, Colorado, USA - East River MetaG ERMLT890 | ecosystem: Environmental > Terrestrial > Soil > Floodplain | place...
ACCGCGGAACGGAAGATGTAGAACTTGCCCGTGAACCCGGCAAGCGGCGGAAACCCGGCGAGGGATAACATAAACAGAGACATGGCCGCCGCCAGAAAAGGGCGTTTGAATCCCAATCCGGCAAAATCACTGTAGTTCTCCCGGGGACCGTTCTGGTCCGTCAGACTGGCAAGCACAGTGAAGGCGCCAAGGGTCATAAACGTATAAGTTGCCAGATAGAAAAGCAGCGGCGGTCCGCCCCACTCTTCTCCTACAATAAGCGCGATGAGCAGGTAACCCGCGTGGGCGATGCTCGAGTAGGCAAGCATCCGTTTGACACTCACTTGCGATAGCGCGAGCAAGTTCCCTACGGTCATGGTCGCAATTGCCATTACCCATAAAGGCCCGGCCCAATCGCTATCAAACGGTGACAGCTTGTGCATGAGGATACGCACCCAGGCGGCGAAGGCGGCAGCCTTGACCGCGACGGACATAAAGCCCGTAACCGGGGTCGGTGCCCCTTCATAGACGTCGGGAATCCAAAAGTGAAACGGCACGGCCCCCACTTTGAAGGCGAACCCAATTAATAACAGCAAAACTCCGCCCGCGAGATAAAGCGGCCATTGGGTGATCGGTTCAACCAAATTGGCGGAAATTTCGTTGAGATTGGTCGAGCCGGTGGCGCCGTAGATCAGCGCGATGCCGTAAAGCAGAAAGCCGGTGGCAAAGGCGCCCATGAGAAAATACTTCATGGCGGCCTCGCTGGAGCGGGCGCTGGCGCGCCACATCCCGGTCAGAATGTAGACCGCCACCGACATGGTTTCGAGGCCAAGGAAGAACACAATCAGATCGTTGGCTGCTGCCATGACAATCATGCCCACCGTGGCGAACAAAATCAGCGCGTAGAACTCGCCCTCATGAATCCTCGTGTCCTTGAGATACTGAATCGACGAGAGGATCGTCAGCGCGGCGGCGCAAAGAAAAATCTGTGTGAAGAAGAGCGCAAAGTTATCCAGTACTAAAGTGTCGGCAAATGCTCCCTCCTGACTGCCCCACAGGAGTATGGTTTCGAGCCCACAGAGCGCCAGACCCAGAAGCGCGATCCAAGCCAGGAGACCTTTTTCGTTTTCTTTGAGAAAAAGATCCAGCAACAGCACGACCAACGCCGTCAACAACACTTGCGTCGCCGGCAGGAGCGGAATGAGATTAACGTCCATCGGGCTTGGCTTCTCCGCTGCCGGTGTAGTTCATGGGCGCCGACGTAGTTTGAACGGCGAAAACTCTCTTCAGGGTCAAGTCGATGGACGGCTTCATCCGGCTCAAGAAGGGCTGCGGGTAGACTCCCATGAAGACAATCAATGCCACCACCGGCGCGAGGATCAGCAGCTCGCGGCCATTGAGGTCCTGGAGTTTCTGGTTTTCGGGATTCGTCAGGGGGCCGAAAATCACGCGCCTAAACATCCAGAGCATATAGACCGCGCCCAGGATAAGGCCTGTGGCCGCCGCAGCCGTCCAACCCGGGGTCACAGCGAAGGCTCCCAGCATAATCAGAAACTCCCCGACAAAGCCGTTGAGTCCCGGCAATCCGATGGAGGAGAAAGTCACCACGAGCAGGAGCGCGGAAAAAATCGGCACTTGCTTCCACAGGCCGCCGAAATCTTCGATCATGCGGGTATGGCGGCGGTCGTAAATCATCCCCACCAGGAGAAAGAGCGCGCCGGTGGAGAGCCCATGGTTCAGCATTTGGTAGATGCCGCCTTGAACTCCGTGCAGATTGAAAACAAAGAGCCCCAGCATAACCAAACCAAGATGACTGACGGATGAATAGGCAACCAGTTTTTTAAGGTCGGCCTGCATCATGGCAACCAGAGCGCCATAGATAATCCCCACCACCGCCAGCGCGATAATGATGGGCGCCGCCGCCAGAGCGGCTTCCGGGAACAAGGGAATCGCGAAGCGCACAAAGCCATAAGTGCCGAGTTTGAGCAGAATCGCCGCGAGGATCACCGAACCGGCGGTGGGCGCCTCAACGTGAGCATCCGGGAGCCATGTATGGAACGGAAAGAGCGGCACTTTGATCGCGAAGGAAAGCGCGAATGCCAGGAAAAGCCAGGCCTGTTCGTCAAATGGCAAATGCAACTTATAAAGCTCGAGCAAATCGAAAGTCAGAACTTGGGTCAACTGCGCATGGCGGGTGGCAAGGTAAATGATCGCAACCAACATGAGCAGGCTCCCGGCCATGGTATAGAGCACAAACTTAACTGCGGCATAGATCCGGCGCGTTCCACCCCACACGCCGATGAGAAAATACATGGGAACCAACATCACTTCCCAAAATACATAGAAAAGGAAAAGATCCAGCGCGAGGAAAGCCCCCAGCATGCCGGTTTCCAAGATCAGCATGAAAAAGAGATATTCCTTGATCTTGTCCTTAACGGACCAGGACGCCAGGATCGCGAGGGGCATGAAAAAGGTCGTCAGCAGAACCAGGAAGAGACTGATGCCGTCGATACCGACGAGGTATTCTATGCCGTAGAGGCGCATCCATGGCACGCGCTCGAGCAATTGCATCTCCCCTTGCGCACCGTCAAAACGATTTAGAATCTTGAGCGACAAGAGAAATGCGAGGGTGGTGAAAACCAAGGCGCAAGCGAACAGCGTCTTGGTGCTCTGCCGGGGGATCAGCAATAGCGTCACCGCCCCGATGACCGGGATAGCGAGCAGCAGACTCAAATCTCCTAGGACGAATGCGAGCATGATTTATTGTTGACCGAGGAAATAGGTTAGCAACGCGAGAGTGCCCACCAGAAAACCAACAAGATAGTGCTGGACATTGCCGGTTTGAACCTCGCGCCAGACCAGGCTGAATCCCTTGGCTCCTCGAGCCACCGCATTGACCAAGCCATCGATGACCCCCGGATCGAAAACCTGGGCGAGCCAACGAGAAAAGTAGGTGAACGGCCGCACGACGACAAAATCATACAGCTCATCGATGTAATATTTGTGGAGCAGGAGTCGATAGGGAGCGCCGCCGGCCAGGGCAGCGAGTCGATCGCGCAGTTGGCTTGGCCGAGCGTAGGCCACATAGGCAAGCACAAATCCCAGTCCGCTGATGCCAAGAGTCATCAAAGTCAAATTGATTTCCTCGGCGAGAGAGCCATGAGCCCCCTCATGGGCGCCACCGAAGATCGGTCCGAGCCATTGATCCCATCGGCTGCCCCATAAATACTCCGGCGCTCCCAACCAGCCCGCAAAGATGGATCCGAGCGCGAGGATCACCAGCGGAATCGTCATGACCGGCGGCGACTCATGAATATGGGCCTTAACGTGCTCATCCACGCGCGAGTTTCCATGAAAGACCATGAACACCTGGCGGAACATATACAAAGCGGTCAGGCCTGCGGTTACCCAGGCGATAAGCCAAAGTCCCGTCGATCCGTGAGGGCTGCTATAAGTTTGCCACAGGATGAGATCCTTCGAGAAAAAGCCGGCGGTAAAAGGCACTCCCGCGATGGCCAGGGTCGCGATGAGATAGGTTGAATAAGTAATCGGAAGACGGGATCTTAGGCCGCCCATCTTGCGCATATCCTGTTCGCCGTCCAGGGCGTGAATCACGCTGCCGGATCCGAGGAAGAGACAGGCCTTGAAAAAAGCATGGGTAAAGAGATGAAAAATCGCCGCGCTGTAGGCGCCGATTCCCAAAGCGAGAAACATGTAACCCAGCTGGCTCACCGTGGAATAGGCCAGGACCCGCTTGATATCGTTTTGCGTCAGCGCCACCGTGGCGGCGAAAAAAGCCGTTGCTGCGCCGATTATAGCGATCAACGACAAAATCTCCGGAGCCAAACTGAAGAGGAAGTGGAGCCGCGCGGTCATATAAGCGCCGGCAGTCACCATAGTCGCGGCATGGATGAGCGCGCTGACCGGCGTCGGTCCGGCCATGGCATCCGGCAGCCAGACAAATAGCGGAATCTGTGCCGACTTCCCGGTGGCACCGACAAATAGCAGCAAGGTGATCAGGGCAATTTTTTCCGGACTTAGCAGGTTAACATGTTGCTGCAGCTCCATGAAATCCAGGGTCCAGACGCCTTGGCGCGCCAGCTCGGTAACCAGCAGCAGAATCCCGAGCAAAAAACCGAAATCGCCGATGCGGTTGACGATGAACGCCTTATTCCCGGCGATGGTGTTATTGTGATCGTGGTACCAGAAACCGATGAGCAGATAGGAACAGAGACCCACGCCTTCCCAGCCAACGAAGAGCACGAGCAGATTGTCGCCCATCACCAGCAAAAGCATGAAGAAGATAAACAAGTTCAAGTAAACGAAAAAGCGAATGATCCCTTCATCGTGGGCCATGTAGCCGAGGGAATAGATATGGATCAGGAAACCGATGCCGGTGACAACCAGGAGCATCACCGCGGACAAGGCATCGACCTGAAAAGAGAGCTTGATTCGAAAAGAGCCCGACTCGAACCAAGTGTAGACGGTATCCTGAAACACTCCCGTGGCGGGGAGCAGCCAAAAGACATACACGGCGATGGCGAAGGAAGCCAGGACGGCAGCGCAGGCCAGCCCGCCCGCGGTCCTTTTTCCCAGCCGCGAGCCCAAAAAAATATTGATCAGACTCGCCAGCAAAGGGATCAGCGGCATCCAGCGCAGGAAATCAACGGCGGTGACGGCTTGAGTCGGGGTTACCATTTCAGCAGCTGCATCTCCTGGGGGTCCAGACTCCGGCGGTGACGAAACACCGAAATGATGATAGCAAGGCCGATCACCGCTTCCGCAGCCGCCACCGCCATGACAAAGACAACGACGACCTGCCCTTGCATCGAACCCAGGTAGCGCGAGAACGCGATAAAAGTCAGGTTCACGGCGTTCAGCATCAGTTCCACGGACATCAAGACGACGATCAAATTTCGCCGCACCAGGACGCCGATCGCGCCGATGGCGAAAATCATCGCGCTGAGAACCAAATAGTAATCCAGCGGCACCATTGGCGGCTAAGGCTCCCGTTTGGCCAGAACGACCGCGCCGATGATAGCCACCAGCAGCAACACGGAGGCGATCTCAAAGGGCAGGACGAAGTCGGTGAACAGGCTCTTGGCCAACATCTCGGGGCTGCCGAATACTTCGGCAACCGACATGGGGTCCGCGGATTCGCCGTTGGTCATCAACGCGGCCAAACTCCCCGCGAACAACAGCGCCGCCAGGGAACCGAATCCCCACCATAGTTTGCGCCGGGGTTCGGGCGTGTTGGGATTCAAGAACATGATCACGAAAAGAAACAGCACCATGATCGCGCCGGCGTAGACCAGCACTTGCAGCACCCCCACCATGGGCGCATGCAACATGAGAAAGAAAATCGCGATCAAGAAAAGCGCCGCCACCAGGGCCATCGCACAATGAACGACATTGCGCAGAAAAACCACCATCAACGAAGACATCACCAGCAGCCCGGCAAGCACAAAAAAAAGTATGACTGAAAGGTCCATGCTATGTAAAAGGCTATTGCACGGCGACGATCACAATCGCGGTGACGATGACATTCAATAGAGCGAGCGGAAGGAGCATTTTCCAACCCAATCGCATGACCTGGTCGTAGCGAAATCTCGGCACGCTCCACCGCAGCAAAATTTGCAACCAACAGAAAAACAGTACCTTCAGAGTAAACGCTCCCACCTGCAAGGCGGTCACCGCCAGCTGCGGGAGCAAAACGGTTTCTCCCCAGGGCAAATGAAAACCGTCGCGCATCAGATAGGGCACCTGCCACCCGCCGAAGAAAAGTGTCGTGACAAGGGCCGCAACGGTGACAATCTCGGCGAACTCGCCGGCAAAAAACATCAAAAACTTACCGCCGGAGTATTCCACGTGATAACCGGCAACTAGCTCCGATTCTCCTTCCGGCAGGTCGAACGGTATCCGTTTGGTCTCCGCAACGGCGGCGACGAAAAAAAGTAGAAAAGCCAGCGGCTGCAGAAAAACGCCCCACGCCGGCAGCCACCCAACGGTAGACCTCAAAAAGCTGGCCGACTCGGGAAGCAGGTCTCGGATCAGGGCTCCCTGGCCCCGCGCGATCTCCTGCAATTCCAGGGTGCCGAATACCATGAGAATGCCAATGACGGAAAGGCCCATGGCGACTTCATAGGAGATCATCTGGGCCGAGCCCCGGACTCCGCCCAATAAGGAGAATTTATTATTGGAAGCCCAGGCACCGATGACAATGCCGTAAACGCCCAACGAGCCCATGGCAAAAACATACAGGATACCGACGTTCAGGCTGGCGACCTGGAGATTGATCACCCGTTCACCCAGCACCAAGACGTCGCCGAAGGGAATGACGGCAAAAGTGACCAGCGCGGTAAACAACGCCATGCAGGGCGCCAGGGTGTGAAGGAATTTGTCTCCCTGGGGCGGGACAAAGTCCTCTTTGGTCAGAAACTTGAGCGGATCGGCGATCAGGGTGTTGACCAAACCGAGACCGGCGAAACCTAGAATAGACGCTCGGTTGGCGCCGACGCGGTCCTGAATGAGCGCACTGCCTTTGCGTTCAATCCAGCCGAGAATACCGGCAAGATTCAACACCATGAAAAGGACGAGAAAAGCTTTCGCCGCGATAATCCCGATGTCAATAATCATGAGGGTCCCGCACCACCACCCAACTGTGCCCCCTGTGCGCCAATCACAGTGTAGTTGAGCCCGCGGTAAGCGGGCACTTCCTGTGCCAGGGCCTCGAATACTTTAGACGGCGTTAGGTAGGAAAACTTTTCCCCCGACGCCTCCAGCAGTTGAAGCAGGATTTCGTAATCCTGCATGGCGCCCTCCGGTGCAATGGTCGCGGCATTGAGTTTCTGCACCCGTCCTTTGCGATTGGTGTAGGTGCCTTCTTTTTCCCCGAAATGGGTCGATGGCAGGACCACATGAGCCAGCTGCGCCGTCTCGGTCATGCGAATGTCCTGGACCACCAGGAAGGAAAGCTTCTGCAGCGCCTGAAGCGTCCTAGCGTGGTCATGGCCCATGCCCAGCAAATCCTCGCCGACGACGTAAGCACCGGCGAAATGGCCTTCGGTTATTTGCCGCATCAGCCCATCGAAGCCGCCGTTAGAGCTCACGCCCATTTCTCTCGCGCCGCGAAAGTTAGGCGAACGATCCGGACTCATCAAAATCTTTTGCACTTCCGTGAGCTCGCGCTCCTGATAGAAAACTTCGAGAGCGCCGTCCGGCGAGATCCGTTGCATCAGCTTGGCAAACAGAAAAGCCTCTTCGTTGGTGCTTCTTCCCGAGAGCACTCCCGCCAGGGGCTGCGCCGAGCGCAAACCCTGCAGCACCGCCTGAAGCGCTTTCTCCCAAGTCGTCGGTACCAGGCCGCCTTCCTGGCGGATCATGGGGGTGATCAATCGTTCCCCGCCGGTCAAATCATGAAAACAATATCGCCCCTCGTCGCAGAGCCAGTGGCTGTTTACGTCTTCGTTGATGCGCGGCTTAAAGCGCGAGATCCGGTTCTGATAGGTTTCCGCGCTGATATTGCAGCCGGTGCTGCAGCCGGGGCAGATGGAGGGTGTCTTTTGCAAGTACCAGACCCGGACTTTGAAGCGGAAATCACGGTCCGTCAGCGCGCCCACCGGGCAGATGTCAACCACATTAGCGGCCAGCGGGTTGTCGAGAACCCGGTCGGAAAACAACGCGATCGTCGAATGATCGCCTCGATTGACCACCGCCAGTTCGTTGGTCTGGGTAATCTCCTGCAGAAAGCGCACACAGCGGGTGCATTTAATGCAACGCTCGCCGTCGAAAACAATGTTAGGGCCGAAAATTTCCCGCTTGCGGTCGTGCTCTTTTCCTTCCTCGAAGCGGCTCGCCTGCCGGTCGTGCTGCATGTAGTAGTCTTGCAGCCAGCATTCCCCCGCTTGGTCACAAATGGGGCAATCCAGCGGGTGGTTGACCAGGAGAAACTCCATCACCGCCTTCCGAATCGAGAGCACTCTCGGACTTTGGGTCAAAACCGACATCCCCTCCGTCGCCTGGGTATTGCAAGCGATCTGGAGCTTGGGCATCTTCTCGATCTCGACGAGACACATGCGGCAGTTGCCGGCAATGGAAAGCTTCGCGTGATAGCAATAGTGCGGGATGGCAATGCCGACATCCGCGGCCACCTGAATGAGGTTCTTGCCCTTGGTGGTGACAACCTCTTTGCCGTCGATGGTGATCTTAACCGGGTCCATAAAAACTAACCCAATATGTTGGACAATTGTGAGCCCATGCGAAACGATTCAATCGGAAACATCTGTAACTCGCGCAAAGACGCAAAAGGTTGTCATTTCGACCGAAGGGAGAAATCTTTCTCAGATCCCTCGCCTCTGCTCGGGATGACGGGGCAGCCCCGTCACTTTGCGTACTTGGCGTCCCTTCGACTTAGCTCAGGACATGCCTGGCGGGATAAATATTCCTAACTCGTTATATCGGACATTACTCCATTCTAACCGTGCAGCGCTTTTGCGCGATGTGCTCCTCAAACTCTTCACGATACTTTTTGATGAACGCCGCCGCCGGCATGGCCGCCGCGTCACCAAAGGGACAGATCGTGTTGCCCATGATGTTGTTGCTCACGTTGAGAATCAGATCGAGATCGTTCTTGTCTCCATGGCCTTGCTCGATGCGGTGAAAAATCTTTTCCATCCAGTGACAGCCTTCGCGGCACGGGCTACATTGCCCGCAGGATTCATGGGCGAAAAAGCGTGCGATATTCGACGCCGCCCGGACCATGCAGGTAGTATCGTCCATCACGATAACGCCGCCGGAGCCGAGCAAGCTGCCGGCTGCTTGCACCGACTCGTAATCGAGATTTACTTTCTCGAGCTCCTCCGGGCGCAACACCGGCATCGACGCGCCGCCCGGAATGACACCCTTGAGTTTCCGGCCGTGGGGCACGCCGCCGCAATCTTCCTGAAGAAACTTCACCAACGGATAACCCATTTCCAATTCATAGACGCCGGGTTTGCTGATGTGACCGCTCACGCTAAACAGCTTGGTGCCCTTACTCTTTTCCGTTCCCATGGCCGCATACGCCGCCGCGCCGTGTTCGATGATCCAGGGAAGCACCGCCAGGGTTTCGACGTTGTTAACCACCGTTGGACAGCCGAAAAGACCGTGGGTCGCCGGAAACGGTGGTTTGACCTTCGGCCACCCTCTGCCGCCTTCGAGCGACGACAGTAATGCGGTTTCTTCACCGCAAATATAAGCCCCCGCTCCCCGGTGAACGATCAGGTCCAAATCATATCCGGAGCCGAAGATATTCTTGCCGATGTAGCCGGCCCGGGCCGCTTCAGCCACGGCCTGCTCCAAGACCTGGGTGCCGAAGACGAGCTCACCTCGGATGTAGATGAAGGCGGTATGGGATTGGATCGCATAGGCCGCCATCAGGGTTCCCTCGATGATCGCATGGGGATCTTTCTCGATGAGCAATCGATCCTTGAACGTCCCCGGTTCGCTCTCATCGGCGTTGCAAACGAGATATTTTGGTTTTGGACTGTCCTTCGGAACGAAGCTCCACTTCATCCCGGTGGGAAAGCCGGCGCCGCCACGCCCTCTCAGCCCCGAGGCTTTCACCTGTTCGATGAGCTGCTCCGGCTTGAGGTTTCTAACGACCTCTTCCCAAGCTCGATAACCGTTACGCGATGTATAAACCGCCAGGGTATGCGAATCGGGAACGTCGATATTGCGTAATAGAACTTTCTCCATATTGGGCAGGGAATCGCCTATTTTAATGCCGCGAGTATCTCGGTCACCTTCCGGTCCGTCAGGTTCTCGTAATAGGCGTCGTTAATTTGCATCATCGGCGCCGTACCACAGGAAGCCAGGCATTCGACTTCAGACAAGGTGAATCTCCCGTCCGCTGTGGTTTGTCCGACTTCGACCCCCAGCGTTTTTTTCAGCAAGCTCGTCAGCTTCTCTGCGCCACGCAGCGCGCAGGGCAAAGTGCGGCAGACCTGGACGTGATACCGCCCGATGGGTTTCGTGTAGAGCATGGTGTAGAAACTCACCACACCGTAAACCCGCGCCGGCGGTTGGCCCATCAGCCGGGCAACGTACTCGATCGCCTCTTGCCCCAGATAGCCAAACTCCTGCTGGGCCAGGTAAAGCACCGGCAGCATCGCCGCCTCTCGCTTGGGGTAGCGATTGACCGTCTCTTCGAATTTCTTGTACGCCTCCGGTGAAAACTCTAAAGCCATAGTCCTAGGGGTCGATGATCGATTCGAGGATCGCGTGCGCTGGCGTTGCCGCGTACTCGCCGTTCCGTTGTCAATCTTCCATCCTCAATCTTCGATCTTCTTGCTTTAACGGTCGCACTCGCCGCCGATCATGTTGATCATCCCAGTCAGCATAATATCCGCGACCATGTAACCTTTGATCATCTCGTGAAACTCCAATGCCTCGGTGCTCATCGTTTGCTCAGCGGTCGCACTCGCCGCCGATCATGTTGATCATGCCGAAAGTCGGGATGATATCGGCGATCATGTAACCTCTGATCATCTCGTGGAAGGCGCCCATGGCAATGAAACAAGGCGGTCGCACTCGGATGCGATAGGGCCGCCCGCCGCCTTCGCTCACAATATAAAAGCCCAGCTCTCCGTTGCCCCCTTCCACGGCGAGATAAGTCTCGCCGGCCGGCACCTGGATGCCCTCCATGATGATCTTGAAATGATGCATCAAGCCTTCGATGCTATTGTAGACTTTTTCCTTTTCCGGCAGCACGAAACGGGGATCGTCGATCCAGACCGGCCCCACCGGGAGCTGCTGCAACGCCTGCTCGACGATTTTCATACTCTGCTCGATCTCCTGGATCCGGCAGACGAAGCGATCGTAGTTGTCGCCCTTCTTGCCCAACGGAACTTCGAAGTCCATTTGATCGTAAACCAGATAGGGATAAGCCTTGCGGATGTCGTAGTTGATGCCGGTGGAGCGCAGGATCGGCCCGGTAAGACAGTAAGATACGGCGGTTTCTTGGGAGATGGTCCCCACGTTCGACATCCGGTCGATAAAAATCCGGTTGCGCGAGAGCAAACGGTCGCAGTCGTCAAGCAACTTGCGAATGATCTTGAAGCTCCGGCTTACCTGCTCGGCAAAGTCATGAAACAGATCATGCTTGACGCCGCCGATCCGAACGTACGTCACGGTCAAGCGCGCGCCGGTGAGGTTCTCGATGATCCTAGTGATAAGCTCCCGCGCCTCGATCATATAAAAGCCGACGGTGATCGCGCCCAGTTCCGAAGCCGCCATGCCGCAGCAGGTAAGATGATCGAAGATCCGCGCCAGCTCGCTGACAATGACCCGGATAAACTGACAGCGGGGAGGGGTTTCGACACCGATCAGTTTTTCCACCGCCAGCGCATAGCCGACGTTGTTGATCAGTGAAGAAGCATAGTTAAGCCGGTCCGTGTAGGGAATCACCTGCGTCCAAGTGACCTGCTCGCAACTCTTGTCGAACCCGCGATGGAGAAAACCGACCTCGACATCGCATTCCAACACCTTTTCGCCTTCGAGCTTTAAATTGAACTTGATGGTGCCGTGGGTTGCCGGATGGGACGGACCCATCTGCAATTCCATGATTTCGAGAGGCAGCTCTTGCGACTCAACCGTCATCGTTTCACTCGAACGCGATCAGTTCTTATTACCTAGCGTTTGTTTTAGCCGCAGCAACTTGGTTTGGGAGTGTTCATCGACGAAGGTGCCTTCCACCTTGCGCTCCGGAACAAGCGGCTGCCAGAGATTTACCGGATAATCCTTGCGCAAGGGATGGCCTTGAAACTCTTCATAGAGCAAAACCCGCCGCAAATCCGGGTGGTCGATAAAGCGGATGCCAAACAGGTCCCAAACTTCCCGTTCGAGAAAATTCGCCCCCTTCCAGAGCGGCGTCAGCGACTCCACCGCAGCGTCGTTTTCGGGCACGGGAACTCTCACCCGAAGCCTCCACCCTCCCTTCAAGGCGGCAACCTGATAAACCACCTCGAAGCGCGGCTCTTTCTTCTGCCAATAGTCCACGGCCGTGATGTCGCTCAAGAAGTCCAGCCGCAATTTCGCATCCTCCTTCAAAAAGCGAAAGCTCTCTCTTAACCCGGCACGGTCAAGTCTCAGCACCTCATCACCTTGGAGCAACAAAGTGTCCAGAACACGAGCACCCAGTTTCTCTTGGATGTATTGCAGATTGGCGCCGGACTCAGACATAGAGCATCAATCCCACTCCAGAGCCCCCTTTTTCCATACGTAGACGAAACCGATCAACAGGATACCGAGAAAAATGCCCATTTCGATTAAACCAAAAAGACCCAATTGGCGAAAGATAATCGCCCACGGATAGAGAAAAACGACTTCCAGGTCGAAGATCAGAAACAGCATC
>Ga0105347_1001039_pt1 | contig 12364 bp, 10 predicted proteins | sample EasRivMeERMLT890_FD_89677 | JGI IMG/M metagenome (GOLD analysis project Ga0105347, IMG submission 89677) | Soil microbial communities from meander-bound floodplain in the East River, Colorado, USA - East River MetaG ERMLT890 | ecosystem: Environmental > Terrestrial > Soil > Floodplain | place...
GCCTGATCTACAGTACATACCTTGGCGGCAACGACTGGGACGCGGGATACAGCATCGCGGTGGGAAGCGATGGCACCGCCTTTGTGGCGGGAGTGACGACGTCTTCCAACTTCCCGACTCAGAGCCCCTACCAACTCTATCTGAGTGGAGATGACCTGTTTGTCACCAGGCTCTCCAGCACCGGCGACAGCCTGGTGTACAGTACTTGCCTGGGCGGGAGCAGCGACGAAAACCTGGGTGCTCTGGTTCTGGATGACCGTGGCAGGGCTTATGTCACGGGGTACACGACGTCCGCGGACTTTCCGACCCAGTGCGGCTATCAGACGCACCAGAACTCCCTGGATGCAATTGTGTCCGTGTTCGCCGATGACGGTAGTCGCCTGATGTACAGTACCTGCCTCGGCGGGGGAAGCAGCGACGGCGGTGCGAGCATTGTGCTGAGTGAAAGCGACATCGTCTATGTTGCCGGGTGGACCGAATCTCCTGACTTTCCGGTTCAGAATCCCTTTCACACCCATCAGGGGGGCCGGGATGTCTTTGTCACCAAACTGAGTGGACTCTCAAATGTCGATGGCGACTCCCTCCTGGAACCGGATGACAATTGTCTGTGCGTTGCCAATGAAGGCCAGGAGAACGTTGACGGTGACGCATTCGGAGATGTCTGCGACAATTGTGTCCAGGTCGCCAACTCCAGCCAGGAAGATCTGGACGATGACGGTGAGGGAGACGCCTGCGATCTGGACAACGACAACGACGGGGTGCCTGACACCCTCGACAATTGTCTGCTGGTCGTCAACGCGAACCAGACGGACGCCGACGGTGACGCAGTGGGCGATGCCTGCGACAACTGCCCCTATGCATTCAATCCCCTCCAGGAGGACTCCAACCACAATGGGCGAGGGGATTCGTGCAATTGCCTGATCGAAGTTTCGGGCGATGTGAACAACAGTCACAGCGTCACGTCCGCCGACATTATCACACTTGTGAATGCCATATTCAAAGGTCCAAACCTGTTGCAGCCGTGCCAGGCCGCCGGCGATGTGAACTGTAGCGGCACGATCACTTCAGCCGATATCATCAGGCTCGTGAACTATGTGTTTAAGGGCACCGCCGAGCCTTGCGATATTTGTGAGGACAGCCCACTTGGGCCCACCTGCGATTGATGGCTTGGCGAAATCCATTGTACGATGGTGCGTCCTCTCTGGGGGGTGAGGAAGCCCATTCCAGGCGCCTGACCGATGCAGTGCCGGGGCCACGCGTGAAGGGGGGCACAAAAAACCCCGGAATCCGATCTGCGACCGGACTCCGGGGTGGTACTAGCTAGCTCTAGTTGCAGGTGGCGCTGAAATTCAACACGAACGACGTTCCCGACCAGTTCTGGCTCACGCCGCCATCGGGTACGCTGTGGTAGTTGATCCCGGCGTTCATGCCGAGGCCCCACTTGGAGCTCACCCACCACTCCTTGCCCAGTGCGAAGTCGAGGACGAAGCCCGCATCCGAGCTGCCCGACTCCGTGTGCAAACGACCCACACCCGCGGAGCTGGTGAGATAGATGTTGGCAGGCATGAAATAGTAGGTGGCGCCGCCGCCAAAGGCCGACATGTTCAGGCTGCTGCTCATCTGACCGGCATCCGTGCCGTCAATCGTCGCATCCGGGCTGCTCACGAGCCAGCCCCACACCGTGCCGTGCAGGGCGAAGTTGGGCTTCACCATGCCGCCGATGGCCGCGCTCATGCCGCCGCCAATACCTGACAGCTCGAGCTTGGAGGAGGACGCAGGGTCCGTGATCGAAGTGGAGTTGACTCCTCCCCCGCCGGCAAGGCGCAGGAAGAATCCGCTGTTGTGGTCGGTCGCGCCCGCCGTAGCCGCTGCAAAGAGCACAGCCACCGCCAGGACAACCGGAATCTGACGCATCAGGTACTTCATGGGTTTCCCCCTTTGATGTGGTTGAACCAGCACGCTACGGCGCGTCTCCGCGGCATGCGCTTTCATCTGATAAGAATTGTCGGCCGCTGCGAGGCCTGCGCCCAGTGTTGCGCGCGCCTGAAATCTGAACATGCTCTGCGGATATCATGACAGAATGTGACAGCACCGTCCGTGCGTTTCGTCATGTGGTGAGGAGCCATTGGTGAAAAGCCGGCGGTTGGGTGGTCCGAGCCACTGGTTCTGGCCGCAGACGTGACCTCCGCGGGCCCCGGGGCCAGCCTCGATCTTCCTTTGATAAGCCGCTGGGATTCAACTGCTCAGGGGAGGGCTTGCCTTCCGTGCAACTAACTAATTAGTTGTTCGTAGTCGAAAGGGTGGCACCCCCTCGTGGCGGGCTGTGGAGTGGTCACCAACGAAGACAGGGAGCAATTCAGTGAGAATGTCGATCCGGGTAGGACTATGGTGTGGCCTGTGTCTGGTGCCCACCGCGTGGGCGGTGGATCCAGGCGTACTGGTGGGCCGCTGGAAAGGTGCGTTTTCGAGGCACGGTTCAATCCAGATCATCGACGTGCGTCTGGAGCGGCGGGGGGACACGGTAGTGGGGCACTACGACATTCCCGAGATGGGGCTGTTCGAGGAACCGCTCTCGGAAGTGGTCGTCGGGGACTCGACGGTCAGCATCCGGCTGCTTTACGGACCATTCGATCTGTACTTTCAAGAGGGCTATGAGCAGCTCACGGCTCTCAATGAGCGCTGGAATCCGCCGGTGAGTCTGCACCTCAAAAAGGTGGCAGGCGGACTCGAGCCACAATTCACCAGTGAAGCGGTGTCCTTCACGAGCGGCGGCTCGCAGCTCGCCGGCACCCTTGTACGGCCGCTGAGCCCTGGTCCCCATCCGGCGCTTGTGGCCATCCCGGGCAGCGGCAATCAGGGGCGCACCACGTGGGAGTATCGTTCGCATGCCTATGCGCTCGCGCGCCAGGGGATTGCCGTATTGCTCTACGACAAACGCGGAGTGGGCGAGTCCGAAGGGAGCCTGTCGAGCGCCGATTTCACGACCATGGCGAACGACGCGACAGCCGCGTTGAACAGCCTGCGCGGGCGATCCGACGTAGCCCCCGGCCGCGTGGGGTTCCTCGGCATCAGCCAGGGAGGGTGGGTCGCCGCCATCGCGTCACGGCTGGGTGCAGAGCCCGACTTCATCGTGTTTCTGGAAGGTCCGTCGGTCAGCCTGGAAGCGCAGGAACTCCACCGGGTCGAGTACAGCCTGCGCGCGGAAGGCTACGCGGAGAGCGCCATCGACTCGGCCGTGTCACACACGCGGACGTACTTCGCCTTTGTGAATTCTCCGCAGGACTGGAAGTCGCTGGAGGCGTCCACGCAGACCTCCTCCAAAGCTGCATGGGCGGAATTCGTGAACCTGCCGGCAACACAGGACGACACCGACATCGCCTGGTGGCGGCAGAACGCGTACGATCCGGCCGAGGACTTGCAGGCCCTGAGTTGTCCCGTTCTTGCCGTATTCGGAGAAGTGGATCCCAACGTGCCGCCGGCAGAGAATGTCGAGCTGATGAAGCAGTACCTCTCACGCGCCGGAGTGGAGTTCGAAGTAGTGATCATCCCGGGGCTGCCGCACTCTGTCACCACGTATCAAACGCTGCTCGGCGGCGAGTGGAACTGGCCGCAGCACTACTGGGTGTGGTCGAGGCGGCCGACCGTCCTCGACAGTTCAATGGGTGCGTGGGTGTGGGAGCGCGTGCCCTGAAGGCCTGAAAGGATCAATCAGAGACAGGCAACCGTCTCTGCGCCAGGTCGTGCTGGACGTCGGCCATGTGCGGTGGGACCGCCTCCGTCGAGTATTCGTAGAGTCCCACCTCGCCCTGTTCATCGATCACCACGTATGTGGGAGCATGGCTTCCGGTCCAGCAGCCCGTGTTGTAGTACCAGACATGTTCAGCTTCGAGGTGGATCGCGTCGGCCAGGTGCGTGTGACCGCAAAACAGCGCATCCACCTTTAGATTGCGGGAGCGTGCATAGTTCAGGATCCCGCGTGCCACTGCCTCGTTGGTGTGCAGCCACTTCTTGGATCGGTCCTTCAGGTAGCGGCTGAGATGGTGCTGTGGCCCGTCGAGCTTCTGGATGAGGTCATAGATAAACATGGGGATGCTCGACAGCACCGGGTAGTTCACGATCCATTTGTCGAACTGGTCGCCGTGCATGGCGAGAAACCGCTTTCCAGCCACCTGCCAGCGGTACTCCTCGTGGATGGGTGTCCCCACCATGTGAGTCATGAGATCGGTGAGTTCAAGATCGTGGTTGCCGCGTAGCCAAACCACTTCCACGTTGCTGTCATCGTCCGTCATCTTGCGAATCAGGCCCAACAGCTTCCACTCGTACTTCCGGAGGCGCCGGAAGTTCATGTCGTCGAACATGTCTCCCAGCAGGATCAAGCGATCGAATCGATACCGGTGGTCGGAGATCTGAAATCGCGTGAGCAACTCGAACAGCTCCCGCGCGCGCGTGACTTTCGAGCCCATGTGAACGTCTGAGACGATTAGAGTATTCATGCGCCTTCGGAGCGCGTCAACGTGACCGGTGAAGAGGCTGGGTTGAGTGGTCATGATCTTAGCCACTCGGATGTCTTCTCAGGAAGGCTGCCGCCAGGAGGAAGCGGACCAGTCGCCCGAACCCGGGCCAGCCCGGTGTCTCCGGCGCACCGGGCCATACGAGATTGAGATGACTCATGCGACGCTCCCCGGGGCCGCCGTCAGCGCGGTATTGCGGCCCACTTTCAGATGGTTTCCCCGCCACACGACATGCCGCTTGAAGAACGGAATCGCCCAGCACGTGGCCAGGAACAGGTCCTTCAGAGGAATGAGCAGGTAGTGACGGTGCCTCAGGTCGCTCTGCATGGCCTGTCCTACCACCCAGTCGAGTGCGATCTTGTACAGCGCGACCAGTCCGCAGACGGTGAGTGCATCGGGCTGTCCGCTGAAGGCTGCATAAGCGCAGGCCAGGGCCACGGGATTGCTGAGGATTTCGAGACTGTAGAGTGCCGGTGAGAGGCTACGGCGGATCATGCCCCACCGCACGTGCCGGTTGAAGAACTGCTCCATCGACCAGGAGACGTTAATGTTCTCGATGGCGCGCGGAGAGGTGCGAACCCGTTTGCCCAGACTGCGGATGCCAACGCCGATGAGCTGGTCTTCGGCGAGCAGGTTCACGAAGGCTTCATAGCCTCCGAGTCGCTCGAGGTCTGCCTTGCGGAAGAGCATCGACTTGCCGATTACGATGGGCCGGCCGAAGAGGAGGCTCGTGGAGAGCACCGCCGGCGCCACGTACGTATTGAGGTTCAGGTTCTCCAGCACGGAGCCGGCCGACTGAGCGCCGCGCCCGCGGATGGTGGACGTGACCAGGCCCGTGCCCGGAGTGTCGAGGCGATGGACGAGATCCGTGAGGTAATCCGGGCTCACGCGCACGTTGCTGTCGGAGATCAGGAAGAGCTCGTGCCGCGCATGCGGATAGAGATGGATGAGGTTGTTGACCTTGGGATTGAATCCGAATTGCTCGGGCGCGACCACCAATCGGGAGGGAACCTGCGGGTATTGCTGCTGAAGCTCCTGCACGATCGTCACAGCCGGATCGTGCGGATTGCGCACCGCGAACAGCAGTTCAAACTGCGGATACTCGAGCTCGAAGAACGAGCGGAGGTTGAGGGCCAGCTCGTCATCGGCGCCTTTGAGGGGTTTGAAAATGGAAACGGCGGGTTCTGTCCCCCGGAGGAGGGGAGATTTTCGACCTGCTCGTAGACGGTACACGCTGATGAGAGCCGCTACCGTCACCACCGACAGACCCAGTCCCGTTGCCGCCAGGAGGGCTGCTTCAACCAGGTGACTCATATATAATTCCCCACCTCGTGGGAGAGTGTCGGTGGGGCCTGTTAGGACTTGATTTTGGGACTGTTAAGAACGTGTAACAGGATCAGGCGCGGCTTGATTCGATCTGGCGGCGAATATAGCCGGCGTAGAAGTCGCCACTGGTGCGGAGTTCCCGGCCAAATCCGTTGTCGTACTGCACGTTATACAGCCCGAATCGGGCTTTCTCCCCCACCAGCCACTCATAGTTGTCGAGGAGCGACCAGTAAAGGTAGCCTTCGAGGCGCACCCCGCCCTCGCGCAGCTTTTCGACCACAGCCAGGTGTTCGCGCAGGAAACGCTGCCGCAGCTCGTCGTCTTCGGTGGCGATGCCGTTTTCGGTGATGAGCACAGGTTTGCCATGACGCGCCATGCGGCGCACCGAATGCTCCAGACCCTCCGGGTAGATCTCCCAGCCCATGTCGGTGGTGCCGATGCCGCGGCGGTTGTCGCACAGGAGTTCGAATGGGCGATCACGGCGCAGCCGGAAGCGGACGTGCAGGCGGTAATAGTAGTTCACGCCCCAGAAGTCGATGTTGCCGGCCGGCTGAACTTCCTCGTAGTCCACCAGCGTGGGGAAGTGCATCCGCAGGACACCCGTGTGCAGCGCGCGCGGCAGCATGTCGTTGAAGAAGGTGTCGATGCGGCTGGACAGCCCGCGATCGAGCGGGTGCCAGGCGCGACTCGGGGCGAAATGTACGCATGAATGCGCGATGCCCACCAATGCGTCGGATCGCAGGCTGTGGATGCGCTCGTAGGCCTCACGGTGCGCTGCTAGCAGCCGGCCCACGGCCTTCATCATCTGCCCCAGGTCTTTGGTGCCGGGTGGGAAGCGCGCATCGCCGTAGGCCGCGACGGCCCAGGGGAGAGGTTCGTTGAGCGTGACGTAGCGCCGGACCAGGGGTCCCAGTCGCGACACGACAGCCTCGACAAACCCGGCGAAAGCGTGAACCGAATCAGGCGAGTGCCAGGGAGTTTGTTTGTGGAACCAGCACGGATGAGTGAAATGGTGCAGCGTGAGGATGGGTTCGATGCCGTACTCCAGCAACCGCTCGACCTGGCGCTCATAGCGATCGAGCGCTGCGCCGTCGAAGCGTCCTCGCTCCGGTTCGATACGTGACCACTCCAGAGAGAAACGGTAGGCGTTGACGCCGAGGTCGTGGAGGCGGCGATAGTCGTCTTCCCACAACTCCCAGTGGCTGTTGGCCCGGCTGTATCTGGGGTCGCAGCCGTTCTGGCGGAAGCCGCCCTGCGCTTCCCATTCTGTCATGTCGTTGGTGATGCCCCCTTCGTACTGGAAGGCCGAGGAGGCGACCCCCCAGAGGAAGGTGTTGGTAGGGGAGGCCATGGCGGAGGAGTGTACGACCTCGAAGCTGTTCCCGTCAACCGGCTTACGCTGGGCCCCCCCGGATCGCGGGAGGGTTGAAACCAGTCGCGGATCCCGAGCGTACACCCGCCGGAGGAGGCTTACATGGCAATTAGTCTGCGAACTCACTGGAAGCTGGCCCTGAACCTGGCACTCGCCCTGGCCGTGATCGGAACTCTTGGCTGGGCGTGGGGAGCCAGAAAAGACTTCGCCCGCAGCCGTTCCAAAGGCAGCGGGCTTACCACCCTCGATCCCGAGGCCCTGGCCCAGACACAGCCTGGGAAGCGGGACCCCGGGGTGGCTCTGCCGCCCCCCACCGGAACGATACACCCTCTCGATCCGATCCTGCCATTGCCGGGTGCGGCCGGGGACATTCAAATCGAAACCGAGTCGGACCGGCTGGTGATCGAACTGTCGGTACCCAACCTGAACGAAGCTTCCCTACAGATTGAAGCGGAGCGCCAGAGCCTGCGCGTGACAGGTGAGCAGGAGACGATCCAGGAGGAGCGGGACGCGACAGGGCGCGTAGTATCGACCAGCCGCAGTTCATCCAGCTATTCCACCAGCTTCAGCCTGCCCGAGCCGGTGCAGCCCGACGGAATGACATCGCACTACGAAAACGGCAGACTACGCATCGAAATCCCCAGGCTTTACAGCGAGGCCTGAGGGCCGCATATTCCGGCCCCATGAAGACAATCTTCGGCATCGACCGGACCCTGGTGATCACGCTGGCCGTGGTGGTGGTTCTCGCGGTGATTTTTCTTTCGCTTCCCGAGCCCGCGCCCTGGGCGCTGCCGCAGTAGCGTGCGCCCGGGCGCGGAGCAGCCTGGGTCATAGAACGCTCGGCACGCACACGATAGGGCTGTCGCGACACACGTCGCAGGGAGCCGGCCCGCCCTTGAACACATACGTCACTTCATAGACCACATCCTCCGGGTTGACCTTGCCGTCGCAGTTGACGTCGCCGTTGGTGAGGCACGGCGAAGGAGGCGCACCGGTTCGATAGAGAAAGTTTACCAGCTTGATGATGTCGGATGAGGTGACCTGGCCCGTGAGGTCGGCGTCTCCCGGTACGGCAATGGAGCAACAGCCCGGGTCGGTGGTACCGTCGCAGTTGTCATCGAGGCCGTTGCAGAGTTCGGCGGCCGCCGGATGCACGGCCGGATTCGAGTCGTTGCAGTCGCAGGCGGCACCAAAGCTGTCGCCATCGGAATCGAGTTGCGACGCATTGGCGGTGAGAGGGCAGTTGTCGAGCGAATCGGCCACTCCGTCGGCGTCGGAATCGGCGAGCTGGACCAACTCCCCCGCGAGCACGAACGCCGCGAGCCACCACTTGTCGGATCCCCCGGAGAAGATCACCTGCACGCTCGTGTCGGCGCCTGTGAGCGCGCTGTCGATGGAGTATCGATCGATGTCGACGCCAATGGTGCCGGTTTGCGGAGGCAGCGTGGTGTTGATGGTTTGGTTCATGGGGTTGTTCACGGGATTGAGCGAATCGCTCAACGAAAGCGGCGATCCGCCGGGCGCAGTAACCACGACCTTTTCGCTGGAACTCGCCCCCGGATCGCCTTCGAGCGTGAAGAACGTGAGGCTGCCGGCCACCACCGGCCCGGGCGCCACCCAGACCAGCGTGTCGGCAGATGACTGAACCGTTCTGTTACCGTCGAACAACGTGATGCGGCGCATCGGAAAGCTCACATGCTCCGCCACCAGCACGAGCGCCGCGGCCGCGTGATCGGAGGCGTTGTCGTTGACAAGGCCTTCATAGCCGGACAGGAGCCACGCACCACCCCACGGATTGGCCGTGGCGAGGAACAGGTGCGTTACATCGGCGCGGCACACCCACACGTCGTAGGCGGCGGCTCCGCCATCGGAGTAGTAACACGCGTCGGCTCGAACCTCTGCCGAATCGCCGCCGGGAGCCACCAGCGACAGCGTGCTGTCGGGCGTTGGCGTGGCCCCCGCGGGGGGCTGCGTTCGAGTGCCTCCCCAGTAGAGATAGGCCCTTTCAGGGGTGGCACCCGCAGGCCAGTGACCCGTGGACATGGGCAGCGGAGCAGGCTGGAGGAGGCTATCGACGTTGCCATCGGCGTCGGTGTCGATGGCAAGAGTGGCGCCGGTGATCACATAATCGAAGTGGCCGTCCCAGCCGGTACGAGGCGTGACGGGTTCGTCGGCCTGCACCCGCGACGCGCTGCACACCAGCACGAGTGATACGGTGCAGGACAAAACGGTGCCTGTGATGCGCGAAGTGTTCATGAGATTCCTTTCTGTGAGTAGTCCCTCAACACCACGCGCATATTGCCACCCGCCACGCAGCACTTCCATCACATCACCCGCACCTACATCACAACCTGAGTGCAACCGGTCGGGTTGTTAGTACACCCTAACTCTGTTGCCCGATCCTCACCTCAAGTGGCACGCGCATCGGTTTGATCGTGCGCGCAGGTTCGAGCGCTCCTACATTCCCTGTGCGCTTCACGGAGGATGTCACACTTGCTGCCCCCATTCGTGATCAAGAGCCTGGTGGCTGGATTGCTCGCGAGCGTCGCCTGCGGTCTGGGCGCGTTGCCACTTGGATTCGCGCGGCTCGGTCTCCAGCGCCGCACGGGCGTGGCCTATGGCGTGGCCGGTGGACTGATGTTCGCTGCGTCGGTGTACAATCTCATCCTGCCCGGACTCACGCTCACGGCGAGCCATGTGACGCTCGCCAGCGTTGCGCCCGTGATCCTCGGCATCCTGCTGGGTGCGGCGTTCTTATGGTACACGGATCTTTACCTGTCTCCCGAGCGGTTGGAACGCGGCCCCTGGACCAGGCTGGGCTCGCGCTCGCAGATTCTGATCTTTGTGGCCATGGCGGTGCACAGCATCCCGGAAGGAGTGGCCGTGGGCGTGGGCTACGCTTCGGAAGCAGCTTATGACACGCACCTGGGTAACTACATCGCGCTGGCCATCGCCATTCACAACATCCCCGAGGGTCTGGCCGTGGCCATTCCCATGCGCGCGGGCGGAGCTTCCATGGGGCGCTGCTTCTGGGCCGCCTTCCTTACCAGCGTGCCTCAGCCCGTGGCCGCGGTGCCGGCCAGCATTCTGTCCTGGCTGGCCAGGCCGCTCATGCCGGTGCTCATGGGTTTTGCGGCCGGCGCCATGATCTACCTGGTATTCCTGGAGCTTGTGCCCCACGCTCTCCAGGACACCTCGCCGCCTAAGCTGGCCTGGGCGTTCACCCTCGGTTTCTGCGGGATGTTGCTGGTGCAGGTGCTGTTGTAGAGGGGGGTCCCGCCAGGGGCAGTTCGCATTTTGTAAACGCCGCCGCGCCGGCTGCCGATACTCCAACCGTGGCCAGTTTGCGGGAGTTCCCCTGGAAAAATCACCTTCGCAGCGCGGCGAAGTGGTTTCTCGAACACAGCCGCCGGTCGGCGTCGTACCTTCCGGCTCTGTGGCGCAAGCCATCGCTTGGCTGGCACATCCTGAAGTCGGCCACTCTCGTTCACGCGACAGCCTTCGTAACTCTCCTTCTCATGCTCTTCATCGTGCCACCCGTGGCTCGAGGTGTTGCCGGTCTGGTGCACTCCAAACCGAAGGGACCGCTCGCCGTTCTGAAAAACGGCAACCCGAAGGCCGAGGCCATGGCGGATTCGATGCTCTTCACGTTGTGGACGGGCTCGGGCCTGCTCTGCTTTGTGCTTCTGTGGCTGCACATCCCGAGAGGGATGGGGGACGCGGCGAAGCGGTCCGGGCGCAGCGAGCGAAAGGCAGACTCGATGCTCGGCGACAGCCCTCAGAAGAGCCTCCTCCTATATAGGAGCGCGCTCGCCCTCGCGGCGGATCCTCGCGACGAAAAGGGGCTGGAAGAAAAAATTCGGCAGGCGATCTCGGAGTCGGTTCAGAAGGGCTACACGTCTGTCGAGTCCGAGCCGCTTCGGGAGAATCTCTGGCAGCGCACTCGTCGTGCGTTTCAGTCGACGTTTCGTTCCGACAGCGGGTACACGGTGGGCACGAGCGGCCGCTATCAGCTGGACCGTCCCCTCGGTCAGGGCGGCATGGGTATGGTGTACGTTGGCGTGGACACCAAGTTGGGAAGAAAGGTGGCCATCAAGGGATTGCCTGAGGGGCCGGCGCTGGGTCAGGACTTCAAGTCGCGATTCCATCAGGAAGCGAAGGCGCTGGCCACGCTGTCGCACCCGGGCATCGTGCAGGTGTACGATCTCGTAGCCGAGCACGGGCGCGTGTGGATCGTGCTCGAGTACGTGGAAGGTGGAGACCTGGCTGCGTATCTTCGCACCACCGGACCGCTCCCCGTGACGGAGGCGGCGCGACTCGGAACCCTCTGCGCCGACGCGTTGAATCACGCGCATCTGCGGGGAGTGGTTCATCGCGACTTCAAGCCCGCCAATGTACTCATGGGATTCGGGGGCACGCCGAAGATTACCGACTTCGGCCTGGCCCGGCTGGCTGGAGCCGTGGCACTTACTCAGTCGGGAACGATTCTCGGATCCGCACCCTACATGAGCCCCGAACAGGCTCAGGGCCTGCCTGCGGAAGCCAGCGCCGACGTGTATTCGCTGGCCGTGACACTGTTCGAATTGGTGGCGGGAGTCACGCCGTTTGTCGGCGATCCGGGCAGCGTCCTGGCGCAGCACATCACGCAGCCACCGCCAAGGCTGATCGACAAGCGCCCGGACGTGCCGGCGGAGTTGAGCGAACTGATCGATCGAATGCTGGTGAAGGACCCGGCGACCCGGCTCTCGGATCTACGTGAAGTGAGTGCGGTGCTTCACAAACTCAGTACGGGCCGTACCGAACACGCCGGCGTCCGCGCCGCCTGACGATTACTTCCGTCGGGTCACCAGAGCATCCACAGAGTATTTGCCGGCGCCTGCCAGAAGCAGCAGAAACGCCACCGCCGCGTAGAGCAGGGCCTTTTCCTTGGTGGCAAACGGGTCGGGCGCGTGCCTGATCAACAGCGCCACCAGCATGGTGACCATGATGAAAAACGACGACGGTCGAGTGGCCAGACCGAGCGCCAGGAGGATCCCGCCGGCCAGTTCGGAGAGTCCGGCGGCCCAGGCGAAGAGTGCGGGCGCGGGAAAGCCCATCTCAGTCACGCCGGCAATGAAACGCTCGCTCGGTGGCAGTTTCCCCAGGCCATGACCAA
>Ga0105347_1001041_pt1 | contig 12345 bp, 13 predicted proteins | sample EasRivMeERMLT890_FD_89677 | JGI IMG/M metagenome (GOLD analysis project Ga0105347, IMG submission 89677) | Soil microbial communities from meander-bound floodplain in the East River, Colorado, USA - East River MetaG ERMLT890 | ecosystem: Environmental > Terrestrial > Soil > Floodplain | place...
CAACGCACTGTGCCATCAATCCATGTGCATGCCGCCGTTCACATGCAGTGTGCAACCGGTCACGTAATCCGCCCCGGGAGAGGCCAGGAACGCGACGGCGGCGGCAATGTCCTCGGGTCGCCCGAGCCGCCCCAGCGGAATCTGCTGGATCAGGACGCAGCGTTGCTGCTCGGTAAGCGCGCGCGTCATGTCGGTGTCAATGAACCCCGGCGCGATGCAGTTGACGGTGATATTCCGGCTGCCAACCTCGCGCGCGAGCGACTTGGAAAAGCCGATGATGCCGGCCTTCGCGGCGGCGTAGTTGGTCTGCCCCGCATTGCCGGTCACGCCGACGATGGACGTAATGTTGATGATCCGGCCGTAGCGTGCCTTCATCATCGAGCGCAGCACGAGCTTGGACAGGCGGTAGACCGACTTGAGATCGGTCGCCATGATGTCGTCCCACTCCTCGTCCTTCATGCGCACCAGGAGGTTGTCACGCGTGATACCGGCATTGTTGACGAGAATGGCGATGTCCCCGAACCGCTTCTGGATATCGAGTACGGCGGCCTCTGCCTGCTGCGGGTCATTGACGTTGAGAATCAAACCGGCACCCTTGGCGCCTGTCGCGGCCAGTTTCTGGCTGATGCCGTCCGCTCCGGATGCGCTGGTCGAGGTGCCGATCACTACTGCGCTGCACTTGGCGAGCTCGAGCGCAATCGCCTGGCCGATGCCGCGCGAGGCGCCGGTGACGAGGGCGATCCTGCCGTCGAGATTCACGACTTCACCGCCGCCAATGTCTGCTGCAGCGACTGCCCGTCCGTGATGGAGTGACTCTGGAGGCTCCCATCGATGCGCTTGGTGAGACCGGCCAACACCTTCCCTGGACCGCATTCCACAACATGCTTGACGCCGCCGGTCGCGATGCGGCGCACGACTTCCACCCAGCGCACCGGGTTGCAGGCCTGGCGTGCCAACGACTGCTTGATACGGCCCGGCTCGTCTTCCACGGCGACGTCCACGTTATTGATGACCGGGATACGCGGCGCGGTGAACGGGACTTTTTCGAGATAGGACGCGAGCTTGTCGGCTGCCGGCTTGAGCAGCGAGGAATGAAAGGGTGCGCTGACGGGAAGCATCATCGCCCGCTTGGCGCCCTGGGCCTTCGCCGCGGCGACACCACGCTCGACCGCTGCCCGGTGGCCGGCGATGACGACCTGGCTTGGCGCATTGAAGTTGACCGGCTCCACAACCTGGCCTTGCGCTGCTTCCTTGCAGGTCGCGAGCACCGCCTCGTCCTCCAGTCCGAGAATGGCGGCCATGGCGCCCTCCCCCACCGGCACGGCCTCCTGCATGGCTTGCGCCCGGAAACGCACCAGCGGCAACGCATCGCGGAATGCGATCGCGCCGGCGGCAACCAGCGCGGTGTACTCGCCGAGACTATGACCCGCCACCAGCGATGGCTCGCCGCCACCCGCTTCGCGCCATGCGCGATAAACCGCATAGCCCGCGGTCAGCATGAGCGGCTGAGTATTGACTGTGGCGCTGAGCGCGTCCGCCGGGCCTTCGGCCGCGAGCTTCCAGAGGTCCTGGCCGAGCACGTCGCCGGCCTCGCCGAACACGGTGCGCACTGCACTGGACTCGGCGAACGGCTGCATCATGCCGACCGACTGCGAGCCCTGCCCGGGAAATACAAACGCGAATGTCATTTGAGCCTATCTCAACAATAGACGCGTGATGCGTTGCGGCCAGGACGGGATGGATGCGAGGCGCACGGCGCAGGCCATATGTCGATATGGTCAAGCTGGGCAACAACGCAGACGCCCGTCCTGGCCGCAACCCGAAGGGACGGGGCGATCTGGGCGCATCTTGTTGTCGGTAGCCCTTGCAATATCGACATATTGCTGCGGGCTATCCTCCTAAACCCGCATCCCACATCGCCTCCGTCGCACACGCGTCTACTGTTGAGATAGGCTCTTACCACTTCACCAGCGCGGCGCCCCAGGTGAAGCCGCCGCCCACGGCTTCGAGGAGCACGTGCTGCCCTGCGCGGATGCGCCCGTCGCGCGCGGCTTCGTCCAGCGCAAGCGGGATCGAGGCGGCGGACGTATTCGCGTGGCGGTCCACCGTCACCACCACCTTTTCCATGCTGAGGCCGAGCTTCTTCGCCGAGGCCTGGATGATGCGGATGTTGGCCTGGTGCGGGACCAGCCAGTCGATGTCGGACTTCTGCATTCCATTCGCCGCCAGCGCCTCCACCACCAGGTCATCGAGCGCCTTCACCGCGAACTTGAATACGCCGCCCCCGTCCATCTGCAGCAGTGGCCTGCCCGTCACCTTGCCACCGCACACCGTTCCGGGCACTGACAGCAGGTTGGCATAGGCGCCGTCGGCATGCAGGTGGCTCGACAGAATGCCGGGGGCACTGTCGCGTCTCAACACCACCGCGCCAGCCCCATCGCCAAACAGCACACAGGTCGCGCGGTCGCTCCAGTCAAGGATGCGCGAATAGATCTCGGCCCCTACTACGAGCGCATTGCGGTACTGGCCCGAGCGCAGGAACTGGTCCGCCGTGGACAGCCCGTAGACGAAGCCGCTGCACACTGCCTGTACGTCAAACGCCGGGCAATTGCGCGCACCGAGCTTGGCCTGGAGAAAGCAAGCCGTGCTGGGGAAGACGACGTCGGGCGTGGTGGTCGCCACCACGATGAGATCGAGATCCGCAGCCGTGATACCGGCCGCGTCCAGGGCGCTTCGGCTTGCCCTGAGGGCGAGATCGCTGGTCTTCTCGCCGTCGGCGGCGATGTGGCGCTGTCGTATCCCGGTCCGCGTCTGGATCCACTCGTCGGTGGTATCCACGGCGAGCTCGAGATCGCGGTTGGTAAGGATCTTCTCCGGAAGGTAGCTGCCGGTGCCGACGATCCTGGAATAGGAGTTGTTCACGCGGCGCTCTTGTGAATGTGCGCCATGCGCTTGGAAATGTGCCCCAGCACGCCGGTGCGCGCTTCCTCGATCGCCCTGCGGATGGCGAACCCGAAGGCAAATGCGTCGGCCGAGCCGTGGCTCTTCACCACGACCCCGCGCAGCCCGAGCAGGCTTGCGCCATTGTAGCGGCGGTGGTCCATCCGGCCCTTGAACGCGTTGATCACGGGCAGCGCGAGCAAACCGGCGATCGTGGACCAAAGCGTGCGCCTGAACTCCTCGCGCAGGAAGGTCGACAGCATCTGGGCCAGCCCCTCGGATGTCTTCAGCGCGACGTTGCCGACGAATCCGTCGCAGACCACGATGTCGGTCGTGCCCTTGTAGATGTCGTCGCCCTCGACGTAGCCATAGAAGTTGAGGTCACTCGCGCGCATCAGCTCCGCCGCGCCCTTCACCTGGTCGTTGCCCTTGGTGTCCTCCGCCCCGATGTTGAGGAGGCCCACCGTTGGGCGTTGCTTGCCTTCGACCGAGCTCACGAGCTCCGAGCACATGATGCCGAACTGCAGCAGGTGCTCGGGAGTGCAGTTCACGTTGGCGCCGAGGTCGAGGATGTAGGTCCGCCCTTTGAGCGAGGGCAGGACGGTCGCAATCGCGGGCCGGTCGATGCCGGGCAGCATCCCCAGGACGAAGCGCGAGATCGCCATCAGCGCCCCGGTGTTGCCAGCGCTGACACAGGCGGCGGCCTCCCCCTGCTCCACGAGGTTCACGGCAACCCGCATCGAGGAATCCTTCTTTGCGCGCATCGCGGCAGCGGGAGCCTCATCCATCTCGACGACCTCGCTTGCGTGGCGGACGCTGATCCGTCCGTCAGCTGCCGCGCCAAGCCGCTGGAGCTCGCGCTCGATATTGTCGCGCAACCCCACCAGGATGATGGACACTTCAGGGTCGCCGCGCGCGACATCCAGGGCGGCGGGCACGGTCACGTGCGCGCCGTGATCGCCACCCATGCAGTCGATGGCAACCTTCACCTGCATCCGCATTCCCCCTTCCCGGCGCGCGTCATGTCCGTTAGGCGACGCGCCAGCGCTCGTTGATTCTGAGCCTACTCGCCCTTGGTCTTGATGACCTTCTTGCCGCGGTAGTAACCGTTCGGGCTGATGTGGTGGCGCAGGTGCACTTCTCCGGTCGTCGGCTCGAGCGCCAGCGGCGGATTGGAAAGTGCGTCGTGCGAGCGGTGCATGCCGCGCTTGGAGGGGGATTTTCTGTTCTGCTGTACCGCCATTCCTGTAGCTCCTTCAATATCAGTGGGTATTCCGCTTCAGCGTTGCAAGTGCGGCGAACGGCGAGCCGGTCGCGCCATCCGCGATTGCGGCGCCGACTGGCCCGCACGCGCCTTCTTCGTGCCTGGGTGCATAAGGCAGGCTCAGGAGGATCTCGTCTTCGACCAGGCTCGCGACCTCGAGCTCACGGCTCGCTTCGATCCATTCGACATCTTCGTCATCCAGCTCACCCGCCGCGCCTGCACCCGCTGCGACCAGCATCAACGTGTTCAGCACCTGCAGCGGGTGATCGAGCGCTTCCAGGCAGCGCTGGCACTGCAAGTGCAGCATGCCGCGAATCGAGACTGTCAGGATCGGGCGACTGCGCGCGTCCTGGCCGCCTGTCACTTCGAACTCGACCGTTCCGACTGCATCCGCAAGGTTGTCCTTCAGCCGGGTCAATCCCGGCAGCGACAAGCTTCCGCGCAGCGTCTGTCCGGTGCGGGCGAACTCGAGACTATCAATGACAGTCTGCGTGGACCCCTGTCCAGACATAGGCGCGCATGATAGTATTTTTGCGCTACCCTGTCAAAAAAATTTCGGGAAAAATTCTGATTTGGCAGGGACTTACAACACCGTTCCCCATTGCATCCGTCGCGCATCGTGCTCGCGTCTTCCTCGCCGTACCGCCGCAGCCTGCTTGCGCGGTTGCGGCTGCCCTTCGAGGTCCGGGCGCCCGCCGTGGACGAGTCCGCCCTGCCCCGCGAGGGCGCGCGCGATACCGCCTTGCGCCTCGCGCAGGCCAAGGCACGTGCGGTGGCGCTCGATTTCCCGGCGGCACTCATCATCGGATGCGACCAGGTGGCCTTACTCGAGGGCGTTCCTCTCGGCAAACCGGGCACGCATGCGAACGCGGTTGCGCAACTGAAGGCGATGCGCGGCCGGTGCGTGCTGTTCCATACCGCGCTCGCGCTGCTCAACTCCGGCACCGGCGCGCTGCAAGTGGCGGAAGTGCCGACGACCGTTTGTTTCCGGAACTACGACGATACGGAGATCGAGCGTTATCTCGTCGCGGAACGCCCTTACGACTGCGCCGGCAGTGCCAAAATCGAGGGCATGGGCATCGTGCTGGTCGAAAGCGTGGAGAGCACGGACCCCAGCGCGCTGATCGGACTGCCCTTGATTCAGCTGACCGCGATGCTCAGGCACGAAGCGGTGGCCATTGTCTGAAAGGTCACGGGGCACGCTCTACCTGATCCCCGTCGGCCTGGGTGGTGATCCTGCGGTGTCCTTGCTGCCACCTTCGACGGTCGAAACCACACGCAGGCTCCGCACCTTCGTCGTCGAAAACGCCCGATCCGCCCGCGGCTTTCTCAAGGCCATCGCGCACCCCGGGCCGCTGCAGGAACTGAAGTTGCTGATACTCGACGAGCACACGCGTGACGTCGCTCCGTTGCTGGCGCCGCTCCTGGCAGGTGAGGATTGCGGGCTGATGTCGGAAGCAGGCTGCCCGGCGGTGGCCGATCCGGGCGCGGCGCTGGTGCATCAAGCGCACGAGGCCGGGATTCGCGTCGCACCCCTGGTTGGCCCCTCCTCGATCCTGCTCGCGCTCATGGCATCCGGCATGAACGGCCAGCGCTTCGCCTTCCACGGCTACCTTCCCGTAGAGCCGGCCGAGCGCGCACGCGCAATCAAGGCACTCGAGGCGCGCTCGGGCGCCGAAACGCAGATCTTCATTGAAACGCCCTATCGCAACAGCGCGCTGCTCTCCGCGTTGCTTGAGCACTGCCGCGGTGACACGCTGCTGTGCATCGCAGCCGACCTGACATTGCCCGCCGGGTTCGTCTGCGCGCGCACCATCCGCGAGTGGAAAAAAAAGCCGCCGATGCTCGATCGGCGGCCTGCCGTATTCCTGCTGGGACGCGCGCCTACCTGAGCGTTATCCCCTGCGTGAGGCCGAGGCGCGCCAGGCCTTCGGCCATGCCGGCTCCGAACTTCCGCGCCAGGCGCTCGGCAATATTCTCGCGCGGCGTGAAGTCCACAATGTCCTCGGCCTTGATCACTTCGCGCGCGACGTACTCGATCCCGCCGAGCTCATCCGCCAGGCCCAGCTCGATGCTCTTCTCGCCCACCCACAGCAGCCCCGAAAAAATGTCCGGAGTCTCCTTCAACCGCGTGCCGCGCCCGGCCCGAACCACTCCGATAAACTGCTCGTGGATCTGCTTCAGCATCTGTTCGGCATGCTGTTTCTGGGATTCAAGCAGAGGCGAGAATGGATCAAGGAAGCCCTTGTTGTCACCCGCGGCCAGCAGCCGGCGTTCGACGCCCAGCTTCTCCAGTGTCCCCGTGAATCCGAAGCCGTCCATCAGCACGCCGATCGAGCCGATGATGCTGGCCTTGTCAATGAAGATACGGTCGGCGGCGGCGGCGACATAATAGCCGCCCGAGGCGCAGATGTCCTCTACGACTGCGTAGAGCGGAATCTCCGGGTACTTGGCGCGCAGCCGGCGCATTTCATCGGTGATGTAGCCGGCCTGCACCGGGCTGCCGCCGGGACTGTTGATGCGCAGAATCACGCCCTGGGTGCGCTTGTCCTTGAACGCGTCCTGCAGCCCGGCCATCACGTTGTCGGCACTCGCCAGCGTGTTCGACGCGATAACGCCACTCAACTCGACCATCGCGGTGTGGCGGCCCGGGCTGGTGTCCTTCTTCCCGAACCATCCCATGCCGATGAACAGCAACGCGAACAAATAGATGAAGAGCAGCAGCTTGAAGAATATGCCCCACTGCCGCGCGCGGCGCTGCTCGGTGATCGCCGCCAGGGCGACCTTCTCGATCGCCTGCCGCTCCCAGCTCGTCGGGGACCCGCCTGTTTCCAGTTCGCTCATGATGACCACCTTCCTCGAGTGCCGCCGTGAAAAGCGGCCAGATTCTGAGGGGATATATTGTATCCCCCTGGCCCCGGGACATTCGTTACCGAAGACCTCGCGCAGTCAAGGGCGCGCGATCAGGGCTCCGACGCAACTCGCGTCTGGTCAGTGTCAAGTCGTGCCAGAAACGACTCCAATTCGCGTGGAAGGGCCGCCTCCAGGGTCAACGGCGCGCCGGTGACCGGATGGTCAATGACCGTCCTGAAGGCATGCAGGAACATGCGCTTCAGTCCTTGTCGCGCAAGCTGCTTGTTGAGCGCAAAGTCGCCGTACTTGTCATCGCCCGCAATCGGAAACCCGAGATGCGCGAGGTGCACCCGGATCTGGTGGGTGCGCCCGGTCTTGAGCTCCGCCTCGAGGAGGCTGTAGCCGTCGCATTGGCGCTGCAGACGAAACAGCGTGTGGGAGGGCGAGCCGTCGTGCTGGACGGCGACACGGCGCTCGCCCGATGCCAGCATATACTTCTGCAGCGGCAGCTTGACGCTGCGCGAGCGGTCGCGCCAGCGCCCCTTCACCAGCGCGTAATAGAACTTCCGGGCGGTTCCCTCCCGCAACTGGCGGTGCAATGACAGGAGTGCCGAACGCCGTTTCGCCAACATCAAGACACCCGAGGTCTCGCGATCGAGGCGGTGCACCAGTTCGAGGAAACGCTCGTGCGGGCGCTCATGCCGCAGCGTCTCTATGATGCCGCGGCTCACCCCGCTGCCGCCGTGCACCGCGACGCCCGCCGGCTTGTTGATCGCGAGCAGGACGTCGTCCTCGTAAACGGTCTCGGCGTTGGAGCGCGCCGGGCCCGGGTGGCGCGGCGCGGGCGCGGGCCGAGCCGTGCGCAGCGGCGGCAGGCGCACACGATCGCCACCCTGCACCCGGTATTCGGGCGTGACTCGGCGGCTGTTGATGCGCACTTCACCGCTCCGCAGGATGCGATAGATATGGCTCTTCGGGACCCCTTTCAGCCGCTTGGTCAGGTAGTTGTCCACGCGCTGGCCGGCGGCCTCAGCTTCCACCTCGTGCCAGGTCGCCGAATCTTTACTTAACCCGTTCATTTGTCTATACTATTCATTGCACGCAGCGCTGCGCCAGTGCGCAAGCCTCAACCGGCGTGCAGAACGCGATCCGCAGTGTCCGGTTGCCTGGCTCATGGACGCCGCTGCACGGCCAGCGGAAACGCTGCAGGAAATGGTTAAAGTCGCTCACCACCCGAAAGTAGCGATACTAGACGAACGACGCGCTCACGACACACAGAGAATTCCCGGCATCCGCGCCTGGCGCGGGTGCCGCCGGCAAACCACACGAGACATCAGGATTCTCACGTCCAGCATGCTCACACCACGCGACTGAACCGGTCGGCAGCGCCTGCCCCGCGGCAGGCTCCCGTGGTTTGCCCCATCCCGTGTTTGAGCGCGGGAGAGAATAACAATGAAGCGAATGCTGTTCAACGCGACGCAGGCGGAAGAGCTGCGCGTCGCGATCGTCGATGGCCAGAAGCTCATCGACCTCGACATCGAAACCCCCGGCAAGGAGCAACGCAAGAGCAACATCTACAAGGGGGTCATCACCCGTATCGAACCCAGCCTCGAGGCCGCCTTCGTTGACTACGGGGCCGAGCGCCACGGGTTTCTTCCCTTCAAGGAAGTGGCCCGCGCCTACTTCAAGCCCGGAGTGGATGTCGGCCGCGCCACCATCCGCGAGGCGTTGAAGGAAGGCCAGGAGCTGATCGTCCAGGTTGACAAGGACGAGCGCGGCAACAAGGGCGCGGCGCTCACCACCTTCATCAGCCTCGCGGGCCGCTACCTGGTGCTGATGCCGAACAACCCGCGGGGCGGCGGCGTTTCCCGCCGCGTGGAGGGCGAAGACCGCAACGAGCTGCGCGAAGTGATCGATCAGTTGCCCGTGCCGCAGGGCATGAGCGTGATCGGCCGCACCGCGGCGATCGGGCGCGCGCCCGAAGAGCTGAGCTGGGATTTGAACCGCCTGCTCCAGCTGTGGCACGCGATCGACGAAGCGGGCGCCAAGAACGTGATGGAGGAGTACGGCACGCGCCTGCTCTATCCCGAGGGCAACCTGGTCGCGCGGGCGATCCGCGACAACTTCCACCAGGACATCGGCGAGATCCTCATCGACACGGAGGACGTCTACGAGCAGGCCCGGACCTTTATGGGCCACATTATGCCGGACAACGTCAGCCGGGTGAAACTCTACAAGGACGACGTGCCGCTGTTCTCGCGCTTCCAGATCGAGCACCAGATCGAGTTCGCGTACTCGCGCTCGGTCAACCTCCCCTCCGGCGGCGCGGTGGTGTTCGATCACACCGAGGCTCTGGTATCCATAGACGTCAACTCGGCGCGCGCGACGCGCGGCTCCGACATCGAGGAAACGGCGTTCCGCACGAATCTCGAGGCGGCCGAAGAGATCGCCCGGCAGCTGCGGCTGCGCGACCTGGGCGGCCTGATCGTGATCGACTTCATCGACATGGAGAGTGGGCGCAACCAGCGTGAGGTCGAGAACCGCCTGCGCGAATCGCTGAGATACGACCGCGCCCGCGTCCAGATGGGCAAGATTTCGCGTTTCGGACTGATGGAGCTCTCCCGCCAGCGCCTGCGTCCGTCGCTGGGCGAAACCGCCCATATCCCCTGCCCGCGCTGCCACGGCACCGGGCACATCCGTGGCACCGAGTCCACCGCGCTGCACATCCTGCGCATCGTCCAGGAAGAAGCCATGAAGGAGAATACCGGGGCGATCAATGCCCAGGTTCCGGTGGACGTCGCGACGTTCTTGCTCAACGAGAAGCGCGTCGACCTGCAGCTGATCGAGGCGCGGCACCGGGTTTCGATCATGCTGATCCCCAACGTGCATCTCGAGACGCCGAATTACAGCGTGACGCGCATGCGCCACGATGATCTGAACAAGACCGAGCCGCTGCCTGCAAGCTACAACCTGGTGGAGGCGCCGACCGAGGAACAGAAGCTGGGGGCCGGTACGGCCGAACCGGCGGCTCCGCGGCCGGAAGCCGCCGTCAAGGCCATTCCGCCCCAGCAGCCCGCCCCAGTTCCGATGGCACGAGAGGTGAGGACGGAGCAACCACAAAGGCCGGCCGCGCCGTCGGAGCAGGCCTCGATCATCGGCAAGATCTTCGGCTTGTTCAGGCGCAAGGCCGACGCGCCGGCGCCCGTTCCGGAGGCTCCGCAGCCTGCAGTCTCCCAGGGGCCGCGCCGCGGACGTCACGAGCGCGGTGAACGCGAAGCCCCGCGCCGCGATCGCGAGGATCGGGCGATGCAGCAGGGCGCACAGCGTCCGCGGCAACCCCAGGCGCAGCAGCCCCAAGGGCCGCGCGACGGTGGCCGCCATCGCGGCGATCAGCAACGCCATGAGCAGCGTCGCCAGGAACCTCACCGCCACGAGCAACAGCAACGACCGCATCCACAGCGCGACCAGGCCCAGGCTGAAGCCCGGCCCGCGTCCCATCCCCAGCAGCCGGGACGCGAGCACGGCGACCAGCAGCGCGAGGGACGGGGCAGAAGGCGGCGCAGAGGAGGCCGCGACCGCTACGAGCAGCGGCAGCAGGAGGCCGGCGGCGGCCCCGCCCGGGACCAGCAGCAAGGGAACCGCCCGGAAACCGAGCGGCCGGCACCCATGGCGCGTGAATCGGTCGCAGCACCAGCGACGGCCGGGTTAGCGGGAATTGCCGCGCAGGTTGTTGCCGGCCCCGAGCTCAAGCCCCCGCCCTCTGCGTACGAAGGCGAAGTAGTGCGAGAGTTCGAGCCGCACGCGCCCGAGGCGCCGCAGCCCGTCCCGTCGGGACCCGGGATTGCGCCAGCCGAACCGGTCAGGATCGAATGGCCGTCGGACCTCGTTCAGGTCGAATCCGATCCCGGCAAGATCCAGAGCGTGCAGCAGAAGGAATTCGAGCAGCCGCAAGCGCCGCGCCCCAGGCGCGTGCGCCCGGCGGCGCAGCCGGTGATCGAGGAGCCGCTGGTGCAAATCGAGACTGGCCAGGCCGGCGGACCGCCCGCCGACAGCGAGCAACAGGCGAAAGCCCCGGTCCTGCCGGGCTAATAGGCTCCGGCTTCGAGGCGTCTGCGCAGGTGGTCCAGCAGCCCGCGCGACGCCTCCTCCACCATGTCGAGCACCATCTCGAAGCCCTGCTCCCCGCCGAAGTAGGGATCCGGAACCTCGCGCAGGACGGCGCCAGCGCTGAACTCCATGAAGAGCTTGATCTTGTGCGCGTGCTGCGGCGGGCACAGCCGCTCGAGCTCGCGCAGGTTGGCTGCGTCCATCGCCAGGACATAGTCGAACTCGCTGAAGTCGGCCCGGCTCACCTGGCGCCCGCGTAGCGCGCTGAGATCGTAGCCCCGGCGGCCCGCGGCCCGTTGCGCACGCGTGTCAGGCGCGTCCCCCACGTGGTAATCGTGCGTCCCGGCCGAATCGATCGCGATATGCCCGTCGAGGCCCGCCTGCGCGACGTGCTGCCTGAAGACTCCCTCGGCCATGGGCGACCGGCAGAGATTGCCCATGCATACGAACAGCACCCTCACTCTCATACCCTTCCAGGCCGCCGCTGAATTGCGTTCGGACTTCGACATTTTCACGGGACCAAGGTTGCTACAATAGCGTGCCGCTTTCCGCCCTCCAAGTGCATAGCTCACTGTGTGTGATCAGGCGCAAGTTGGACCGGTGACCCATGGTGCGCGAACGGTCGTTGCGCGGCTAGTCTCCTGCTTCGCAGCCCTGGCGGCCGTCCTGCCTGCTGTTGCCGCCGACTCGCCAGCGCCGGATCCGGCCGCCACCGGGAACATCGTCATGATCCAGGCGTCTCCGGATGTAATCCACTTCCACTCCGACGCGGCGCACGCCTCCTGGTCGTGGATGGTGGGCCTTGAATGGCAAAGACCTTCGAACTGGCTACTGGGATTCTCCTATTTCAACAACTCGTTCAACCAGAAGTCCCAGTATTACTACGGCGGCTATGTGTGGAATCCGAGCGATCGCGATCCTAACTGGTACGTGAAATTGACCGGAGGACTTCTCTACGGTTACAAGGAGCCGTACGAGGATAAAGTATCCTTCAACCACAATGGGTACGCACCCGGCATCGTTCCGGCACTTGGATACAAGTGGGAGCGATGGAGCATGCAGCTCAATGTTCTCGGTAATGCCGGGCTCATGATATCGGTGGGTTACGATCTGATTCGCTGATACGGTCCTCACGCGGAAAGCCCGATAAACAAGCGCTCCTTCAGCGCCTTCAGCTGGTC
>Ga0105347_1001042_pt1 | contig 12341 bp, 9 predicted proteins | sample EasRivMeERMLT890_FD_89677 | JGI IMG/M metagenome (GOLD analysis project Ga0105347, IMG submission 89677) | Soil microbial communities from meander-bound floodplain in the East River, Colorado, USA - East River MetaG ERMLT890 | ecosystem: Environmental > Terrestrial > Soil > Floodplain | place...
CGGACCTGGGCTGCGTCGCTCAACAGGTGCGCGCGCGTCAGGAGGTGGGCCTTGGCTCCGGCCGCGCCCGCCAGCGCGAGCAGGCCGGCGTGGATGAGGCGGCGGCGGTTGCGTCTCCTGCGCTCTGGCCGCGGATCGCCGTCCAGGAGCCGTCCGTTGCGGCGGCGGTTGCCGTGTCTGCGGTCGTCCATCTTCCCTCCGCGGTTCCCGGCCCTGCCAGCATCCCGGCAAGGACCGTAGCCTTTGAGACCTACACGGAAAGACAGCAAGTCCCGTTCCGTTGGACGACACAGAGGGCCCGGAATTACGACTTTTGCCTGATTTACAACCGACTCAAGGCGGGCGGCTTAGCGCGATCGACCCTGCCGGGCGGCGGCCAGCCGCTCCTCGGCCATGCGATCGGCCATGCGGTGCGGTGCAAGGTTCTCCGCGCGTGCACGGTCCCAGATCTCGCGCAGCCGCGGGCCGATGCCGACGACGCGCGCGCGCACGGTGTCATCGTCGGCGCCCTCGGTGTCGTACACGAGGCTCAGCAGGCCGCCGGCGTTGGCCACGTAATCGGGGCCGTACAGGATGCCGCGGGAATGGAGGGCGTCGCCGTGGCGCGGCTCGGCGAGCTGCTCGTTCGCGCCGCCCACCACCGCCCGGCACCGCAGGCGGGAGACGGTCTCGTCGTTGACGACGCCGCCGGCCGCGTTGGGCGAGAAGACGTCCGCCTCGACGTCGTAGATGGCCGCCGGGTCCACGGCGAGCGCGTGCAGCTCGTCGACCGCCCGTTCGGCGCGCGCGCGGTCCACGTCGGCCACCACGAGCTGGGCGCCGGCCGCGGCCAGGCGGCGGGCGAGGTGGAGGCCGACGTTCCCCAGACCCTGCACCGCGACGCGCAGGCCATCCAGCCCGCGGCCCAGGACAATGGCGGCGGCGCGGATGGACTCGAAGACGCCCAGGGCGGCCAGATCGGCCGTGTCCAGCCGCTGCCCGGCGGGCGCGTGCTGGACGTGGCGGGTCAGGCGTGAGAGCACCGCCATGTCGCGCTCGTCCATGCCCATGTCGCAGCCGGTGTTGAAGCGGCCGCCCAGGTGGTCGATGACGCGGGCGTAGGCGGCGAGCAGGGCGCGGGTCTTGTCGCGGGCGGGATCGCCCAGGATCACGGCCTTGCCCCCGCCGAACGGCATCTCGGCCATGGCCGACTTGTAGGTCATGGCCCGCGCCAGGCGCAGCGCATCGGTCGTGGCTTCGTCCAGGGACGGATAGACCCGCATCCGGGTGCCGCCCGCGGCCACGCCCAGGGTGGTGTCGTGGATGGCGATCACGCAGCGCAGGCCGGACTCCCGATCGTGGTGGACGATCAGCTCCTCGTGCCCCCACTCGGTCGCGCGGAGGAGGGCGCTCGTGGGCGGGCCGCTCAGCGCCGGCTCCAGCGACCCAGCCAGGAGATGACCTCCTGGTACCACCGCACCGAGTTGGCGGGCTTCAGGACCCAGTGGTTCTCGTCCGGAAAGACCACGAGCCGCGAGGGCACTCCCTGCCGCTGCAGTGCGGTGAACATCGCCAGCCCCTGCTCCAGCGGCACGCGGTAGTCCAGCTCGCCGTGCACGACCAGGGTGGGCGTCTTGAAGTTCCTGACGAAGCGGCTGGGGCTCCATCTCTCGTACATCTCGGGGTTGTCCCAGTACGGTCCCTTGAACTCCCAGTCCAGGAACCAGAGCTCCTCCGTCGCTCCGTACATCGAGGCGAGGTCGAAAACCCCGTCGTGGGAGACGAGGGCGCGAAAGCGATCGGTGTGCCCGGCGATCCAGTCGACGAGATATCCGCCGTACGACGCGCCGGCCGCGCTGGTCCGGCCCTTGTCCACGTAGGGAAGCGATTCCGCGTAGTCGGTGCCCTTCATGACGTCCTCGTAGGCGCGGCCGCCCCAGTCCGCGTTGATGTCGTCCATGAACTCCTGCCCGAAGCCGGAGGATCCGCGGGGGTTGGGCAGGAGCACGACGTAGCCGGCGGCGGCGAAGATCTGGGCGTTCCAGCGGTACGTCCACGAATCGGTCCAGGCTCCCTGCGGGCCGCCGTGGATCAGGACGAGCAACGGGTATTTGCGCGCGGGATCGAAGTCCGGGGGCTTCACGATCCAGGCCTGGACCGATTTGCCGACCGCGCCCGTGTAGGTGACGCTCTCCGCGGGACGCAGCCCGAAACCGGCCAGGATCGCGTCGTTGGCGCGGGTCAGGGGAGCGGGTCCGGATCCGTCCACCCCGACGCGGTAGATCTCGGGCGGCTGGGTGAAGGAGGCGCGCGTCACCACCAGGGTGCGCCCATCCGCGGCGGCCTGGACGTCGCCGAAGCTGGCGCCGCCCACGAGCTCCTTCACCGCCCCTCCCTCGGCGGGGACGGCGTAGACCGGGGAGCGGCCCGCATCCTCGGCGGTGAAGTAGAGGGTCTTCGAGTCGGGCGACCAGGTGAAGGAGTCCACGTGGCGGTCGAAGGCCTCCGTCAGGTTCCGGGTCGCGCCCGTCCTCCGGTCGTGGACCATGAGCCGCCAGCGGTCCGCCTCGTAGCCCGCGCGCATCTGCGCGTGGAAGGCGATGCGTGTCCCGTCGGGGCTGTATTGGGGCGCGCCATCGTAGCCCGGGCTTCCGGTGATCTTGCGGGCGTCCCCGCCCGCCACCGGCGCCACGTAGAGCTCCGCGTTGGTGGAGAGGGCGGGCACCGCGTCGTCGTTGCGCGCGAAGCAGACCTCGCGGCCGTCGGGCGAGACCGCGTAGTCATCGGCGCCGGCGAGCGTCCACGGCGGGACGTCGCGGCCGCCGGGGGTCAGGTCCCGCGGCTCCCCGCCGTCCAGCGGCACGACGAAAAGATGGCTCACGCGTCCGTCGTCCCAGGTGTCCCAGTGGCGGAAGAGGAGGCTGTCGTACGCCCGCGCGGTCGAGGGCTTTCCGGCCTCCTCCGTCCTCTTCATGTTGCAGGCCGCGTCCGGGCAGTCGGGATGGACGTCGGAGACGACGAGCAGCGTCTTGTCGTCGATCCACGAGAAGCCGCCGGCCTCGGTGGCCATCGACGTCACCGGGCGCGGCTCCCCGCCCGTCAGGTCCATCACGTACACCTGTCCTCCGCCGCCGCGCGTGGACAGGAAGGCCACGCGGCTGCCGTCGGGGCTCCACCGGCCGCGCGTGTCCGACCTGGCGTTCCGTGTGAGCCGCCGCGGCGCGCCGCCCGCCGCCGGCACGATCCACAGGTCCGAGTTGCGCGCGTTGGCGGCCAGGTCCACCTCGGTCTGGCTGTAGAGCACCCATTTCCCGTCGGGGGAGACCTGCGGCTCGGCCAGCCGCTGGAGCTTCATCATCTCCGTGGCGGTGAAGGGGGCGGCGGCCGCGGGGACCGCGGCGAGGACCGCCAGCATGGGCACGAACCGCTTCATGGCACCTCCGGGCAGGGGAACGAGGATAGTGGCCGCGTCTCGCGCAAGTCAACGCGCGGGGGTTGAACCACGCGTTCCGGGCGCGCACCATAGCGGCGCGGGGAGGCAGCCATGGCGCCCAGGCTCCGGAGCTACGAGGAGTTCTGGCCCTACTACGTCTCCGAGCACAGCAAGCCGGCCACGCGCGCGCTGCACGTCCTCGGCACGGGCCTGGTGTTGTTGGCCCTCGCCTGCGCCGTCCTCGTCTCGCCGTGGTGGCTGCTGGTGGCTCCCTTCGCGGGCTACGGGCCGGCCTGGATCGCGCACTTCTTCGTGGAGAAGAACAAGCCCGCCACCTTCACCTACCCGCTCTGGTCGCTGCGCGGGGATTTCCGGATGTTCGGCCTGATCCTGCGCGGCCGCATGGGCCCGGAGGTGGAGCGGGCGGCGCGCCTCTATCCGACCCGCGGCTGAGGGCTGGTCAGAGCGCGGCGGTGGGCTCCTCGCGCCACCGCAATATGTCGTAGCGGTAGATCCGCAGCGCGGACATGGCCAGGGAGAGGATCACGGGGCCCACGATGAGCCCCGCCGGGCCGAACGCGAAGAGGCCGCCCAGGATGGCGAGGAACCCCAGCAGCGGGTGGATCTGGGCCCCTCCCCGCAGCAGCAGCGGCTTGACGACGTGGCCCACCATGCCGATGACGAGCGCGCCGTAGAGCAGCAGGCCGACGCCGCGCCACAGGGGACCGGTGGCCAGGAGATAGAGACCCGCGGGGACCCAAGCCAGGGGCGTGCCCACGACCGGGATGAGCCCCGCGAAGCCGACGATCGCGCCCCACAGGAAAGGCGCGGGCAGGCCGAAGATCGCGAACCCGATCACCGCCGTGACCGCCTCCGCCACCGGCACCAGCACCAGGGCCAGCATCCCGGCGCGCACGGTGGCGGAGAGGTGCCGGACCATGTCGGTTTCCTGCGCCCGCGAGAAGGGCGACACCGCCCGGATCTCCGTGCCCAGCGTGGGACCGTCCCGCAGCAGGAAGAACAGCATCATGAAGAAGAGGGCGACGTGGAGGAGCGTGTCGCCGACCCGCAGCGCTCCCTCCCGCAGGAGCGCCGAGCCGATCGCCGCCACGCGCGTGGCCACCTCGGAGAGGGGCGGCGCGGGCAGGCTCGGCCAGCGCGAGGCCAGCGTCTTCGACCACCAGCGCTCGGCGGCGCCCGGCTGGAGCAGGGGCGCCGCGGATTCGAGCAGCGCCCGGGCCTGCGTCCGCAGCAGCGCCGCGTAGGTCAGGATCAGGAGGGTGAAGAGGGCGGCGCACAGCACTACCACCACGGCCGCCGCCACCGAGGCGCGCCCGCCCGCGGCGCGGGCCAGGCGCTCCTGGGCCGGCGCCAGGAGCAGCGCGGTCGAGGCGGCGACCGCGAAGGTGACGAGGAAGGGGCCGAAGACCATGAAGCCCAGGATGGCGATGGCCATCAGGCAGGCCAGGAGCGGCAGCGCGCCCACGTCCTCGCCGGTCTTCACGTCGCTCATGCGGCCGGGAATTATAGCCGCCGGGGGGCTCAGCTCCCGCTGACCGTCATCTTCCGGACGCGGAGCGTGGGAGAGGCGGACGATCCCCGGAACTCGAGGTCGTTCCCGACCGCGTCGACGTCCCGCAGCATCTCCTTGAGGTTCCCGGCGATGGTCACCTCGTGCACGGGATGGACGAACCGGCCCTTCTCGATCCACTGCCCGGCCGCGCCCTGCGAGTAGTCGCCGGAGACGAGGTCCACGCCGAACCCGATGAGGTCGGTGACGTAGAGCCCCCGCTCGACGCCGCCGACGATCTCCTCGGGCGGCGTGGCGCCCGCGGCGAAGGACAGGTTCGAGGCCCCCACCGAGGGCCCCCCGGCCACGCCGCGCCGCGCGCTGCCCGTCGAGCGCGCCCCGATCTTCCGCGCCGCGTAGGTGTCGCACAGGTAATGGCGCAAAACGCCGGCCTCGAGGGGCACGTTGCGGCGCGTGGGCAGGCCCTCTCCGTCGAACGGCCGCGAGCCGAGGCCCCGCGGCCGCCGGCCCTCGTCCACCACCGTCACCAGGGGCGAGGCCACGGTCTCCCCGAGCCGTCCCTGCAGGAACGTGGCGTTGCGGAAGACCGAATAGCCGGAGAGGGCGCGGAAGACGTGGCCCAGGATCTCGGCCGCGGTCTCGGGATCGAACACGACGGGCACGTCGCACGTGGGGACCTGGCGCGCGCCCAGGCGGCGCAGCGTCCTCTCCGCCGCGATGCGGCCCACCTCCTCGGGCGCCAGGAGGTCTCCCAGGCCGCGTCCGGTCGTGTACCAGTAGTCCCGCTCCATCTGCCCGCCGCGCTCCGCCACCGGGACCGCGGAAAGGGAGACCGACGAGGACCGGTAGCTGCCCAGGAAGCCCAGGGTGTTGGCGAGGACCACCGTGTCCTCGTCGGATCCGTAGGATCCGCCCTGCGAGTTCGTGATCTCGGGCGACGCGGAGAGCGCGGCGGCCTCGGCGCGGCGGGCCCGCTCGATGCGCTCGGCGGTGGGGAGCGCGGCGGGCGAGGGATCGTGCAGGCCCAGGTCGATGGCTTCGGGCGGGACCATCTCCTCAGGCAGGCCGGCGGCCGGGTCCTCGCCGGTGACCCGGGCCATGGCCACGGTCTCCTCCACCAGCCGGCGCAGCGCGTCGGCCGAGAAGTCGGAGGTATAGCTCGTGGCCGTACGCTTGCCGACGAACACCCGGATGCCCAGGGCCTTGCTGCCGGCGTCGGTGAGCGTCTCCACCTCGCCCTTGCGCACGGTGACCGAGAAGTCGGTGCCCTCGCCGATCAGGACGTCGGCGGCGTCGGCCCCCGCGGCCCGGACCTTCTTGAGCAGGTCGGCGGCCAGATCGCGGTGGTCCATCCGCCGATTCTGCTACACAATCGGGGCATGACGACGAACGCGCAGTTCTCGATGGGGCCCGGTACCTTCGCCGTGCCCCTGTCCATGCACCGCGGCCACCGCCGCGCGCTCGCCGAGCGGCTGCGCTCGGCCGGGGTTCCGGAGGGCGCGGTGGTCCTTCTCCAGGGCGGCCAGCAGCCCCAGGAGTACGACACCGACCGCGAGCTCCTGTTCTACCAGGAGAGCTTCTTCCAGTACCTCTTCGGGGTGAAGGAGCCCGGCTTCCTGGGCGCGGTCGAGGTGGGGAGCGGGCGGGCCAAGCTCTTCATGCCCCGCCTGCCGGAGAGCTACGCGGTCTGGATGGGGCGCATCCAACCCCCTGGGCATTTCCGCGAGCACTACGGCGTGGACGACGTGCGCTACGCGGACGAGATCGCCTCCGTGCTCCAGGCGATGAAGCCGGCGGTGCTGCTGCTGCTCGAGGGCGTCAACACCGACAGCGGCAACAGCGCGCAGTCCGCGAGCTTCGACGGCATCGGGTCCTTCAAGACCGACCGCAAGACGCTCTACCCGCACATCGTCGAATGCCGGGTGCGCAAGTCGGCGGAGGAGATGAAGCTCCTGGCCTGGGTGAACGCCGCCTCCAGCGCGGCCCACGTCGAGGTCATGCGCCGCTGCCGGCCGGGCCTGATGGAGTACCAGGCGGAGGCCCTGTTCCTCCACGAGGTCTACGACAAGGCCGGCTGCCGCTTCACCGCCTACACCAGCATCTGCGGCTGCGGCCCGCACTCCTCGGTGCTGCACTACGGCCACCAGGGCGCGCCCAACGACGGCCAGATGCGGGACGGGGACCTGTTCCTCAACGACTCCGGCGCGGAGTACCACGGCTACTCCGCGGACATCACCTGCACCTACCCGGTGAACGGCCGGTTCACGCCCGAGCAGCGCGACGTCTATCAAGCGGTGCTGTCGGCCAACCAGGCCGTGCAGGCGGCGATGAAGCCGGGCGTGCCCTGGCCGGACATGCACCGCCTGTCCGTGCGTGTGATCACGGAGCACCTGCGCGACATGGGCCTGGTGAAGGGCAGCGTGGACGAGCTGCTGGCCGCCCACATCCCGGCCGTGTTCATGCCGCACGGCCTAGGCCACCTGCTCGGGCTCGACGTCCACGACGTCGGCGGCTACCCCGAGGGCACGAGCCGCATCGACGAGCCGGGGATCCGCAGCCTCCGCTGCGGCCGGAAGCTCGAGGCCGGGATGTTCATCACCGTGGAGCCCGGCGTCTACTTCATCGACGCCGTCCTCGAACCGGCGTTGGCCGATGCCAGGACCCGCGCGCTGCTGGTGCCGTCGAAGCTGGAGCGCTTCCGCGGGTTCGGCGGCGTGCGCATCGAGGACGACGTGGCGGTGACGGTGTCGGGCGCGGAGAACTTCACCCACGTCCCGCGCGAGGTCAAGGACATCGAGGCGGTGATGGCGGGCGGGGCCTGGGAGGCCCGTCCGGAAGGCGCGCTCGTCCGCTAGGCAGCCGTGGCCCGCGCGGGCGCCTTCTGCGGCGCCACGAAGCGGTCGTAGAGCAGCATGAGGATCGTGGACACGACGCCGATGCTGCCCACGATGAGCCACATCTGCCCGGGATCGGCGGCGCCGGGACCGGGCGTGAGCACGCCGTTCCTGGTGGTGCCGATGTAGTGCTCGACGAGCTTCCCCGCGATGGCCCCGGCACCGAAGGTGCCGATGGCCACGGGCAGGAACGCGAAGCCCATGTAGGTGCCGACCTGGTCCCTGGGGGCGAGGTCGGACACGTATTCGTAGAAGCGGGGAGCCTGAACCGCCTCGCCGAGCGCGAAGAGCACGATGGCCGCCACGGCCACGGGCACCGTCTTCGGGCCGAGGCCCATCACGAACCAGCAGGTCGTGGCCAGGGCGAAGCCGATGGTCATGGCCCGCATCGGCGAGAGCTTCTGGGCGAGCGCGGTGGCGGGCACCGTGACCAGGATGATGGTCCAGGCGTCGACCGTCTCCATGATCTCGAACTTCTCGTAGTGCAGGACGTCCCGCACGTAGAACGGGAAGGAGTAGAAGATCTGCCAGAACATGATCCAGAAGCCGGAGAAGATCACGAGGAAGGCCATGAAGCGGCCGTTCGTGAAGACGAGGCTCATGTCGGCGAGCACCCGGCCCATGGAGCGGGGCGGGGGCGCGTCTTTCGGCGGCGGAGGCTCCTGGAAGAAGATCGTGGTCGCGATCAGCATGGCCAGCGAGGTGAGCGACGACATGACGAGCACGTAGGCGATGCCCACGTTCTCGCGCACCTGCAGGGCCAGGATCGGGCCCACCGCGCCCCCGAGGTTCACGAGCGTGTAGTAGATCGAGTAGCCGAGCGACTTGGTCCGCTCGTCGGTCGTGCGCGCCACCGTGCCCACGATGGAGGGCTTGATGAGCGAGCCGCCCACGGCCGTGATGACAAGGGCCACGATCATGTAGAGGCGGCTGCCCAGCGCCTGCACGAGCCCCTGGCCCGCGGGCAGGCCGCCGAGGCCGATGAGGAAATAGCCGACACAGAAGATGCCGAAGCAGAACTGCAGGCTGCGCTTGAAGCCGTAGCGGTCGACGATGGTGCCGGCCAGGATGGGCAGGAAGTAGAGGAGCGTGTTGAAGACGCTGCCCACCAGCCAGCCCGCCGACTCCGGCCCGAGGCCCACCTGCTCGGCCACGTACACGGTGAGGATCGCCTTGCTGCCGTAGTAGGCGAACCGCTCGAACAGCTCGATGACGTTGGCCACCCAGAACGTCCGGCTGAACCCGGTGCGCATCGCGGTGAGCCTGGCAGCGAGGTCCACATGTCCTCCCGGATTCTGAAGCACGCTGTCCGTCTGGACGCTGGACTATAGCCCTACTGGCGCGTCCCGCCCACCGTGATCTCGGAGACGAGGATCGTGGGCAGGCCCACGCCCACGGGGACGTGCTGGCCGGCCTTGGAGCACACGCCCACGCCCTCGTCGAGCTTGAGGTCGTGGCCGATGCGGGTCACCTTGGTCAGGACGTCGGGCCCGTTGCCGATGAGGGTGGCGCCCACGACCGGCGGTCCCACCTTGCCGTCCTCGATGAGATAGGCCTCGGTGGCGGAGAAGACGAACTTGCCGCTGGTGATGTCCACCTGCCCGCCGCCGAAGTGCTTCGCGTAGAGGCCGCGGGGGACGGAGCGGATGATGTCCTCGGGCTCATCGGTGCCCGCCAGCATGAACGTGTTCGTCATGCGCGGCATGGGGATCGAGCCGTAGCCCTGTCGCCGGCCATTGCCCGTCGCCTTCATCTTCATGAGGCCGCTGTTGAGGCGGTCCTGCATGTAGCCGCGCAGGATCCCGTCCTCGATGAGGACGGTGCGGCCAGGGACGTTCCCCTCGTCGTCGATGTTGAGGCTGCCGCGGCGGTTGGGGATCGCGCCGTCGTCCACAATGGTCACACCCGGCGAGGCCACGCGCTGGCCGATGCGCCCCGAGAAGGCCGAGGTGCCCTTGCGGTTGAAGTCGCCCTCCAGGCCATGGCCGACGGCTTCGTGAAGGAGGATCCCGGGCCAGCCCGGGCCCAGCACCACCGGCATGGGTCCGGCCGGGGCCTCGCGCGCGGTCAGGAGCGTCACCGCCATGCGCGCCGCTTCCCGCGCGAAGTGCTCGGGCGGCCTCTCGTCGAAGAACTCGGGGCCCACGCGCCCGCCCCCGCCGCTGCTGCCCTCGCGCCGGACCGCGCCGTCCGCGGCGATCACCGAGACGCGGATGGAGAAGAGCGGCTGGACGTCCTCGGCCAGCACCCCGGCCGAGTTCGCGATCCGGACGTGCTTGATCTCTTCGGCCAGGGTGACGATCACCTTGTCCACCCGCGCGTCGTGCTCGCGGGCGGCGCGGTCGGCCCGCTCCACGAGCGCGATGCGCTCGGTCAGGGTCAGGCCGCCGATGGTCGTCTCGCCGTAGCGCCGGTCCACGGCCGCCGGGGCCACGGCCTGCGGCGGCACCACGCGCGAGTCCGAGGCGATGTGCGCGGCCGTCTCCGCGGCGCGGGCCATGGCCGGCCAGGACAGGTCGTCCGTGTACGCGTAACCGGTCCGCTCGCCCGAGACGACGCGCACGCCCAGGCCGCAGGTGACGCCCATGGAGGCCGTACGGATGATGCGCTCCTCCATCAGGAGCGACGACGTCTGGTGGTGCTCGAAGTAGAGGTCGGCGAAGTCCCCACCCCGCGCCAGGGCGAGCGCGATGAGCCGCTCCATCTCGGCCACGGCCACGTCCGCGGGTACGCGCGCTCGCTCGTCCAGGCTCATGAGGGCACTATAGCAAGAACCGCTCGGCTGACCTCGGAGTGTGACAGGCCCAAGCGCCGTTTCCGAAGGAAACGGCGCTCCTTGTCCAATAACTCCAGCCTTTCCAGCCACATAGCCTGTTCGTTTCCGGCCGGTCCACCGGTCTTCAAAGCCGGTCTCTTCAGGCCCGGATCTTGCAACCCACTCTCCTGTCGAGTGTTTTATCGGCAGGAGGCCCTCATGAGATTTCAATTCCTGGATCGGGCGGTCCTGGCTTCGGCGATCGGCGCGTTGTCGCTGACCGTGCCGAACGGCGTGGCCCTCGCGCAGGGTCACGGCCACGGCCAGGACAAGCAGGATCAAAACGACCAAAACGACAAGAAGGACCAGAAGGACCAGAAGGACAAGAAGGACAAGAAGGACCAGAAGGCGGACAAGAAGCAGAAGCAACAGGATCAGCAACAGGCCAAGCAGGCCAAGCAGCGCCAGCATCAAGAAGCCATCGATGCCCAGCAGGCCGCGCAGCGGGAGAGACAGCGTCAGCAACACGACGCCGTAGCGGCCCAGCAGGCGACGCAGCAGCAGCGGCGGCAGGAGCAACTCCATCAGCAGCAGGAGTCGCAGCGGCTCCATGCCGAGCAGCAGGCGCAGGACGCTCGGCAGGTCCGGCGGGCGCGGCTGTCCGAGGCGCGCCAACAGCAGCTGATCCGGGAGCAGGAACAGCGCTCGACGCGGTACGCCGTGCTGCTCGATGAACGGTCGCGGGAGGCTGAGCGGCTGGCCGCGCAGCTTCGGAGCCAGAAGCGGATGCAGCAATACCGGTTCCAGCAGCTCTACCTCGATCGGCTTCGTCAGCAGCAGCAGGCCGTCGAGCAGGCTCGTTACTACAACTACAGCCAGGACTCGTACTTCTACGAGGCGCCCAGCTACCGCTACGGCTACGGTGGGCGGTATTACGAGACGAACCAGTCAGGCGCTGACCTTCTCCGCCAAGGCCTCAATTACGGCTACCAGGAAGGTGTCCAGGCGGGGCAGGCCGACCGGCAGGATGGATGGCGCGCCGACTACCGGAACTCTTACCCCTATCAGGACGCCAACTACGGGTACACGGGCTTCTATGTGAACCAGAACGACTACAACCACTACTTCCGCGAGGGGTTCCAAAGGGGCTACGAGGACGGCTACAACAGCCGGTCCCAGTACGGCCAGAACGTCGGCAACGGGAAGTACCAGCTCATTGCCGGCCTGCTGAGTACCCTCTTGAACCTGACCTCTATCCGGTAGGACAAAGACCGGTCCGGTCGCCCTCTCTCGATCTCGTATGGGGGAGGGAGACCGACATCAGGCGACGCGGTCCCGGCCGGCTTCCTTGGCGCGGTAGAGGGCCTGGTCCGCCTCGCGGATCAATGTGGACGGCGAGTCCACCTTGGCCGACGGGTAGCTGGCTACACCGACGCTGACCGTGACGTGGATTTTGCTCTCCCCGGCCAGGAACACCTGCTCCTGGATGCGGCGCCGCACACGCTCCGCGGTTTCCACCGCCAGCTCATGGGCGGTGTGGGGCAGGACGGCCACGAACTCCTCTCCGCCGTACCGGCCCACCACGTCCACCGTGCGCACCGTCTCCTTGATGATGCGGGCCAGCTCCTTGAGCACCGCGTCCCCGGCGGGATGGCCGTACTCGTCGTTGACCTTCTTGAAGTTGTCCACGTCGATCATGAGCAGGCTGAAGGCCTCCTGGTACCGGCCCACGCGGCTGAACTCGACGGA
>Ga0105347_1001043_pt1 | contig 12337 bp, 9 predicted proteins | sample EasRivMeERMLT890_FD_89677 | JGI IMG/M metagenome (GOLD analysis project Ga0105347, IMG submission 89677) | Soil microbial communities from meander-bound floodplain in the East River, Colorado, USA - East River MetaG ERMLT890 | ecosystem: Environmental > Terrestrial > Soil > Floodplain | place...
ATCGCGTCGGGATACACCGGAATCTCTTCGGCGTCGCGCTTCTTCCCGTCCGTGCCGCGCGACCATGAAGTATCGGAGAGTGTGTCGAGGAAGCTCGACCTGAAGGCCTTGAGATACGGTCCAAAGTCGGGAACGCCCGGCGCGTAGAACGCTTCCCTCCAGATCGTTCCGCCGGCTTCCTCCACCGCCTGCCGGTAGGCAGCCGCCATGCGGTGACCGAAATCGTCATCGGGGGCCACCACCAGATGCGAGCACAGACCCAACGTCTCCACGGTGAACCAGCCGAGGTTCCTGCCGTAGGTTTCAAGCGACGGCGACAGACAGTACACCTGGTCGCCCAGGCTGGCCAGTTCCGATTCGCTGGCCGCCGGCACGATGATGGGCACCTCCCGCGCCGCGGCGGCTGCCGCGCAGCCGATGGCGGAGGCCGAAGTGAGCGGCCCGATCACGGCCGCCGGTTCGCGGTCGAGGATCGACTGGCACGCGCGCGTGGCCGACACCGGCAATCCCTTCGAGTCCTCTACGATCAATTCCACTTCGCGTCCGCTCTTCTCGCGAAACTCGCGAGCCGCCATCGCGATGCCCTGATTCATCTCCTCGCCGTACTTGGCGAGGTTACCGGAGAGCGGCGCGACCACACCAATGCGAATGGACTTGGCGAGTTCAGCCTCCAGCGCCGAACGCCGCGCCTCTGCGGACTCACCCACATCCAGTCCGACGAATCGTTCTGCGAGCCCCGCGTAGTAGCGCATCGCCAGATACTTCTGCCCGGTGGCTTCGAGGCCCGAGCCGATCTGCCGCCAGGCGGGCGCAGCCATGTCGTGAGGTAATTCAAAAGTGAAGATCTTCTGCGCCTGTCGCGGATCGAGCAGTCCCGCCAGCCGCCCGGTCACGGTGATGAACGCCTGCCGGTGGTTGGGATCGCCGGTGCGTTTGAAGCCCTCTGAGTAGGCGGCCAGCGCTTCTTTCACCTGATAGCGCGCGGCCAGTGCGTTGCCGCGGTAGAGATAGGCGACGGCTTGTGTGGAGGTGGGCGGCAATTTGACGTAGAGGTCCGCATACTTCAGCGCTTCTTCGTACCTGCCACTGTAGAGTGCGGCTTTGGCTGCGCCGAGCACGGCAGTGCTGTACGCGGGAGAGGCTTCGTACCTGTCGGCGTACGCCGAGAAATCCCGGAAGGCCGTTTCGAAATCGCCCTGCTTCAGAGCGCCCTCGGCACGCTGAAGGACGACCTGCGGGCGCTCCTCCTGCTGCGCGCCGGCCGGTGCCACCAGGGCACACAGGAGCCAGAGCGAGAGTGCGACCGCGGTTTTACAACGAGTAATTGCCAAAGTCCTCGGGGTTGATCCGACGCAGGCGTTCGCGCAGAGATTCCGGGTCATTGATGGCTGACAGGCGGCCCTCGGGCGCCCGCGGTTGCAACAGCTCCTCATTGGCGAAGATGGGAGCTTTGGCCTTGAGGGCAATAGCAATGGAATCGGAGGGTCGGGCGTCCACCGTCATCCGGCCCGACCGCGTGTCGAGGAGGATCTGGGCGAAGAAGGTCTGCTCCTTCAGCTCCGTCACCTCCACGCGCGTGATGCGTGCCTCCAGCTCCTTCACGAGCTGGCGGATGAGGTCGTGCGTGAGGGGACGGCGGGACGTGAATCCCGACATCTCCATGGCGATTGCCCACGCCTCGTAGTGGCCGATCCAGATGGGCAGAACCCCCTCGGCCTTCACCGGCTTGAGAATCACCACCGGGGAATTGCTGGCGATGTCGAGCGCCAGGCCGTCCACCCGAACTTCGACCATCTATTCCTTTTTGACGACCCAGAGCTTTACGTCGGCCGTCACCGCGGAAGACAGCTTGATCGGCACGGTGAACAACCCCAGCTCCTTGATCGGATCCTCGAGCTGAATTCTGCGCCGGTCCACCGGATGTCCCGCCGCTTCCAGGAGCTCGGCCACCGTCTGCGAGGTCACCGACCCGAAGACCTTGTCTTCCTCGCCCACCTGAACCGATGCGGTGATCGAGATAGCCTCCAGGCGTTCCTTCTCGGCCAGGGAGGTTTTGTGCTTCTTCTGGTCGCGCAGATCCTTCTGTTTCCGGATCAGGTCGAGATTGCGCATGTGCGCGGGCGTGGCGGCCACGGCGAGATTCCGCGGGATCAGGTAGTTGCGGCCGTATCCCGGCTTTACCTCCACCACGTCGCCGGCGTCGCCCAGTTTATCCACGTCGTCTTTGAGTATGACTTTCATGAGATGGTCTCTCTGGTTAACGGTGCGACTCGCCCACGAAGGGGAGCAGGGCCAGATGTCGTCCACGCTTGATGGCCAGGGTCAGCTTTCGCTGATGCCAGGCGCACGTTCCGGTGATGCGGCGCGGCACAATCTTGCCGCGCTCCGACAGATAGCGGCGGAGCGACTTTTCATCTTTATAGTCGATGTAATTCAGCCGGCTCTCGCAGAACCGGCAGGTTTTCCGAGTGCGTCTTTCCATGGCCATGACTAGATGTCCTCTTCGGCGGGCTGACCGGCAGCCATGGGCGCGGCAGCCAGTTCGGGCGTGGCGCCTGGGATCGCACCGGGGACGGGAAGGGGGCCTTCCACCAGCACCGTCAGATGCCGGAGTACGGATTCGTTGATGCGGAACCCGGCATCCAGCTCGTTGGGCACCGACGGCGGCGCCTGGTACACGAAGTGAACGTACATCCCCTGCGCATGCTTCTGAATTTGATACGCCATGCGCTTGGTGCCCCACTTTTGAGTGGCCACCATGCTGCCCTGTGCTCGCGCCACGGCCTGGGTGACTTTTTCAATCTCGCGCTCCACACTCGCCTCGTCAGACAACGGGCTGAGCACGATTGTAGTTTCGTAGTATCGCAACCTTGAACCTCCCCATGGAGTCGCTTCCGCACTCGTTCCAAGGGAACGGCAGAAGCAGGGTTATTTTTTTCAGCCGCGGCGGGAATCGATCAACGATGCTACCCCCAGCGGACCGGCCAATATAGTCCGCTCCCTACCGGCCCAAAAGCACAATATTGGGGTCAAACCCCCGTCGTCACTTTGCACACTGGCCGCTCGAGAGCCCTATTCCGGCCCGGTTTCAGGCCCCGTTTCGGGCTCTGGACCCTTGTTGATTTCCGACTGCGCTTTAGAATATCCGCGAGCGAGGATGAGATCGAGGGCAGCCACAGCGTCGGTGGTCATCGTAAGGGCGGCCGGCTTCTCAGATGCCGCATACGGACGCAACACGAAGTCGGCCCAGTCCTGTCGCTCCGGCACCGGTCCCACGCCCAGCCTGAGCCGGGGATATTGCTGGGTTCCGAGCGCTTCAGCCACCGACTTCAGCCCATTGTGCCCGCCGTCGGATCCGCCGGTACGCAAACGTAGCCGGCCCAGCGGAAGCCACACGTCATCTGAGACGACCAGTACTTCATCCGAAGTGAATTCGATGTCGGCGCGTAGCTTGTTGAGCGCCTGTCCGCACAGGTTCATGTAGGTGGTGGGAATCACGGCCCGAACTCCGCGCCGCACCGCCGTCCACAGATAGGGACCGTCTCCTCGCTCGAATTCCAGCTTTGCTTTGGCCGCCCAGGCGCGCACCGCGTTCTCACCTGCATTGTGCGGCGTGTCCGTGTACTGCGCGCCCGGATTGCCGAGGCCGAAGAGAATTCGAGGCGTCAAAGCGAGGCCAGTATAGGCGCAGAAGGGCACCTGTCAAGGCGCGCACCATGGATGGAGCTTCCTGCAACCCTGAGGCGCGCGATCCGTATCTTCACCTACTTATAGCCCGAAAGGAACTCCGAATGCCCGCTCCCACCACTCCCGATCCGTCCGGCCGCAAGGCTGACTCATTTGCCCACTACCTCGGCCCGGGCTTCGGCCTTGGGATCGCCCTCGGTGCGGGCCTCGGTGCCGCCCTCGGTAACGTGGCCCTGGGAGTGGGAATCGGCGTGGCCCTCGGCCCGGCGATCGCTCTGGGCATGGCGGCCCGGGCTTCACGCAAGCGTGGCTCGAAGCCCTGATTTAAGTGCTTTTCATTCAGGTTGATTGCCCGCCGCGCTTACTGCATACCTTAGCTCCTTACTGAACCGTCCGTGCCCATCCGGCCCGGACCGGATTGGTTCACCTCGCCTACCCATGATCGGCCAGACAGTTTCGCACTACCGTATTCTCGAAAAGCTCGGCTCAGGCGGCATGGGCGAGGTGTTCCTGGCGGAGGACACCGAACTTCAACGCCGTGTGGCGCTGAAATTTCTGCCGCGCCACTTCAGCGTCGACGCCAATGTGCGCGCCCGCTTCAAGCGCGAGGCTCAGGCCCTGGCTGCGCTCAACCATCCCAACATCGTCACCGTGTTCCAGGTCGCCGAGCATCAGGGGCAGCCATTCATCGCCATGGAGTACGTCGAGGGACAGCCTCTCAAGCAGCTGGTGGCCTCCGGCGACCTCGGCCTGGAGCGAATACTCGACCTGGCGATTCAGACTGCCGAAGGGCTCGCGTCCGCGCACAAAGCACAGATCGTGCATCGCGACATCAAGTCCGACAACATCTTGATCTCAGCCGAAGGTCGCGCCAAGATCATGGACTTTGGTGTCGCCACCTTGCGCGGAACCACCCGGCTCACCCAGGAAGGCTCCACGGTGGGGACACTCGCCTACATGTCTCCGGAACAAGCGCAGGGGAAAGAGGTGGATGCTCGATCCGATCTGTTTTCCCTGGGTGTGATACTGTACGAACTTTGCACCGGACGTCTGCCGTTTCGCGCGGATCACGATGCCGCACTCCTGTATGCGGTCGTGCACGAGGAGCCGGAGCCTCTGACCCGCTACACCACCAAAACCACCGAGCCCTGGCAGCGCATGGTGTCCAAGTGCCTGGCGAAATCTCTCGAGGAGAGGTACCAGTCGGCGCCGGATCTGCTGGCTGATTTGAAATCTCTGAAACGACACATGGCAAGCGAGCGCCCGTCCGCGCAAGCGACCGCGAGCGCCGCCGACAAGAAACCGTCGATCGCCGTTCTGCCTCTGGCCAACATGAGCGCCGATCCCGAGAACGAATACTTCGCGGACGGACTCAGCGAGGAATTGCTCAACCTGCTGGCCCGCAATCCCCAGCTCAAAGTCACAGCAATGACATCGTCGTTCGCGTTCAAGGGCAAACAGGTGGACCTGCGCGAGATCGGGCAGAAGCTGGGCGTGGGCACCATCCTCGAAGGCAGCGTGCGCAAGGCGGGCAACCGGGTGCGCATCACGGCGCAGCTCATCAATGTGTCCGACGGTTTTCACCTGTGGTCGGATACCTACGATCGAGTGCTCGACGATGTGTTCGCCGTGCAGGACGACATTGCCAAGGCGGTGGCCGGCGCGCTCAAAGTTGCGCTGCTGGGCGCGAGGGTTTCACACTACGTCCATCACCCCGAGGCGTATCGTCTCTATCTGCAGAGCCGTCACTTTTTGCTGCGTCACACCAGGCAAGACGTTGAGACGGCAGTGCGCCTTCTAAAGCAGGCCGTGGAACTCGATCCCGGCGACGCCCTCATCTGGGCCGGATTGTCATGGGCGTACCAAACCCAGGAAGGCTACGGCACTGCGGAACTGGAAAAGGGGTACCTGACCGCGAAAGAGGCGGCGGCCCGCGCGCTGGAGCTGGACGACGAGTGCGTTGAGGGGCATCGGGCCATAGGTGTCATCAAGTTCATATTCGAGTTCGACTGGTTGGGCTCGCAGCACCATCTGGAGAAAGCGCTGTCAGTGGAGCCTTCCAATGCACGTTGCCTCTCCAGCCTTGCCTACCTCTTTCTCTGCAGCGGGCGCCTCGACCAGGCCCTTTCTCTTTTCGAACGCAGCATCGAGATCGACCCCCTGGCCCCGGGAGCGTACAACAACCTGGGCATAGCCCGCTCTTCGGCCGGGCGATCCGAGGAGGCTGTGGATGCCTTTCTGAAAGTCCTAGAACTCAGCCCGGCGTTCCTAGGGGGACGGACCCGGCTGGGAATTCAATACCTCGACCTGGGTCAGCCGTTAACGGCGCTGGCCACCATCGAGCAGGAGACCGAGGGAGGGTATAGGGACTATGGCCTCGCCATCGTGTACCATGCGGTGGGCAGGTCGGCCGAATCCGATGCAGCGTATCAGTCGTTGCGCAATCGCGGTGAGCAGTGGGCCTATCAGCTTGCGATCGTCAGCACCTACCGGGGCGACCGGGAGGCCGGTTTCCACTGGCTGGAAAGAGCACGCGAGGCTCACGATTCGGGCCTTACGACCGTTGCCGTCACGCCGCTTTTGTCCGATCTGCATTCCGATCCGCGCTGGCCGGTGTTTCTCAGAAAACTAGGCGTTCAATCGTGATGATACGGCCTTCTCTAAGCGTGCGGCGAATGAGGTTTCAGGGATTCGGAGTCGGCCCATGATCGGCCAGACCGTTTCGCATTACCGCATTCTCGAGAAGCTCGGCGCAGGCGGCATGGGTGAAGTGTTCCTGGCGGAAGACACGAAGCTCAACCGCAAGGTCGCGCTGAAGTTCCTGCCGGACGCGCTGCACAAGGACCCCGACGCGCGTGAGCGACTTTTGCGCGAGGCGCAGGCCACCTCCAGGCTCGACCATCCGAACATTCTCACGGTGCACGACGTTCAGATTGATGGCGCCCGCGACTTCATCGTACTGGCCTACGTGGACGGCGTAAGCCTCTCCCAGCATGCAGCGAAACCGGGGGTGGGGCTCTCGGAGAAACTTGACGTGGCCCTACAGGTGGCGCGGGGCCTGGAGCACGCCCACGCCCTGGGAATCGTGCATCGCGATCTGAAGCCCTCAAACGTGCTGGTAGACACCTCGGGGCGTGCGCGCTTGCTCGACTTCGGCCTGGCAAAGATCAAAGGATACACCAAGCTCACGCGGTCGGGCTCCACCGTGGGAACGGTAGCGTATGCCTCCCCCGAGGTCACCGAGGGGCGCGAAGCCGACCTGCGCTCCGACATCTTCTCTTATGGGGTCCTGCTGTACGAGCTCGTAACCGGCGTCCTCCCGTTTCCGGGTGAACACGAAGCCGCCATCGTGTATGGCATCTTGCACGAGCACCCGCGACCACTGCGGGAATTCGTCCCCGGCGCTTCGGAGTCGCTGCAACGAATCGTCGATCGCTGTCTGGCCAAGTCGCCCGAGGACCGCTACACCTCCTGCGCCGATCTCACGGCCGATCTGGACCAGGCGAGCCGCGATGTGTCGGGCGCCCAAACGGGTGCGTCACGGGCCACCGTTCCCTCCATCGCTGTGCTTCCCTTTGCCAACATGAGCGCAGACCCGGAGAACGAGTACTTCTCCGACGGTCTGGCCGAAGAGTTGATCAACGCGCTCACTCACCTCAGGCAACTGCGCGTGGTGTCGCGCACGTCATCCTTCGCCTTCCGTGGCAAGGAGGCCGACATCCGCGAGATCGGTCGTCGCCTCAACGTGGACACCGTGCTCGAAGGGAGCGTGCGCAAGGCGGGTAAGCGCCTGCGTATCACGGCACAATTGATCAACGTGAAGGACGGCTACCACCTCTGGAGCGAGCGTTTCGACCGCGAACTGGAGGACATATTTGCGATACAGGACGAGATCTCGCAGTCCATCGTCGACGCCCTGAAAGTCACCCTGGTGGGGACGCCCCGCGGCTCCCAGGTCAGGCACCGCACGGACAACGTGGAGGCCTACAATCTCGCCCTGCGAGGACGGTACTTCTGGAGCAAGCGCACGGAACGCGGGCTGTTCCAGGCCGTCGAGTGCTTCGAGCAAGCGTTGGCGCTGGATCCGCGCTACGCACCGGCGCACGTGGGGCTGGCCGACTGCCACTCTCTGTTATGTGGATACCATATCAAGTCGCCTCAGGAATCGCTGCCCCAGGCGCTGAAGGCTGCGACCACGGCCATACAGCTGGATCCATCGCTGGCCGAGGCGTGGGAAGCGGTGGCCCACGTTCGACTCCTGGACGACTGGAACTGGACTGCTGCCGAGTCGGAATATCGCCGGGCACTCGAACTCAATCCCGGCTACGGCACGGCACACCAGAGGCTGGCCCTGCTCCTGGCCGTCACGGGTCGCCTGGATGAGGCCGAGCGTCAGGCCGCCCGCGCGCTCGAACTCGAGCCGCTCTCGCTCATTATACACACGGAGCAGGCTCTCATTGCGTATCTGGCCCGGAAGTTCGAGCGTGCGCTCGAGGAGTCCCGGGCCACGCTCGACCTGGACCCGAATTTCGGCGTGGCGCACTTCACGCGTGGACTGGCGCTCGAGCAGCTCGGGCGGTATGATGACGCCGTGACCGCCTTCGATCGCGGCAAGACCAACACCGGAGGTGTGGCCGTGACCCTGGGCGCGCTCGGGCACGCTCATGCGCTGGCCGGACGATTCGATGAGGCGCGATTGGTACTCGAGGAAGCCCGCGAGCTGGGCTCTCGTCGCTTTGTCTCACCTTACAGCCTGGCCACCATCCATCTGGGCCTGGGTGAAACCGATCGCGCTCTCGACTGCCTGGAACAGTCCGTGCGTCAGAAATCGGTCTGGCTCATTCACCTGCACATGAAGGTCGACCCCCGGCTCGATCCGCTTCGAGCGCACCCTCGATTCGGGGTTATCATGAAGGCGGCAGGATTCTGACGTGATCGGCCGCACAGTGTCGCACTACCGGGTCCTCGAGAAGCTCGGTTCCGGGGGTATGGGTGAAGTGTTCCTCGCGGATGACACCAAGCTCGACCGCAAGGTCGCCCTGAAATTTCTCCCGGCGTCGCTGTGGAACGAATCCGAGGCACGGGAGCGCCTGATCCGCGAGGCCAAATCGGCCTCCAAGCTCGATCACCCCAACGTGGTCACGATCTTCGGAATCGAGGAACACGAGGGCCGGCCTTTCATCAGCATGGCGCACGTGCCCGGAGTCACGCTGAGCGAATACTGCACGTCAAAGAAGCGCTCTACTGCGGAACTCATCGAGCTGGCCATCCAGATCGCAGACGGACTTCAGCACGCACATGACTCCGGAGTGGTGCATCGCGATCTCAAGCCCAGCAACATTCTGGTGGACGAGCGCGGCCGCGCACGAATTCTCGATTTCGGAATCGCCAGCCTGCGCGGAGCGGCCCGGCTCACGCAGACGGGCTCCACCGTGGGCACGCTGGCCTATGCGCCTCCCGAGCTGGCGATGGGCCAGCCGGCGGAGCCAGTGTCCGACGTGTACAGCCTGGGCGTGGTACTGTACCAGATGCTCTCCGGCCGCCTGCCTTTTGAAGCCGATCATGAGGCGGCGTTGTTGTATTCGATCCTGCATGAGGAACCCAGGCCGCTTGCCGATGTGAAGGCGGATCTGGAACCGGCCCTGCGGAAGGTCGTGGAAACGTGCCTCCAGAAAAAACCGGAACTTCGCTATCAGAGTTGTGCAGAGCTGGTGGCGGCGCTGAAGCAGGCGCGGCCGCGCGAAGCGGGTACGCCAGCGCCGGGTGCCGGCAATCGTCCGTCCATCGCCGTGCTCCCCTTCAATAACATGAGCGCCGATCCGGAGAACGAGTATTTCTCGGATGGGCTCACGGAAGAATTGCTCAACGTGCTGGCTAAGAACCCCGAGCTCAAAGTCACGGGCCGAACGTCGTCCTTTGTATTCAAAGGCAAACGGGAGGATCTGCGCGAGATCGGTCAGAAGCTGGGTGTGGAGACGCTGCTCGAAGGCAGCGTGCGGAAGTCGGGCAACCGCGTGCGCATCACGGCTCAGCTGGTGAAGGCGAAGGATGGATTTCACCTCTGGTCTGAGACGTACGACCGCGTGATCGAGGATGTGTTCGCTGTGCAGGACGAAATCGCCGGTGCCGTGAGCAAGGCCCTCAACGTCACGCTTCTGGGGCGATCGAGCACCAAGGTGATCCGGGACTCGAAAGCCTACTCCCTCATTCTCCAGGGCCAGCATCTGGCCTACCAGAACAGCGAGGAGAGCCTCAAGGAAGCCGTGCGTTCACTGGAACAGGCGTTGGAACTCGATCCCGACAACCCCGACGCATTGGCCGTCCTGGCCTACTCGCGAATCATCCAGGGCGGCTACGGACATGCCGACACGGGCGACATGCTGGCCAAAGCTCGAGAGGCGGCACAGCGCGCCATCGCGAAAGACGACTCCACGTTCAAGGCCCACATACACCTGGGCTGGCTTCATGTAATGCATTGCGAATGGTCCCAGGGCGAACACGAAGCGCAGCGAGCGGAAGAATTGGCCCCCGGTGCCGCCGACGTCCTGTTTCTGCGCGCGGCCCTTCTGGCCGTACAGGATCAACTGCCCAGAGCAGTGGACCTGCTGCAACGTGCCAAGGGGCTTGAGCCTCTGAGTGCGGTGTACTTCTTTCACTGCGGCAGAATGCTCTGGTGGTCCGGTCAGCTCGCCCTGGCCCGAGTCGATCTGCAGAAAGTTCTGGCGCTCAGCCCTGGCTTCACCTCCGCCCGCGCCTCGCTCGCCATCCTGGAATTGATGGCTGGGAACCTGGACACCGCGCTCGTGGAGGCGGGACTGGAGAAGGAAAGCGGTTACAAACACTGGGCCCTGGCCATTGTCCATCACGCACTTCGCAACCAACGCGAGTCGGATCTGGCCACCGCGAGCCTCGAGCAGGTCGGTCGTCAATGGGCGGTTCAACTCGCGCAGGCCGAGGCGTACCGGGGTCGAATCGACTCGGCCTTTCATTGGCTCGATGTGGCCGTGGAAGCACATGACGCCGGGCTCTGCTGGACCCGGGTCCATCCGACGTTGGCCAACGTTCACAGCGATGCACGCTGGGGACGGTTCCTGGAGAGGATCGGCTTGTCGGCTCGCAACTGAATTTGCACACTGAGGCAGATCGCCAACCTCCCGCGGGCGATTTCTGCGCCACGCACCTCTGGAGACGAAACACCAAATGAAGAGATTTCTCTGTTCGCTGCTCATCGCCTGCGCGGCCACGTCCGCGTGGGCCGATGACAATGTCAAGACCATCGCCCAGGCGTCGGCCGGCATGACGGCGCAGCCGGGCTTCATCAAGTACTTCTGGGACGAAGCCAAGGGCAAAGTCTGGCTGGAGATCGAGCGCTTCGATCAGGAATTCCTGTACGTCACCTACCTGTCGCGCGGGCTGGGGTCCAACGACGTGGGCCTGGATCGCGGGCAGATCGCGGGCGAGTACCTGGTGTACTTCCGCCGCATCGGGCCCAAGGTCTTGCTGATGCAGAAGAACTACAGCCAGCGTGCCACATCCAGTGACGCGCCCGCGCAAAGGTCCGCGACGGAGTCGTTCGCTGCGTCTGTGCTGTGGGGTTTTGACGTGACGGCAGCGGAAAAGGGCCGCGTGCTCGTGGATGCCACCGGGTTCCTGCTGCGCGACGCGCGCGATGTGGTGGGCGCGCTCCGTCAAGCGGGTCAGGGCTCGTTCAAACTCGACGATACCCGCTCTGCCATCGATCTGGCCGGCTGCGGCTCGTTTCCGCTGAACACGGAGTTTGAGAGCCTGCTCACGTTCACCACCGACTCGGCCGGCGACGAAGTGCAGATCGTGACACCCACGCCCACGGCCGTGACGATTCAGGTGCACCACTCGCTTGTGAAGCTGCCGGACGGAGGATACCTGCCGCGAGCCTGGGATGTGCGGGCAGGGTACTTTTCGTATGACTATGCCGACTACTCCGCGCCACTCTCGGAACCCCTGGTGAAGCGGTTCATCGCCCGTCACCGGCTGATCAAGAAAAACCCCGGGCCCGCGCCCAGCGAGGTAGACGAACCCATCGTGTACTACGTGGACCCCGCCGCACCCGAGCCCATCCGACAGGCGCTCATCGAAGGGGCCTCGTGGTGGAAGGAAGCATTCGAGGCCGCGGGTTATTTGAATGCCTACCGCGTGGAGGTGATGCCCGACACCGCGAGCTTCATGGACCTGCGGTACAACACCATTCACTGGATTCACCGCTCCAGCCGCGGCTGGGCGTACGGCGCGTCCGTATCTGATCCGCGCACGGGAGAGATCCTCAAGGGACACGTGACCCTGGGTTCACTGCGAGCGCGGCAGGACTACCTCATCGCCGAGGGATTGCTGCAACCGTACGACAGCGAGTCCGATCCGCTCATCGACTCCGCAAATCCAATGCAGGAAATGGCGCTGGCCCGGTTGCGACAGCTGTCGGCGCACGAAGTGGGTCACACGCTGGGGCTGCGGCACAACTACATCGCCAGCACTCAAGGCCGCACGTCGGTGATGGACTATGCCTATCCGTGGGCCCAGCTGGCCTCCGACGGAAGTGTGGACTTGTCGCAGGCCTACGGCGTGGGGCTGGGTGCATGGGACAAAGCCGCCTTCACTTACGGCTACGCTGAGTTCC
>Ga0105347_1001044_pt1 | contig 12336 bp, 9 predicted proteins | sample EasRivMeERMLT890_FD_89677 | JGI IMG/M metagenome (GOLD analysis project Ga0105347, IMG submission 89677) | Soil microbial communities from meander-bound floodplain in the East River, Colorado, USA - East River MetaG ERMLT890 | ecosystem: Environmental > Terrestrial > Soil > Floodplain | place...
AAGAATCGACTGCCCGCCGACACGCTCGTCGAGGACGTGCGGCCGGGCGACTACATCGACACGAGCTTCCTCGACGCGTCGGCGGAAGCGCACGGGCTCGCCTTGCTCGAACGCGGTGAGGTCGCCGTCGTCACGCTCGCGGCCGGCGCGGCGAGCCGCTGGACCGGCGGCGCCGGCGTCGTGAAGGGGCTCTTCCCGTTCTGGAAGCGCGAGGGACGCTTCCGGAGCTTCCTCGACGTCCACTTCGCGAAGAGCCGTCGCGTCGGGCGCGCGGCCGGCGTGCCGCTGGTCCACCTCGTCACGACCGGCCACTTCACGCACGACGCGCTCGCGCGGCGCGTCGATGCCCACGCGGACGCGGACGCGGCCGCGAACTCCAACATCGACGCCAGCGTCGACGTCCTGCTCTCGCCCGGCCGCATGGTCGGGCTGCGCCTCGTCCCGACCGAGCGCGACTTGCGATTCGCCTTCGAGACGACGCCGCACCAGCGGCTCGACGTCCAGCAGCAGAAGATGCGGGAGAGCGTGCACGCCGCCTGGATCGCGTGGGCGAAGGGCGCCGGCGAGGGCACCGACTACACCGACAACGTCCCGACCCAGTGCATCCACCCGGTCGGCCACGGGTACGAGATCCCGAACCTGCTGCGCAACGGCGTGCTGCGCGAGGTGCTGGCACGGCGGCCGCGACTGAAAACGCTCCTGCTGCACAACGTCGACACGGTCGGCGCCGACGTCGACGCGGAGCTGCTCGGCCTGCACCTGCGGGAGGTCGAGCGCGGCGCGGCGCTCACCTTCGAGGTGATCACGCGCCAGATCGACGACCGCGGCGGCGGGCTCGCGCGCGTCGACGGCCGGCCGCGCCTGGTCGAGAGCCTGGCACTCCCGCGTGATGACGACGAGTTCGGCCTCTCGTACTACAACACGCAGACGACCTGGATCGACCTCGACTTGCTGCTCGCGGCATTCGGGCTCGCGCGCGGCGATTTCGCGGCTCCGGCCGCGCGCTCGCCTGCCGAAGCGCGGGCGGCCGACGTGAAGATCGCCGCCGCGATCCGCCGCGCGACCGGACAGCTCCCGACCTACATCACGCTGAAGGAAGTGAAGAAGCGCTGGGGCCACGGGCAGGAGGACGTCTTCCCCGTGCTGCAGTTCGAGAAGCTCTGGAGCGACGTGACCGCGCTGCCCGGCGTCGCCTGCCGCTTCGTCGTCGTCCCGCGCCAGCGCGGCCAACAATTGAAGGATCCGGCGCAGCTCGACGGCTGGGTGCGCGACGGCTCGGCCGACTTCGTCGCGTCGCTCTGCGAGTTCCGGCGCGCCGCGGGTCCCGCCGGGTCCGCTGGGTCCGCTGGGTCACTGTAGACTGCGAGGATGGCGCAGCACCCCGCGCGCAATGCGTTGACATTCGCGGCGCTCGCGACGTTCGCGGCCTTCGCGACCTCCTGCACCCGCCCCGACTCCGGCCGCCACCAGGGCTACGTCGAGGGCGAGTTCGTCTACGTCGCCTCGCCGCTCGCGGGCGAGCTCGAGAGGCTCGCCGTGCAGCGCGGCGGTCACGTGAATCCGGGCGACCTCCTCTTCGAGCTCGAATGCGGCTCCGAGAAGGCCGAGCGCGACGGCGCCGAGCGCCGGCTCGCGCAGGCGCGCGCGAGCCGCGACGACGCGAAGAAGGGGCAGCGGCCGAGCGAGATCGCGTCGCTCGAGGCGCAGATCGGCCAGGCGAAGGCGGCGCTCGCCCTCTCCGAGCAGGAGCTCGCCCGTCAGGAGGAACTGATCCCGAGCGGCGCGACGTCGAAGACCGACCTCGACCGCGCCCGCGCCGCGCGCGACCGCGACCGCGACCGCGTGGCCGAGCTCACGGCCGACTTGAAGACGGCGCAGCTCGGCGCGCGCGAGGACCAGATCGCGGCGGCCGACGCCGAAGTGAAGGCACGGGAAGCCGCGCTCGCGAAGGCCGAATGGGACCTCGCGCAGAAGCGGCAGTCCGCGACGCAGGCGGGCCTCGTCTACGACACGCTCTACCGCGACGGCGAGTGGGTCGCGGCCGGACGTCCGGTGGTCGCTCTCTTGCCGCCGGCCAACCTCAAGGTGCGCGTCTTCGTGCCGCAGGCGGTCGTCGCGACGCTTCATCCGGGCGACCGCGCGCGCGTCCTCGTCGACGGCGGCGCCGGCCCGTTCGAGGGGCACGTGAGCTTCATCTCGCCGCAAGTCGAATTCACGCCGCCGGTGATCTTCAGCCAGGAGAGCCGCGAGAAGCTCGTCTTCATGGTCGAGCTGCGCTTCGACGACGCGACTTCGACGAAGCTCAATCCGGGGCAGCCGGTCGACGTCGAATTCGGGCACTGATCGATGGACGGCGAGTTCGCGATCGACGTCGCCGGCATGACGAAGAAGTTCGGCGACCGCGTGGTCGTGAACGCGATCGACCTGCGCGTCCGCCGCGGCGAGATCTGCGGCTTCCTCGGCCCCAACGGCAGCGGCAAGACGACCTTCATCCGCATGCTCTGCGGGCTGCTGAATGCCGACGGCGGGAGCGGCACTTGCCTCGGCATGGACGTCCTGAAGGACAGCGAGCGCATCAAGCGGCGCGTCGGGTACATGACGCAGCGCTTCAGCTTCTGGGAGGACCTGAGCATCCGCGAGAACCTCGACTTCGTCGCGCGCATGTACTCGGTGCCGGGCCGGCGCGCGCGCGTCGACGCGAGCCTCGAGCGGCTCGGCCTCGCAGGAAGGCAGAAGCAGCTCGCCGGCCAGCTCTCCGGCGGCTGGAAGCAGCGCCTCGCGCTCGCCGCCTGCCTCATCCACGACCCCGAGCTGCTGCTGCTCGACGAGCCGACGGCCGGCGTCGACCCCAAGGCGCGCCGCGAGTTCTGGGAGCAGATCCACCAGCTCGCCGCCGAGGGGCTGACCTTCCTGATCACGACCCACTACATGGACGAGGCGGAGCGCTGCCACCGGCTGGCGTACATCGCGTACGGCCAGCTGCTCACGAGCGGGACGGTGCAGGAGGTGGTCGACGGCGCCGCGCTCACGACGTTTGAGGTGCGCGGGCCCGACCTGCCGCGGCTCGCCGGCGAGCTGCGCGGGCGCGACGGCGTGCAGCAGGCCGTCGCATTCGGCAACGCACTTCATGTCAGCGGCGACGACGCGGCGGCGCTCGAGCGCGCGATCGCCCCGTGGCGCTCGAAACCCCATGACTGGAAGCAGGTCCGCTGCGGCCTCGAGGACGTCTTCATCCACCTCATGGACCGGGCCAAGGACAACTTCCCGCAATGAGGCCCCGATGAGCGCGCGCAACGCCTTCTCGATCGGCCGGTTCGGCGCGATGGTCGTGAAGGAGTTCATCCAGATGCGTCGCGACCGCGTGACGTTCGGGATGATGGTCGGCATCCCGCTGCTGCAGCTGGTGCTGTTCGGCTACGCGATCAACTCCGACCCCAAGCACCTGCCGGCGGCGGTGCTGCTCTCCGACCGCGGGCCGCAGGGGCGCACGCTGCTCGCCGCGATCCGCAACAGCGACTACTTCGACTTCGTGCGCGAGGTCCGGAGCGAGGAGGAGGCGAAGCAGGCGCTGGCGCGCGGCGAGGTCCAGTTCGTGGTCGACATCCCGACGGACTTCTCGCGCGATCTCCTGCGCGGCGACCGGCCGGCGGTGCTGCTCGAGGCCGACGCGAGCGACCCGGCGGCGACCAGCAACGCGACCAACGCGGTGCGCTCGCTCCTCGACACGGCGTTCCACGACGACTTCAAGGGGGCGCTCGCGTGGCTGGCCGAGGTGCCCGACGCCGTCGAGCTGCGCGTGCACGCGCTCTACAACCCCGAGGCGAACACGCAGTGGAACATCGTGCCCGGGCTGATGGGCGTCGTGCTCACCATGACGCTCGTGATGATCACGGGGCTCGCGATCACGCGCGAGCGCGAGCGCGGCACGATGGAGAACCTGCTCTCGATGCCGACGCGCCCGCTCGAGGTGCTGTGCGGGAAGATCGTCCCCTACATCCTGGTCGGATACCTCCAGGTCGGGCTGATCCTGGTCGCGGCGCGCTTCCTGTTCCACGTGCCGATGCTGGGCGACATCGGGCTGCTGCTCGCGGCGGCGTTCCTCTTCATCGTCGCCAACCTCGCGATGGGGATCACCTTCTCGACGCTCGCGAAGAACCAGCTGCAGGCGGTGCAGATGTCGTTCTTCTTCTTCCTGCCGTCGCTGCTGCTCTCCGGCTTCATGTTCCCGTTCCGCGGGATGCCGGTCTGGGCGCAGCGGATCGGCGAGGTCCTCCCGCTGACCCACTTCCTGCGCATCGTGCGCGGCATCCTGCTCAAGGGGAACGGCGCGCCGCAGATCGGGCAGGAGCTCTGGCCGATCGCCCTCTTCGCCGCGGTCGCGATCGTGCTCGGGGTCGGGCGCTACCAGAAGACGCTCGACTGACGCCGCGCGCGGGCGTCACCTCAAAAGAGCAGCTTGGCGCCGAGCGTGATGTACGTGCCGTAGGCGATGGTGTCGCCGAAGTTGCCCCAGATGAAGCCGCCGCCGCCGACCGCGAGGCAGAAATTGCGCCCGAGCATGAACTCGAGGTCGCCGTGGAGCAGCGCCGAGCCGGTCACTTGGCGGTCGAACTGGTCGCTGTCGAAGGCGAGCTCCGCCCCGCCTACGCCGGCGTCGACCTCGATCCAGACCAGGCCGTTCATCTCCGCGACCGGCGCGCGGTAGAGGAAGTCGAGCAGCAGCTGCTGCGTGCTCGCGCCGCGGCCCGAGACCGCCTCGTCGTGCCACGTCCCCATGTAGAGGACGCCGATGTTCTGCTGATTGCTGCCGAAGCCGGCGCGCAGCGCGATCCCGCTCCCGGTGTCGAGGTCGCCGCGCGTGCCGGACACGCCGTCCGAGTCGACGTCGGCGGTCACCCACATCGCGGGGATCCATTCGGCGTCGAGCGTGATGTGGCCCCAGTTGAACCGCTCGCTCGGACCGCGCTCGTAGGACATGCGCGTGTCCATCGGCGGCGGGATCGAGTCGCGGTCCTGCTCCACGGGGTCGGGATCGAGGGAGAAACCGGCGAACGGAGCGGTGAACGGTTCGGCGAAGGGCTCGGCGAACGGCTCGGCGGCCGGTTCGGCGGCCGGGGACGCGCATTCGGGCGCGGACGGCGGTCGCGGCGGCGCCGCGCTGCAGCCCGCGAGCAGCGCCGCGAGCGCGACCGCTCCGACCCGGCGCCCCGCCGCGGGAACCTCGACTCGGTCGCCGTCGCTCGCTCGTCGCATGCGCGCGTCTCCTGGTTCCCGTCGATCCGGCCGGTCGCGAGACGCGGTACCGTACCGCCCGACACCGCGCCTTCAATCCGGCGCAGGCTCCCAATTCGAGACGCTTCGTTTTCGGGAGAACGCGCGGCATGGAAGTGGACGCCTTCATGTTCGACGTTCCGGAGTGGTTGGTCGCGCTCGGGCTGCTCGCGGCGATGCTCGGCGCCCTCGCGTTCGGCCGGCGCTACGGCGACCACGACCGCGCGCGCTTCGGCGAGAAGAACGACGAGGGGTGGAGCCTCTCGGGAGCGGCGCTCGGGCTCCTCGCGCTGCTGCTCGCGTTCACCTACTCCGTCGTGTCGGCCCATTTCGACAACCGCAAGCAGCTGGTCGTCAAGGAGTCGAACGCGATCGGGACGGCGTGGCTGCGCACCGACTTTGCGCCCGAGACGTCCCGCCGCGAGCTGCGCGAGCTCATGCGCGACTACGTCGACCTGCGCTGCAGCTTCTCGTACGCCGGCCGCGACCCGAAGACGCACGCGGCGCTGCTGGAGAAGAGCGACCGGCTCCAGGAGTCGATCTGGAGCGCGACGGTCCGCTCGGTCGCGGGGCGGCCGGCCACGCTGACCGACTCCCTCCTGATCGACGCGGTGAACGCCGTGATCGACGTGCATGCGGAGCGGCTGCGCGCCCATCGCGACCACGTGCCCTCGATCGTGATCGGGCTGCTGATCTCCGTCGCGCTCGCCTCGGTCGGGCTGGTCGGCTACGCGGCGGGCCGCAAGGGCGAGCAGCGCCACTGGCTGCGCTCGCTCATCCCGCTGCTGCTGGTCGCGGTGATCGTGCTGATCATCGACCTCGACCGGCCGCGCGAGGGCTTCATCCTGGTGAGCCAGCAGCCGCTGCTCGACCTGCAGGCAGCGATCCACGCGTCGCCCGCCCCGTCCCTCCCCGCGGGCTCCGCCGGGAAATGAGCGCGGCGGCGGCGTTCCGCGCGCGCGAAGCAGCGCCGCCGCCTCCGCCTGCCGGTTGTGGGTCGCCCAGTCGGCGGGCGTCCCGCCGTGGGTCGGTTCGCGGACGGAGGGATCGGCGCCGAGATCGAGAAGGAGCTGCACCAACTCGACGTCGCCCATCCACGCGGCCTGGTGCAGCGCGGTGATGCGGCCGAGCGCGCTCAGGTCGAAGCCGAGCTCGGCCATGAGGCGCAGCCCCTCGGTCCGGCGCGCCTCGACCGCGGCGAGCACGAGCTCCATCCGCCGGTGCGCGCCGAGCGCGGCGAGCAGCCCCGCGTCCTTCGCGAGCAGCGCGCGCGCCGCCGCGCGATCGCCGGCGGCGCACGCGGCGGCGAGCTCCTCCGCGGGTCCGAGCTCGACCGCGCGCGCGCCGTGCTCCCGCAGGAAGAGCGCGACCTCGCGGTTCCCCGCGCGCAGCGCAGACTCGTAGGGCGTCCGGCCGTCGCGGCGGCCCGGCGCGTTCACGTCGACGCCGTGCGCGACGAGCCGCTTCACGCGCGCGAAGTAGTTCTTCGCGGCGGCGGCCCACAGCTCCTCGACGAGCAGCTCCGCCGGCGTGCCCATGCTCGTGCCGCAGCGCCGGTACCACGTCCCGCCGGCGCCGCGGCCGAGGCCGTGCGCGAGGAGGAGCTCGAGGTGGTCGTCGGCGGGAAAGAAGTGGCGGTTGTAGAGGGTCTGCCCGTCGTTGGGGTCGGCGCCCGCGTCGAGCAGGAGCTTCGCGAGCGCCGCCGCGTCGCGGTGCGGCGGCTCGTTGTTGCCGTCCTCGCCTCCGCCGAACGCGCCCGTCAGCGCGGTGAAGGGCGGGACGTTTCCTTTCCACAGGAACCCGGCGTCGGGATCGGCGCCGCGCGCGAGGAGCAGGCGCGCGACCTCGAGCGTCGCGCGGCTCTCGTCGGCGCCGTCGAAGCGCGAATCGAAGCGCAAGTCAAAGCGCGAGTAGCACGAATAGAGCAGCGGCTCCCAATTCAGCGCGCCGCCCTTGCGATTCACGGCGGCCGGATCGCGGTCGAGCGCCGCCGCGACGGCCGCGACGTCGCCGACCGCCGCCGCGGCGTGGAGGTCGCCGCGCGCGAGATCGGGGCGGGCCGCGTCGAGCGCGCGCGCCCGCGCGGCCCGCTCCGGATTCCAGCCGCCGTAGTCCATGCAGGCGAGGCGCACCAGATCGTCCGCGCTCGCGTCGCCGATCGCGGCGGCGTCGGGCGGCGCGAAGTACCAGGGCGCGAGCGACGACGGAGTCTTCATGTCGGCGGGTGGCGGCGCAGGTTGTCGGAGAGGATGTGGATGCTGACGAGCAGCACCCAGGTCGGGAAGAACAGGAAGCCCCAGTCGACGATGTGCGTGCCGAACAGCAGCGGCAGCGAGAGCGCGTAGCCGACGATGGCGATCCAGCGCGGCGTGACGCCGGTCTTCCACGCCATCGTCGACGTCACCACCATGAAGACGGCCGCCATCTTGATCGCGTAGATGTTGACGATGTTCGAGGTGAGCGCGCGCGCCAGCGCGAACGGGGAGGTGTCGATCGCCCCGGCCGGCTCCGTGGTCCGCACCAGCATGATCGAGCCCATCACCGCGGCGCCGGCGAAGAGCATCGCCAGGAAGAGCAGCCCGCTGCCGAGGAAGACGGTCGCGAAGAGGCGGTCCTCGCGGTGGCTCAGGCGGTCGCGCAGCACGCCGATGAACCAGAGGAACGCGATCCCGGCGAACGGGATCAGCTGGAGCGCGACGTCGACGCGGCGCGGGTCGACCTCGGCCAGCGGCTTCGAGCCCGCGAGGCTCCCCATCGTGGCGAGGCGCAGCAGGAAGAGGGAGGTCCCGAGCAGCAGCGAGAAGAGGATGCCTGCGACCGCCGCGGCACGCGGCGTCCGCAGCCTCTTCCCGGTGAGCTCCTGTTCCTCGACCATGTCGCGCCTGCTCTTCGACTCCGTCGCGACCGCGCGCCGATGGTAGCCGCGCCTGTTCGACCGCCGCGCGCGCCGCGATCTGGAAGCCTCGCTTCCGCTCCGTGCATGCCAGCCGCGTTCCTTCCTCATATGGGTCGGGGCGGCGCGGCGGCGCCCTGGCGCCGCCGTCAGTACCCCTCGCCCTCGGACGCGACCGGCTCGCGCGGCCGGTGCAGGCGGAACTGCACGACGAACCAGGCGACCGCGAAGGGGAGCCCGACCGCGAACCAGCCGAGCGCGACGGCGAGTCCGTGGCGCGGCGAGCTCGCGTTCGCCGCGTCGAGCGAGTGCGCGCCCACGCCGACCCCGCGCAGCAGCATCGGGTAGAGCGACGCAGCCGTCGCGGCGAGCAGCCCGCCGAGGAACGCGCACGACCCGACGAAGGCGAGGCGCTCGCGGCCGCGCCCCCCCGCGACGACGGAGAGGACGAACGCGGCGAGCGCCGCCGCCGCGGCGAGCCACGCGAGCGGCCGGTCGCGCAGATGGTGGAAGAGCGTCGGGTTCACGTGGGCCGTCGCGGCGGTCGCCGCGACCCAGAGCACGGCGGTCGCGAGGCGGAGCGCGGCGGCGACGCGGCGCGCCCGCTCGTGCACCGGCTCGGCGGCGCGCCACGCGAGGAAGGCGGCGCCGTGCGCCGCGAGCGCGACCAGCGCGAAGACGCCCGTCAGCACCGAGTACCAGTCGAGGACGCCGACCGGCGGGCTCGCCGAGAAGTCGGTGAAGAGCGGCAGCTCGAACCAGCCGTGCTCGTCGAGCGGGACGCCGCGCAGCACGTTGCCGAGCGCCGCGCCGAGCAGCACCGGCAGCAGCGTGCTCGCGCCGCAGAAGATCGCGTCCCACGCGGAGCGCCAGAGCGGGTCGCCGACGTGGCTGCGGAACTCGATCGCGATGCCGCGCAGGATCAGCGACCAGAGCACGAGGAAGATCGCGAGCGCGAAGCCCGAGAGGCCGGAGGCGAGCGCGGTCGGGAAGGCGACGAAGAGGGCGCCGCCGGCGGCGAGCAGGCAGACCTCGTTGCCGTCCCAGAACGGGCCGATCGCGCCGAGCACCGCCCGGCGCTCGCGGTCGACATGGGCGATCCACAGGTGCAGAGCGCCCGCGCCGAGGTCGAAGCCGTCGAGCACGACGTAAGCGGCGAGCAGCAGCGCGACGATGGCGTACCAGAGCTCGATCACCGCCGCTCCTCCGGCCCGTGCGCGATCTCGCGGCCGACCAGGAAGAGGAAGAAGAGGCCGAGCAGCAGGTAGAGGCCGCAGAAGCCGATCAGCGTGAAGACCACCGTGCCGGTGTGGACCGACGGGCTCGCGGCGTCCTTCGTGCGCAGCAGACCGTAGACGACCCACGGCTGGCGGCCGAGCTCGGCCGTCATCCAGCCCGCCGTCGTCGCGATGTAGGGGAGCGGGAACGACAGCAGCAGCGCCCAGAGGAGCGCGCGCCGCTTCGGCAGCGTCCTGCGCCACGAACAGAAGCAGCCGGCGGCCATCAGCACGACCATCACCGTCCCGAGCCCGGCCATGACGTGGAACGCGTAGTAGAGCAGCTCGATGTTGTCGGGCCAGTCGTTGGTCGGGAACGCGTCGAGGCCGGGGACGTCGGCGTGGAAGGTGCCGTAGGCGAGGAAGCTCAGGATCGCCGGCACCTCGACGGGATTGTCGAGGCAGCGCCCGGCGACGTTGGGCTGGCCGATCAGCACGATCCCGGCCCGCGTCCCGCTCTCGAAGCGGCCCTCCATCGCGGCGAGCGCGATCGGCTGGTGGCGCGCGACCATCTTCGCCTGCAGGTCGCCGGTCGGGACGATCACGAGCAGCGACGCGGCGAGCCCGGCGGTCGTGCCGCAGCGCAGGAAGATCCGCGCCGCGCCGTCGTGGCGGCGCTGCAGCGCGTACCAGGCGCCCACCGCGGCGACGACAAACGACGCGAGCACGACCGCCGCCATCATGTTGTGCGCGTACTGCAGGAGGGCCCACGGGTTCAGCACGAAGGCCGCGAAATCGACCAGCTCGAGACGGCCGTCGGCCCCCACCGCGTGGCCGACCGGGTGCTGCATGAAGGCGTTGGTCGCGATGATGAAGTACCCGGAGAGCCAGCTGCCGACGAAGAGCGCGACGGCGGCGGCGAGGTGGCCGCGCCGGGAGAGGCGCTTCTCCCCGAAGAGCAGCACGCCGAGGAAGCTCGACTCGAGGAAGAAGGCGAACAGCCCCTCCATGCCGAGCGTGTGGCCGACGACAGGCCCGGCGAAGCGCGCGAAGCCGGCCCAGTTGGTCCCGAACTGGAACTCCATCGGGATGCCGGTCACGACGCCGACCGCGAAGTTGATCCCGAAGATCCGGACCCAGAAGCGCGCGGCCGCGTCGAGGCCGGCGTCGCCGCCGCGTCGCAGCGACGCCCACTTGAGCGCGACGATCAGCGGCGCGAGCCCCATCGTCAGCGGCGGGAAAAGGTAGTGGAAGACGATCGTGAAGGCGAACTGCAGCCGGTGCCAGAAGACGGCGTCGTGCAGCGCGTCCATGGGTCAGCCGGACGCTGCCGCCGGGCCCTTCGCCTCGACGCGCTCGACCGCGTCGGCGACGGTGCTGAAGCGGTCGATCTTGCCGACCCTCGCCTCGAGCCCCTCGGCGCGCAGCAGCTCGCGCACGCTCGAGCGCGCCTCGACGAGGTGCAGCGTGACCTTCCGCTTGGCGAGCTCGTCGTGCAGGCGCTCGAACATCTTCGCGCCGGCGAGGTCGACCGTCGGCGAGGCGGAGAGGTCGAAGATCACGCGCTCGAGGCCGTCGCCTGCGGAGCGGACGCGCGCGAGGACCGTCTCCGCGACGTGCGCGGCGTTGAAGTAGAGGAGCGACGACTCGACGCGCACGAGGAGCGTGCCGGCCACCGGCTCGTTGTCGGTGTGGCGCAGGAGGTCCGAGAAGCGGCGAGTACCCGGGATCCTGCCGAGGATCGCGACGTGCGGCCGCGCCGCGCGATGGAGCAGGAAGAGGATCGACGCGATCGCCGCGAGCAGGATCCCCTTCAGGATCCCGAGCAGGAGCACGGCGACCAGCGCGATCATCGCGATGCGGAACTCCATGCGGCTCACCCGGCGCAGCCGCACGATCTCCTTCACCTTGATCAGCCCGGAGACCGCGACCAGGACGATCGCCGCGAGGACCGCCTTGGGGAGGTCGGCGACGAGACCGGTCAGGAAGAGGAGGCAGAGCGAGATCGTCCCCGACGCGACGAGGATCGAGAACGGCGTCTTCGCCCCCGACTTCTCGTTGACGGCCGACTGCGAGAGGCCGCCGGCCACCGCGTAGCCGCCGAAGAGGCCGGTGGCGAAGTTCGCCGCGGCGAGCCCGAGCAGCTCCTGGCGCGCGTCGAGCGGGTAGCCGTGCTTCTCCGCGAAGGTGCGCGCCGCCGAGACCCCTTCGATGTAGGCGAGCAGCAGCACGCCGAGCGCGAGCGGGACCAGGCCGTCGACGTCCCGGATGCGCAGCCCCGGCCATTGGAAGGCGGGCAGGCCGCCGGGGATCGTCCCGACCGTGACGACGCCGTGCTCGCGGAGCGACGTCGTGGAGACCGCGACGATCGAGAGGACCACGATGATCAGCGCGATCGGGCGGCCCGGCAGCAGCTTCTCTCCGAGCACGATCAGCGCGAGCGCCGAGAGCCCGACCAGCGCGATGGCGGGCGTCGCGTCGCCGAGCTGCGTGCAGACGTTCCAGACGCGCGCGAAGAAGTGGTCGCCGCCCCCCTTCACGCCGATCAGCGCCGCGAGCTGCGTCGAGGCGATGCTGAGCCCGGCACCCGCCTTGAAGCCGAGCAGGATCGTCTCGCTGATGAAGCTGGTCAGCGCGCTGAGGCGCAGCAGCCAGGCGATCAGGCTCAGCCCGCCGACGACCAGCGCGGCGAGCGCGGCGATCTGAGCGTAGCGGACCGCGTTGCCGTCGGCCATCGAGGCGACCGTGGTCGCGACCATGAGCGAGATCGCCGACGTCGGGCCGACCGCGAGGTGGCGCGAGCTGCCGAACAGCGCGTAGGCGATGCCGCCGAGCAGGTAGCCGTAGAGGCCGACCTGCGGCGGCAGCCCCGCGAGCCCGGCGTAGGCGAGCGAGACCGGGACGGCGTAGGCGGCCAGCGTGACGCCGGCGACGAGGCCGCCCGTCCGCCACTTC
>Ga0105347_1001046_pt1 | contig 12327 bp, 8 predicted proteins | sample EasRivMeERMLT890_FD_89677 | JGI IMG/M metagenome (GOLD analysis project Ga0105347, IMG submission 89677) | Soil microbial communities from meander-bound floodplain in the East River, Colorado, USA - East River MetaG ERMLT890 | ecosystem: Environmental > Terrestrial > Soil > Floodplain | place...
GATCAGGAAGTTGCTGCGCAGCAGCTGGCCGGCGAGGTCGGAGCGCAGGTCGGGTGGCGCGGCGGACTCGTACCAGCGCAGCCAGTCGTGGACGCGCTTGCCGTCGAAGATGGGGGAGGTGTCGGCGAGCGTGCAGCGGCGCCCCGCGCCGTCGACCGGCGTGAGCAGGCTGGCCGCGACCGCCGCTTCGGGCGTGCGGCGCAGCGCGGCGAGGCACTTCGCCAAGCGCTCGGGGTGGAACACGTCGTCGGAGTTGAGGACGGCGACGTAGGGCGTGCGCACCGAACGGAGCGCGCTCCACAGGCTCTCGCCGAGCCCGAGGTTCTTGCGGTTGCGGCGGACCGTGACGCGCGGGTCGGCGCGCGCCCGCTCGCGCGCGACCTCGACCGTCGCGTCCTTCGAGCCGTCGTCGACGACGAGCAGGCGCAGGTCGACGCCCGACTGGGCGAGGACGCTGTCGAGCGCCGCGCCGACGTACGCCTCGTGGTTGTACGACGGGACGATCACCGTGAGCGGCGCGGACCGCTTCGCGCGCGGCCGCGCGCGCACGGGTGGCGGCGGGACGACGAAGGGCGCGGCGCCGCGCGGCTCCTTCTCGAGCTCGAGCGCGCGCACCCAGTCGTCGTGCCAGCGCGCGAGGTCGCCGCCGGCGAGCGTCACGCGGTCGGCCGCGATCGTGCGCGCGGCGGTCACCGCGTCCGCGTAGATCGAGCGCAGGAGCGGCCGCGCGTCGGCGCGCTCGAAGACGCAGCCGAGCCAGAGCGCGACGAGGCGCGGCGCGCAGCGCGCGCGCGCCGACTCGACGAAGTCCGGCGCGAGCGCGAGGCTCGCGAGCCAGCGCTCGACCTCGGCGTGGTGGTAGACGCGCAGCAGGTCCTGCAGGAGGCGGCGCGCCTCGACGTCGTCCTGCAGCAGCGCGTGGTCGGGCGCGGGGCCGCTCCATGGGGCGCCGGCGCCCCGCTCGGCGGCGCGCTGCTGCCAGGCGCGCAGGCGCAGCAGGAGCGAGACGAACGGACCGCGCCCCTTGCCGTCGTCGAACGCGACGCCGAGCTCGACGCTCCAGCGGTAGAAGACGCCGTGCAGCGCGGCGAGCAGGTCGGAGTCGAGCGCCTCGAGCGAGTCGGGATCGTCGGGTCCCTTCGGCGCGACCGTCGGCAGCGCTCCGCACGCGAGCACCGCGGCGAGCCACGCCTTGAGCTCGGGCCAGTCGGAGCGGCCGACCTCGGTCCGGATCACGGGGACGGCGCCGTTCCCGGCGACGTGCGCGACGAGCTCCGCGAGCGCGGCGCGCTGCGCCGCCGTGGGGCCGCCCGCCGCGAGCGGCAGCTCGACCTCGACCTCCCGGACGCAGCGCGCGAGGTCGCGCGCCTCGGGGATCGCCGAGCGCGAGATCAGGCGCACGTTGGGGCGGTGGTCGGCGGGCAGCTCGTCGAGCGCCGCGAGGACCCGCCGCCCGAGCTCCTCCGGCGGCGAGGTCGCGCAGACGACGTCGACGCGCGCGAGCGCGGGGAGCAGCGCGAGCAGCTCGACGACGTGCGCCTCGGGCAGCGCCGCCGCCGCGTCGAGCGAGATCGTGCGCAGGACCGGCGGCTGGCCGTTCACCGGCGGCAGCGCGCGGTCGAACTCGACGACCGCGGGGCTCTGCGCGGCGGCGCCGTCCTCCCAGCAGCGGATGCACGGGCCGCATTCGGCGCGGCGCACGACGTAATGGAGGAAGCGATCGCGCAGCGCGCGCGCGGCGTCGCCCTCGAAGGCGGCGGCGAGCGACGCGTCGCCCGGCGAGCCGAGGGATGCGCGGCCGTGGCGGCAGGGGGCGAAGGTGGCGTCGGCGCGCACGTGCAGCGCGCCGAACGGCGCGTGGCAGACCGCCTTCGCGCCGGCGCCGGCCGCGCGCTGCGCGTCGTAGGCCTCGCGCGGGAGCCGGGCGGCGGGATCGCCTTCGATCGAGATCGATCCCATCTCAGCCTCCGAGCCGCAGCGCCCGCGTCCAGTAATCGAGAGAGCGCTGCGCGATCGCGACGTCGGTGTAGCGCTCCTCGACCGTGCGGCGCGCCGCACGCCCGAGCCGCTCGCGCAGCGGCGCGTCCTCGAGCAGCCGCTCGATCTGACGGGCGAACGCGGGGGCATCTTCGCTCTTCGCGATCAATCCGTTCTCGCCGTCCCGGATCAGCTCCGGGAGGCCGCCCGCGTCGCTCGCCACGATCGCCCGCCCGGCCGCCATCGCCTCGAGGCAGGAGTAGGGGCAGTTCTCCCAGAGGCTCGGGATGAAGTAGACGTCGCTCTGGCGGAGACAGCTCCCGACCTCCGCCAGCGAGAGCTTCCCGAGGTAGTGGAAGGAGCCCCGGAGCGCCTGCCCGCGGATCCGCGGGAGGAACTCCTTCTCCATGAAGCCGAACAGGTCGGCGCCGGCGAAGGCGAAGGCGACGTCGTGCTTCTTCAGGATCGTCTCGACGATCTCGGGGCAGAGGTGGATGCCCTTCCTCTTCTCCATGCGGCCGGTGAAGAGGAGGAGCGGCTTGTCCTTGGGCAGGCCGAACTTCGCGCGCGCGTCGATCTGCTCGGCACGGTCGAAGAGGTCGAGGTCGATCCCGTTCGCGATCACCTCGATCTCGCGGCGCACGCCCATCTTGGTGCGCACCTCGTCGGCGAGGAAGCGGCTGCAGCTGGTGTAGGCGCCGGCACCGCGGATGCCGATCTTCTCGACCCACGAGCAGGCGCGCACGTCGGCCTTGCGCACGTCGTAGGTCGACATGATGAGCTGCGCCGGCGAGTGGAACTTCATCACGACCTTCGCGCGCTGCAGCCAGTTCAGCAGCAGCCCCTCGCCGCCGCACTCGGGCATCTCGACCACGTCGTAGTGGAAGCGGCGCCGCAGCTCCTTGAAGGCGAGGTGCATGCACCAGCCGTTCTCGAGGCGGTTCTTGGTCCACCAGAGGCGGTGCTTGTCGAGGCGCGCGAGGCCTTTCATGACGCGGCCGTCGGCGCGGAAGCGGAAGACGGTGACGCCGTCGTGCGAGCTGGTGCGCAGCGGCGTCGGCGCCGTCGCGCCGGACAGGACGTGGACCTCGTGGCCGAGCTTGGCGAGCGCGCGCGCCTGGTACCAGGCGTAGGTCCCGATCCCGCCGAAACCGGTTTCCGGCGGATACTCGAAGGAGAGGAGGGCGATTCTCATCGGATCGGGTGGGGCCGCCGCGAAGGGGGGGACTCTCTAGCGCCGCACGCTCCCCGCGTAAAGCTGGCGCGGGCGGATCCCTCCTTTCGCGCGGTGCGCGGCGCCGGCTGCAGTCGCGGCGGACGAGCGGTCGATTCTTCCCGATCGCTTCGCGCGCCGCCGACGTCGGCGCGCCGCCTTCCGCAGCGGGGGCCGTGACCGTACTTTCGGCCCTGAGGCAGGTCCCGCCGCCGTGCCGATGCCCGTTCGCCGGCGATCGCGCTGCGGAATCCAGGAGGCGCGGCAATTTGGGCGAAGAGGGACTCGTACCTCACGGCCGGCTCTTGCGCACCGTCGTCACCCGCGAGCCGACGCTCGCCAGCTTCACGAACCGGCAACTCGCGCAGGAACTGCTCGCGCGCTTGCGCGCCGGCACGGGCGCCGCGAGCGACGGGCGCTACGACGTCGACGCCGATGGCTTCGCCGACCTCGACCTCGAACTGCAACGGCACTACGACGTCGAGCCGAACCGGTTCTCGCGCAAGAACGTCGCTGCCCGCTTCGAAGCCTACTTCGGCTCCGATCCGTTGCACCCGGCTTCGCCGGAAGGCGAGACGGTCGTCGAGCTGGGCTGCGGCGGCCGCAACCCGCTCTCGACGCTGTTCGTGTTCGTGCTGCTCGGGGCCCGTCGCGCCGTCGGCGTCGATCTCGACACCATCGCCGACGTCCCCGAGGCGGTCCGCGCGCTCGCCCGCTGCGCGGCGTGGATGCTCGCCGAACCGCGGCTCGTCGTGAACGCGATCCCGGTCACGCGCGATCAGGTCGCGGCGCACCTCGCGGCGACGCGCTTCGACCTCGCGAAGCTCTTCGCCGGCGACGCGAGCGGGGTCGACCGTGACCGGCTCGACCTGCGGCAGGAGCCGGTGACCCGGCTCGGCTTCGGCGACGGTGAGGTCGACCTCTGCTGCTCGCATTCCTTCCTCGAGCACGTCGACGACGTCGAGGCGGCGGTCGCGGAGATGGCGCGTGTCACGCGGCGCGGCGGGCGCGGCGTCCACGGCATCGACGGCATCGACCATCGCAACTACCAGGACGCAGGGGTGCACAGGCTGAAGTTCCTGGAAGAGAGGACCGCCGACTCGATCGTCTACGGGTGCAACCGGATCCGCCCGCGCCAGTTTCCGCCGATCTTCGAGCGTCACGGCTTCGAGGTGCACCAGGTCAGCGAGTGGGGGCGCCTGGAGGTCGACGCGGAGATGCGGGCGAGATTCGTCGAGCCCTACCGGTCGATGGCGGCCGAGGACCTCGCGTGCACGGGAGAGACGATCCGGGTCCGGCGGCGGTGACGGGGTTGCTCCGCCAGCGATCGTCCGGCGGAATCGTGGAGGTCGGAAGCGTGGGCGAAGTGAACAGCGGCCCCCCTGGAGCGCTCGAACGCGCCGTAGTCGCCGTCGCGCCGTCGCTCGCCGGCATCTCGGTCAAGCAGCTCGCAGGCGAACTGCACGCGCGGCTGCGCGCCGGCGCGATCGACATGGTCGACGGCCGCTACGACCACGACGCCGACGGCTACGCCGCGCTCGGGCTCGAGCTGCTGCGCAGGGTCGACGTCGAGTCGAACCGGTTCTCGCGCAGCAACGCCTCCTCCCGGTTCCTGACCTACGTCGGCGCCGACCCGTCGCCGCCGGCGTCGTTCGAGGGAGCGACGGTGGTCGAGCTCGGATGCGGCGGCCGCAACCCGCTCTCGACGCTGTTCGTCTTCGTGCTGCTCGGGGCACGGCGCGCCATCGGCGTCGATCTCGACTCCGTCGCCGACGTGCCCGAGGCGGTCCGGGCGCTCGCCCGCTGCGCTGGGTGGATGCTGACCGATCCGCGGCTCGTCGTGGCGTGGTACCCGGTCACGCGCGCGCAGGTCGCGGCCCACCTCGCGGCGACACGCTTCGACCTCGCGAAGCTCTTCGTCGGCGACGCCTCGGGCGTCGATCGCGACCGGCTCGACTTCCGGCAGGAGTCGGTGACGAAGCTCGGAATCGGGGACGGCGAGGTCGACCTCTGCTGCTCGACCAGCTTCCTCGAGCACGTCGACGACGTCGAGGCGGCGGTCGCGGAGATGGCGCGCGTCACGAAGCGCGGCGGACGGGGCGCCCACTGCATCGACGGCATCGACCATCGCAGCTACGTCGACGCGGAGGTGCATCCGCTGAAGTTCCTGGAGGAGGAGGGAAAAGGCCCGATCGTCCATACGTGCAACCGGATTCGGCCGCGGAGCTTCGCGCCGATCTTCGCGCGGCACGGCTTCGAGGTGCTCCGGTTCCAGGAGTGGCGGCACCAGGAGATCGGCGCGGAGATGCGGGCGCGGTTCGTCGAGCCCTACCGGTCGATGGCGCCAGAGGACCTCGCGTGCACGGGAGCGACGATCTGGGTCCGACGGCGGTGACCTCTCCCGGGACGTCCGGCCCGGCCGGACGCGATGATGCGACGCCGATGCGGATCCTCTACGTCGTCCACCAGTTCTTTCCCGAGCACATCTCCGGCACGGAGCAGTACGTCCTCTCGCTCGCGCGCGCCGGTCGCGCGGCCGGCGACGACGTGCGCGTCTACACGGTCGATCCCGACGGCAGCCACCCCGACCGTCCGGCGAACGTCCGCCAGTACGTCCACCGCGGCGTGCCGGTGGTCTGCCACGACTACCAGAAGGGGCTGGTGAAGAACGGCATCCTGATCGACTGGTGGAACCCGCAGAACGCCGCGAGCTTCACCCATCTGCTCGACGAGTTCCGGCCGGACGTCGTCCACTTCTTCCACTTCCGCTTCATCGGCATCGACCGCATTCGTGAGGCGCGCGCGCGCAGGATCCCGGTCGTGGTCCACCTGATGGACTTCTGGTTCGTCTGCCCGAACTACCTCCTGCTGCGCGTGCAGCCGCCGGGCGACGGCGTCCAGTGCGACGGCCCGCCGGAAGGCGGCTACGGCTGCTTCGACTGCGTGAACCCGGGCATCGCGCAGTGAGCGCGCGAGCCGTGGGCGCGCGGGCGCCACGTCGAGCGTAGAGCGGCCGGCGAATTCCCGGCGAATGAGAACAGCGGCGAGCAGGCGGGCTTCGCGATGGTCGAGCGGCCGCGCGCGCTCGCCGCCGCGCTGCGCGAGGCGACGCTCGTGATCTCGCCGTCGCGCACCGTGCAGGCCGCGCTCGAGCAGGCCGGCGCCGCGCCGCCGGCGCTCGCGATCGTGCCCTACGCGATCGACCGCGCCCTGGTCGACGCGCTGCCGCCCGCGCCGCGCGACCGGGTCCACTTCGGATTCATGGGGACGTTCGCGCCGCACAAGGGGCTCGCGGTGCTGCTCGAGGCGATGCGCGGGCTGCCCGATCGCGACGTCGTGCTCCACGTGCACGGACGGTTCGGCCACTTCGGCGCGTACGACGACCGGCTGAAGGAGCTGGCCGGCGGCGACCCGCGCATCGACTTCGCCGGAGCCTTCGACCACGACCGCCTCGCGCCGGTCCTCTCGAACCTGCACGCGCTGGTCGTCCCGTCGCTCTGGCGCGAGAACACGCCGTTCGTCTGCCTCGAGGCCCGTGCCGCCGGCGTCGAGCTCGTGGTGAGCGACCTCGCCGGCATGACCGAGTGCGTGCCGCCGGGCGGCGGCTGCGCGTTCCCGGCCGGCGACGCGGCGGCGCTGCGCGCGCGACTGTCGGAGGTCGCGGCGCGCGTGCGCGCGCGGCGCTTCGCGCGACTGCCGGTCGACCGCACGATCCTGGACGTGGCGGTCCAGTTCGCGGACTTCCGGGCGCGCTACGCCGCGCTGCCGAGGTGACGGGCGGCGGCGCGACGGTCATTCAGCGCGGGAGAGCCTGAACTTGTCGGTCCTTCGACACCACGCCTGGCTGCGCGTCGCCGTCCGTTTCGCGTTGCTCCTGGTCTCGCTCGAGCTCTCCCTCGCGCTCGCGGCGTTCCTGCTCGAGAGGCTGGAGCTGCGCGCCGCGCCGCCGTCCGCCGAAATCGTCTGCATCGGCGACTCGAACACCTTCGGTATCGGCGCGCCGGCGGGCCGCTCGTACCCGGACCAGCTGCAGGAGATCCTTGCCGCCGCCGGCGATCCGCGCCGCGTCGCGAACCTCGGCGTCCCGGGCTTCAGCACGCGGCAGATCGTCGACCGGCTCGAGGAGTCCACCCGCGGCTCGCCGCCGACCTGTGTCGTGTTCCTGGGCGGGTTCAACGACATGAATCGCGCCGCCGAGCTCCTGCGCACGGGAGCCGCGGAGCCGTCGCTCGTACGACGGATCGGCGCCGCCCTCCTGCACCTCCGCACCGTCCGCGTCGCGCGCGCCGCGTGGAGTGTCGTGCGCGGCAACCGGGCGCATCGCGGATTCGGCGGCGCCGACGCGACCGACCTGCCGCCGGCGGCGGGCGTGCCACGCAAGCGGTGGAACGCCGAGTTCGCGCGCGCGCGCGCCGCGGGACCGGCCGCGCTCGGCGACTGGCTTCAGATGCTGTGGCGCACGCAGGATCCCGCGTGGATGCGCACCGCTTTCGACGCCATGCGCGCGCGGCCCGAATTCGAGGCGACGAAGCGGCTGTTCCGGTATCCCGTCGACGAGGTCGAGTGGGAGCTTGCCTGGCTCGAGGGCGCGCCGCTGCCTCCGCTCCCGCCGCACCCCGAGAGTCGCGAGGCCGGCGCCTACGCGCGCTACGCCGCGGCGTGCGGCGACCTCGCCGAAGGGCGCCTCGACGCGGCACGCCACTACTTCACGTCCGAGGACCGCATCGACGACGGATCGTGGGGGCGCTGCCTCCACCGGACGCTCGCGGCGTGGGCGCTCCTGATGGAGCGGGAATGGAAAGCCGCCGATCGCGAGCTCGCCGCCGCGCTCGCGGCCAGTCGCGACCTCTCGCCGCAGGTCGCGCTGTCGGCGCTGCTCGGCGCGACCGGGCTCGCCCACGTGCTCGCGGAGGATCCGGCGGCGCGGCTCGCCGATTCGGCGGGCGTCGCGGGCCGCCCCGCGGACGAGTGGCGCGACCGCGGGTGCTGGGACGACGACCCGATCGGCCGCGAGTGGATGGCGGTCGCGGAGTTCGCCGACGCGGTGAAGGGCGGGACGGCCGCGGAGCGCGCGGCGACGCTCGCGCGGTCGCGCGAGCGGTTCCGGACGCCGCGCTCGAAGCCGCTCCGCTGGGTGCTCGCCCATCCCGGCGCGACGCTCGAAGAGCTGCGCGCCGGACTCGAGCTCGAACCCTGCCGCGTCGCCTGGATGGGCGTCTGCCCGATCCTGTTCCGCGTGGTCGGAGGCGAGGAGTTCGCGCGCATCGTCGCACCCGAGCACGACCGCCTCGCGCGGCTCGCGCAGGAGCACGGCTTCCGCGTGGTCGTCCTCACCTACCTCGCCGACGACAACGCGTTCGTCAACGAGCGGCTGCGGACGGTCGCCATGGAGAAGCGCTGGGCGCTGGCCGACGTGCACGCGCGCCTCGCCCTCTCCGACCTCTACGCGGACGAGCGCCGGACCTGGTTCAGCCCCGACCGCAGCCACCCCAACGAGGCGGGCTACGCGTTGGAGGCGCGCGCCGTCTTCGACGCGCTGCGCGCGGCGCGCTGAGCCGCCGTGCGCGGGCCGCGGCCGTTCAGCGCGCGAGCTCGCGCAGCGCGGCGGCCACCTCTTCGGCCATGACGCCGTAGCCCGCGTCGCTGCAGTGGCCGTCCGGCACGAAGAGCTCGTCGTGGGACCGCGTCGCGAGGAGCGCGTCGAAGCGCGCCGTGAGGTCGACGAGGCGGACGCGCTCGCGCGCGGCAACCTGGCGTTGGCCGGTCTCGATCGCGCTGGAGTGGAACGGGTAGACGCAGAGCAGCGGCTCGGCGCCCTGCTCGCGCACCCAGCGCACGATCTGGGTGAGGTGGTCGACGAACGTCTTCGGCGGCTTCGTCGACCCCACCTCGCGGAGCTCGGCGAAGCGCCGGCGGACGGCGGCCCGCTCCGCGCCCGTCGCCTCCGCCAGGAAGCAGCCCTCGTCGAGCGAGCCCTCGTCGAAGGGGTCGCGCATCAGGAGCTGGAGCTCGAGCTTGTCGTCAGGATGCGTGCGCATCGCGTAGATCAGGTCGCGAATGGCGTCGCCGTCGCGCCCCAGCGCGCCGTTCCAGCGCGCCCTCTCGCGGAAGCGCCACGCGAGGTCGGCGCCCTGCGTCCAGGCGTCGTTCTCGATCGCGTGCGTCATCTCGCGCACCGCCGTCTCGTAGTCGGCGACGCCGTCGGCGGCCTCTGCGAGGAGGAAGTGCAGCGTCGCGCTGTCCGGGAAGCGTTCGACGTGCTCCCGCGCGAGCTCCGACGCGCGCGCCGGGTCGTTGGCGACGTTGTACGCGCCCGCCAGGCTCTCCGCGGCGTCGCAGGTCCCGGTCGCGCCGAGGATGCGCTCCATGCGGGCGAGGTCGGCCGCGAAGACCTCGCGCTTCTGCAGCCGATTCGCGGCCATCACGTGGTTGAACCAGGCGCTGGGATCGTCGGGCACCGCCGCGGTCCAGCGCTCCGCCAGCGCGAGCGCGCCGGCCAGGTCCTCGGCCTTCGCGAGGCGCTCGAGCTCGGGGTACCAGTCCCACGGCGCCCGCTCGCCCGGGCCGAGCGGGGGGTCGGGCATCCGTTCGAACATGGCGAACGCCGTCGCGCCCGCCGGCATGAGCAGCAGGCGAGGGCCGCTGCGAATCGCCCTCACGCGGAGCGCGCTGCTGCCGCCGGCCTCGGCGACGTCGATCTCGCCGGCGCGCGCGACGCTCCAGCGCATGGCGGCGGACCCGCGTGTTCCGCGTCCGTCGCGATGGAACCGGATCGACTCCCGTCCCGAGCTCCAGCCGCCGACCAGCTCGTACGAGTAGCGGACGTCGACCTCCTCCTTCGGCTTCGCGCGCACCGGTCGTGTCGGCGGGGCCGCAGCAGCCGCGTCCGCGGCCTTCTCCCCGACCTGCGGCCTGCCCGCTTCGCGCCGGTCCGTCCCCTCGAAGAATCCCACCTTCGTCGCGCGGCTGGTCAGGAGCCGCACGAGCTTCCTCGTCCGCCACGTCGGGCGCCAGGCCGAAACGCCGAGTCCGGCGTCGCGCGCGGCGGCGTGGATGTCGGCCTGCTCCGGACGGCTCCAGAGCTCGTTGACGCCGACCTGGACGACGACGAAACGCGGGCGCTCGCGCAGGAACTGGCGCGGCAGGTCGAGCAGGACGTCGCGCGAGTTGCGGGCGGGCACGCCGCCGATCGCGACGCGCCAGCGGCCGTCGATCGGGGCGGCGCGCAGCCGCTCCTCGAGCCGCGCCGGATAGGAGTGCGCGTCGTTCGAGGCGCCGAGGCCGTAGGTGAACGAGTCGCCGACGCACAGGACGCAGCTGGGGTCCGCCGCCGGCGTCGTCGCCTCCGCGGGCGCGCCCGGCATGAAGAGGGCGCCGACCTGCAGCACGCACTCCAGCACGACGAGCGGACCGACGGTCGCGAGGAGGATCCGGCCGATCCAGAGCTTGACCGCGTCGCGACGCATGCCCTTCCTCGATCCCGCACAGCTTGCCGCCGGAGATAGCGCGAACGCCGTCGTCGGAAAGGGCGTGCGCCGGGGGGAAGGGTCAGGCCGCCCGCGGCTCGATCGTCAGGCGACTGCGCGTCGACCAGAGGCAGTTCGCGGCGACGTTCGGATTGGCGGCGGGGAGGAAGTAGCCGACGCATATCTCGTAGGCGCCCGGCACGATCGCGCCGCCCACCGGCGCGTCGAACAGCGCGAGCGTCGCGGGGCCGCCCGCGCCGCCCACCTCGACGCCCAGCGCGAAGGGGAGCGGCGTCTCCGTCCATTCCGGGAGGAAGCGCACGCGGCCGTCGGGTGCGGTCACCCCGGCGAAGAGGTCGACCGTGCGCGGCGCGCCGCGGCACGCGAGCCGGAGCTCGACCTTGACGCGGTCGCCGAGCGCGGCGTGCGCCGGCGTGATCGCGAGCGTCGAGGCGTCGAGCTCGCGGCGGTCGTGCTCCGCATCCTCGCCGCGCGCGCTCCCGTCCATCCGCTCGTGCAGGTACGAGTAGCGGTCGCCGCGGAAGATCGGGCAGGAGTTCGACTGGCACTCGACGGGGAAGCGCTGCTGCGTGAGCGTCTCGCGGATGCGGCGCATCGGCTCGCCGCGCCAGATCTGCTCCAGCGGCTGCTCGTTCACGTTGCCGACGACCGCGTCGGAGTAGCAGCAGAAGTTGACGCGCCCGTCGGAGAGGACGACCGATCGCCCGACCCACGGCACGTCGCACAGCGGGTGCCGCGGCAGTCGCTCGATCCAGGTGCAGCTCGGGGCGGCGGCGGCCATCACGCGTTCCCGGCGATCGGCGCCGGCTCGTCGTAGAGCGCCGGGATGCTGACCCGGATGCCGAGCCGCTCCGCCTCCGCGATCGCCGCCTTCACGTTCCGGTCGTGCACCTCCTTGAAGTGGTCGGTGCACTCGTCGCGGTAGTCGAATGGCGTCCCGTCGGGCGCGGTGATGTTCCAGGCGAGCGAGCCGTACTCGTGCAGCCGGTAGAACTTCACCTCGTCGACGCCGAGCTCCTTGGAGAGGCGGACGAAGGGAACCATCTCCTCGACGTTGCTGCGGCAGATCACGAACGACGTGGAGAGCATCGTCGTCGCGCGCCGCGGCGCGAAGGCGGCGACGTACGCCTTGATGTTCCGGATCACGCGCTCGAAGTCGAAGCCGCGGATCCGCGTGAAGACCGGCGCGCTCGCGGCGTCGAGCGAGAAGTTGACGTCGATTCGTCCGGGGTAGGACGCGAGCACCGCGACGTGCTTGTCGGTCGCGACCGAGCCGTTGGTGTTGAGCGAGAGCGCGGCGCCGGCCTTGGCGCAGCGCTCGACGACGTCGAAGAAGCTCTTGTCGACGAAGAATTCGTTGATGCCGTGGAACGCGAGCTCGCTCATGTTCGGCAGCAGGTGCAGCAGCGACTCCCAGGTCGCGCCGTCGAGCCGCGAGCGCGGGATCGTGTTCCCCACGCGGTGGTCGCTGCAGTAGACGCACTTGAAGTTGCAGACGTTGTTCATCGCGAGCTGCAGGATCGTCGGCAGGCTGTGCGGGACGACCTCGCCGCGCGCGAATTCGTGCAGCGCGAGGTAGCGGTTGCGGACGTTCTGCGGCAGTGCGGCAGCGGGAGGCGGCGCGGTCACCGGTGCCGTCGGCGGCGCGGC
>Ga0105347_1001048_pt1 | contig 12305 bp, 12 predicted proteins | sample EasRivMeERMLT890_FD_89677 | JGI IMG/M metagenome (GOLD analysis project Ga0105347, IMG submission 89677) | Soil microbial communities from meander-bound floodplain in the East River, Colorado, USA - East River MetaG ERMLT890 | ecosystem: Environmental > Terrestrial > Soil > Floodplain | place...
ATCATTTTGATGAGCTTCAGGACCCCTAGATTGGGAAACGACATTCGCTCGCGCAGCTCGATGACCACGAGGTCGATGCCTTCCTCGTGAATCGTTGCGGTCATTGTCTTGAGCCAACCGCCCATTCTTACTCTCTTGGTAATCTTGATTTGATTGTTTGCTTCAATGGTCCGCCCGATGAAATTCCAAAGATCGAGGGATCTTTCCCGCAACAAAACATCCACGGGAACGGTTGGAAACTCGTTGACTGGGAAGGGCGAGCCCTCAAGCATTGCCACAGAAGCCATAAAGAAATCGCTGTGATTGGTTTTCTCGATGACATGCAAAGCCACCAGCTCGGCTCTGGTTTCCTTAGCCAAGGATAAAGCATGCTTTAATGCGCTTGCGGACTCTGTGGAAAAATCGATGGGTACCAATATCTTGTTAACTTTGTGCATAATGTCCTCCGGTTGGGAGATGCATGACGAAACTTTGCATCAAGGGTTGGCTCGAATCAGCTGCCGGTCGAGGTAAAGCCGTTCGGTTTCTTCTGCTATTTCCAAACTCACGTCGAACGTGACCACTTTATTGTGGTTAAAGATTAATAGCTCGCCGCGCGAATTGGCGAGAAAGTTGAAGCCGCCATAAGAATTGTAGCCCGGCGGCATGCCCACCCCGTGTCCAGCGGGATGAGAGGGCAAAATCCGGATCGGGCGGCCATCGAAGAAGGCCAGCACGTTACGTTTCTCCTTCCACGCCCTGGCCTCTTCGTTGACTTTGCCGGTCTTGGGATCGCTGATTTCCAGGTGTTCAGCGGTGTGGTACAGCGCGACTAACTCCGGTTCCCGCAAGAGGGCTAATAATACTTGTTCCGCAGGAAGCCGGCTGTATTTAGTTGCCCAGAGTTCCGAGGGAACCGCCAGATGGGCGTGATCCGCATCAAGAGGAAAAAGATACTTGGCTGCGCCCACGGCGAGCATTTCCTTCAGATGACGGGTGATCTCCATAATGAACCGGCAGGGGACGAGAAATTCCGCTCTTCTGTACGTCGCCATGATTTCGTTCTGGCCGAACATACAGTCCCTCGCCGGCAACGGGTTCGGTATCCGTTCGCCGTAATGTTCCTGATACTGATGGGCCGCCTCGACTTCTTCCGCCGTAAAGAACCAGGCGTCATCAGACTCTGCAAAAGCGTCTACTAGATGGAGACTGCATGAAAAGACTACGGCGAGTGGCAGCGCTAAGATAGAATGCTTCGTGATTGCCGAGCGGCAGCAACTTGGCGGGATGTCGCCTCTAAAAAAATGGGTTTCTTTCCGCATGATCATTGCTATGTGCCTTTATTCAGCCTCTCAAAAACACGTTGCGTAGGTTGGTTATTTAAAAGAAGATCTAGTTAAAGAATTTTAGCCGGTGCATAGTAAAACCGCACGGTGACTTTTCACACTCCATCAAGTGTTCACAGGTCTGAAATAAATCCGAAACATTCCATCAAGAAACAAAGGCGCCGCACCCATAGGGTCAGCGCCTTTGCTGTTGTTGTGGGAGGCGTCGATGCCTGCCTATGAAACACCTATAGCGGCAATTCCTATGCCAGCAACTCCGTGGGAAAAACAGAAGCTTTTTCACCCGCAGTGTTTGCGATCAAATGGGATTGCCCGTTTTGCGTTCACCGTGTGCTCAAAGACTAATCATCGATAAATGATCCTGCGGCCGTTCATGGTTGCTTGATGCCACTGCTTTCGACCATCGGCTTCGACGGCTTGGCAGATTGGTAGTTTATGTCGTATGCTGGTTGATGAGTTCATAAAGAGGTACTTCAGGTAATGTTTCCTCAGACTGAAGCAGAATTTCTCGAGGCTCTCAAAGGCGATGACCCCACACTGGCCGCTACCGCCGAAGCGATGCTGTGGCGAACGTGGTGTCGTTCGGGGCATTCCGAGGCCGATCGGATTTTTCGCGCTGGAGTAGAGGCGTTGCAGCAAGGGGAGCTCGAAGAAGCGGAAGCCGAATTCACGCGCGTCATCAAAATTACTCCTGACTTCGCGGAAGGTTGGAACAAGCGCGCCACGGTTCGTTTCATGAGAAAAGACTTCGCTGGCTCGATCGCCGACTGCCGGGAAACTTTGGCGCGAAATCCCAATCACTTCGGCGCGTCATCCGGGCAGGGACTCTGCCACATGTCGCTTGGCGAATATCGCGAGGCGGCAGTATGTTTTCGGCGCGCCCTGGACATCCATCCACATCTCGATGCGGTGCGTTACAACTTGGCGCGGGCGGAAGCCGAAGGCGGGGGCAGCGGCTATTTGCATTAGTCCAGCATCTGCAATCGGATCGCGCTTGCCGCGGTCCTGCGTTTGGATTGTTGAATCATCGCTAGTGCAAACCGTGAAGCGACGAAGACATTGATTCCATGATGTCCAAGAAATGCAAATACGCGCTCAAGGCGCTGATCCGGCTGGGTCAGGAATACGGGGGAGGCCCGGTGTTGACCGATGATATTGCCCAGTCGGAACACATTCCGAAAAAGTTTCTTGAGCTGATCTTGCTCGATCTAAAGCACGCCGGATACGTGCGCAGCAAACAAGGCGCAAAGGGGGGCTATCGTCTGGTCCAGGATCCCAGCGAGATCAGCTTGGCGGAGATTTACCGGTTATTTGATGGGGCCATCGCGCTGGTGCCTTGTGTGTCGCAAAAATTTTACGAGGCATGCGACGACTGTCCCGACGAGAAAACTTGCCGCTTGAAAAAGATTTTCATCGACGTCCGCGAAAAGACCTACGAGTTATTGACTGGAATTACCATTCAATCCTTCCTGCTGGGGTCTCAAACCCTAGCGTTCGCTAGCAAGAACAGCCCAAAATAGCCCAGCGCTTGGTCTTTTTTGGGGGGTGCTTGACAATGCTGGGCGTGTATAATATCTACTAATCCGCTAGAGTTAATAGAATCACTAGAGGATGACCTTGTTCGGAACGAAACATGAGTTGCCTGCCAACCATGAGGTAGAAACATGAGGAAGCTTTTTGCGGGTTCGTTGAACCGGTCCCATTGGGCTGGTCCCTTTAAAGTCAAAGCAGACACACCGGTAGTGCGACTGATGGATTCACCGCGGCGCCTTCCAGGCACACCCGTGGAACGACGCGTAGTATCCGCGCTTAAAGAAACCGGGCCGGTTGCGTTTACGAAGCTTGTCAAGACCATTGCGGGTGAGGTTTATGCGGAGGAGCTGCGCGAGGGGTCTGGCGTCCTGGACATCGGCCTCTTCGGCAGCCGTTTGTTCAACAGTGACGTGGTTCAAGAGCTCGAGGCAGGAGACGGAGTCTTATGGGAAATAAGACACGAACGGGGAGTCCGATGACGAGATTGTATCCCGTAGCCAAAATGAGTTTTAGACTTTTGAGTTTGATTTTGACTGTGTTCGGTCTGTTACTGGCAGAAGAGATTCACGCCCAAAAAACGCTGCTCAATGTTTCCTACGATCCGACGCGGGAGCTTTATAAGGAATTCAACCCGGCCTTTATCAAGCACTGGCAGGCTAAGACCGGCGAATCGGTTTCGTTCAAGCAAGCCCACGGCGGCTCGGGTTCCCAGGCCAGGGCGGTGATCGATGGACTCGAAGCGGACGTGGTGACATTGGCCTTGGCCGGCGACGTCGATGCGATCGCGAGCAAAGGGCTTCTTTCCGCCGACTGGCAGAAGCGCCTGCCGCAGAATAGCGCGCCATACACGTCGACCATTGTATTCCTAGTGCGCAAAGGGAATCCCAAGGGGATTCGTGATTGGCCCGATCTAGTTAAGCCCGGCGTTTCCGTCATCACACCGAACCCCAAGTCCTCCGGCGGCGCGCGCTGGAATTACCTCGCGGCGTGGGGCTACGAGTTGGGCAGAACGAATAGGAGCGAATCGAAAGCCAAGGAATTCGTCGCGGCGATATACAAAAACGTGCCCGTACTCGACTCGGCTGCCCGCGGCTCGACGACGACCTTCGTGGAACGGGGCATCGGCGATGTTTTCATCTCATGGGAGAACGAAGCGTTTCTCGCCGTCAACGAGCTGGGCAAAGACAAGTTTGAGATCGTTGTTCCATCGGTCAGCATTCTGGCCGAGCCGAGTGTCGCAGTGGTGGATAAGGTCGTCGATAAGCGCGGTACCCGCGCCATAGCGCAGGCCTATTTGGAGTATCTGTATACGCCCGAAGGTCAGGAAATCGCCGCCAAGCACTACTATCGCCCGCGGTTGGTGGAGGTCGGCAAAAAGCACGCGAAGAACTTCGCCCAGATGAAGGTTTTCACCGTCGATCAGGTTTTTGGCGGATGGAAGAGCGCCCACAAGGTTCATTTCGTTGACGGCGCCAACTTCGATCAAATCTATCAGCAGAAGTAGTTTGGGTAGGATACGAACCATGATTCGAACTTTCCGCCAGCACAGCATTCTGCCAGGATTCGGCCTGACGATGGGCTTTACCGTTTTCTATCTAAGCCTGATCGTGCTGATTCCATTGAGCGCGGTATTCTTGAAGACATTCACTATGGGCTGGGGACAATTCTGGGAAACGGTCACGGGAGCGCGCGCCTTGGCGTCCTATCGATTGAGCATCGGCGCTTCTTTGATCGCGGCAGGCATCAACAGCGTTCTGGGCTTGCTCGCCGCGTGGGTATTGGTCTGCTACGAGTTTCCGGGTAAACGGATCGTCGATGCCCTGGTGGATCTCCCTTTCGCTCTCCCCACAGCGGTGGCCGGCATTACTTTGACCGCCATGTTTGCAGGGAATGGCTGGGTGGGGAGCTGGCTCGAACCGCTGGGGATCAAGGTGGCATTTACTTGGTTGGGAGTGGTAGTGGCGTTGACATTTATCGGCTTGCCCTTCGTCGTCCGCACCGTGCAGCCGGTACTGCTGGAATTGGATCCGGAGATCGAAGAGGCCGCGGCGACGTTGGGCGCCAGCCGCTGGCAGTCGTTGCGGCGAGTCGTATTTCCCGAACTCTTGCCCGCGTTGCTGACCGGTTTCTCGCTGGCCTTCGCGCGGGCGGTGGGAGAATACGGCTCGGTGATCTTCATCTCGGGCAACATGCCGATGAAGACCGAGATTACGCCGCTGCTGATCGTGACGAAACTGGCGAATTACGATTACGCGGGAGCGACAGCTCTGGCGGTGGCCATGTTGGGGATGTCTTTTGTCTTGCTGCTTTTCATCAACATGCTCCAGTGGTGGAGCCGAACCCGCTACGCATAGATGCTTATGGCGATGATAGCTGCAAACAATGGAAACTCCCGCAATGGAACTGGTGGTCTCGCCGAGCCGCCATGGCTTCGCCTCGTCTTGATCTCCAGCACGCTGCTGTTTTTGGGTCTCTTTCTAGTCTTGCCGCTGATTGTGGTATTCACCGAGGCTTTCAAGAAGGGGGTCGAGGTTTACATCGAATCCGTCCGCGAGCCGGACGCTGCAGCCGCGATCCGATTGACTTTGACCGCGGCGGCCATTGCGGTTCCGTTGAATTTGATTTTTGGAGTCGCCGCCGCCTGGGCCATCGCCAAGTTCCAGTTCCCCGGCAAAAGTTTCCTCGTTACCTTGATTGATTTGCCGTTCTCCGTCTCGCCGGTGATTTCCGGGCTTATCTTTGTTTTGCTGTTTGGTCTGCAAGGCTGGCTGGGCCCCTGGCTCTCCGACCACGACATCAAAATTATTTTCGCTGTGCCGGGAATCGTGCTTGCTACCATTTTTGTGACTTTCCCGTTCGTCGCCCGGGAGCTGATACCGTTGATGCAATCCCAGGGCAGCGACGAGGAAGAGGCGGCGCGTACTTTGGGCGCCGGGGGATGGCAGACTCTTTGGCGCGTGACTTTGCCCAACGTTAAATGGGGTCTCTTGTACGGCGTGATTCTGTGCAACGCCCGGGCGATGGGAGAGTTCGGGGCGGTTTCGGTCGTCTCCGGCCACATTCGCGGTTATACCAATACGATTCCGCTACACGCCGAGATCCTTTACAACGAGTACAACTCCACCGCGGCCTTTGCCATGGCCTCGCTCTTGACGATTCTGACCCTGGTTACGATCGCGCTCAAAGCCTTTATCGATCGGAAGTCCCGAAGCGAGGTGCGCGCAGTTTCGAAAAGGATGTTAACGGAGGGATAAGTTGAGCATCCAGATCCAAAACATTAGAAAAAGCTTTGGTGACTTCGTCGCGCTCAAGGACGTGAGCTTCAAAGTCGAAACCGGCGAGCTGGTGGCGTTGCTCGGTCCGTCGGGCTCCGGCAAGACTACGCTCTTGCGCATCATCGCCGGGATCGAAGCGCCCGACGGCAACGACGGCGCCATCCTCATCCATAACGCCGACACCACGGCAATTAGCTTCCGCGACCGCAGAGTCGGCTTTGTCTTCCAACACTACGCGCTGTTCCGGCACATGACGATTTTTGAGAACGTCGCGTTCGGCTTGCGGGTTCGCCCGCGTCGCCTGCGGCCGTCGGAGAAAGTGATCAAAGAAAAAGTCAATGAGCTGCTGAAGCTTGTGCAATTGGACTGGCTCGGCGACCGCTACCCATCCCAACTTTCCGGGGGACAACGGCAACGGATCGCGCTGGCGCGTGCCCTGGCGGTAGAACCCAGCGTACTGCTTCTGGACGAGCCCTTCGGTTCCCTCGACGCCAAGGTCCGCAAAGAACTGCGGCTGTGGCTGAGGCGGTTTCACGACGAGTTGAAGATCACCAGCGTTTTTGTCACCCACGATCAGGAAGAGGCGTTGGAGGTGGCGGACCGCGTGGTTTTAATGAACGAAGGCCGCGTCGAGCAGGTGGGCACTTCGGAAGAAGTCTACCATCATCCGGCCAATGCCTTCGTCTACAACTTTCTCGGCAACGTTAATCTGTTTCATAGCCGGGTCGAGGAAGGCAAAGCTTTTCTCGGGGAAATGCCCATCGACTTGCCGGCTGAAAGCGCGCGGGACGCCAAGTCGGCCATGGTATTCGTCCGTCCGCACTCACTCGAGATCGAGCATGAACGCAACGGCGGGGACAACTTCCGCGCCAAGGTGTCGCATATCAACGCCGCTGGTCCGCTGGTCAGAGTCGACTTAATGACCGACTGGGGAGACCCGGTTCACGTAGAAATCTCCCATGGGCGATACTCTTCTCTTGGATTGAAGCGGGAAGATGAGGTGTTCATACGGCCCAGGGAGAGAAAAGTCTTCGTCGAGCGGGAAACGGGAACCGATGAGTCCAAGACTTAATCGCGCAGCGCGTTATTTCGCAACATAAAATCTAACCAAACGTATTTGAACATTGCAAAGGTAAAATCTAGCATGCGGTTTTCCCGGTGAGATTTTAGAAGTCCCGTTTGATTCATCAGTCGGGCGAGGCTGCAAGATTTCCCTCACTCGTTATTTCTCTCACTCACAGTATCGAAAACGAAGTTCGCAATTGCTGCTTTCCTCGTAGCTCATCCCTCTCAGGCCATTGCATTGTTAAGCAGACGGGCGTGGGCGCTCAGGTGGAAAGCCCGAATGGCATTGACACCGCTTAAGGTCATCGGATAGTCTGCGCGCCAAATGGAGCCGAACCGGTTTGATTTCGGTGCTCAACCCACTCCCGCGGGCTGCGGATCTGATCGGGGTGGCGAAAATGGTACTATCTCCGGTGCTTGCCCGCCAGGTTGATCTCGTTTCAGGGATCACCCCGTTCATTCAAATCCCTCGTGGTTTATGTTTATGCTACAGAGCAAGGAGGATATATCTTGAAGAAAACGCTGCTGGCTTTTCTGACCATACTTTTGGGTGCGTCTCACGCCGTCGCACAAACCCCGTTCTTTCAGGGTAAAACGATCAGGATCGCCGTCGGTTATCTCGCCGGCGATACCCATGATCTGTGGGCTCGTGCCTACGCGCGCAACCTGGGAAAAAATATTCCAGGAAATCCGGAAATCATCGTCCAGAACATGCCCGGCGCGGGCTCGATGATCGCCGCGAACTATGTTTACAACGTGGCGAAACCTGACGGTCTCACCCTGGGTTCCATCGCCCCGGGTCTTTATCTGGCGCAACTCACCGGCAATAAGGAGGTAAAATTCGACTGGGCGAAGTATACTTGGATTGGCACGCCGGAACACAATGGGACCTTGCTGTTCATGCGCGCCGATGCGCCCTATAAGTCCATCGAGGAAATCCGCAAGGCGAAGGAGCCGCCCAAGTGTTCTGCCACCGGTGTTGGCACCAGCGGCCATCTGATTCCGCGGCTGCTCGAGGAGACGTTGAACCTCAAGTTTCAGCTTGTCACGGGCTACACGGGCGGCGCCGAGCAAGACTTGGCCCTCGAACGCGGAGAAGTTCAATGCCGCGCCATCACCGTGGCGGCTTTCTTCGGGCGCGAACCCTTCCTCAGCTGGTACAAGAAGGGTGTCGTGCGTATTCTGATTCAGACCTCGCGCAAGCGCCATGCGAGCATCCCGGAGGTTCCCACCTTGTGGGAGTTTATGGATAAAGAAAAAGTATCGGACTCGAATCGTCGTTTGGCTACCGTGGCTCTGGGGTCCGGTGGATTTGGTTCTTGGCCCATCGTATCGACGCCGGGTCTCCCTCCGGACCGCACCAAGATACTGCGCGAAGCCTATGCCAAGACGCTCCAGGAGCCGGACTTGGTCGATGAGGCCAAAAAACGCGGCTGGGACCTGCGACCGGTGGCAGGAGAAGAGTTGGAAATCCTTGCCAAGGAAGTGAGCGTGCAGCCGCCGGACGTCGTGGAACGGATGAAAGGGTTAATGGGCAAGTAGGCTATTCGGTTCGATGCAACGGTAAACGGGAAGGGGCACTATGAAAAAGGCCGTCGGTCTTGGTTTGCTATTGGCGTTTCTGGGTTCCGCGACTGTGAGTGCTCAGGGTCCTTTTTTCCAAGGGAAGACCAGCACCGTCATCGTGGGCTATCAAGCGGGTGATGGATATGACATCTGGGCGCGGTTACTGGCAGCGCATATGGGAAAGTATATTCCCGGTGCCCCAAGCATGCTTGTCCAGAACATGCCGGGAGCGGGCTCCATGATTGCGGCCAACTACATCTACAACGTCGCCAAGCCGGACGGTTTGACTCTTGGCGCCATCGGTCCGTCGCTCTATATCGATCAGCTCGTGGGCAAGAAGGAAGTGCAGTTCGATTGGGCTAAATTCGGTTGGGTGGGCTCAACAGAAAATACCCCGTGGCTGCTCTACATGAAAACCGACACGCCGTACAAGAGCATAGAAGATGTGCGCAAGGCGGCTCAGGCGCCAAAATGCTCAGCCACGGGGAGCGGTACCAGCGGACATTTCATTCCCAAGCTGCTCGAAGAGGCCTTGGGCGCCAAGTTCAACGTCGTGATGGGTTATCAGGGAGGCGCGGAGCAAGACCTGGCTTTCGAGCGCGGCGAGGTGGTCTGCCGCTCCCTCAGCATCCCGACGTTTTTTGCCCGGGAACCGTTCACTACCTGGCGTAAGAAAAATATGGTCCGGATATTGATGCAAACCGGCCGAAAGCGCGATCCGCGGATACCCGATGTGCCGACGATCCACGAACTCATGAACGAGTACAAAACACCGGCTGTCACGCGGTCGCTGGTGACGGTGATCTTGGCGGGGGGTGACTTGGGACGCCCCTTCATAGCCCCGCCCGGGATTGCCGCGGACCGGCTTAAGACGCTGCGCGACGCGTTCCAGAAGACCATGACGGATCCGGCCTTTCAGGCGGATGTAAAAACAAGAAAGTTCGAGACCGATCCGGATTCTGGTGAACAACTGGAAGCCATCGCGAAGGAGGCGGTCAGCCAACCCCGCGAGGTGATCGAAAGGATGAAAAAGCTGCTCGGGAGCGATTCATAGACCGAGTCCCACACGTGTCTCAAGAGGAGGTCATGATCTAGGCTGGCGCACCGCGTGGGATGCTTGATTTCCCTCTGCTCCAATTCCCAATACTGCGGGCAGTCGCTGAACGATGCCTGGCCCTTTGGCGCAAGCGAATCATCCGCATGAAAGCAGGGAAAACCATCGACCTCTTCCCATTTGCTTCGTCCCGATTGGTTGTTCGTTTCGGCATGCCGATCAAGGCGAGCGTGGTTCTGATCCGCTGGCCCGTCGTCATTATCTGCTCCTATTTGCTGCTTTACCCTTCCTCTCAAGTTCTACCGCCAGCGGTTCTCAATGCCCTTGTCCTCGTTTACATCGCATCCAACGTGGCCTTGTACTTTGTCGGCGAAGATCGCTTTTTGTCTCCGTCGTTCTATTATCCGATCGTTATTGCGGATACGGTTGTCTTGACCCTCTCGCTTATTATCAACGGGAATGTCGAAGCAGATTTTTACCTGACCTATTTCTTGCTCATCATTATCTGCTGCATCTTCGAGGATCCTAAAATTCTGACGGCAGTTTCAGTGGTCGCGCCGGTTTTATACATGCTGCTGCTTTTTCAATCCGCCGGCAGCATTCATCCCAGTGTATTTCTCCGTCTGCCATTTCTGTTTGTGGTGGCGCTTTTCTACGGCTACTTCGCGCAGTTAATCCGCGTCCAGAAAGCGCTCAAAGAAGAGGCGGAACAAAAAAACCAGGGCAAGAAAGAGGTGCTCGATGTCGTCGCCCACGAACTTCGCACGCCCTTGAACTTGGTCAGCGGCTACGCCCAGGCCTTGAAGAGCAAAACCTTGGGAGAGGTCACGGAGGAGCAAGAACAAGCGTTAGGCAAGATCATCCGCCAATCTGACAACCTGCTGCAGCTGGTCAACAGTATCCTCGACTTGACCCGAATCGAAGCCGAAGACCTTTCGCTCCAACAGGAAGAGATTCTGCTTCCCGAGTATCTTCAGGAGATGAAGCTGAATTATGAAGTGATCCTGGACAAGCCGTTGGCGCTTCAATGGTCTTTCTCGCCGGACTTGCCCACGATCGTTTCCGACAGGGCGAAGCTGACCATCGTCCTGCAGAATTTGATCAACAATGCGATCAAATTCACCGATCAGGGATCGATTCAGATCTTTGCGCGGTGGCGTGCCGACAAGAAAGCGGTTGCCATTGACATCGTCGACACGGGAGTGGGAATTCCCAAAGAAGCGCTCTCCATCATCTTCGACAAGTTTCGCCAGGCGGACAGCTCTAGCACGAGAGTGCACGGCGGCGTGGGGCTGGGACTTCACATCGTCAAAGTCTTCACCGAAATACTCGGCGGAACCATTGCAGTAAAAAGCGAACTCCACAAAGGTTCGACATTCACCCTCACCCTTCCCGTCTGAGATCGATCTGATTATTCGGTAGTGACTCGCTGTAGTAGCTGCGGGTTGAAACGCTGCTATGACTGGACCCCTCCAGTTGCAGGCTCGGAGCACGCTTGGGTGAAACCCATGTTGCATACTTCTTTATCCCGTCATTCCGGCGCAGGCCGGAATCCAGGTTTCTGGTGCTGGGATGAGGATGAAAAGCCTGGACCCCGGCCTTCGCCGGGGTGACGCTGAACCGGGTCGTTGCATGATTAACAGCAGGCGATGGGACGATGTTAAAGCTCCGTCATTCCGGCGCAGGCCGGAATCCAGGTTTCTGGTGTTGGGATGAGGATAAAAAAGACTGGACCCCGGCCTTCGCCGGGGTGACGCTGAAGCGGGTTCAAAGCAGGAGATGGGATAGCGTCAGGCTCGTCATTCCGGCGCAGGCCGGAATCCAGGTTCCTGGTGTTGGGATGAGGATAAAAAAGACCCCGGCCTTCGCCGGGGTGACGCTGAAGAGGGCGTAACTGGTGCGTTGCGTGATTCAAAGCAGGCGATGGGACGATGTTAGGCCCGTCATTCCGGCATCCAGGTTGTGTCTCTTATTCGTTTTCGCAATGGCGCGGTTCAGATGACGGTAGTCCTAAGGTGTTGCGATTTGAACGGTCGGACAGACTGACTGACCCCCGACCCATTCGACGTGTCTGCTATGGGTCGCGGTGAGCATAGTCGAACCACGATAAAGACATTCGGGGTGACAACTTTCAGGATAGATATCATAGAGGTTTGTCGATACCCCGCAGTTTGCTGTGGGTAGTTCATCAATCTTTGTTTCGGCGATTCTCGGCATGGGCTCACCAAAATGAGTCATTACCGACCCTACAGGGAACGCTGTCCGCATAATCGTTGTTGTCAGGGTGTCGATTAGGACCTAAAATCGGTATCTGCTCTATCGCTACCGGGCAACCCAAAGGAAAAAAGTTCGATGCCGCGACCCATTTGTCCCAGATGTTACCGAGAATACGTTATGCGTGTCGGCCGGGTTGGCCTCGGTGAGCGCTTGATCAGTCTGGTTTACGTTTATCCCTTCAGGTGCCAGCTCTGCGGTCACCGTTTCAAG
>Ga0105347_1001049_pt1 | contig 12292 bp, 11 predicted proteins | sample EasRivMeERMLT890_FD_89677 | JGI IMG/M metagenome (GOLD analysis project Ga0105347, IMG submission 89677) | Soil microbial communities from meander-bound floodplain in the East River, Colorado, USA - East River MetaG ERMLT890 | ecosystem: Environmental > Terrestrial > Soil > Floodplain | place...
CACAGTCCTGAGCGTACTGTGCAGCAAGAAGCAATACGACAAGCTATCAACTCGCCGGTCCAGGGTACTGCATCGGATCTCATGCTCTTTGGCATGTGTCAGCTTGCGGGGATACTTGACCCTTCAGAGTGCTTTATGGTCGGCACCCTCCACGACGGAATCTTCTTCGAGTGCAAAGAAGCCGTGGTAGATAAGTGGGCGCCCATCATCAAGGAGGTGTTGGAGACGTTGCCCGTCAAGAGAACATTCGGCGCGGAGCTGTCTGTCCCCATCGTCTGTGACGTTGAGTGGGGACAACATTGGTCGGAACCCGAGGGCGTGATACAATGAATGACACAATGCGTCTCCTAACTACAAACGAAGTCGCTCAGCGCTGCGGTGTCACGCCCAGAACCGTCGCTCGGTGGATCCGAGACGACGTACTCAAGGCGATCAAGCTGAACGGCCACACATGGCGTGTGAGGGAGGGTGACCTTGAAGAGTTCATCGAAGGCCAAGCCGAAGAGTCAGGCTAACGCCTGGAATCAGTCGCGGGTCAAGTCGTACCTGCGCTGTCGCACACAATACCACTACCGATATGACTCGCATGGCGAGCCGGGTATGGAGTTGGTGCGTAAGCACACAGAGCTACCACTGAAGAAGGGCACATGGTGTCATGCCCTACTCGAGGCCCACTGGAATTCGGTGATGGGTGTCGGCAAGGGGTGGGAGAAAACCCACAAGAAGCTGACGAAAGAATTCGGCAAGTTGTTCGTCGAGGAGCAAGAACGATACGGAGACTTGCCTGGTGATTGCGAACGCCTCTTCCGTGGGTACCTTCGGCGATGGAAGAACGAGGACGACCAGTTCAAGGTAGCTCGACTGGCTAATGGCAAGCCAGCCATCGAGTTCATCGTCGAGTTTCCGCTCGCGAAGTGGGGTATCGACCGACCCTTCAAGGGCAAGATCGACCTCATGGTCGAGGACCTCGAATATGGCGGGCTTTGGCTACGAGACGCGAAGTGGGTGAAGACGATCCCCGGCCCCGATGAGCGGATGATGAGTCCGCAGAACATCATGTACGTCTGGGTGGCCCGAAAGATGGGCTACGACGTTCGCGGATTCATATACGACTACGGCCGTACGAAGACACCCGCCGCCCCATACATCTTGCAGAACGGCACGGTCACTACGAGGAATAACATTGACACCACCTTCGACGTATACCTCAAGGCGATCAAGGACACCCACCCAAAGGAGTGGAAGAAACTCGCAAAGACCTACTACAAGGACAAATTACTCACGCTCAAGGCCCGTGACGTATTGTGGTACCACAGGGAGCGTATCCCTGTGGAGGGCCCTCGGGTTCAGAACGGGTTCCGTGAGTTCATTCTCGCCGTGAAGGAGATCGAGAATCGAGGTAGGCCTATTCGTTCGTACCTGTATAACTGCGTGTGGAACTGCTCATACCACGATCTGTGTGTCGCGGACTTCCAAGGGTTAGACACGAAGCCCATCATCAAGTCCCGCTACATGCTGGAAGGCGAGCGCTATGGCACCGAAGAAATCGAGTAGGGATCAGGGCAAGGCAATCGTCCGTGTGAAGAAGCGGATCAAGCCCGCATCGAAATTGCCCAAGCGCTATCGCGCCTGCTTCTACGGACGGAGTGGGCAGGGCAAAACGCGGCTAGCATCAACCGCACCAAAGCCCCTCTTGATAGACGTGAACGACGAGGGCACTGCCTCCGTCCGTAACGACTACGACCCCGACGTCTACGAGGTCAAGTTCTGGCAGGAGATTAACGACGTCTTCTGGTTTCTACAGGCAGGAGACCATGACTACGAGACGGTGATACTCGATGGTGTCACCAGTCTACAGAGTCTCTGCATGAAGTTCGTGCTCGGCGATGAGTCCTCTCGCGACGCGAGCCGCGATCCTGACATGCCATCCCGCCAAGTGTACGGCAAGGTCGGTGAGCTGATGAAGACCCAGATCATCAACTACCGCAACCTACCGATGCACGTCATCTTCACCGCGCTTGAGCGCAAGAAGGTTACGGGGGATGATGCGGATGATGACATGGACATGGAGATATTCAGCTCACCACAGGTCACGCCCTCAGTAGCGGATACACTGGAGGCAGCTGTGGGTATGATCGGGTACATCAGCACTACGCAGGTGTACGGACCGAAGAAGAAGGGAGAAAAGAAACGTTCGAGGGTGACCCGCATAAGGCTGCTCGTCGGTCCGAGCAGTCGCTACCTAACGAAGGACCGCTACGGGTTGATGGTTCCATACGTCGACTCACCGAACGTGCAGACCATGCTGAATGATATCTATGGCACCAAGGAGGATGACGAATGAAGAAGGGTGGAAGGGCAAAGATCACAAAGATCGACTTCGGCGGCGTCGAACAGACGGTTGGTGCTCGTGGGCGCAAGATCCCCGAGGGCAACTATCTCTGCAAGATCGTCAGCGTCGAGCGTCGGAAGGGCGAGAAGTCGAAGCAGCCCTACTTCAACTGGAAGTTCCAAGTCCTCGAGAACAGCCGAGGTAGCAAGAAGCAGCGCGGCGTGCCGTTGTACTTCACCACCTCACTACAGCCCGACGCGCTGTTCAACCTCCGCAACCTCATCTACTCCGCGTCCGACGGCAAGAAGAACGTCGCCGGCAAGGCAGTCAACTTCGATCCGAACAGCCTCATCGGTCAGAAGATCGGTGTAGTCGTCGAGGATGACGAGTACGAGAAGAAGATCCGCAGTAAGGCAGTCGACGTGATGCCGCCCTCTTCGCTCGTCGAGGATGATGACGAGGATGACGAAGATGACGACGATGAGGACCTCGACGAGGACGACGAAGACGAAGACGATGATGAGGAGGATGACGAGGACGAAGATGACGACGAAGATGACGACGAAGAGGCAGATGACGAAGAGGAGGAGGATGAGCCTGAGCCTCCTAAGAAGAAGAAGCAAGGCAAGAAAGGCAAGAAAGCGAAGAAGGGCAAGAAGGACGACGACCTCGACGATGTAGACGAGGATGACGTATGAGCTACGTAGCTACGATACAGCAGGTCGAGGCACAGCTCCGTGACGCCAAGACAGTCGCTGATGCTGCCAATCGGCCCGACGAGGCGCGCGAGTTTGCAATCGCGTTGACACACCTCGAAGAAGCGATCATACGGATCAACAGGGGATTCGCACGGCGTGAGGGCATCTTCACTGTGAGTGATGTTCAACGTCAACAGTTACCCGAAGCAGAGACGATGTGAAGATTGCAGTCGTCGTCCTGAGACTGCGATAGAATTCTCTCATGCCCAGACAACCCGAAAGCAGACTAGCACGTCGGATAAAGAAGTACCTCCAAGACGAAGGCGCAGCAGTCTTCAATATCCATGGAGGCGACAATCCCTTTCAGGAGGTGGGAATCCCCGACTTGCTAGCCTGCTATCGTGGGCAATTCATCGGGCTGGAGTTGAAACTGCCGGGTGAGAAGCCTTCACCGAGGCAGGAAGTAGTCCTCCGTCGGATTCGTAAAGCGGGAGGTATCGGCACTGTGGTACACTCCGTAGACGAGGTCGAATCAGTGCTCCGGCGAACTACGCGGAAAGGGGTGAAGTGAAACGTGGCTTCGTTCTTCTACTCATCAACATCGTGGCACTCGTGGGGCAACCAGCCTCAGCCTCGTCAGAGGGCTGCTACGCTCGATGTGTCACGCAGGCTCAGAAGGCACAGGCTAGGCACGCAATCAACTTCGTTTTCGGTGGGCACGCTGCAGCTGCCCTCCGCGTGGCGAGGTGTGAGTCCGGCCTCAGCGTCAATGCCTTCAACGGGCAGTACAAGGGTCTGTTCCAAATGGGCCGGGGTGAAAGGGCGCGGTACGGTCATGGCCCCACCCCGTGGGAGCAGGCGATCGCGGCGTATCGTTACTATAGGGCGTCTGGCTCAGACTGGTCGCCTTGGTCTTGCAAACCATAGCCCCTCGCGGGGCTCTGTAGACCGCACATGCGGTCATAAGGAGGCAACGTGAAGTACCTCATTGCACTGGTAGCCCTCACGGGCTGTCTAGTGTTCGCAGGGACCGCCACAGCAGGTGGCGAAGACCCACCGGATCCGCCTTGCGTGGATCTGCCGTTCCACCCATGTGACGAAGGTCCGCCCAATCCGGGCGAGTGCGAACCTTCTCGCTTTCATCCGTGCCCGCCAGTAGATCCGCCGGTCGAATGCGAGCCCGGCACGGGCATCCCATTCCACCCATGCGTCATCGTAGACCCGCCTGATGACGAGTGTGAGTACGAACAGTACCGAGCCTTGTCAAGGCTCATACGGACGTAGGGGGTAGGGCTCCCGCAGCCCACAAACGCCGTAGCGTTTTCTCACCCTCGCGCTCGGCGCTAACCCATTACTAGGTGAGGCGGGGTCCCACGCTCTCCCCGGTCCCTCGCCCCACCGCCTCTTTCCATTCAGACTCACATACGAGTCTGCCAGAGACCCCCGACAGGAGGCGTCTAATCGGGGGTCTCATAGCGGCGCGGCGAGGAGCGCCCGCTCAGGGGTGGAAGGACGAAGGACCCCTGAGTTCTAGTGCCTCACGATCCAGATGAATACGGCGATGATGCCGAGAATCACCAGGATGGTGATGAGCAAGCCCTGGTTGATCGTCTCAGCGAGCAGCATCAGACTTCGATCTCTCCCGAGAGCGACCCGCCGTCAGACCCACTGACCGTGATGCGACACCGGCCATGGTAGCCGTCGGGGAAGGTCACGACGAAGAAGCCGTCGTTCTTGCCTACGACCACAGACGGGTTGTCCGGGTCCTCGGGGTTGACGCACACGGCGCGAATGGAGTCCCCCTCGAGAACGCCCAGTTTGTACCCTACCTCGGTACCGGTGCGCTCCAGGTTGACCCACAGTTCGGCCTCGTCGCCGTTGGTGCCTGTCTCTTCGTGTGCTTCTGTCATGCGATTCCCTTCTAGCGGTTGCCCGCTGATGTGGCGTATATGGCAAGGCCGACGATGATGACTGTGAGAACAACCGCCAGCACACTCAGTACGAGCGTGGTAGTGAGCTGACTCTCACGCTTGCTCTCGACGCCGCCTTGCTTGATGGACTCGATCTTGCCGACCCGTTCTTTGAGGTCGTCGAGGTTGGTGATGAGCCCGGCGATGGCGGTATTGAACGTGGTTGTGAGGTTGTTGAGTGCTTCTTTCGTGGAAGCTTCGCTCTTAGCGATGGCACGTTCACTCGCCGTAGTCTGCTCCCTGACGGCTTCCTTCTGTGCGGTAAGCGCCGCATCCACTGCATCCTTCGTGTCTTTCTTCTGCTCGACGCGCTGTGTCTCGACCAGTGTCAGCTGCTTGTTGACCGAGTGGAACTTCTCTTCGGTGACATCTCTAGCCCGGTCGATCTCCAACGTCATGAGCGTTGTCAGCCCCAGGATCTCTCGATGGAGAGCCTCGGTTGTGAGGACAGTCGGATCGGTCGCTGGGCTGATTCCCCCTGCTCGGTTCGCTTCCACGATATTCCCCGTTGCAGGTTACGGGCTGGGTGGCCCAGTGTTGCCGATGGGGATGGATGGGTTGAACCACGAGTGGATCACTGCGCCCACTGCGACCACAGCCACTGTGACACCCGTGACCTGATCGGTGGTGAGGTCCCACCAGCCGAGCAGCACGACCGCATTCAGCACAGCGGTGATGGCAGCGGTGATTCCTGCGATGCCAGTCAGCATTATGTCTTTGCTCCCTTCTTCTTGCGGGGTCCACGACGGTCAATGTGAACGTGTGGGTTGGCATGATCTGCCGAGATAGTTCCGATCACCTGTCCCTTCTTGACTCGGGTACCTGGTGCAAGACCGTTGGCTAGGTGCCCAAGCCAGTAGGTTGCGCCTGACTTTGCTCGGAACCACATCGAGCCCCCTCCCTGGGCCCCTGTCGGGTTCCACTGTTCTATGACGCCGGCTTCAGGCGCGCCGACGCCAGTACCTGCACGACCCATAATATCACGAGCCGTATATGTATCCCACCCGAGACCATCCGTAACGTGTGTGGGCTTCCATGATGTGGGCAGCTGCAGCACCTTGCCCGTAAACGGGCGTTCGGTACGAGGCTCTGATAGCTCTGGCCCCTCACCGGGTGCTACTTCCCCCAGATCGACGGGAGTGGGCTCGCTCGGTATCGGTGTATCATCGAGGCCCTCCCAATCACCTAACGATGCCGCGAATTGCGTGGTACGCTTCGACAGCGGACCGAACCCGCCCACAGTGGCGAGGTAATTCTGAGACGGGGCAAGAGATTGCACTCGCTCGGCGAGGCTAGGGCGCGGTGGAGCAGGTGGCTCCAAGTTTCTGTACTGCGCTTCGAGCATAGCCTTGTTCTTGGTGTTCGCAGCGCCCTCGGCGCCCTTCTGCAACAGGTCAGCCCCTGTCGCACCAAGCACTCTGAGCACGCCGGTGCCCGTACCCCACGGTGAGTTAGCCACTGCGACGGCCAACTGTTCGGCGGTAACGTCATCACGCCTGAGTAGGTTGACTAGCTGATCGTAGCGGCCATTGTTGATCGTGTCGTAGGTTGCCTGCACCCCAGTCTGGAAGCTCGGATAGTGCTTGACACCCACAGAGTTGAAGTTGGTCTCACCCTGATAGCCTCGCCTAGTTGTGGCGAACGGGTTAAACTCGGCTACAGTGCCTTCTGCCTTAGCCCAAGCGTCGAAGAACTTCGCCTTCTCCGGCGTCCACTTAGAGCCCATGCGCTGGGTGACAGCACGACCGAACTGAGTGCCGTATCGCTTACCCTCCGCCATACAGCTCCGCCTGCCGTCGATCCCAGTCGGCCTCGACTACCTTGAGGTTAGCACGAATGCGAGCGAGGAATCGCTGGTCGTCGATAGAAAGTTCACCGCCGCGAGCCCTTGCCTCTGAGCGCTGTCCCTCGAGATAGTTCTCCATGCGGTATAGCCACCCACGCTGAATGCGGACCGGGTCGACGGGCGTGAGACGAATGCCGGTCAGCCAGGATACCGCGTCAGCCCTCTGCTCTTCAGTTGTTCCACCGACAACATCGCCATACTGACTGAAGAACGGCGAGGCCATCTGGTCGGTGATGTATCGCATGGAGGCATTCATCATCAGCTTCCCTGTGACCGGGTCCTTGAAGATGCCCATGCGGTCTCTGATCGGGCCAGGAATCCACGACGCGTAGCCCGGAGCATCGACGTGGCTATTACGCCAGCCGTTGGACTGCATTCGCTGGAAGTCAATAGGACGCGCTAGACCCAGCTGATAGCCCACAGTGTACTCCAGCATGGGCTTCCACGGTCCGCCACCGGCGAACGGCCCTATAGCACCGAAGATAGGCGAGAAGGCCTGCATCCACCTCTGTGGCGTAGGCGTGATTGAGTCCTCGTTGAAGACTGTCCACAGTGGCGGGAGCAGATTGAGCGAAGAGAACGGCAGCTTTGGGTTGAGGTAGATCGGCTGGTCTTGTGGCAGCCCGAGGCGCTCGCGCATGAACCCGGGTACCGGCATCTCGAACATCGAGAGCTTGTCGAAATACTCGGGTAGCAGCTCCTTGAACCACGGATTGTCTTCATCATCGTTGAGCGACTCCAGATAGGTAGTGAGGTCGGTGAAGGTGTTGATAAACCGAGGCCTATTCACGACCTCGCGGACCTGCAGTACGAAGTTGTTCTTGTAGAAGGTGTAGAAGGGGAAGATTGTCTTAGCGACGTATCGCTCAGCCCATGTAAGGTCGCTGTAGTCGAACTGGTACTTGATCGCCATGGCGGCCCCAATATCCCACGCAGCCTCTTGCTGAGCCTTCGCGAGGTTCAACCCCTCAGCCCCCATGAACTTACCGAACTGGGTAGGCAGTGATACACTGTATGCCTCGAGAAGCTGCTTGTACGACTGATCTCTCTCAGCGATCCGCAGGGGCGTTATACGGAGAGTTTCTTCGACATCGTTCGCTAGGTAACGACCCGCACGACTAAGCTCCGGCAGACCGAGTGCGGCGCCCAACAAGGGGTTCAGGATCGCCTCAACGTCATCGGGTACCCATTCGTCTGGGGCGATGAGTGCTGCTGCTGCTGCACCGACGTACCCTCTACGGGCAGCAGTAAGCGCACGCCGACCCTTGCTCTTGCTTCCACGAAGGACAGCCTGCTTCGAAGCCTGCTGATACAGTTCTTCTCGCACCAACCCACCACCTGCGCGACGTGCCTCGAAGGCCTGCAATCGTTCGACTGCGGGGCCCACACGCTCTGGCGCGAGGAATGCTTCCTGGCCCCCTACGGGGGACATGAGGCGTGACATTACTGACTTCTCAGTAGCACTAGTGGTCTGACTGAGTCGAGCTCGGTAGATGTCCTGCAGCGACTTGACATAGTCGTTGGGGTTATACACCCCTCCGAGCAGGTTGTTCCACATACCGCCGACGAAGTTCATGACGTGGAAGGACGGGTTCACCGTAGTTGCCAGCATCTTCCACTTGTTCTGGAAGAAGTTGAGGTTGCGGTAGACCTTGCTCAGTTCTGTGTCGATGAAGCGCGGGTTCCTCATCTCCTGCAGAGCGGTGTATATTGGCTCAGGCACATAGTACTTGTTCTTACGCCACGGTACTGGCATGACGTTCTCACCGATGCTGCGTCCCCAGGCCTCTGGGTCGCGCACAAGCCTACTACCAACACCTTCTGTTGCTTCGGCAGCAGCAGCTTTCGCATGTACCCACTGCTGCTTGGCAGTAGCCATCGCGGTTTCCTTACGCATTACTACACCCTTACGCGCGGCCTTCTGATGCTTGCTAAGGCCCTTCTCGTTGAACTTCTTCTTCGCCTCGAACAGCGCATCGTGGGCCTTATTGAACTCATCGAAGGCACCATCTACATCGTCGAGGTGCTTGACACCGATTCGAGCGAACATGGGGTTATTGAGGATGGAGTCGAGGGCGTTGTAGGTGTGAAGTTTCGCAGCTACAGTGCCCGTAAACCGAGCGAGTACCTCGACCGGGTCATCGAATTGGTCCACGAGCCGTACCCATAGCTCTTCGATGCTCTTGAGCTGATGCTCGTCGAAACCCATCGCCTCGGCTTCTTGGATATACCGCTGCTTGGTATCGAGGGCCTGCTTACGCATCTTGCCCAGACGGAGCTTATACGGGTTGTCTCCTAGCTTCACGTCAGGCTTGAGCAGATTCCGTCTGTTCGGCAGTGGTACGTACTCAGGCCGATCATCGAAGATATTACGGATTGCGGTCTCAGCTCGCTTTGCCCAGGGCAGTTGCTTGAACTCGGTCGGAGTCATACCCACAGTGCTAGCAGGCTGGGGTAGCTTAAATATCTGCTGTGACTCCTCGACTACTTGCTCGGCGAGGTTGGTGGACTCGATGGTGATACGTCGGAATTCTGACAGTGCCATCGAGCGGCGTGCGTCATCAGCGATTCGCATGAGCTTCTCACGCGGGATTACTGCACTGAAGGAGCTCCTCAACTTCTCAGGAGTCATGAAGGCAGGTGTATACTTGCCCACAGTACCGGCGACTGGAGCGGCTTTCTCACCCAGACCGGGGGTCCGAAGAGGCCCCTGATTGACTACGCTCATGGCCATCTTCAGGAGGTCCCTCATGGTCTGTGGTTCTCGCTCGACAACCATGTCCGTGAACTTATTGACGAGGTCGTAGTCAGGATCCATGTCGTCAGTGCGACCGGCCATAGCCATGGCTTCATCCATGAGCTCGCCGAAGTCATCGGCTTCAGTTACTGACTTACTAACGGCTTCGTTAGTGCCTCTGAAGGGTGTGTTCTTGGCGAGGATACCTCGTCGAATCTCTTGCATTACCTCCTCGAGGCCCATGCCTTCGGGGAGAGCGCCTATGGACATGGGGTTGTCCGTATCAAACATATTCTGCAGTCGCTTGACGTCCAAGTCAGATGGCTCACTAACCTTCACAGCAGCCTCGAAGGCGCGCGTACTTGTCCGATCTGGTCTTACCCCCTTACTTATCTTGCTACCCAGCCCCACAGTGCCGGGGATTTCCACGCCGGCGAATCTAATGCCTTGTCCGCCGCGAGCGAAGGTGGAACGGAGTGTACCCCGACGTGGGCCGACACCGAACAGACGTGGGCCAATACCTCGCTGGGCCTGGTCGGCCAGCTTGAGATCCCCCATCGCATCGCCCAGTGTGAACGGTCGGCCTGCTGCCTGATGGGCGAGGATGAATATGTCTTCAATATCCAAGCCCTTGGCGACGGGCTCACCTGTGGCACGAAGTACACCAGTCGCGGATGCTTCGAGAGCCTCGTCCCAAGATGACGCAAAGCTCATCGTCAGAGCCTTTGTCGCTGCAGTCTTGCTGGCCGTCGTCGCTCCGAACGTGAGGTACGTAGTGGGATCGAGCACGATGCTCAGGCCCAAGCCGATGGGCATGGCATGTCTATAGAGGAAGGAGTTCGGGTTATTGCTCTCCTGCAGTAGTTCCTCGAACGTGAAGTCCTTTTGTACCGCCGCAGGGACCTCAGAGAACCCTCGACCGTAAGCACCAATGAATACCCATGGTGCTGTCAGCTCTACGGCGTCCTTCCAGTCGAAGCCGTTCTCCGCTTTAAAGCTGCGTGAAAGCTGAGCCGCAACACCCTTGGTATACCCGGCACCCACATTCTCAATAGAACGTAGGCCGCGAACGATAGCACTAAGCGCAGACACGGACCCGCGCGTAGTGCGGCTCGTAATCTCCGACATTATGCTATCTGAGTCCTGTGACCCGGGTACGAACCCCTGCTCTACCCGAACTCCCGGCAGTGAGCCAGTGGTAGGACCGAAGCGACTAGACGACTGCGCCCCGAATCGAGGACGCTCGCCCGGTGCTGGTATCACGCCGAAGTTCGGGCGTGCGGGCTGCCCCACGGGGTTGACTGAGACGCTAACGTCGGGTCGGTTAGCCGTCGATCCGAAGCGTGGGCGTGGCGGCACTAACTACCCCCACGAGGCGGCTTGCGGTTGGTCTCACCGGGTACGTTGAGCGACTCCGAGACAGCCTTGTTTTGATTCGTGAAGACCCAGTACACGAGCCACTTCTTCTGCGCATCCTTGGCAGCGCTTATTGGACCGCCGCCGATAGAAGCGGGGTACTTGCCATCCCAGCCCATGACAGAGCTGGCGTAGGCCTCGAGGTCTGGTACGCTCATGCTGCGAAGCTGAGGTATGGTCTTTGTGTTAGTCTGAATGTCGGTTGCGGTGAATGCGCCGCCGCCCTTGCCGGTACCTTCACCATAGACCCAGTCGTTCTCCACATCGAGCCCACTGGCACGTGCTCGCGTCCTGATCTGTGTGGTAAGCCAATTGACGAACCACTTGTTCTTCATCCCCTTCGCTACACCAGGTGACGTGAGAATGAGCTCGAGCACCCTGTTCGGGTTGTCCATCGTTGCATTAGGTACATCGGTGAGAACCGTGACGTACTTGATCGAACCGTCAGGCTGGACCTGCGAGACAGACTGCTTGACCTGCCTCGTACCAGGACTCATCACGCCCTCGAGATACTTGAGCGCGTTATCCTGCGCTGTCTTGAGTGCCAGCTGGTTATTCAGCTTGACCTTCGCTGCAGCATCCGCCTTCGCTTGCTTGCGGCGCGCGTTGTTCTCTGCAACCGTAGCACCGCGGTTAGCAGCATCGTTGGCCATACGCGAGTTGATTTCGTAGATCTGTGCTTCGAGGCGGTCCTTCTCGAGGCTCATCTGCTGCTTCGCAAGCTGCCAGTCACGGTCAGCCTGCAACTTCTGCAGCTTGAACTCGCGGTCCTGCAATAGCCGCTCGCGCTGACGCTGGTTGATAAGGCCTTCACGTTGCTTCTTGATGGAGTTAATTTCGTCCTGCGCAGTCTTGATCTGAGAGTTGAAGTAGGCCCTTGTCTCCTGCATCTGACGGGCCTTCATCAGCGGGAATACGCGACCAGAGAATGCTTCCGCGTACTGAACCCCGCCCTGTGCTAGACCAAGTCCCTGCAGTAGGCCACCTGCACCCTCTGTAGCTGCAAGTGCGGTTTCGAGGTCGACCGGGTCGGTAAACATGGACAGTGGAATATTCGCACCTAGTTCCTGGGCGAGCTTTGTAGCATCAGCAGCTCGGCTCTGGCGGAGAGCGTTGAGTCTCGCCATTACCTCACCGTAGATACCCCGCTCTGACTGTACAGCCTCTTCCCAGTAGCCCTTGGTACGAGCCGCAGAAGCTTCTGCAGCGGGGATTAGCTCGTTGGTAAACATGCCCCCAATGTTAGCGAGGGCACCTTCCATGTTCTGTTGGTACTGCTCGATCAGCGACTGG
>Ga0105347_1001050_pt1 | contig 12288 bp, 10 predicted proteins | sample EasRivMeERMLT890_FD_89677 | JGI IMG/M metagenome (GOLD analysis project Ga0105347, IMG submission 89677) | Soil microbial communities from meander-bound floodplain in the East River, Colorado, USA - East River MetaG ERMLT890 | ecosystem: Environmental > Terrestrial > Soil > Floodplain | place...
AGCCACGGCGTGAGCAACCACCCCTCGATGGTCGTGATGGCGACCGAGACACCGGAGACGTATACCGCCATCTCCACCGTGCCGAACTGCACGAAAGCGGCGACAGCCGTGGCGGCCGCCACGATCACCGGTCCCAGATACGGGATGCTGTTGAAGACGCCCGCCGCAATGCCCCAGACGCCCGCGTAGTGCACGCCCATGAACCTGAAAGCCACCCAGGTGACGACCCCGACTGCGACGCTGGTGACGACGCGGACGAGCAGGAACTTTTCAATCTGTGAATCGATCTCGTTGAGGATCTGCACCGTGATCTTCTTCTTCTCGAGCGACGGTCCGACCAGCTTGACCATTTTCCGCTTGCACAGATCGCCCGACGCGAGGAGGAAGAAGACGAAGAACACGACGAGCGTCGCTTGGCCGGCAAAGGCGAGGACGCTTGCCGATCCCCCGGTCAAGTAGCCGCGAACATCGATCGTAGGCTCCTCGATCTGCACCCGCTGTACGCCGACGCTCACCGGATTCCGCCCGGTCGCTTCATCCGCCGTCTTCTGAAGCTCGTCGGCCGCTTGTTGCACCCGCTGGATCGTGCCGGGTTCGTCGCGTCCGCGGCGCATCGCCACGCGCAGCTTCGTCGCTGCGGCCGGCAGCTCCGAGACCATCGCGGCGGCATCGTCCGCAAGCGTATAGGCCGTGTACAAGATGCCGCCGGTGAGCGATGCGATCACGAGTGCCGACGCGACAACGCGGGGGATGCGGATCCGTGTCATCGCGACGACAATAGGCTCGAGCGCGTAGCTCACCAGGACGCTGAGAACGATCGGGATGAACACCTCGCTCGCCAGGTAGAGCACGGCAATTGCCGCTGAGGCGGCAATGATCGTGAGCGCGACGCTGCGAAACTTCACGTCCATTGGCGCCGTTGTTGGCGGCTCTGCCTCACGGGCGAGTCGGAGGTCGTGTGCGCGGTCAGCCATTGATGTCCTGGGCGGCGACGGCGAGTCCAGCGCGTTCCTGAAGTGCCTTGTTGATGGCGACGGCGGCCTTCGCGCCCTCAGCGGCGGCGACGATCGCGAACTGCACATCGCGCGACGCGTCACCGACCACGTAAAGTCCTGGCACGTGCGTCTGACCGAGTCTGCCCGTTTTCACGATCCCCTGACGGTTGATCTCGCATCCGAGCTGGACGGCCAGGTTGCACTGCGGGCTCTGTCCCGCCGAGAAGAAGATGGCGTCGCACGGCACTCTCGCGCCGTTCGTGAAAGCAATGGCGCGCACCTCCTGTTGTTCGTGCTCGACGCGCGCGATGGAAGCCGAGTGGACGGTGATGCCTTCGTTCGCGAGCTTCCAGCGGTCCGCGGCTCGTATCCGCGACGGTCCGTTGGTGCAGAGCAGGACCGTGGACGTCCACGTCTTGAGCGAGAGCGCCAGCCCCGCGCCGCTCGTCCCGCGTCCGATGACCGCGATCGTCTTGTCGCGTTCCTCCCACCCGTCGCAGTACGGACAGTGGTGCACCGTGACCCCGTAGCATTCATCGATACCGGGAATATCGGGGAGGTGGTCTCGAACACCGCTCGCGATGAGCGCGGTACGTGCCTGAATCTGCTTTCCGCTCTCGAGCGTCGCCTCGAAGCCCTCCCCGACGCACGCAAGACCGGTCACCCTCGCCTGACACGGTTCGATGCCGTAGGTCTGGAGTTCCGCACGTCCCATGCGAAGTAGTTCGAGCGGCGGTGTGCCGTCGCGCGTCAGGTACCCATGCAGCGCGACCGATCGCGCGTTGCGTGGCTGCGCCGCATCGCACAGCAGGACCCGCCGGCGACAGCGGCCGAGTACGAGCGCCGCGCTCAGTCCAGCTGGTCCGCCGCCGATGATCACTACGTCCAACACGCGCCGGCTGAACTGCAAGGCCCCGGCCATAAAATTGCTGAGCGTGGTCCGAACGATGAATTTGCCAACGTGTAGGTCGCATGAACGTTGACGAATTCGATTTCGAGCTGCCAGACTCGCTGATCGCGCAGGATCCGCCGCAGGAGCGCGGCGGATCTCGCCTGCTCGTCGTGCATCGCACCGGTGGTATCGCACACACGGCGTTCGCGAATCTGGCCGAGTACCTGGTTCCAGGCGACCTCCTCGTCGTCAATAACACACGCGTCTTTCCCGCCCGTCTGCTCGGTCGTCGCGTACCGAGCGGCGGAGGCGTTGAATGTTTGTTGCTCCGTGAACTCCCAACCTCCAACCGCTGGGACGCTCTTGTTCACCCAGGACAAAAACTGAAAACAGGGGCGCGCATGGTGTTCGAGCGCGCCGGCATCACTGTCCACGGCGAGGTGCTCGCGATGCATTTCCAGGGTCGCAGGACGATCCGTCTGTGGACTGACCATCGCGATGGGCTTGCCGATGCAATCGACCGCGTCGGGCACATTCCGCTGCCGCCCTACATCAAGCGCGGTGATGCGGCATCGGACAGGGAGCGTTACCAGACCGTTTATGCGCGCGAGCGGGGATCGGTGGCGGCGCCGACGGCCGGACTCCATTTCACCGCCGGGCAGCTGGCGTCGCTCGCGCTACGCGGCGTCGAGCGGGTTGAGGTGACCCTGCACGTCGGCTACGGCACGTTCAAGCCGATTAAAGTCGATCGCGTCGAGGACCACGTCATCGATCCAGAGCAATTCATCGTGCCGGCCGAAACCGCCGGCGCCCTGACGCGCGCGAAGCGGGAGCGTCGCCGCATCATCGCGGTCGGCACGACAAGCGTGCGCACGCTCGAATCACTCGTCGTCCGCGAGGACGGAGCAGTCATGCCAGCCAGCGGCGAAACACTCCTCTTCATCCGCCCCGGCCACCAGTTTCAACTCGTCGACGCGATGATTACGAATTTTCATCTGCCTCGCTCATCACTGTTGATGCTGGTTTCGGCATTTGCCGGCACAGAACGGATTCTGGCCGCGTACCGCGACGCGGTAGAGCACGGGTACCGCTTCTACAGTTATGGAGACGCGATGTTGATCCTGTAGGGGTTAGGGGTTAGGGGTTAGGGGTTAGGGGTTAGAGGAAGGGGTTAGGGGTTAGGGCTGTCCCAGGCACAAGTCGGAAGGATTCAGTGAGGACTCGTCATCGCCCCCGCTCAAGCGAGCCAATCAGCCCGTGCAGCATCCGCGCGACCTCGTCGGCCTCTCCGATGATCGTCTTTGCTTCGTCGACGCGGATGATCTTGACCCGCTTCGCGAGTTCTACTTGTGTTTGAAGTTCGTTGTTAGAACCAGTCGAATATCGAAGGTGGTGGACGTACTCCAGCGTGTGATGTCGACCGAACCCTTCGGCGATGTTCGATGGAATGGAGACACACGACTTGCGGATCTCACGTCCAAGCACCAGTTGATCGTCGAGAGTGAAGCGCTTCGTCAATACATAACAGCGCTCAGCGAGATTCATCGATTTCTGCCAAACAAACAGATCGCGGAACGAGTTGATGTCGGTCATGGCTAAGGCGATTCGCATGAAGGTTGCCGCTCAAAAATCGGCCGATATCCTTCGCTATCCGGGGATGGGTCGCAAACGTTGCGACACGAAACGCGCTGGGAGTCTTCCCAAACTGCGCGCGCCGGCCTAATGACTTCCGCCTAAACAGCCCTACCCTAACCCCTAACCCCTAACCCCTATCCCCTGTCCCCCAACCCCCAACCCCTGACCGTTTCCACTGCCCCCCTTCCCCCTACCCCCTTCCCCCTATTACCGTAGTGACGTCATGCCATTCCGTTACGAAGAGTTCGATCTGTCCGGCGTCCGCACATATCCCCTCGCGTCGCGGCAGAGTAAGGCACGCGCAGAGGATTTCGCGCGGCCTGTTAAGGCGGGCAGTTCATTCAAGACCTGGTTTGATTCGCTGCCGACCATCCTGGGCGCGGCGGACGTTCGCCGCGTTGTCGATGCGCTCGTCGACGCGAAAAAGCGCGGCGCGGGGATCGTCTGGGGGATTGGCGCACATGTCATCAAGACCGGCGTCTCGCCGGTGCTGATCGATCTCATGGAACGCGGGTACGTTTCCGCGCTCGCGATGAACGGTGCCGGCATCATTCACGACTTCGAGATCGCGCTGTGCGGCGCCACGTCCGAGGACGTCGACGAGGCGCTTGGTCCGGGCCGCTTCGGGATGGCGGACGAGACGGGTACGCAGTTGAACGAAGCCATTGCCGCCGCGCGCACCGCGCGAAAGGGGCTCGGCGAGGGTGTCGCGGAGTTTCTCGCACGGAGCAACCCGCCCCATGCGGCGCGCAGCCTGTCGGTGGCCGCCCATCGGCTCGGCATTCCCATCACCGTCCACGTCGCGCTCGGGACCGACATCATTCACATGCACCCGGCCGCATCGGGCGCCGACATCGGCGAGACCAGCCTTCGTGACTTTCGCTACTTCACGACCTGCGTTGCGCAACTGACGGGTGGTGTGTATCTGAACTGCGGGTCGGCGGTGATTCTTCCGGAGGTATTTCTCAAGGCGGTGGCGCTCGCCCGAAACAATGGGACCTCCCTCGAGGGGCTGACGACGGTCAATATCGATTTCATGCGGATGTACCGCCCGCAGACGAATGTCGTCAGTCGCCCCGTCGCCGGGACGAATGGCACCGGCATTTCGCTGATCGGCCACCACGAGATCCTGATCCCTCTCATCGCGGCGGCTGTAATTGAGAGGGGTTAGAGGACAGGGATTAGGGGTCAGGGGTTAGGGATTAGGGACCCCTGACCCCTCCTGCCCCCTATCCCCTGACCCCTAACCCCTATTAAGATCGTTGGTTCGTGCCGGAGTAGCTCAGCCGGTTAGAGCACGCGTCTCATAAGCGCGGGGTCGGCAGTTCGAGTCTGCCCTCCGGCACCAATCAGAAAATCCCAAGTCCCAAATCCCAAATCCCAAAACTCCAATGCAGGTTAAACGGGGACATCGGGATGACTTGGGATTTGGACCTTGGGATTTGGGCTTTGGGATTTAATGAAAGCTCTGCTCCAGCGAGTCAGAAAGACCATCGACCGGCACGAGCTCTGCCCTTCCGGCAGCAGTGTGCTGATCGGGCTCTCCGGCGGCTCGGACTCGGTGGCCCTCGTCTTCCTGCTCCGCGAGCTCGCCGAAAACGGCGGGTTCAGTATTGCCGGGGTCGCCCATCTCAACCACCAGCTCCGTCCTTCGGCAGGGGGAGACGAGGCGTTTTGCCGCGAATTGGCGGAACGCCTTCACCTTCGAATCGTCGTGGAAAGCGCTGACGTCAAAGGATATGCCCGCAGTCGAAATCTGTCGGTAGAAGATGCAGGCCGCAGGATCCGATACAACTTCCTGGAGAGCTCGGCCGACGCCCTGGGCGCCGACCACATCGCGGTGGGCCATACGCAGGATGATCAGGCGGAAACCTTCCTGCTGAAGTTGATGCGGGGCGCAGGATTGACTGGACTGGCGGGTATTTATCCGCAACGCGGCCGAGTGATTCGCCCGCTGCTGGACGTATCGCGCGCGGACCTTCGCCGCCACCTGTCGGAACACGGCGAGCGCTGGATCGAGGACGAAACGAACGCTGATCTCGAAAACCCACGGAACCGGATCCGCCACGTGGTACTGGCGGAGCTCGATGCCGCGGCTGGCGGACCGACCCGGCCGGCGATCGCCCGGGCGGCGGGCCTTATGCGCGAGGACGGGCTGTGGCTCGATGAGTTGGCGGAAGAGCGATACCGGGCGTTGGCGGCGGTTGGTCCCGATGGGGTCACGCTTGATGCATCAGAAATTGCGGCGGAGCCGCTTGCCATCCGGAGGCGGGTCCTGCTGCGCGCGCTGCGGGCCGGGGCGGGAGATCGCGAAATTGCCCTGGATCATGTGGAGGCGGTAATGGCTGTCCTTGGGGGAGCCTGCCGCGGGGCCGATGTTCCGGGGGGACGCGTGGAACTTCGGCGCGGAAAGCTGGTCTTAGTACAGCAGAAGCCCGCGTCGAAGTGATATTCTTGATAACCCGTTTGTTGGGAGGCAATTGTTGAACTCAACCCTGAAGAGTCTGGTGTTCTGGGTCGTCCTGGTCCTCATTGGGGGACTGGTCTGGAACTTCTCTGCCCGCTTCCAGACCGCCAACAAGCCGGAAACCTTCAGCGAGTTCATGTCGAAGGTCGATGCGGCGCAGGTCCAGAAGGTCACGATCACCGGCAACGAGATCACCTACACCTCCAAAAGCGGGGATAACTTCCGCACCTACGCCCCCCCCCAGTACGAGGGGCTGGCGAATAAGCTCCTCGAGCGGAACGTCATCGTCGCCGCGCGCGAACCGACGACGAGCCCGTGGGCGGCGCTCCTGTATTCATGGGCGCCCATCCTGCTGATGATCGGCTTCTGGATCTTCTTCATGCGCCAGATGCAGAGCGGCGGCAACAAGGCGCTCTCGTTCGGCAAGAGCAAGGCGAAGCTCTCCTCGAGCGCGTCGAAGAAAGTCACGTTCAAGGACGTCGCGGGCGTTGACGAGGCCAAGGACGAACTGCAGGAGATCATCGAATTCCTGCGCGAGCCCCAGAAGTTCCAGAAGCTCGGCGGCCGCATTCCGAAGGGCGTCCTCCTCATGGGACCTCCCGGAACCGGCAAGACGCTGCTGGCGCGTGCTGTCGCCGGCGAAGCCAACGTTCCCTTCTTCTCGATCAGTGGCTCTGACTTCGTCGAGATGTTCGTCGGCGTTGGCGCGTCACGCGTCCGCGATCTGTTCGAGCAGGGCAAGAAAAACGCCCCCTGCATCGTCTTCATCGATGAAATCGACGCGGTCGGTCGTCACCGCGGCGCCGGCTTGGGCGGCGGTCACGACGAGCGCGAGCAGACGCTGAATCAGCTGCTCGTCGAGATGGACGGCTTCGAGTCGAACGAGGGTGTCATCCTCGTCGCGGCAACCAATCGTCCCGACGTGCTCGACCCGGCGCTGCTTCGTCCGGGGCGTTTCGATCGCCGCATCGTCGTGAATCGTCCCGACGTGAAGGGGCGCGAGGGCATCCTCGCGGTTCACACGAAGAAGATCCCGCTCTCCGACGACGTCGATGTGGCGGTGCTCGCGCGCGGCACATCCGGCTTCTCGGGAGCCGACCTGGCGAACCTGGTGAACGAGGCGGCGCTCAACGCGGCGCGCTACAACCAGAAGGTCGTCCGGATGGCGGACTTCGAGTACGCGAAGGACAAGGTGCTCATGGGCGCCGAGCGGCGCTCGATGATCATCAGCGAGAACGAGAAGCGCATCACCGCGATTCACGAGTCTGGTCACGCGCTGCTGGCCGTCATGCTTCCGCACGCCGATCCGATCCACAAGGTGACGATCATTCCTCGTGGCATGGCGCTCGGCCTGACGACGATGCTGCCGATCGACGAGAAGCACAACTACTCACGCGATTACCTGCGGGATCAGATCTGCATTCTCCTCGGCGGACGCATTGCCGAAGAGATCACGCTGGGCAGCATCACGACCGGCGCGGGCAACGATCTCGAGCGTGCGACCGATCTTGCCCGCAAGATGGTTTGCGAATGGGGCATGAGCGATTCGATGGGGCCGCTGACCTTCGGCAAGAAGGAAGAACAGATCTTCCTCGGCCGCGAGATCGCACAGCACCAGGACTACAGCGAGGACACCGCGCTCAAGATCGACCACGAGGTGAAGCGCTTCGTGACCGATGCCTACTCTCGTGCGCAGGCCATCCTCATGCAGCACAAGGGGCGTCTGATGGAAATGGCGGAGGCCCTGCTGCAGCGCGAGACGCTCGACGCCGAGCAGGTCCGCCGCGTCGTCGCCGGCGAAGCGCTGGATGATGTGGCCCCACCGGCCGCCCCGCCCACGGCGCCGGCCGTGACACGCGAGCCGAAGGCCAAGGAACGGCCCGCGGCCTCCATCGTTCCGCCACTGCCGCCGCGAACGGTGACACAGGAATAATGGAAGGGCGGGTCCGAAGACCCGCCCCTACACTACGTAGAGGCCGACACACTACGTAGAGGCCGACCTTCAGGTCGGCCTTTTTCATATGCAACCGCGCCGACGATTCACCGTCCCCCTCCCCGGCGGTCGAAATCTTGTTCTCGCCGACCAGACCGTCGTCATGGGCGTGGTGAACGTGACACCTGATTCCTTCTCAGATGGCGGAGAGCTTTTCGATCCCGCCACGGCGATCGAGGCGGGCGTGCGGATGGCGGAACAGGGCGCCGGCATCATCGACGTCGGCGGTGAGTCGACCCGGCCTGGCGCGGCGATCGTCGACGAGGCGGAAGAGCGGCGGCGCGTGATCCCGGTCATCGAGGGATTGGCCGGTCGCGTCACGGTGCCGATTTCCGTGGACACGTACAAGGCCGCGACGGCCGACGCAGCGCTTGCCGCGGGCGCGTCCCTGGTCAACGACATCAGCGGCTTGCGCTACGAGGCGGAGCTGGCCGATGTCGTGGCCCGGCGAGGTGCCGCAATCGTATTGATGCACACGCGCGGCCGGTCGCGCGACATGTATCAGCAGGCGTCGTACAGCGATGTCGTCAGCGAGGTGCTGGACGAGTTGCGCGAAAGCATGGCGTTCGCGACCGGTGCCGGTGTGGCGAAGGATCGCATCCTCGTCGATCCGGGGCTCGGATTCGCGAAGGACGCACCTCACAGCTTCGAGGCCCTCGCGCGCCTCGACGAATTCAGCGAGCTTGGACGGCCCATTGTCGTGGGTCCGTCAAGGAAATCGTTTCTCGCCCGCGCGCTGGGTGCACGGGTGGCGGCGTCTGAACGTGACTGGGCGACGGCGGCGGCGGTCACGGCCGCCGTGCTCGCCGGCGCACATATCGTGCGGGTCCATGCGATCGAGGAAATGCTTCAGGTGACGCGCGTTGCCGACGAGATTCGGCGGTATCATCGCGTCGACTCATGAACTGGCTGACGGAGCTCCTCCGGCGTCCCGCAATCGCCTGGTCGGACGTTCTCGATATCGCCATCGTCTCGTTCCTGCTCTACGAGCTGCTGCTGCTCATTCGCGGCACGCGCGCGGTGCAGATGGCGTTAAGCGGCGGTTTCCTGCTCGCGCTCTACTTCCTGTCGCAGTGGCTGCAGCTCGAGACGGTCAACTGGGTCATTCGCAACCTGGCCGCGTATGTCGTTTTCGCGATTATTGTGCTGTTCCAGTCCGACATCAGGCGCGCGCTTGCCCATTTCGGCCGCGCCCCGTTCTTCCGGTACTTCGAGCGCGCGGAGCAGGCCGACGAAACGATCGAGGAGATTGTCGTCGCCGCGAGCACGCTGTCGACGCGCCACATCGGCGCGATCGTCGTGCTCGAGCGGCAGATCGGACTTCGCAACTACATCGAGGGGGGCATTCCGCTCGACGCGATGTTCACCTACGATCTCCTCGCGAGCATCTTCCAGCCCGCCTCACCGCTGCACGACGGCGCCGTCATTGTCCAGGGCGATCGCATTGCGGCGGCCGCCTGCTTCCTTCCGCTGTCGGTGAATCCGCGCGTCAGCCGCGATCTCGGCACGCGGCACCGCGCGGCCCTCGGCCTCACCGAGGAGAACGATGCGATTGCCGTCGTGGTATCCGAGGAGACAGGCGCGATCTCCCTCGCGATGGGCGGCGATCTCGAGCGCCACCTGTCCGCCGACGGTTTGCGGACGCGGCTGCACACGCTGCTCGGCCATCGCCGCCGCCGGATGCGCCGGGCCGAGGAGGCACGGAGCTCGCTCGCCTGATGGCCTACATCGGTTTCCGCCATCACCTCGGGCTCAAATTCGTATCCATTGCGCTTGCGGCGCTGCTGTGGGTTGCTGTCGCCGGTGAGCAGACGGTCGAGCGCGCGCTGCGCATCCCGCTCGAGTTCACCAATCTCCCCGCGCAGCTCGAAGTCGTTGGAGATGCCCCAGCCGTTGTCGACGTCCGCGTTCGCGGGTCGTCAGGTGCGTTGAATCGCATAGCCGGCGGCGAGCTTGTGGCGGTGCTCGACCTGCGATCCGCGCGTACGGGGCGACGGCTGTTTCATCTCGGTGGCGCTGACGTTCGCACGCCGTTCGGCGTTGATGTCGTCCAGGTCAACCCGTCTATGGTGTCGATGGCGTTCGAGCCTTCGGGAAGCAAGACCGTGCCGATTGTCCCAACGGTCGAGGGCGACCCTGCGGACGGCTTTGTCGTCGGCACGGTAACTGCACAGCCGTCGACGGTCGAGGTGCTCGGGCCGGTCAGCGTTCTTGCTCGATTGACGCAAGCGATGACAGAACCTGTGACGGTCACCGGAGCATCGGCGCCGCTGACGGAGACCGTGAACATCGGCGTCGCCGATTCCGCGGCACGCCTGCGGACACCACAAACGACCAGGGTAGGCGTCGTCGTCGGACCGGCGCCCGTCGAGTGGTCGGTGAGCGCAATCGCGGTCAAGGCACGTAACGCACGCGGCCAGGTGCAAGTGCTGCCGGCGGAGATTACGGCCTGGGTGCGCGGTCCACGGGAAGCGATGACGAGCGACGGCGGAATGTTCGATGCGACGGTGGACGTCGAGGGCCTCAAGCCTGGCCAGTTTCAACTACCGGTCAGCATCGTCGCCCCGGCCCGCGTTGGCGTCGTGCGCCTCGAGCCCGCTGAAGTGAAAGTTCGAGTACGTTAGACGTTAGAGATCCGGGCCACGGAGACACGCAGTAAGTGAACTCCCAATCACCAATTCCCAACTCCCAAGACGCCTTGGGAGTTGGACGTTGGGAGTTGGGAGGTTCATGTTCCGTTCCTCAGTGGCTCGTCTCATCAAGGGGATACATGGGTCGGTTGTTCGGGACGGATGGCGTTCGCGGCAAGGCAGGAGAGTACCCACTTGATGTGCCGACTGTACGGCGGGTCGGCGCTGCACTTGCCCGCGCTTTGCGTCACGAGGACGTCAGCGTGCGATTCCTCTCCGGCCGCGACACGCGTGAATCGGGCGGCTGGATCGAACGCGAGCTTGCCTTTGGCATGAAGAGCCAGGGTGCATCCCTGACTGGCGCGGGCATCATCCCGACGCCGGCGATTGCGTATCTGACGCCGCGCATGGGGTACACGGCCGGAGTGGTGATCTCTGCGTCGCACAATCCATTCGAAGACAACGGCATCAAGGTGTTCTCGGGCGCAGGCGAAAAGTTCACCGAGGCGCTCGAAGATCACGTGGAAGCGATCATCGCGGATGCATCGTGGCAGGTGCCGGACGGTGACGCATCGCCGGTCGAGCAGGTGGACTATCGCTCGGAATACGTCGCACACCTGCGTGCGATCCTGCCGAATGCGGAGACGTTGCGCGGCATGCGCGTGGCGATCGACTGCGCCAACGGCGCCACGACCACGATTGCGCCGCGGTTGCTCCAGGAGCTCGGCTTCGAGACGCGCTGCATCGGGTGCGAGCCGGATGGGCGAAATATCAACCTGCGTTGCGGCTCCACGGCGCCACAGCAGCTTGCGAAGACGGTGGTCGACGGCGGTTATCCGCTCGGCATCGCCTACGACGGCGATGGCGACCGCGCGATTTTCGTCGACGAGACGGGGAGCATCGTAGACGGCGACGCCGTGATGCTGATGTGCGCGAAGCACATGAAGCGCGAGGGACGCCTCAAGGGCAACGCGATCGTTGCGACCGTGATGAGCAACATCGGCCTCGAGATTGCGCTCCGCGACGACGGCATCGAGATCGTGCGGTGCGCGGTCGGAGACAAGTACGTCATGGAGGAGATGACGCGCCGCGGCCTGTCGCTCGGCGGCGAACAGTCGGGCCACGTGATCTTTTCCGAATATCTCTTCACTGGAGACGGCCTTGCCACCTCGCTCAATGTCCTTCGGACGATGGGGGCGACCGGGCGGACGCTGTCGGACCTGGCCTCCGAGCTGACCGCTTATCCCCAGGTGCTCGTCAACGTGCGCGTCGAGCGCAAAGTCGACTTGCAAACGGTCCCTGGCATTGCCGCCGTGATGGCGGCGGTAGAGTCACGCCTTGCCGGCAACGGCCGTCTGCTGATCAGGTATTCAGGCACCGAGCCGCTGCTGCGCATCATGATCGAAGGACGCGATCAGAAAGAGATTGCTCAATGGGCGCAGGAGATCGCGGACGCGGTCAGGCAGCATCTGGTGGCTGTTGTGTAAATCCCAAGACCCAAAATCCCAAATCCCAAACCACGGCGACGTTGGGGCTTGGGTCTTCGGGCTTGTGGTTTGGATCCGAACCTGGGATTTGGATCTTGGGATTTGGGATTTGGGATTTGTCTTGACCAAGCTCTCCGTTAACGTCAACAAAGTCGCGACCGTTCGGAATTCGCGCGGCGGAGCGATCCC
>Ga0105347_1001051_pt1 | contig 12287 bp, 13 predicted proteins | sample EasRivMeERMLT890_FD_89677 | JGI IMG/M metagenome (GOLD analysis project Ga0105347, IMG submission 89677) | Soil microbial communities from meander-bound floodplain in the East River, Colorado, USA - East River MetaG ERMLT890 | ecosystem: Environmental > Terrestrial > Soil > Floodplain | place...
GGTTCAAGACATTCTCCGGGCTGAGCGTTACATCTGTGATCGCTCATTAGCCACTGTGGTGTATCTTTCCTTGATCATGGGCAAGCCACTGCTGCTAGAAGGAGAGGCAGGAGTTGGCAAGACGGAAATCGCCAAGGTGCTTTCCAAGGTTCTCGGCGCCAAGTTGATTCGTTTGCAGTGCTACGAAGGATTAGATGCCAATACCGCGCTCTACGAGTGGAATTATCCCAAGCAAATGTTGCGCATTAAGCTGGAAGAGGTTGAGCATGGCGATAAAGAAACAGTTGAGACTGAAATCTTCACTGAAGACTATTTAATCAAGCGGCCCTTGTTGGAAGCGATTCAAACCGACGGCGCAACTCCCCCGGTGCTGCTCATCGATGAGATCGATCGCGCCGATATGGAATTCGAAGCGTTCTTGCTAGAGGTGCTTTCGGACTTTCAGATTACCATCCCTGAAATCGGCACGGTGGCGGCGAAACACCGGCCCTATGTTTTTTTGACCTCAAATCGAACTCGCGAGATTCATGACGCGCTGAAGCGCCGCTGCCTTTACCACTGGATTGAATACCCGAGCTTCGAAAAGGAATACGAGATTATCACCACCAAGTTTCCTGACGTCGAGACCCATATGGCGAAGCAGATCTGCGCTTTTATGCAGCGGGTTCGGCAGATGAATTTCTATAAGCGGCCCGGCGTGGCGGAAACCCTGGATTGGGCGTCGGCGCTGATTGCTCTCAACCGCCGGGAATTGGACGATAAGAGTGTAGTGGAGACGATGGGCTGTGTTTTCAAATATCGTGAGGACCTCCATCATCTGCGCGAGCAGGTTGAGGGGAAGCAACTTAATCTGGAGGCTTTGCTCAGGATGTCCCCTGAGTTGGTGAGTTAACGCGATGGAACTCACCCCCGAAGCAGTAGCGGCTGCGGTCGGTAACTTTTCCTCGGTTCGAGGTCAAGGAACTCTGCCGAATCTTCTGGCGTTCGGCCGAGCTTTGAAACAGCTCGGGGTCAAGGTGAGTTTGAGCCAGGTGATCGATGCCTCGCGCTCGGTTGAATTTGTCGATATCGCGGACAGGACGGATTTCCGTGCGCTCCTGCGCTCCAATTTGGTTCTCCAAAAAGAGGACTTTCCAGCCTTCGATATGCTATTCGACTGTTTTTGGCGTGAGCAAAGTTACGAGCGGGTGCCGATGGAGACCCTGGAAATTCAGGGGACGCCGACTGAGTCCGGAGCCCAAGAGGGAGGCGATGAGGAGGGACTGGAAGAGGCCAGCGCGGAGACCGCTGCCAGGGAGAATGTCCCCTTGGAAAACCTCGATGAGTTTTCCATCCCCACCTATAGTCCGCAAGAGCTGCTCAACCGGAAAGACTTCAGCGAAATGGGGGTTGAGGAAAGCCGCGCCATCGCGCGGGCCATTTTGCTCATCGCCACCAAGATCGCGACGCAGATTAGTCGGCGTAAGAAACTTGGGCGAAAGGGCAATGTGGTCGATCCGCGCTGGACCATGCGCAAGAATATGAAGTACGGTGGCGAGATCATCGACCTGGTGAATCGAAAACGGCGAATCAAGAAAACCCGGGTCGTGCTGCTTTGCGATGTGAGCGGCTCTATGGACTGTTATAGCCGGTTTCTAATTCAGTTCATGTATGGCCTGCAAAACGAGCTCTGGGGGGTCGAAACCTTTGTCTTCAGCACATCTCTGAGCCGCATCACCCATCTCATTCGTACCAAGGACATCGCTAATGCGCTGGAAAAGATTTCCGGCAGCATTCTCGGCTGGTCGGGGGGTACCAACATCGGTCGCTCCCTGCACACGTTCAATCGTAACTTTGCCCCCAGCCTGGTTACGCATCGAACCGTCGTAGTCGTCATCAGCGACGGCTGGGACCGCGGCGATGTGAGTCTGCTCGAGCAGGAGATGCAGGACTTGAAACGCAGATGCAAGAAGATCATCTGGCTCAATCCGTTGCTGGCGAGCGAGAACTACGAGCCTCTTTGCAAGGGGATGCAGGCGGCCCTCCCTTACCTGGACCTATTCTTATCAGTACATAACGTCAACAGTCTGATCACGCTGGGGCGCACATTGCAGAAGATGGTGGCATAACGAACAGGAATTTGTCTCTAGCCGGAGGTGAACCATGCCAGGTCAAGGACCGTGTTTTGAAGAAACCAATTCGGCGGCCAAGAAAAAAGAATCCGTTTATCACCAGGTGAAAGAATTTCTCGACAAAGGAGAAACGCTGGCGGTGGCGACTATCGTGTCTGCCAAGGGCTCGACGCCGCGAGAAGTGGGCGCCAAGATGGTGGTCACCGCCTGGGGGGAAATCCTCGGGACCATTGGCGGTGGATGTGGTGAGGCGGACGTAAAGCGGGAGGCCATTGAAGTGATTCGCACGCGCAAACCCCGGACGGTTCGGGTGGATCTGTTGGATGAGATTTCGTCGGATAGTCCCGCGGTGTGCGGCGGGATCATGAATGTGTTCATCGATCCGTGGTGGAAAGAGCGCGATGAGGAGGCATCCATTCGCAAATGAGTTCACTGTCTGAAGAGCTCGTTCGGGTCACGGAGCAAGGCGTTGCGGCCGTTCTGGCTACGGTGATCGAGGTCGAAGGCAATGACCGCGTAGAAGCCGGCGCCAAATGCCTGATTCGCGACGGCCAAGTCCAAGCGGAAACGATCGGCGACAGTACCACCGTCGAAGCGATTCTCGCTGAAAGCCAGCAGCATCTTCGAGACGAGAAGTCGAAGCTCGTTTCGCTGAACCCCCAAAGCGGCGGCAAGCTCGAAGTATTCTTCGAGGTTATGCCGGCTCCACCGAAACTGGTGGTGGTCGGTGCTGGCCATATCGCCGTGCCTTTGGTACAGCTCGCCAAGATTTTGGACTTCTATGTAGTTGTGACCGATGATCGGCTGGCTTATGCCAATCGCGAGCGCTTCCCCGGCGCGGACGAAGTTTTGGTGGGGGATATGGCGCAGATGCTCAAGGACATGTCGATTACGCCATCGACCTATATCATTCTGATTACCCGCGGGCATAAATACGACGAGCCGTGTTTACGCGAGATCATTCACAGCCAGGCGAAATATATCGGTATGATCGGCAGCAGGCGACGGATTAAGGCTTGTTTCCAACGATTTCGCGACGAAGAAAAAATTGCCGAGGAAATTATCGACCGAGTTTACGCTCCTATCGGGCTTGACATTGCGACCGAGACTCCGGCGGAAATTGCCTTGTCGATTTTGGCCGAAGTCACCAAGGTGCGCCGCGGCGGCAAGGCGGCGTCCCTTTCCGGCCATAACTAGTTCTTGCCCTCGGCAGGGTACGCGAGACTAAAAGGTGGAAGCTTCGCAGAAACTTACGGGTGTCATATTCTCTGATCTGGGTCAAGCCGCGTCGTTTATGGCGTTGGCTTGGGTGCAGGAAGCCCTGCAGAAGAGCTTGGGGTTCGCACCTTTCCCGGCGACACTCAACTTGCGGCCTAGGGCGCGGGATGATACCCGAACTTGGGAGGCGGTTCAGAACATGTCCGGCAGCATTTCGCTGCCGTCGTCAAATGGCGGGTTCTGTAGCGCGCGGCTCTATCGAGTGCGGATCCATCGACCGGAAGATTCCGGCGACAAATTCATGGGCGCCGTATTGTTGCCCGACGTTAAGGATTATCCAAAGGACAAAATCGAAATCATAGCGCCGATTCGGTTGAAAGAGGCGTTGGGGGTGAAAGACGGAGACCCGCTAACATTGGAGTTTGGCAATTGAGTAACAAAAAACTGATCGTTGGTATTTCCGGGGCCACGGGAGCGATTTATGGAGTTCGCATCCTCGAGATCCTGGCAAGGCTTGAAGGCATTGAAACCCATCTGGTCTTGACCAAAGCGGGCAAGATGACCATTCAGGTTGAGACTCCGTACTCAGTCAAAGACGTCGAGGCTATGGCTGACGTCGTTCATGACGTTAACAATGTCGGCGCGAGTATCTCCAGCGGTTCATTTCGCACTGAGGGCATGGTCATTGCCCCTTGTTCGATGAAGTCCATGGGCAGTATTGCTCACTCCATTGGAGGTGATTTGTTAATACGTGCGGCAGACGTCGTATTGAAGGAGCGCAAGAGGCTCGTTCTCGTCGTCCGCGAAACTCCGCTTCACTTGGGACATCTTGAGGCCATGGTGTCACTCACGCGTATGGGCGCGGTGGTTTTTCCTCCGGTGCCCGCTTTCTATCATCGACCGAAAACCCTGGATGAAGTTATCAATCAAACCGTTACACGCATTTTGGATCAGTTCGATATCGATGTGAAATTATTCCACCGCTGGGACGACGAAGGGATGAGCCGCCACCCGGATGCGGGAAAGACCACCCCACTCGCCGCCGCCAAAGAGCGCCAGCAAATTAAAAAGCAACGTTGAAAGCCGTCTCGCTGCCAACTCATGCCACACCGCAGGGTCAAAAAAGCGCTTACCAAGACCCAGCAACGCAAGAAAGAACATCTCGAACTCTGCCTTGACCCGACAAGCGTTACCGGCCGTTTCGGCACCGGGCTGGATCGCTATAGCTTTGTCCATAACGCCCTCCCGGAGCTCGATATTGACGAGATCGACGTCAGCACGAACTTCCTCGGGAAACAACTCCAAGCGCCGATCCTGATCTCCTCAATGACCGGTGGGTTTGAGCTCGCGCGGCAGGTGAATCGTAACTTGGCCGCGGCGGCTCAACGTCTGGGTCTAGCCATGGGCGTCGGTTCTCAGCGGGTTGCCCTCGAAGAGCCGTCGGTTGCCGACTCGTTCCGGGTTCGGGACGTGGCTCCGAATATTCTGTTGCTCGGCAATCTCGGCGCTGTGCAGCTCAACTACGGATATACCGTCGAGCATTGCCGCAGAGCCGTCGATATGATCGGCGCTGATGGGCTGATTCTGCATCTTAACGTTTTGCAGGAAGCCGTGCAGCCGGAGGGTAATCGTAACTTCAGCGGGCTGGGCGCAAAAATCGCAGGAATATGCCGGGAACTGAAAGTTCCAGTGGTGGCGAAAGAAGTCGGCAGCGGTATCTCCGCTGAAGTGGCGTTGAGACTTAAGGGCGCCGGTGTCAAGGCCATCGATGTTGCTGGAAGGGGCGGAACCTCGTGGTACGCGGTGGAAGCTCGGAGAGCGGCCAAGGGAGGAAAACCGGCTGAAACGACCTTCGCGGACTGGGGTATCCCAACCGAGGAGGCGCTGGTCGCCACACGGCAAGCGGTGCCTGACATGCAGATGGTCGCCTCCGGCGGCATTCGCAGCGGTTTAGACATTGCCAAATGTATTGCGTTGGGAGCCGATATGGGCGCCTTCGGTCAGCCGCTGTTGGCCGCGGCTTTGGAGTCGCCGGAGAAGGTGGTGCAATTTATCGGCGCGATCATTCAAGAGATCAAGATCACCATGCTTTGCGTCGGCGCAAAGAATCTGGAAGCTCTCAGGAAAATACCTCTAGTCCGTCGTTCTACCTGACTTTGCAGGCCTGAGTTTTGGCTATGGCAGATGAATTGAAGCAGCAGGTTCTAAGCTATCTGAAAGCGCACAACACCATGACCTTGGGAACCTGTTCGGGCGACGTTCCATGGGCGGCCACGGTCTTTTATGCCAGTGATGACTTGCGTCTCTATTTTTTTTCGGCGCCGGATTCGCGCCATTGTCAGAATTTAGCCGCCAACCCGCGCGTGGCGGTGACCATCCAGGAGGACTATCACGATTGGCGGAAGATCAAAGGCATCCAGTTGGAGGGGAGTGTAGCGCTGGTCGATTCTGTCGCGGCCAAGACCAAGGCAATGGCGATCTACGCACGCAAGTATCCGGACGTCATTCGACTTTTCACCAATCCGGCTAGTGGCTTGTTTTATAAGGCTTTTCTTAAGGTCAAATTCTACTGCGTGGTCCCTCAGAAGCTTTTCTTTATCGACAATGAGCAGGGTTTTGGCAAACGGCAAGAGCTTGCTATTGATCCGTAGATCGAATAAGCAGGCAAGTCGTCTAACGATTAAGGACTAACTATGTCACAACTGCTGGGAAAAGAACTGACCGCAGCACTCTTGCAGCGACTCAATGGACAAGCCATCGAGGCCCATGAAGGCAAGATCATTCCGATTCTGACGCTCGATGAACCAGGCTGGCCGCATCCTGCGTTGTTATCGTATTATGAAGTGGTCGCCAAGAACTCGACCACGCTCGATATTGCCCTTTGGAAGAACAGTTCCACTGCAATAAACCTGCGACAAACGGGGAAAATCACTCTTCTAATCACCGACAAAAATACCAATTACTATCTCAAAGGCAGCGTCAAAGAGCTCCAGCCAGAGATACCGGGCATCCCGTTACAGTCCCGGTTTCGTATCACTGTAGAACAGCTCTTGGAAGATCAAGAGCCTAACGCGGAGATCACGAGTGGTCTGACTTATAGGCGCCGGACCGCGCGGGCCACCACCGATCACGCGGTAGAAGTTTTTAACCGACTGCGCGGCGAGCCATGAGAGGTAAAAAAATCTTCTTGCTGATCGCTGCCATCCTGGTGCTGGCGGGCACCGGGTATGGTTTTTGGCAATGGGGCAGCGCTCCCAAAGCATCTCCCTATGTGACGGTGCCGGTACAACGAGGGAATGTCACTCAGGTCGTCTCTTCGACTGGAACACTTCAGGCCGTCGTAACCGTCTTGGTCGGCAGCCAAATTTCCGGCACGATCGATAAGCTGTTCGCCGACTTCAATACGAAAGTGAAGGCGGGGCAGGTGGTGGCCCAGCTGAACCAGGACAAATTTAAGGCCTCTGTCGATCAAGCCCGCGCCAATGTCCTCGCCGCGGAATCCAGTCTGGCGAAGGCCAAAGTTAGCGTCATCGATGCGCAACGAACTTTGGAGCGAAACCGGGAGCTGCGCAAGCGCGATTTGATGGCCCAGAGCGAACTCGACGCGGCTCAGACCGCTTATGATGCCGCGCTGGCCCAGGTGGAGGTTAATCGAGCACAGACGACCCAAGCCCAGGCCGCCTTGAATCAAGCGATGGTGGATCTCAACAACACCGTCATTCGCTCGCCGGTGGACGGCATCGTGATCTCGCGCAGTGTCGACGTTGGCCAAACCGTTGCCGCGTCCCTTCAGGCACCGACACTTTTTACTATTGCGAACGACCTCGCCAAAATGGAGGTGCATACCAACGTCGACGAGGCCGACGTCGGCAACGTGAGCGAGGGCCAGGAGGTGAGCTTTACCGTCGACGCTTTTCCGGCACGGCGCTTTAAGGGTCGAGTGCACCAGGTGCGCAATGCGCCGGTGGTCGTGCAGAACGTGGTCACCTACGATGCCGTCGTTCGGATCGATAACAAGGAACTATTGCTGAAACCCGGTATGACCGCGAATGTGCAATTCTTGGTCAGCCGAAGCGAGGATGTTCTCACCATTCCGAACATGGCCCTGCGGTTCAAGCCGCCGGATCAGAAGAATGAAGCGCAGGCGCTCTTGCGCCAGGAGCAGGGCAGGACCGCGCCCACCCTCGGTGCCCGGCGAACGAGCCGTGCTCCAGGGGTCGGCGGCGGCGCGGGCCGGGGCGGGCGGCGCAGTTTAATCTATGTCCTCAGAGGTGTGCAGGCTGAGCCGGTCGAGATACAGCTCGGCATCACCGACGGCTCGAAAACCGAGGTGAGGGAGGGTGAGCTTAGGGAAAACGACGCGGTGGTCATTGGTATGGGAAGTACCGGAACGCAGAATCAAAGCGGGGTTGTGAACCCCTTTCAACCAACTCAACAGCGCGGCTTTGGTTTTCGATGAGCGAAGTTATTCGGGTTGAAAATCTGCATAAGACCTACCGCATGGGGGATGTGGAGGTGCTGGCGCTAAGCGGTATTAACCTCACTATTGATCGCGGGGAGTTTGTCGCCGCGATGGGCTCCTCCGGTTCGGGGAAGTCGACTTTCATGAACATTCTCGGTTGCCTCGATCAACCCACCGCAGGGAGGTACTTTCTGGAGGGGGAGGAAGTCGGGGCTCTGTCACGCGATGCCTGGGCTCATATCCGTAATAAACGGATTGGTTTCGTGTTTCAGGGCTTTAACCTTTTGTCGCGAACCACCGCGCTCGAAAACGTTGAGCTGCCCATGATGTATAACGGCTTCGCGGGCAAGCAGCGGCACGATCGGGCTAAGGAAGTGCTTTCGTTGGTGGGACTCGACGACCGCCTCGACCACACGCCCAATCAGCTTTCCGGCGGGCAGCAACAGCGAGTGGCCATCGCGCGGGCTCTGGTTAACGGTCCCTCTTTGATTCTTGCGGACGAGCCTACGGGAAATCTAGACTCTGCGACCAGTGCCGATATCATGAGCTTGTTTCAACGATTGAATTCGGATCAGGGTATCACCGTGGTTCTCGTTACGCACGAACAGGACATCGCCGATTTTGCCCAGCGGCGAGTCCTGTTTCGTGACGGCGTGATCGTCTCGGACGAACGAAAGGCTGAGAGATTAAAGCAGCCGGAGCGTTGGAGTGGGCCAAACGAAGCAAAGACATCTGGATGATTGCTTCGGAGTCGGATCTACAGTGACAGCAATAACTGTGTTGACATAAAACACCCTCCCCTTAATCCCCTCCCGTCAAGGGAGGGGATACTTCTTAGGTTCCCTCTCCTTGTGGGAGAGGGTTAGGGTGAACCGTCACTATAAAATTGTATGTGGTTCATGACCTTTAGAATCGCACTGCGCGCGCTGGCACGAAACAAACTCCGATCCTTTCTGACGATGCTCGGAATCATCATCGGTGTCGGCGCTGTGATTGCGATGGTGGCCATTGGCGAGGGCGCTAAGGCGACGATCCGATCCCAGATCGCCAGTCTCGGGACCAACGTCTTGATCATTCTGCCGGGAACGACGACTCAGGGAGGTGTCAGAGCAGGTTTTGGCAGCGTCAATACCCTCACGGACGGCGACGCCAAGGCCATCAGGGCAGAGATCCGGACCGTTGCGTTTGTATCCCCCGTTTTGCGCCGTGGGGAGCAGGTGGTTGCGGGCAATCTCAATTGGGGTACCCTGGTCCAGGGTGTCGGCCCCGAGTTTCAACATATCCGGGACTGGCAATTAGCCGAAGGACGCTTCCTTCATGATGGGGATGTCGAGAATGACGCCAAAGTGGCTGTGCTTGGGGAAACGGTAGCCAGAAATTTGTTTGGTAATGATGATCCGCTTGAAAGCGTGATTCGGATTCGCAACATTCCTTTCCGGGTGGTGGGAGTGCTGGGAACGAAAGGACAGAGCAGCCAGGGAGCCGACCAGGACGATACCGTTCTCATTCCCTATACCACCATGCGCACGCGATTGATGCGCATCACCCACGTCCAGTCCATTATTGCTTCGGCCGTGAGCGCCGATCGCGTCCCGGAGGCGCAAGAGCAAGTAAGTCTGTTGCTGCGCCAACGTCATCGAATTCAGCCGGACCGCGAAGACGACTTTTTCATTCGCAATCTTTCGGACATCTCCGAAGCCGCTGCCGGCAGCGCGCGGGTCATGGCTGTGTTGTTAGGCACGGTGGCTTCCATCTCGCTGTTGGTGGGAGGCATCGGGATCATGAACATCATGTTGGTTTCGGTCACGGAACGCACTCGTGAAATCGGTATCCGGATGGCGGTGGGTGCGCGCAGCCGAGACATCAGGTTGCAGTTCCTCGTGGAAGCGGTAGTGATGGCCGCCACCGGTGGCTGCATCGGGATCTTGCTCGGCATCGGCAGCTCGGAGTTGCTAAAATTCTGGGCCCAGTGGCCGACCTTGGTGAGCCCCGCCATCGTTGCCATCGCCTTCCTGTTCTCCGGGGCCGTCGGCGTCTTCTTTGGTTTCTATCCAGCTCAGAAAGCAGCCAATCTCGATCCCATCGACGCGCTTAGATACGAGTAACTGCGCGGCGCCAGCCAAAAAAATTCATGCCTGCTGATTGCACCGGCCTCCGCGTCGATGGCTTATTGATTACCATTGGCCTGCGTAAACTTCCTCTCCACCGCCTCGGGGTTGAGCACGTTGACGGGGTTACCCGCCGCGTAGGCGAGAATCTGCTCGACCACGAGTCCATAGTAAAGCTCATAGTTTTCCCTTTCGACGTAGCCCAGGTGCGGGGTGGCTATCACGTTATCCATGTTGAGCAGCGGGTGAGCTGCGCCAAGCACCGGTTCGTCTTCAAAGACATCTACTGCCGCTGAGCCCGGGCGACCGGCCCTTAAAGCCTCGACCAACGCGCCTCCGGCGATGATCCCGGCGCGGCTGGTGTTAATGATAAGCGCGGCCGGTTTCATGCGGGCGAGGTCCTCAGCGGTGACGACGCCGAGTGTTTCGCTGTTGAGTGGGAGATGGAGGCTCAGGATGTCGCTTTCGCCGAAAAAGGCGCTTCGGCTTGCCGCGGCCTCGTATCCGGCCGCTCTCGCGCGCCCCAGCGATCCCTCGCGACCCCAGCAGACTACCCGCGCGCCGAACGCCCGCCCCACATTCGCCACCAGGCTGCCGATGCGGCCATACGCGTAGATGCCGAGCGTTTTTCCCTTCACGGCAACGCCAACCGTCGATTGCCAGTATCCCTCTCTCAGCCGCTGCGCTTCGTATGGGATGTGCCGCAGCGCGGCGAGAATAAGCCCCCAGGTAAGCTCCGCGGTGGGGTGCGGGGTGGCGAAGCCCGCCGCCGAGACCACCACGCCGTGCTCGGTGCAGGCGTCGATGTCGATATGGCCCGTGCTGCGCCCGGTCTGGCTGATGAGTCTGAGCTTGGGCAGCCGCTCGATCAGCGCGCGCGGAAATGGCGAGCGTGCCTGAGTCAGAATGACGGCTTCGGCCCCCTTGAGGCGCTCAGCGAGACGCGCCGGATCCTTTTCCGTGTCGTTGTAGACCAGAACCTCGTGCCCTTCGAGTTTCGGATAGCAGCGAAGCCTGCGAAACGCGTCCTGATAGTCATCGATCACGGCAATCTTCATGGATAGCACTCGCGTACGCAGTTTCGAGTTCCAAGTTTCGAGTCGCGAGTCCCAACCCGAAACCCCAGACACAAGAGCCGGGACCTCCGGTCGTAAGCGACAAAACTACTGATAATCTGCCCGCCGTGCAACCTAAGGCATAACTCTTCGGATGCTACGAAGTTTGACCGGCTAGGTTGCATTGGATATAGAATGCAACCGTTCCGTGATTCTTCGCGGTCTTGGCCGCAGGAAAACCCGTTCAAATCGTTCAAGTTGTTCAAGCCGTTCAAAACGACTGAAAACTGAGCGTAGCGATTGAACAGCTTGAACGTTTGGAACCTTACTGGAGAATAAATAAGGAGGAACGCAAAATGATATGCAAAGCAAGAAGCTTCTCCGCAATAACGCTGCTTTTTACGCTGGGGCTATATGCCGAGATCGCAACGGCGCAGGGCTACCCGACCAAGCCGGTGCGCCTCATCATTCCCTTTCCGCCCGGTGGGAGCAACGACATCGTCGGGCGTTTCATCGCTACGAAGCTGACTGAAAGGCTCGGCAAGCAAGTCGTCGCGGACAACCGCGGCGGGGCAGGGGGCGTCATAGGCACGGAGGCGGCGGCAAAATCGGAGCCCGACGGTTACACCCTGCTCATCATCTCTTCGGCGTACGCGATCAATACCTCGCTCTACAAACTGCCCTACGATCCGGTCAAGGCCTTCACCCCGATCGCCAAGGTCGGAACCGGTCCGAACGTTTTCGCCGTCTATCCGGGCGTTCCGGTCAACTCCGTCAAAGAGTTCATCGCGCTCGCCAAGGAAAAACCCGGCCAGCTCAATTTCGCGGCGGCGGGCGTCGGTAGCTTTCAGCATCTCGGCAGCGAGCTTTTCAAGTCAATGACCGGAGTCGACGTCGGCATCGTCCAGTTCAAAGGGGGCGGCCCCGCGATGATCGACGTGATTGGAGGCCACACCCATGCCGCGCTCGGCTCGCTCATTCAGTTTATGCCCCATATCAAGTCAGGCAAGGTTAAGGCGCTGGGCACCGGCGGAGCGAAGCGCAGTGTCTCCCTGCCCGATGTGCCGACGATCGCCGAGGCCGGCGTACCCGGCTACGAAGCGAACAACTGGTGGGGCATCCTTGCGCCGGCCGGCACGCCGCGGCCGATCACTGACCGGCTGTACAAAGAAATCTCGGCTATCCTGAGCTCGGCGGAAACACAAAAGGTGTTCGGGGACCAAGGCGCGGAAGTGGACAAATTGGGACCGGCCGAGTTCGGCCCCTACATCGTTGCCGAAACGGTTAAATGGGGAAAGGTCATAAAAGAAGCGAACATCAAAGCGGAGTAGAA
>Ga0105347_1001052_pt1 | contig 12286 bp, 9 predicted proteins | sample EasRivMeERMLT890_FD_89677 | JGI IMG/M metagenome (GOLD analysis project Ga0105347, IMG submission 89677) | Soil microbial communities from meander-bound floodplain in the East River, Colorado, USA - East River MetaG ERMLT890 | ecosystem: Environmental > Terrestrial > Soil > Floodplain | place...
AAACAGCGCCCACTCTTGAGAGATAAGTTCCACTCGAAAACCGCCCTTGACCATCTGAGCTGCGACCACTTGACAGACTTCCCTGTCGTTCGGATACCGGCCGGCGGAATAGTAAAGCTGGATATCACAGCCGTTGGGATAACCCGCCTGGGCGAGCAACTCCTTCGCCTTACCGGGATTGTAGGGATAGCGTTTGAGTTTTGGGTCCGCGCCGATTACGCTCGATCCCACCGGACCATTGATCGGATAGCCGATACCATCAAATATGTTTTTGACAATGGCAGGCGCATCAACAGAATAGTTGACTGCTTGGCGAACCAGCTTATTGTCGAAGGGTTTATGAGCGACATTGAAAGACAGAAAGAACATCCGCAAGCCTTCGATCTGATCGATTCTCACGCGTGGGTGACGCTGGAGGCGGGCCACTTCGTGGACAGGAACGTTATTGATAAAGTCCGCCTGGCCCGCTTCCAGTGCCGCGAGGCGCGCCGCGTCTTCGGTGACTTTGCGAAAAACGACCTCTTTAATGTCGGCCTTGCCGCCCCAATAATCGTCGTTCCGGGTGAAAACAAAATTTCCACCCCTTTGATAGCTGACATATTTATAGGGACCGGTGCCTATCGGGTTCTGATCCAACTTATCACCGTATTTATCGGCGGCCACTTTGCTGAGAATGAAGCGGTTTTCTAGACGATCCAAGAAAATGGCATTGGGCTGCTTCATGACGAAGATCACCGTCTGGTCGTCCGGTGTTTGCACTTCGCTGACATCTTTGAAGTTGGGCCCTTGCAAGCTCAACTTGTCGTTTTTCATGCGATCGATCGAGAAGGCCACATCCTTAGAGGTCAGGGGAGATCCACTGTGGAACTTAATCCCCTTTTTCAACTTAAAAACCCATCTCTTGCCCTGGAACTCCCATGACTCAGCGAGGACACCGACGTAATCTTGCTTTTGGTAATCGAGTTCGACTAGAGGTTCGATGACATGCTGCCAGTTGCCATAGATCGGGCTGGAGCTATGGTTGTAAGGATGTAAGGAATCGGCAACGCTCGAATGATAAATCGTGACCCTGTCTCTGGAAGCCGCGAAGGCATCGCGGGCAATGTATGGACCCAGCATCGCGCCGGCGCTCAAGGTCGCGCTTGTTTTCAAGAAGTCTCGCCGGCTCATGCCGGCCTTTTTCTTCGTCATAGAATCCTCCAAAAATTTGGAATGCTGTTTCCCCGTAAAGCTAGGCCTCTCGCCTCAGTTTAGGATCCAATATGTCACGGAGCCCGTCGCCCAAGAGATTGATGCCGAAAACCGTAATGAAGATCGCCAGCCCGGGAAAAATAGTGAGCCATGGAGCGCGGTTCATATAGCTCCTCCCTTCACTCAACATGGAGCCCCAGGTTGGAATGCTGGCCGGCACGCCGAGACCGAGAAAACTCAGGCTGGCCTCGGCGATGATGACAATGGCCATAGCAAAAGTAGCAATCACCGTGACGCTTGCAAAAGTGTTTGGCACCACGTGCTTGAACAGAACGTAGAAGTCCTTGCCGCCGAGCGCCTTTGCCGCGGTGACAAAATCGCGCTCCTTAAGCGACAGCACCTCCCCGCGCACGACCCGGCAGTACTGTACCCATCGGCTCATCATCAAGGCCAGGATGAGATTAATGACCCCTTGCCCAAGAAAGGCCATCAAAGCAATCGCCAGGAGAAGAAAAGGAAATGCCAAGAATATTTCCGTGATCTTGCTAACCACTTCATCCGTTCCGTGTCCAAAGTATCCCGCTATGGCGCCCAAAAAACATCCGATAAGACCGGCGAGAATCACCGTCGTCGCGCCCACTAACAGCGAGATGCGCGACCCATAGATGATCCGGCTCAAGATATCTCGACCCAGATTGTCGGTTCCAAGCCAACTGGAGCTCGACTGGCCACCCATCCAGCTCGGAGGTTGCAGGCGAGACTCGAGACGTTGTTCCTGTGGATTATAAGGCGCGAGGAAGGGTGCTGCCAAACCGGACACGAGGAGCAAAAAAAGGATCCAGCCGCCCACCAAGATTTTCAAATAACGCAATCTTACCATTATAGCTTCACCCTGGGATCAACCAATGTGTACAGCACATCGACCAATAGGTTCACGACAAAATAAATGATGCCGAAGAACAAGATGAGAACTTGAGTCAGACGGTAGTCTCGCACGGAAATCGATTGGATCAAAAGGTCGCCGATCCCGGGATAGGAAAAAACTGTCTCGGTGATCACCGAACCGTTCAAAAGCGCGCCCAGTTGCAAGCCAAGCACGGTGATAACCGTGATGAGCGCGTTACGCAGGATATGGCGCCAGACGACGACCCGCTCGCTGAGCCCTTTCGCCCGCGCCGTCGTGACGTAGTCCTGGCGCATCACCTCGAGCACGCTGGAGCGAGTAATGCGCGTTACGATGGCGGCGAGACCGGTGCCTAGGGTTACCGCCGGCATTAGAATGTGCTTCAGGGCGCTCCAAAACGCGATGAAATTCCCGGCCAGCAAACTGTCCACGAGATAAAGTCCGGTCATCGATTTGACGTCGATGCCGTATTCAATGCGGCCGGCAACCGGCAGCAAATTCCATTGCCCCCCGAGAAAATAGATCAGCATAATGCCGAGCCAAAAGTTGGGCAAGGAGACGCCGATGAGGGCGACCCCGGTTCCGGCATGGTCGAACAAGGTATCGCGCTTAATCGCCGAATAGATGCCGATGGGGATGGAAATTAGAATCGCCACCAGCAGGCTTACGAATGCCAGTTCGAGGGTAGCGGGGAGCCGTTCAGCAATGAGCTTTAGCACGGGTTCGCCGAATTTAAGCGACTTGCCGAAGTCACCGACCAGCGCCCGGGAGACAAATTGCCAATACTGGACGAGGACCGGCTGATCCAGTCCCCATTCGTGGCGCACCCTGGCCACGTCAGCCGGCGTGGCATCGTCCCCCAGGAGAAGAACCACCGGATCGCCGGGGGCAAGGTGCATCAGCATGAAAACGAGAAAGGAAATTCCGAAAAGAACCGGCACCGCGCCAACGATCCTGCGTCCGATCTTTGTCATCTGTCGTTACAATCCAGAATGGCCGGTCTCGGCATTGCAATCAAGTGACTACTGTCCCAGTTGCGCGAATTAGCGATCCAGCTGCAGCAATGCTTGATCCACCTGATCTTGGTTCACGTTCAACGGCGGCGCGACACGCAGTACATTGCCATAGGTGCCGCCCTTGCCCACCAGCAGCCCGTTGGCTCTGGTCAGCTCCATCAGCCTCTTGGCGGCCTCAGAGTCGGGCTGCTTTTTCTCGCCGACGAGCTCCATCCCTTGCATAAGACCCATACCGCGCACGTCGCCGATGACCGGATACTTTTCTTTTAAACCATCCAACCCCTCCCGCAGCCGGTTGCCCATGATCCTGGCGTTTTCCACCAGATTCTCCTCCTCGATAACTTCAATCGTGGCCCGCGCTGCCGTACAGGTCACGGGATTGCCGCCGAAGGTCGAGATCGTGTTGCCTTGCATGCTGTCGGCGACTTCCGGCGTTGCGATGGTCGCTCCGATGGGCACGCCATTGGCCATCCCTTTGGCGAAAGTCATGATATCGGGTTCGACACCCCAATGCTCGATGCCAAACATTTTACCGCCGGTGCGACCCCAAGCGGTCTGCACCTCGTCGCAGATAAAAAGGCCGCCGTACTTTTTGATGATGCTGACAATCTCTTTGAAATACTCTTTCGGCGGCGTGATGAAACCACCGACCCCTTGAATCGGTTCGGCCAAGAAAGCGGCAATGCGCCCCTGGGACGTCGTCGTTTGAATCGCCTCTTCGACGTCCTTGGCGCACTTCAAATCGCAACTGGGATAAGTGAGCCCGAAGGGGCAACGATAACAATAGGCGTTGGGAATATGGTGCACGCCGGGAACGACATTGGGCGTCAGCCGCCAGCTGGATTGCGCCGAAAGGCTGAGCGCCAAATAGGAGCGCCCGCTATAGCTATGGCGCAAGGTGATGACATCCTGGCACTTCGTGTAGATCTGCGCCAGCAGCACAGCAGTTTCGTTGGCTTCCGTGCCGCTGTTAGTAAAGAATGATTTTTCCAACCGCCCAGGTGTGATCTGGGCGAGCTTCTCCGCCAGCCGGACCTGGGGCTCGTTAGCGTAGAGGGTCGAGACGTGCTGCAACTTGTCCGTCTGGTCATGGATGGCCTTGGTCACCTTGTCGTTACAATGGCCGACGCTGACGGTCAGGATGCCGCCGAAGAAATCCAGGAACTCTTTTCCCTCCGCGTCGTAAACATAGTTATCCTTCGCATGATCCACGACCAGGGGCTCGTCGTAGTAGGTCGCAACGCAGGAAAAGAGATACTTTTTTTGCTTGTCGATGATTTCTTGCTTCTTCACTCTTGCCCCCAACGTCTAATGCTCGAATCTCGCGATCATCTTTAGTCGTCCGCCCGTCCGTGCTTGCTCATCCTGGCGTCTTATTGGAACCTCGCATTCGCCAGTAGGATCTTCTCGTCCGGCCTGACCTTCCAAACTATATCACGCCTGACGCCGTAAGCATCGGCCGGGTTGTAAAGTGGGATCGTAGGACAGTCTTCGTGCAAAATGTTCATCATCTTCCTCAACAGTCCTTCGCGCTGATCGGGATCGAATTCCTCGCTCTGCTGATCGAAGAGCTTGTCGAACTCCGGGTTCGTATAACTGAGTCGTTTGCTTCTGCCGGAACGGAAGTAGCGGATGAAAAAGGCTTCGAGGTCATCCACCGACCCCCGGCCGATCATGTACATGCCGTATTTTCCGCCGTTGTATTCGGATTCGAAGACGGCCCATTCAGGTGTCTTCAGATTAGCGCGGATACCGGCCTTGGCAAGTTGGCTGACCACCGCCTGGGCTGTTTCTCTGTCCTTGGGGTATCTTCCGGACGGCGAATAGAAGTCAACGGTCAGGCCATTCGGGAAACCGGCCTCGGCAAGCATTTGCTTGGCCTTTTCGGGGTCGTACGGATAGTTTTTTATTCCGGGGTCGTAACCCGGCATTTGCGGGCCGACAAGTCCGGTTAGTGGGTAAGCCTGATCTTCATGAATGTGCTTGATGATAGCTTCTTGATCGACAGCGAGATTGAAAGCCTGGCGAACTAGCTTGTTGTCAAATGGCTTGTATGCCGGATTGAGCGCAATAAACATGATGCGTAATCCCCGCACCACTTCAACGCGAATTCGCGGATGGTTTTTCAAACGCATCGCTTCGTGGGGTGGAACGTTGTTGATGATATCCGCCTGGCCGGATTCCAACGCGGCCAATCTAGCCGCATCTTCTTTAATCGGACGCCAGATAATTTCCGGGATGCTGGCTGGTTGTCTCCAATACTTTTCATTTCGCACCATCGTGAAGTGAGCTCCGCGTTCCCAGGCCGCAAATCGATACGGGCCTGTCCCGATGGTCTGATCGTCCATCTTGTCGCCCAGGCGCTCGGCTGCCTTATGGCTCACGATCAACCGGTTGTTGATTAGTGTAAGCAGGGCTGCCTTTGGCTTCTTGGTGACGAGCGCAACTGTCTGATCGTCGATAACCTTGATGTCTTTTATGTCTGATAGGTTCGCGCCCTGCAGGCTTCTCTTGTCCGTCAAGATTCTTTGGTAGGAGTAGGCAACGTCTTTGGCCGTTAGCGGCGATCCGTCATGATAAGAGATCCCCTGGCGCAGCCTGAAAGTCCATTCGGATCCTTGCGCCTTCCATGATTCCGCCAGCTCGCCGAAATAACCCCGCTTGTCATATTCCGTGTCGACCAAGCTTTCGATGATGTGACTCCAGAGCCCATAGATCGGCGCGCTGCTTTGAGAATAGGGGTGCATACTCTCAATTCCAATGCTCATCGCTACGACCAGGCGGTTCCTCGGCGCGGCCGCCCACCCCATGCGGTTACCGAGAGTTAGGCCGGCTCCGGTGGCTAACACCTGGCGGATAAAATCTCTTCTCCCAAGAGAGAAATTATGTTTGAAGAGCATAATTGCTCCTGGCTAGTGGCGGCGCAGAAAATCTAAAATCGGCGGATGACCTTTTTCCGGCATCTCACGCAGATAGCCATGGGCGCCACCCTCCACGATCACCAGCTCGGCGTTGGGCATCTTTTCCGCTAGCACTTGGGCGGATTCCACGTGGCTGCCGGTGCCACCTTCATGGGTATCCTTGCTGCCGACGATAACCAGGGTCGGCGCTTTTATCTTATGGATAAGATCCGTGGTCTCATGGCACTGTCGGGCAACGACGTGGCGCAAATAACACTTCAGCGGCGGCACCTCATCGACGATGAGATCCTGAAATTCTTTCACGACCTCCGGATGGTCGTTCACGAATTGATCCGTAAACATGAATCCCGGCCCCCAATGGTCGTGTTGGTATTTCTCATAGCCCTTCTCAATCATTTCCAGGGCCGCGTCCAGAGGCACACCGCGCGGGTAATCTTCAAGCTTATCACTGTATTTCCCTGAGCCGGGCCCGGACATAACTAAGCTACGAACTTTCTCGGGATAGTCCAACGCTATCCACTGGGCGACCCGTGCACCCATGGAGTGACCCATCAGGTGGGCCTTCCTGATGCCGAGAGCGTCCATCAACCCGACGCAGTCTTTGGCGAAAATCCGGGTTGAATAATGAACATCCGGTTTATCGCTCCGCCCTAATCCTCGATGATCATAAATTAGCACCTGATAATGCTTGGCAAACTCGGGCACCTGAAAAACCCGCCAAGGGGCCAAGCTAATGCCAGTCCCGGCGATTAGAACCAGAGGGTCGCCCTGCCCATAGAGCTCGTAATACAGGTTGACGTCATCGACTTTGACTTTACCGCTTTTGACGGGTTCGATCTGCTGCATAGCATACTCCTATCTCTGCAACCTGCTAATCTAACAGGCTGCTGAAAAAGCCTCATATGCTTCGTTGCGCTCAATCGCCTCACTCCAACGTACTGGCTAAGTACGTCTCCGCTCGTCGATTTTTCGCGCGCCTCGCCTCTGAGTCTTTTTGAGCAGCCTGCAAACAGAGTTTTTCTGCAACCTGTTAGGTCAAAATACCCCGTCCCAGGCAGGGAGACGCTATCGAATCTGTCAGATACTGTCAATAAAAGACCGCGCCGTCTACCGGTTGAAATTTGTCCGCGCCTGACGGCGAGTCAGCGCGACTCGCATCGGAAGCAAGATGCAGTTGAGCCACTTTGAACTTGACAGTGCCTTCCGGTTGGGATAACCGAAAGCCGCAGATCTAGGTTTTTTCCGCTCATCGCAAAAGGGAGTGTTTATGAAGCAGGCAGTACCCTTGGTTCTTGGCCTTACGCTGTTTTTCATATCGGCAAGCGCGGCAATAGGAGCGAGCGCTCCTGAGACCGCCGGCACGGTCCTCGCCAGGCTCAACAAACTCAGTCCCGAGCAGCGTCAGAAGACGCTGGTCGAGAAGGCCAAAGCTGAAGGAGAGGTGTCGTTCTATAGTTCCCTCCAGGCGCAACAGATCGATCCGTTCATCCAAGTCTTTCGCAAGCGTTATCCTTTTATCAAGGTGAATCCCTACCGGGTCTCGGGTAACCGGCAGGTGATCAAGATTCAAACCGAGATGCAGGCGGGCAATCACTTGTTCGACGTCACCAACGGCGCCGCCGAGCAGGCCTCCGCGCTCAAGAAGATTGGCGCCATTGATCCTTATGCGTCACCCCAGCGGGAATTTTTTTCCGGCTCGAATAAGGACAAAGAAGGGTTTTTCACCTCTCTGTACGTCATCCCCATCGTCCTCGGTTACAACACCAATTTGGTTAAGCGGGGGGAGGCGCCGAAGAGTTACGAGGATTTGCTGCAGCCAAAATGGAAAGGCAACATTTTTCTCGACGACGAAGCCTACGAATGGTTCGCTGTGTTGCTGAAACACTTCGGCAGGGAAAAAGGACTTCAATACATGAAAAGCCTAGCCAAGCAGGATCTGAGAATGGTCCGGGGCCGGACCGCGCAAAGCCAACTGCTGGCGGCAGGCGAACGAGCTTTGGCGATCGTATTGTCCGGCCACACGGTTTGGGAAATGAAAACTAAGGGCGCCCCCCTCGAAGGCGTGATTCTGGATCCCTACTTCGCCCAGGCAAACAAGCTGATGCTGTCCCGCCATGCGCCCCACCCTTACGCGGCAGCCCTGTTCATCGATTGGTCTCTTTCGGAAGAAGGCCAGTCGATGATCACCACCTTCGGCCGCGTCGTCGCCCGCAAAGGCGTTAAACAAAGATTCCCTGAGTTGGTCGAGAAGGATTACTTTCTGGTCGACGTCGACTTTATCGGTCCGATCCTCGATCAAAGCGGCAAAGAATTCAGCCAGATATTCTTAGGAAGATAGCATTGTACGAACTCGCCCGGAAAGCTTGAGTGTTTTGAGAATCTAAGTTCAAACGCGGCATGGCGAGACTGACGTAAAGAAGAATTGAATGAGCTTGCGAGCTTCACGGCTCAGGCATACTTGAAGCGAAGGCAAAGTGCGTCATGCTGCCCTTCGACGGCGCTCAGGGTAAACTCCGGACGGCTCCAGGTGACGAAAAGGCAGGAATGACGAAATAGCAGGAGTCGATTGCCGATCGACGGCGTTTAAATTTATTGGCTTTTAGCTGGGGGGTGTTTAACTGCGTTGCGACTACTTTTGCGAACGCCTGGGGAAAGTGTTATAAGGTGCCCCAATTGCTCGATGGAGGATTCTATACATCGCGAAGTCAGTTGTCCTTTACACGCAGCCTGCTGAGGCCCTTGTACACAAAGAGGTAGAGTTCCAATCGTAAAAGGGCGTTCAGTTTGTCGAAAAAAAAGTACCTGCCGATAAGGCCGCGATGAAACAATTGATCGATCGAGGTTTTCAAAGCACGCGAGTGACGATTATCGACGGCCAGTCGATCGTCGGATTCGATCAACTGAAAATAGCGGAGCTTCTCAGGCAATAATTTATTATTTGGAGGCGACTATGGCAAAAACATTTTTTCGGAAAAACCATTCAATTCTCAGCTTGGTGTTTTCCGCGCTTACGATCCTCGTTAGTTTTTTCCTCTGTCAAGGCGTCCCGCCGGCATCCGCGCAAACGATTGTCGATGATTGGTCTAAGGTGCAGGCGCCAAAACCTCCGGAATTGAAGGCGGTAACGCTCGATCCTAAGACGACGGCCCTGCTGGTCCTCGATTTTGTCAAACAGACCTGTAATTCCGAGAGGCGGCCGCGCTGCCTGACTTCGGTCCCTCAGGTTCAATCCTTGTTGAAACGCGCCAGAGGCAAAGGCGTAGCGGTTGTCCATAGCATAACTACAGCAGCCACTCCCGCCGATATCCTCAATGACGTGGCTCCGCTTGAGGGCGAGCCTACGGTGAAATCGTCGGCCGATAAGTTTTTTAAGACCGATCTGGAAAAGATCCTGAACGACAAGGGCATCAAGACAGTGGTGGTCGTAGGAACATCTGCTCACGGTGCCGTGCTCAATACCGCCAGTCAGGCCGCGTTCCGGGGGTTGCAAGTTATTATCCCGGTAGACGGGATGTCAGCTGAAAACACCTATTTTGAACAGTATACCGCTCATCATCTGGGCAATGCTCCCGGCGTGGGGCAGCAGGTGACGTTGACCAAAATCGAAATGATTAAATAGCCGGCGAAAAACCCAAAGGAGGATCATCATGCCAGAAAATCTTATACATTTAGTGGAGAGTTATCGCGCCGGAACGATTACGCGTCGGGAGTTCTTGCATAAGGCAATATTATGGACCGGCAGTGTGGCTGTGGCGTCGTCGTTGCTCGATTCGCTTAGTCCGACCGCTGTCCATGCCAATCAGGTAGATCCGAATGACCCGGCACTGATATCGACGGATGTTAAATATGCGGCCGACGACGGTGTGTCAGTTAACGCTTACGTTACCCGTCCGAAGGGAGATGGCAGACGGCCGGCCGTGATCGTGGTCAGTGATAACGGGGCTCTCGACGATCATAATCGCGACACCGGCCGGAAATTGGCTAAAGCGGGTTACGTTGTAATTGTGCCGGACGTCGTTTCGCGTGACGGCGGCACTGGCTCTTTCCCAAATCGAGAAGCGGTCGCGAAAGCGATTGGGCAACTAAACGACGACAACCTGATGAAAGATTTATTGGGAGCGCACAACTATATCAAGGGTCAAAGTTATGTGCAGGCTAATAAGATTGGTGTGATTGGGTTTTGTTGGGGCGGCGGTAAAACTCTTCTTTTTACGACCCAGAACAAAGATTGGGCAGCGACCGTCATTTACTACGGGCCGATTCCAAAGGATCTCGATGCGGTCAAAAATATTACCGCGCCGGTTTTGGGTAACTACGGCGAGCTCGATAAGCCCATCTCCTCGCAGGTTCCAAGGCTTGCGGAGGAAATGAAAAAATACGGCAAGTCTTACGACTATAAGATTTACCCTGACGCGCCACATGCGTTTAACAGCGATGTACGGGAGGACCGTTTCCGTCCGGAGGCGGCGAAGGATGCCTGGGGCCGAACGTTAGAGTTCTTCAAGAAAAATTTGCAAGGTTAGCATCAGGGGGTACGAAGATGGTTACGCGCCGGGAGTTTTTTCAAAAGAGCATGCTCGTTGCGGGTGGACTAGCGGCAGGGAAGCTATTGGTCGATCCGTTGGTGCCGGAAACCTTGCATGCGGCGCAGGTGGATCCCAATGATCCTGGATTAACATCATCCGAGATTAAATATTCATCGACTGATGGTACCGCGCTCGGCGGTTATCTCACCCGGCCTAAAGGGGACGTTGCGCGCGCCGCCGTAGTGGTAATTCATGGATGGGACGGGATCAATGACCACGTTCGGGACGTGGCGCGAAGGCTTGCCAAAGCCGGTTACGTGGCGCTGGCGCCTGACCTTTTGTCGCGGCAGGGAGGAACGAGTTCGTTCTCAAGTTCGGAAGCCGCAATCGCAGCAGGTCGCAAATTGGATGATGAGATGATCACCAAGGATCTCACCGGTGGGATCAATTATTTAAAAGGCCAAAGTTTTGTCGGCGCTAACAAGATTGGTGTTATCGGTTTCTGTTGGGGCGGGGGTAAAGCTCTACTTTTTACAACCCGGAGCAAAGATCTGGCGGCGTCCGTGATCTATTACGGCAGCAATCCACCGAACCTTGAAGATGTCAAAAACATTACGGCTCCGGTGTTGGGCCAATATGGCGGGGCGGATGAGCGGATCACCTCGGCCGTGCCGAAACTGGAAGAGGTGATGAAAAATTATGGTAAGTCTTTCGAGTACAAAGTCTATCCCGGCGCGCCGCATGGATTCAATTCTGACACGAGCCCACAGAATTTCCGGGAAGAGGCGGCGAAAGAGGCATGGGGCCGGACGTTAGAATTTTTTAAGAAACATCTGCAGAGTTAAAAAGCCGCTGCGCAGTGAGTGGCAGCCGGTTAGAGAGACAGCGCCGCGAGTCCGTTCCGTGTCATCAGCGCGAGCGCCCCGAGGTGCGGGGCGCTCGCGCTGACTATCCGACCAACCGGGGCTACCCTTTCAGCGTCTTGTTGAAGTGGTCGATGGTGCGTTGCCAGGCGAGTTTGGCGGCGGCTTCGTCGTAACGTGGCGTCGTGTCGTTGTGGAAGCCGTGATTGGTTTTCGGATAAACATGCGCCTCGTATTTGATGCCATTCGCCTTGAGGGCTGCTTCGTAGGCCGGCCAAGTAGCATTGACGTTGGGATCTTGCTCGGCAAAGTGAAGCAGCAGAGAGGCCTTGATCTTCGGTACGTCCTCAATCGCCGGCGCGCGTCCATAGAAGGGCGCCCCGGCAGCAAGCTGTGGAATCCGAACCGCCAGTAAGTTGACCCTAGCGCCGCCGCCGCAGAAGCCCACGGCACCGAGCTTGCCGGTGGACTGTGGATGCTTGAGCATAAACTCGCCTGCGGCGACGAAGTCTTCGATCAATTTTCCATTGTCGAGAGTTCTCTGCATCGCGTCAGCCTTTTCATCGGCTTCGGCGCCGTACTTGTCTACGGGCGGATAACCGCCAAGCGGCCAAATAGCATCCGGGCCAAATGCCATGAAGCCGGCGACAGCCAAACGCCGCACGACATCTTCGATATGAGGATTGAGTGCACGGTTTTCATGAATCACCACGACAGATGGAAACTTATCGCCGGTCGCCGGCTGGGCGAGCAGGCCGCGCATCTTGCCGTCAGAGGCATTGCCCTTGGGCGACGGATAAAACGCATATTCCGCCTTGATTCGCTTATCGTCTTTGGGTACTTGCTGCGCCAAAGCATAATTGGG
>Ga0105347_1001053_pt1 | contig 12281 bp, 9 predicted proteins | sample EasRivMeERMLT890_FD_89677 | JGI IMG/M metagenome (GOLD analysis project Ga0105347, IMG submission 89677) | Soil microbial communities from meander-bound floodplain in the East River, Colorado, USA - East River MetaG ERMLT890 | ecosystem: Environmental > Terrestrial > Soil > Floodplain | place...
GCCGGCCTGCGATTGAAGCTGGCCGAATGGAGGCGGTGGGAGGAGGCGTTCAAAACGCTCAAGCGCGTGGTCGACAAGCTCCCGGACATTCCGGATGTGCCCATGGCGGGTCCCGAAGTGAGGGCCTCGAGCTTCCTGGCGCGATTAACGGCGGGCCGTTGGACGCGCCTCCACTACGATCCAGGCGCGGCCGAATTCAAGCTGTTCGATGAACAGGGCGGCATGTGGATACGCGCCGACCGGGGCAACCCGGCCATCCGATCCACAGTGGATCTGGCCTATCGGCTCTGTCTCCTGGAGGATGAGCGGCTCTCCATGCGCCTGCCCCTCTTTATTTCGGAGCCGTTTGAAGAACTGCCGGAGGCCATGAGTTCGGCCTGCGCCGGCGTGCTCACAGAAGTGTCGCAACGCCGCCAGGTGGTGCTCTTGTGCCGGATGGCGCCCGCGGTGCGCTGGCCCGAAGGCGCGGGCCTCGAGGCGCGGTAAGACGATTGCGCGACGCGCGCCGCCCTCAGGCGCGTTGAAAGTCCACCAACAACATGTGCATGAGCGCCTTCTGCGCGTGCAGGCGGTTTTCCGCCTGGTCGAAGGCCTTGCACTGCGGGCCGTCCATCACCTCGTCGGTGATCTCAACGCCACGCTCCGCGGGCAGACAATGCAGCACCATGGCGTCGGGCTTCGCGGCGGCCAGCAGTGTTGCGTTCAGCTGAAACGGCATGAGCTTCCGGCGATTCTCTTCGGCCTTCTCCTTCTGACCCATACTGGCCCACACGTCGGTGTACAGCACATCGGCGCCGGCCACCGCTTCGCGCGGATCGCGCGTGATTACCACGCCCCGTTTCGACGCGGTCTGCGCGCGCCGGACGATCTCCGGGTCTGGATCGTTGCCCTCGGTGGTGCCGATCCTCAGTTGAAAATCAAAGCGTTCGGCGGCCGTGAGCCACGAGTGCGTGACGTTGTTGCCATCCCCCAGGTACGTGATGGTGAGTCCGTCGAGCCGTCCCTTGTGTTCGAGCACGGTCAACAGGTCGGCCACGATCTGACAGGGATGGTAGGAGTCGGTGAGCCCGTTGATCACCGGCACGGTGGCATGCACGGCGAGTTCTTCCACCTCGGAGTGAGCAAAGGTGCGCAGCTCGATGAGCGACACGAACCGCGAGAGCACCTGCGCGATGTCGTGCACGGACTCGCGCTTTCCCAGCCCGATCTCCTGGTCGGTGATGTAGATCGGATGGCCCCCCAGTTCGGAGACGCCCACCTCAAAGCTCACGCGGGTGCGCAGACTGGGCTTCTTGAAGATGAGGGCGGCCGAGCCGCCGCGAAACGCGTCGAACTCATGGCGGCGCTTCTTCATGTCCATGGCCAGGCGGAGGCAGGCGTCGAGTTCCGGGCGGGAAAAGTCCGTCACATTGAGAAAGTGTCTGAGCGGCACGTCGTGATCCTCTTGACGAAGACGGGTTCGGGATGGAGCGTGGTCAAAGCGGCGCGGAATATATCGGCGGACGGAGGAGGGGGCAATGCAACTGCGCGTGCTCGAAGGCCGCAACTCCGGTGTGCAGGGGGCACACACAGCAAAAAAAAAGAGGGTTGGTCTCCGGGGTAGGATAGAGGGGGCTAGGAACTATCCTGGGGAATCCAGAGTGCAACCCTCGATGTCTGTTACCTTACGATACGAAAGTCGCGAGCAGACGCAATGAGGAACTTGGAGGATCGTAAGCCGGATACAAGACCCGTTGGTCGAATATTTACGCGGGACGAAGGAAACGCACGCCAGCCGCTTCCAGGAGGCGCGTGACGGCTTCCAGCTTGAACGGCTTGGAGACCAGGCCCACGGCGCCCCGCGAGCGCGCCTCCTCCTCGAGCGTCTCGGAGGCGTAGCTCGACATCATGATCACAGGAAGCTTCGGCTTTTTCTCCCGCAGGCGTGAGACCAGATCCAGGCCGCCCATCTCGGGCATGACCACGTCGCTGATCACTGCGTCATAGTTGTCGCAGTCCACCATCTGAAGCACCTGCTCGCCGCCCGTGCAGGGAATCGCCTCGATCCCCAGCATGTCGAGAAGATTCGACATGACCTCGCGGACGTTCTGATGATTGTCGGCCACCAGTATGCGTGAACGGCTCATGGATGGGTCCTCACTATCCATGTCGGCAGGCCGGGCGGCCCGGCTAACTCTATACCGCCGGGCCCTGGTGGGCAGGCGTTTGATGGTGCTGAGATTCCGAGTTACGTAATGCGGGCGGCCGGCGGCGGGATTGCCATTTCTTGTGGATCCAGGGAAGGACTATGACGAGCAGCAGAAGGACCGCGAGCCCCACGGTCAGCCAGTGGGGCAGAATCTCCTCGTGGAACTGGATCTCCCCCAGCTCCCACGCCGGCGCGAACGCCTGGACCAGCAGGCCGCACACGAGGCTGCCCACGGCCACGCCGCCCAGGTAAACGGCCGTGCCGGCCTTGCCCAGATGCCTGGAGATCACGAGGGCTGAGGCCAGATTTGTAGCGGGGCCCGTGAGCAGGAGCACGAGGGCTGCCCCGGGAGCCATGCCTTTCATAAGGAGTGCGGCCGCAAGCGGCGTGGAGGCGGCCGCGCAGATGTAGAGCGGAATTCCGATCAGAAGCGCGAAGAGCATCTGAACGATCGGCCCGCCCGGCAGCGTCGCCAGAAAGTCGGGCGGCAGAAGCGCCACGATCAGTCCTGACAGAAGCAGGCCGAGCAGAAGCCACCAGCCGATGTCGGGAATGAGTTCCCTGAACACGAACCGCCAGGCACGCACGGGGCGCGAGGGCGTCTTGCCTCCGGTCCCGCCGTCGTTGCAGCACGAGCAGGTGTTGGATTCGGGAACGACCTCGGTGCGGTCGGGCAGGAGATTGGCCACGAGCCCGGTGCCCACGGCCACCAGGATGGCCGCCACGGGCCGGATCACGGCCCACACCGGACCGAGCATCGCCCAGGTCAGGGCGATGGAATCTATGTCGGTTTCGGGCGTGGAGATGAGAAACGAAACTGAAGCTCCGCGTCCCGCGCCGCGCTTGCGCAGGCCCACCACCGCCGGGATCACGCCGCACGAGCAGAGGGGGATGGGAATGCCGAGCAGCGCGGCCTTCCACACCGAGCCCGCCCCGCGGCCGCCGAGCTGGCCCATGATCCACGCCTGCGGCACCCACGCGTGCAGAATCCCCGCCGCAAGGGCCCCCAGCCATATATAGGGCGAAGCTTCAAGCAGCATGCCCCACGCGGCCGCGAAGGTGGCGACGAACAGGTCGGTCACGAGCGTGGCCTCCGCGTCCGGACAGGTGCGGTGTGGCTGTGATGCTCGAGGCACTGCCCGAACAGCTCGCGAACGTGATCGTCATCGAGGCTGTAGTGGATCATTTTGCCGCTGCGCCGCCCCCGGACTATGTTGTGCTGTTTGAGCAGCGCCAGCTGATGACTGACGGCGGAGATTTTCATGTCGAGCAACACCGACAGGTCGCATACGCACAATTCGCCGTGCTGCAGAGCATCCACAATGCGCACGCGCGTTTCCTGGCCCAGCAGCCGGAAGGTGTCGGCCACGCGCCGGGCCGACTCCAGGGAGACGGTACGGCCCTTCACCTTGCGAATCTGGCGCTCGTCGATCGCGTACACGTCGCACACGAGCGACGGGGCCGGGGTTCCGTGCGAAGCGTTCATGCAGGCATTATCGGAACATTTGAACAAATAGTCAAGTGACAGGCCGCGTGGATTTCGGACCCCTGGCGGGGGACTACGATCGTTACCGGGTGGGTTATGGCCCGGAGGTGTACGCGTATGTAGGGGAACGCCTTGCGGAGGGTCCGCAGGGGCCGGTCCTGGACCTGGCCTGTGGCACCGGGTTGTCCACCGCACCCCTGGCCGGCCTCGCCCGGGGACGGGTGGTCGGCGCCGACGTGGCCAGGTCCCTTCTGGCGCGGGCTCCAAAGCGGGCAGGCCAAACTCCCCTTGATTACATCGCGGCCGACGCCACGTGCCTGCCGCTGGCCGGCTCGAGTCTGGCCGGCATCACCTGCGCGCAGGCACTGCATTGGATTCCGCCTGAGCCTGTGCTGAAGGAAGCGATGCGGTGCCTTCTGCCCGGGGGCTGGTTCTTCGCCTGGTGGAAGTATCCGCATCCCGACGAACCGTATCAGGCGGCGGCGGATGTTATTCTCAGCCGCATGCACGGCAGGCCGATCCGTCAGGGATTCTCGCTCAAAGAGCCGCCCGACTTTCGCACCTGCGGGTTCGCGAGCTTCGAACGAGCCGACTTTGATATGACCATTCCCTACACCCTGGCGACCTACCTGGGATTCATGCGCTCGCGTTATCGAATCAAGGAACTCGCGGGCGAACGCATGGAGGAATTCATGGCGGAGTATGGTGTGGAACTGGAACGACTCATTCCGCGCGGCCGCACTGTGGAGGAGCGCAACCAGATCTTCGTCTTTGCCGGCCAGTCGCCGGGGCGCACGCTGCAGCGGTCGCGCTAGTCCTCGTCCGCCGGCCGCGCCATGAAGCCGGCGGATTCGAGCGATTCGAGGATGTGCTCCAGGGTGTAGCCGCGGACCACATCCACCGTCGCGCTACGGTTCTCCAGGGACACGCGGGCGCTCTCCACGCCGGTGTTGTTGCGGATGGCTTCGGTGGCGCGCTGCACCGATTCGTGGTCGGACAGGCCCACGATCTCGAGATGAAGGGTTCGTCTCTGCATTCAGCCTCCGGAAAAAAGGGGCCAGCACACTTTTCTGGCGGAACGGTGAGTGTTCAACCCGACAGCTCTCCGCCGGAAAAGTGTCCTGGCCCCTTGTTCTACCCCTTGGTCTAGCCGGCGGCGCGCTCGGCGAGCCTGCGGTCGAACAACAAAAGCGCCGTCTCCTGCTTGCCGATCTTCTTGAGCAGGTCCACGTTGCGCGCGGCCTGTTCCTCTTCCTCCACCTGTTCGTTCACGAACCACTGGAGCTCGGTCACGCTGGCGTGATCCTTCTCCGCCTGCGCCTGATCGACGAGCTTGTGGATGCGCTCCGTCACCGACTGCTCGTGCTCGAGCACCTGCTCGAACATCTGGAGAAGCGGACCAAACTTCGACGAGGGCTTGTCGATGCCCTCGAGGGTCACGCGGCCGCCGCGTCTCAGCACGTAGTTGAGCAGGCGGGTGGCGTGTCCCACCTCCTCCTTCCACTGCAATCGCAGCCAGTGCGCACATCCCGACCAGCCCTCGGCCTCGCAGTGGGCCGACATGCTCAGGTACACGTAGGCCGAAAACAATTCAAAGCGGACCTGTCCATTTATCGCGTTCTGCATCTTGGTGCTGATGTTCATGTCTTCATCCCTTTCATGCCCCGGTGGGGGCTTGGATACGGCGAGTGTACGGCTCCGCGCGGCGACGGGCAAGGGAAGGGCGCGCTTGACCGGCTCGCGCGTGCGGCTACTCTGTCGCCATGCCTGGTTCGTACCGCACGCTTCGACGGGCTCCTCTCGCGCTGGCACTGGCCGCGACACTTGCCGGCTGCGGGTCACAGCAAGCCGGAATGTCGTACGAACCTCCGCCCGCCGGCACCCCCGACACGCCGTACTGGTACACGATCGGCGACAGTCTGTTCTGGTACCTTCCCGCCGATTCGCAGGGAGTGGTGCAGATGACCTCCGAGAGTACACCCGACGAGCGCTCCGCCGCGCTCTTCCTCGTGCGCGATCTGGGCTGGCGAATGTCGGTGCAGCGCACGGGGCTCTCGCGCCCCACCGATGCACAGGAGCTGTCCCAGGCGAACTTCGCCGTGGATCGCGTGGACCTTGCGGCGTCCATGATCGACAACTACGGCGCGTTTCGCGAATCGTTCTGGAGCGGAAGCGACACAACCCTTTTGGGGCTGCTGCCGGGGCTGCGCCAGAGCGGCAGCGGCCCGCCGCAATGCTTCTGGCCCTCCACCTTCGCGGTGGTGTGGAAACCCGGTACACGTGAAGTCGACACGCGGGCGATCGTCGACTCGCTTGGGTTCAAGGTGCTCATGCCGCTGACCCTCGCACAGAATTACTGGGTGGAGCGCGCCTGGACGGTGCAACTCCCCGCGGGGGTGGAGTTGTTCACCTGGCTGCGCTGGTTCAACAGGCATCCACTCGTGCATCTGGCCCACCCGGTGCTCACCAGTCGCGACCTGCCCACGTCGGATTTTCGCATCGTGCGTCGCTTCCCCCTTCCGCCCGACCGTCTGATTCCACCCGGAGTGGAGAAATTCACGCCCTTGCTCAAGACGTGCTGGGACATCGCCACGTTCTGCGGCCACACCGATTTCGTGGAAGACAACCTGGGCGCAGCGGCGGAGGCGGGCCGCCTTCGCGTTCTGTTCAAGTGGTCAGGGGACTACGATCTGTCGACGGAAATCAAAAGTGCCGGGGGGGATGTACTGGCCTCTAAGCAGAATACAATGGAAGCATGGGTGCCGTACGACAAGTTGGCGGCTCTGGCCGCCGCGTCTTCTGTCACGTCCGTGGAAGAGGTCCGCGCCAATTATCTGGGGAAGTGAGGCGCCCTTCGGTAAGGGCCGGCCTCATCTCAATAACTCATTAATTATCAATAAATTGGCGGCTTGCCGGCGGTCCGTTTAGCGCCAAAATCAGCCTGCGCCGGGAACAAAACACCCCCCGGAGCGTACTTATATATGCGCATTCAGAAAATCGTGTTGCTCCTATACGGTTGAGAATGGTGCGCATTGGTTCCTTCCAAAGCCCCGGTGGTCAGGGACGCCACCGGGGCACTTCTTTTGTGGCCGCACCGTTCACGTTCAGACAACGCTCTCACTTCTCATCCCACCATTCGAAGTCGGGCACGTGGCCGCTCTCAAAATCAGCTCCGCCCCCAAACAGCGCACCGAGTGTATCCACCGGCGATCGCCAGAAGCCGCCTGCAACGGCCAGAGAATCCGGGTGATACGTCGAGTCGGCGGCACGTCGCAGGTAGCGATCGCCGCCGCCGCAGTCCAGGAGCAGCCCCCAGGACGTCGAGTAGAACATGTACGGAGCGTACGGGTCGGGCTTCACGAAATCGTCGCGGGGACTCGATTGACCCAGCCCCGCAGAGCCGGCATTCAGGCGGTACTCGTCATCCCCCGAGGCATCGTACAACAGAACATGCGATCGGCCCGTGGACAGGCCCACGCAACTCTCGCCGCCGTCGTAGACATCTCGCCCCGCTTTGTCCACGAGCAGAATGTTGGAGTAGTCCCAGCCGAACGCGATGGACGCGCCGCGGTTGAACCAGAGTTCGTGTCGATCGTCACCCGCTTCGTCCAGAAGCGCGGCGTTGCAGAAATGCGCACCCGACGCCTGCGAGAAGTACACGCTGCGATACATATCGTCGCCTTCGGAATCGTACAGGATGCCCGTTCCGAACCAGTAGCCGATGGCCTGGCACCAGTTGCCCGCCTCGTAGCGGTCGTTGCCGCCCACATCCAGAAGTGCGCCCAGGCCGCCCGCCCAGCTGTGTCCGTCGGATCCATCGCCGCGGCGGCCCGTGCCCGATCCCTGAACGTTGTTGGCCGTGATCTTGTTCTCGGAGTGATAGTCGGCTCGACCGGCGATTTCGGCGTCGGGCTCCGCGTAGTACAAGTCGTTGCCTCCCAGCGCGGCGAGCACACCCACACCGCCGCCTACGCCCCCCTGTCCCTGCCCCTCGGCCCACAGTCTGCACGAGTCGTTGCCGCCTCCATCAAGCAATAGTCCCACGCCGAAGTAGCCGCACCCCTGTCCCCCTGTGCGCATTTCGAAGACGTCGTCGCCTTCGCGGTCGTACAACACCCCCAGGCCGAGCAGGCCATAGCCCTGCGCGCGATTCGTGGCCATGTAGCGATCGTTGCCGCTTCTGTCGTACACCACGGCGCAGCCCAGAACCGCGCTTCCCTGGGCCGGATCGGTGCCCGCGTCATAGCGATCCGCTCCCTCCAGATCCACGATCAGACCCAGTGGGCAATCCGTTCCCTGGGCGCTGCCCGAGGCTCCGAGGTAGCTGTCTTTTCCGCGCGGTTCCACGATGAGCAGGCATGGCTCGTCGTAGGTGTCGTCTTTCGGCGAGCCAAATACGATCTGTCCCAGCGGTGTGCGAATGGCCACACGGTTCCATTCCTGTGCGTTCTTCGCCGGACTTCGCGCGAGTGCCTGGGCCAGCCGCTCTATCGCAGCCGCACACTTCATGCCGGCGTAATAGAGCGAATGCTCATCGAGGAGACGTGCGGCATCGTCCAGGGCAGGGTAGTACTTCGTGCCATCGCCCTGTGTGTCGGAGAGGTCATCGATTTCGAGCACCTCGCGGCGCAGCGACTCCGGAACATTGCGCAGCGCCACCCGCCACCAGTGTCCCGCCTCCGCCAGATCGCGGATGCAGGCGCCCAGCGGTGCCCGGAACGCGCCCGGAACTCCCGCCACGAACAACGTGATCTGCGAGTCGGGTTCATTCTGCCACTCGGATGCGGCGCCGAACGTGCGATACGACAAGAGTTCGTCCGCACGCAGCCACAGCTCTCGCAGCGAGGTGGCGAGCGACGCTTCAGAGGAGTCCTCTGCCATGAGATTCGTGGTGTAATTGCGAAAGCCTCCCACCCGCTTTTCCACTCCCAGAAAATAGATAAGGTTGTGCAGGGCGCTGGGCGTGTCGGGTCGGGCGGGATCGAGGTAGGCCCCGGCAGCGTTACCCATGGTGCGGCCGAAGTCGTACAGGCGCAGGGGCTCGGCGAAGAGCGAAGGGAAGGAGGGCAGGAGGTGCGGTATCTGCTCGGGCCTGGGAAAGCGGGTCCAGTAGCCCTCCGGCCGGGTCCCGATCCTCCCCCTGTCCAGTCCGAGCGAATCCAGGCATTCCCGCAGCCGGTCGGGGGCGGGGGGGGCGGCCAGAACCGGCCGGTCACGCACAAGCGGGACCAGAACCAGGCAGATCGCTGTAAGTCTTGGAATCACAAAAACCTCGGGCGTTGGGGTGTGATTGGGCCACAATGCAGCCGCAGAATCTGGGCGTCAACGGCCAACTTGCTTGTTTTCTGGCACTTAGGAGGCCCGTCCGGGCGGTGTATCGCTGTACCATGAGGCAACTAAATTGCCATGTATCGTGTTAGTATCCAACGAGTTACGCAGAAAAATCCACGATTTCGCTTGACAACGCCTATGCCCCCTCCTAACTTCGCGACGCGTTAAAGACGTGCAACCCGCGGCAACTGCATTCGGGCTTGACGCCCGGGCGTGGTGTCGTATCATCGGGGTTCTCGTTTTTGATCTTTGACAACAGAAGAGTGTGCACCTGTACGAAGTAGTGCAGGGTCCAGTCTGTAAGAAGCTTTGAGGCTTCATATGACCGGAAAATTCGAAACAACAGTCAGTGCGTTGTTTCTTTGCAACGGATCGCAAAAGCGCTCCAAGATGTGGGATTGATCACAAGATCATGAATATATCAACGGAGAGTTTGATCCTGGCTCAGAACGAACGCTGGCGGCGTGCTTAATACATGCAAGTCGAGCGAGAAAGTTCCCTTCGGGGGATGAGTACAGCGGCGAACGGGTGCGTAACACGTGGGCAATTTGCCCTCAAGTCCGGGACAAGCCACCGAAAGGGGGTCTAATACCGGATGTGGTCACCCCGGGGCATCCCGGGATGAGCAAAGGTAGCCACTACACTATGCTATCGCTTGAGGATGAGCCCGCGGCCCATTAGCTAGTTGGCGGGGTAACGGCCCACCAAGGCTACGATGGGTAGCCGGCCTGAGAGGGTGATCGGCCACACTGGGACTGAGATACGGCCCAGACTCCTACGGGAGGCAGCAGTAGGGAATATTGCGCAATGGACGAAAGTCTGACGCAGCAACGCCGCGTGAGCGATGAAGGTCTTCGGATCGTAAAGCTCTGTCAGCGGGGACGAACCGTCTCGTGTCGAACAAACACGGGATCTGACGGTACCCGCAGAGGAAGCACCGGCCAACTCCGTGCCAGCAGCCGCGGTAATACGGAGGGTGCAAGCGTTGTTCGGATTTACTGGGCGTAAAGAGCGAGCAGGTGGGCGGGCAAGTCCTGTGTGCAATCTTTCGGCTCAACCGAAAAACTGCATGGGAAACTACCCGTCTTGAGTGCGAGAGAGGATGGCGGAATTCCTGGTGTAGCGGTGAAATGCGTAGATATCAGGAGGAACACCGGTGGCGAAGGCGGCCATCTGGCTCGACACTGACACTCAGTCGCGAAGGTCGGGGGAGCAAACAGGATTAGATACCCTGGTAGTCCCGACAGTAAACGTTGGACACTAGGTGTTGGGGGTCGACCCCCTCAGTGCCGCAGCTAACGCATTAAGTGTCCCGCCTGGGGAGTACGGCCGCAAGGTTGAAACTCAAAGGAATTGACGGGGGCCCGCACAAGCGGTGGAGTATGTGGTTTAATTCGACGCAACGCGAAGAACCTTACCTGGGTTTGACATGCACGGGACCGATGCAGAGATGTATCTTCCCCTTCGGGGGTCCGTGCACAGGTGCTGCATGGCTGTCGTCAGCTCGTGCCGTGAGGTGTTGGGTTAAGTCCCGCAACGAGCGCAACCCCTGTCGTTAGTTGCCATCAGGTAAAGCTGAGCACTCTAACGAGACCGCCGGTGATAAGCCGGAGGAAGGTGGGGATGACGTCAAGTCCTCATGGCCCTTACGCCCAGGGCTACACACGTACTACAATGGCCGGTACAGTGGGATGCAAGACTGCGAAGTGGAGCGAATCCCCAAAACCGGTCTCAGTTCAGATCGGAGTCTGCAACTCGACTCCGTGAAGGAGGAATCGCTAGTAATCGCGGATCAGCACGCCGCGGTGAATACGTTCCCGGGCCTTGTACACACCGCCCGTCAAGCCATGGGAGCCGGGAGTGCCCGATGTCGCCTAGCTAACCGCAAGGAGGCTGGCGCCTAAGGTAAAACCGGTGACTGGGGCTAAGTCGTAACAAGGTAGCCGTAGCGGAAGCTGCGGCTGGATCACCTCCTTTCTAAGGAGACGGGGTGCGAGTTCGGCAGCGCTCTTCGGAGCGACTGTCCGGGCCACGCTACCCTGAGGTCGACCTGCTCTATCAGTATGGGTGCACACTCTCTTTTTTGTCTGGGGGGACGAACGTCCGGCCACGCGCCGGCGGTTCGAAGTCGCGAGCGATCGCGCCAGACGGGGGGGCCCGAGTTGACCCGATCTTTTCAGCGCTTTGTGGGCCTATAGCTCAGTTGGTTAGAGCGCGCGCCTGATAAGCGCGAGGTCAGTGGTTCAACTCCACTTAGGCCCACCATATAGCTTTGCCAGAAGTGCGCGGTGTTCCGGGTTTTGCACGAGGGGTGCAGGCCGGGAGGGACAAACATCCACCGCGCGCACCGAAACACACAAATGAATACTCGAGATGTGGCTCTTGGAACGGAGGCAACCGCCTCGCACCTGAGGAAGGAGGGGTCCGGCGCACACGTTGTGAGAGATCTCAGCAATAAAGCTCCGAACGCATGCCCTGCAGGGTCCGGGTGGGACCGGGCAGGAGCGGTCTGTGCGAACGGAGAGAGGCTTTACCACAGCAGTGAACTAGGATATCCCACAGGAGGGGACCTTTTATGAAGCGTTTGTGCGTACTCATTCTCGCTCTGGCCCTGGCGGTATTCATGACCGCGCCGGCCTTTGCGACTTGGACGCGCGTGGTGACCATGGGCAACCAGGTGGTGTACGGTCAAGACGACTACAACATCTGGGGGTTCACGTCCACCGTTAACAACTACCCGCGGCACCTGATCATCGACCATTCCGTCGACGCCGATGAACTTGCGTTCGGCGTGGGCGAAGATGTCGATGGCGGCACCCGCGTCGGCATGATCGTGCCTTTCATGAAGAACATGGTGTTGGGCGCGTTCATCAGTGACTTCGACTACGAGTATGGTCTGGAACCGGATGAGGCCGATCAGAAGATCGACCTGTTCTGGGGCTACCGTGCTTCGAACTTCGACCTCGGTGTGCGCATCGACTATGCCGGTCGGGGCGTTGAGTTCGGAGGCAAGCAGGACCAGTCGTCTCTGGGCCTCAACGCGGGCGTGGGCTTCAACCTGAGCGGCAACATGCTCGAAGCCAACGTGATGTACAAGACGATCTCGTGGACCAACGAGACCCTGTCGGGTCCCGTGGCTCCCACGGTGATCAACGAGAAGGACTCCGGATCCGACATCGGTCTGAATGCGCGCTACCTGATCGCCTACAACAGCATGGTTACGCTGGTGCCGGCGTTCCAGTATCGCACGCAGAAGGTATCCGAAGTGGTCACGGC
>Ga0105347_1001054_pt1 | contig 12275 bp, 9 predicted proteins | sample EasRivMeERMLT890_FD_89677 | JGI IMG/M metagenome (GOLD analysis project Ga0105347, IMG submission 89677) | Soil microbial communities from meander-bound floodplain in the East River, Colorado, USA - East River MetaG ERMLT890 | ecosystem: Environmental > Terrestrial > Soil > Floodplain | place...
CAGCGCGAAGCACGAGCTTGGTCCGAACATCAGCCTGCGCCTTGTCGATGGTGAGGCGCACCTGCGTGTAGCCAGCCGTGACGAGCCGGCCGAGCGCGTCGTGAAGATTGTCGATGCGATCCAGCGGGATGTGCGCGATGGCGTCAAGGCCCGCGGAGCGCAGGCGCTCGAGGACGCCCGCAACGCCCAGGCCTGCGACACCGGCAAGCCGTTCGACATCCGGCCACGAAAATCCCGACACCGCGCGGTCCGTCGCCACTGCTCGCGCCGTCTCCACGGCACTCAGGGCGATGTCCAGCGTCCCAGGTTCGCCTGTAATCCGAATCTCGCGAGCCGCGGCCGTCACGGCGTCGGTGAACGGCTTGTCGAACGGGCACAGCGCGACGCGCAGATACGTGACCCGCGATCCATGCAGGCTGCGGCGCACCGTGTCGGCCATCATCCCGAGAGGGAGAATGTCGGGTGTCGCAGCAAGATGCGCCAGATCCTCCATGGTCAGCCGGTCACCCGCGCTGACCCGGTCCATCAGGTCGTCGAATGGCGAAGACGCGGTCACAGTTGAATCCTCTGCGTCTCTGTGGCGAACCCACTTTCCATCTTCTCCGCTACGCGCGTCGCCAGCGCCAGCGCGTCGCGGCCGTCACGTCCCGTCACCACGGGCGAACGGCCGGTACGAACGGCGTCGACGAAATCCTCGAGCTCCCGGCGCAATGGCTCCTCGTGGGGAACGTCTACCTTGCCACCGTGGATGATCGGGCGCGCGCCGCCTTGTACGAGGCGGTACACCTCGAGCTCCTGGGCCGCGAAGTCGATCGACACGTACGCGTCCTTCTGAAAGAACCGCGCCTTGCGGACGCGCTCGCGGCTGATGCGGCTTGCCGTGAGGTTTGCGATGCAGCCTGACGCAAACCGGAGGCGCGCATTCGCAATGTCCGCTTTGGGCGTGAGCACGTTGACGCCAACCGCTTCAACCGATGTCAGTTCCGACTTCACCACCGTGAGCAGCAGATCGAAGTCGTGAATCATCAAATCGAAGATCACGTCGATGTCGAGGCTGCGCTCGGGAAACGTGGCGAGGCGGTGAATCTCGATGAATCGCGGCTCGGCAATGAGCGGCAGTGCCGCCGCCACCGCCGGGTTGAAACGCTCCGTGTGTCCCGTCGCGAGGAGGGCGTGCCCGCGCTGTGCCGCGTCGATCAACCGATCGGCGTCCTCGACGCTCGATGCGATCGGTTTCTCCACGAGCGTGGCGATGCCCGCTTCGAGAAACGGCAGTGCCAGGTCCACGTGCGATACGGTAGGCGCCGCGATCGTCACGGCGTCCACGCGCGACACCAGCTCGCGTACCGACTCGAACGAGTGGCTCCCGAACTTCGCGGCGATTTCCTCGGCGCGGCTTCGGTTTGTGTCGCAGACGCCCACCAGCTCCACTCCCTCGATGGACGCCAGCAGGCGCGCATGATGCTGCCCCAGGTGGCCGACGCCGATCACGGCAACCCTCAGCCGGCTCAACGGCCGCGTCCCACAATCGTCATGCCCGCTTCGTTTGCCGACGCCAGGATCGCGTCGCCATCGAGCATCAGCGTCTTCCCGGCATCAACAGACAACGCCGATGCACCCGCCACACGCATCGCCTGGATCGTCGCGATGCCAACGACGGGCACGTCGAAGCGCATGTCCTGTTTCGGCTTCGCCACCTTGACGATGCACACACCAGGGCCCGCAAGATGGCCGGCGCGACCAATCACTTCATCGGTCCCCTCCATCGCTTCGACAGCGACCACGGCGAGGTGTTTCACCGCAATCGTCTGGCCGATATCGAGCGCCGCGATGGCGTCGGCCATCCGGTAGCCGAACTCGAAGTCCTTCTGCTCTTCCTCGGTGGGCCCGCGCCTCGTCAGCACACCTGCGCCTGCCAGCAGCGGCTGGAGGAGCGAGGTCGAGTCCATCAGCTCGATGCCGCGATCGTGGAGCACGTTGGCGACCGCGCCAATCAGTCCGTCGGTGTTCTTCGAGGTGAGCTGCTTCAGCACGCTCAGAAAAGTGAGGTCCGGGATGATGCCACCGGCAAAGATCTTCGTGTGCTTCACCTGCCCCGCCATCACCGCGTGCGTAACACCGGCGCTTTTCAGCACGCTGATGCAGGTGCCGAGCTGCCCGAGTGATATCCAGTGAATCGCGGAGCCATGGCGCGCTGCGGCGTCGTTCAGCTCTGGAAATGTCTCTTCCTTGGCCGCCACGATCGTCACGTCGTGCCCCTGCGCTCGCGCGGCGTCCAGGACGAGGAAAGGAAAGCGGCCATTGCCGGCAATGAGGCCGAGCTTCATTCGTCTGCGACCAGTTCCTCGGCGCGGCGCGTGGGGCGGCGGAGGATGACGCCCCGCTGTGACGTGCGGATGAACTCCACGAGGTAGCGAACCTCCGGCGACGTGAGCGTCGCGTCCTTTTCGATCTGTGTGAGCGCACGCGTCGTGTTCGCCTGCAGCAGGTATCGATACGCCCGCTTGAGCTGATCGATGGTGCCGGGCGTAAAGCCGCGGCGCGAGAGGCCAATCGAATTGACGCCGAAGATCCGCGCCGGGCGGCCGCCGATCGTCCGGCCGAACGGCAGCGCGTCCTTCGTGACGACGGAATAGCCGCCGATGAAGGCGTATTTGCCGACGCGGCAGAACTGGTGGACCGCCGAACCCGCGCTGACGTTCGAGTAGTCCTCCACGCTGACGTGCCCGCCCAGCGTGGCGTGCGGCCCGAAGATCGTATGGCTCCCGATGTGGCAGTCGTGCGCTACGTGGACGTACGCCATCAGCAGGTTGTCGTCGCCGATCGTCGTCTCGCCGCCGCCCCCCGCGGTGCCGCGGTTGATCGTCGCGAACTCGCGGATGATGTTTCGCATCCCGACAACGAGCCGCGTGCGCTCGCCCTTGTACTTGAGGTCCTGCGGGGCGAGGCCAATTGACGCCATGGGGTAGATCCGCGTCCCGTCGCCGATCTCAGTCCACCCGTCGATGACGACGGACGAGTCGATACGGCAGCGTTTGCCGATCCGCACCTCCGGACCAATCGTGCAGTACGGGCCGATCGTCGTACCTTCGCCGACGCGCGCCGAGGGGTGCACCGTTGCCGTCGGATCGATGTACGCCGCGCCAGGCTCGATCGCCAGCAGCAGTTCCATCTCGGCAACGGGCAGGCCGCTCATGTACGCCGCCGCGCGCGCTTTCGCGAGGCTCGATCGTGCACGGCCGAGGGTCACGTCGAGTGTCAATCGATCGCCGGGAATCACCTGTCGTCGAAACTTGGCGTTGTTGACGCCGCGCAGCGAGACCCGCGCCGTCGGAGGGCAATCCTCGCGCTCGAGGATGAGGACGGCGGCGACCTGCGTCAGCGCCTCGATCATCAGGACCGCCGGCATGACCGGCACACCGGGAAAGTGTCCCTGGAAGAATTCTTCGTTGACGGTGACATTCTTGAACGCCACGAGCCGGTTGCCGCGCTCGTGCTCCCCGACGGCGTCGATCAGAAATGAAGGGTAACGGTGATGGACGCGATCGAGAAGGGCGGGGAGATCTATGGACACTAGTGGAACCAGTCGTTCACGCTTCTATGTTCCCGGTGCTCGGTTCGTGTTCATGTTCGGGTTCTATGTTGTTCGATGTGCGCTCGAAGAAACAAGACAAGCGCACATCGAATCGAACCTGAAGACGGACCGAGACGCGAGAACTCCGAAGCGTGAACCGCGGTCTACTACTTCGGTGCCGGTGCCGGAGCAGCCGGACGAGGCGCAGCGGGCGCGGGCGCCGCCGGACGCGGCGCGGCCGGTGCCGGTGCCGGTGTCGCGGCCCTCGGTGCAGCGGGCGCAGCGGTGGCCGCAACGGGCGCGGCCGCGTCGAATCGGCGAATCACTTCGGAGGTCAGATCGAGGCCAGCATCGGCCCAGATAATCCCGGCGTCGAGCGCGCTGAACAGAATCTCGAGCTTCCTCTCCTGCGCCACCTGCTGAATGACCGGACCAAGCTTCTGCTGAAACTCGCTCTGGAGCTCGGTCTGCAGATCCTGAACTTCCTTCTGCGCGTCGTCGGTGAAGCGCTGGATCTCGGTCTGCTGCCGATCGATATCCTTCTCGAGTTGCCCACGCGCCACGTCGCTGAGCACGCTGGCTCCGGAGTCCAGCTTCTGTTGCGAGGTCTGGAGCGCCTTGTTCTTCTCGTTCAGCTGGGTGAGCTTCTGGGTGTTGAGCGCCTGAACCCGCGAGCTCAACGCTTTCCCCTGGCCGGATTCGGCGGCCACGCGCTGGATGTTGACGAAGGCGTACTTGGCGCCTGTCGGAAATGGGGCTTCGGCGGGAGCCGCCTGCGGTGCCGGCGCAGCTGCCGGAGCGGGGGCCTGGGCGAATGTTGGAGCGGCAGCCAGCATCACGCTGAGCGCCACGGCAACGGCAAAAGCTCTCATTACAGTCAATCCTTTCATTTCGCGCGTAAGTTCACGATCTTAACACGTCGCCGCCGGCATCCGTTTAGGGGCCGAGCGGACCTTTCCGGCCTTTCGCTAAAGCCTCGGCGGACCCGCCGTAGCCTTGGCGAAGGCGGGCAGGTCCGCCTAGTAATGGTCGATCAGGAGTTCATAGGTCGATGCCGCTGGCACGAATCCTACGTCATACACACGGACACACAGGTTCCCCGCCGCCGTGGCTTGGCCAGCAAGCTTGCCCTTCAATGGGTCGTCGGAATTGACAGGAACGGTGTTGTCACTCGCAATCACGATCGCGCAGCTCGTTCCATTCCACGTGCCGAGGCTGACGCCGAGCGGGATGGCGTTGTTCTCGGGATGCGCGGGGTCTGCGCTCGAGAGGAGAAACACCGAAACGGCGCCGGCGTCGGCCACCGTGAACGGATGCGTGTACGCGGAGTTCTTCGTCAGGATGCCGGAAAAGGTGTCCGACCGGACCGTCGGAGGCGTTGTCGGCCCGGTCGGAAGGAAGGGGTCGCTCTGGCCGCACGCGGAGACAGCCACCACCACGGGAACCAGCAGGACACGGCCGAACCATCGTCTCATCGACACAGCGCTCCTAGAACGTCGAACCGACCGCGAACTTGAACGTGAAGGCCTTCGCCGGCAGCAGCGTGTTGTTGAGCACACCGCCGCGCTGCGGGTTCGCAGCAAAAATTAGGCGGAAGGGTACGTTGAGCACCGGCATGAAAAACCGGATCTCGGCACCCGTCGAGGTCTTGAATGCACTCGTCTGCCCGACGACTTCCGTGTGCACGCCAGGCGCGTTCGGATCTTCGAGGCCTCCGAACGCCCCCGCGAACGGATCGATCAGCAGCGGCGCGGTCGGGAACACTTGCCGCGTCAGATCTTCCTTCATTCCGAACTTCTGGCCGAAGTCGCGCACCTGGCCGGCGTCGTAGAAGAGCACGAGGCGCACGGGACCGGCGACCGTGATGATGTACTCGCCGTTGATCAGCAGGCTCTTGTTACCGCCCAGCACGATCTGCGAGTTCGGCACCGTCGGCCCGATCGACCGGATGTCGTAACCGCGCACGCTGTATTCGCCGCCCAGGAACAACCGCTCGAAGACCGGCAGATTGGTCGTTCCCCGATACGGCTCGATGTACTGGAACTGCACGCGGCCGCCAAACGACGAACGCGAGGTGTGCGGGTGGTACCAAATGGCCTCGAGCGTCGGCTTGTAGTAGCTGGTGTTGCCGCCAAGCCCGCCGATATCGATCGCCGCCGTCAGCCGCTTGCCGTTGGCCGGGAAGATCGGATTGTCGATCGTGTTGAAGACGTAGCTCGGCGAAACCTTGCTGATCGTGCGGTTCCCCTTCGAGCTAATCAGGAACGAGTCGAGGAGGAACGGATTGCGTTTCAGCTGTTCGAGGGCCGTCGGGCTGATCCTCGTCAGGTCGCTTACGTTGATCGTGCTGCAGCCACTCGACGATTGGATGCAGGACGGATCCAGTAGCGCCTCATTGAGATCCGAGACCCCCACCGACTCGTACGAGTAATTGACGAACATGCGCGCGAAGTCGGCCACGGGGAACCCGAACGTCAGGTTGCCGCCGGTCGATTTCTGCGTGTAGTAACCGATGTACTGCAGGGAGCGTTTGTAGACGTCGATCCCGCCCGTCAGGTTGCGATCGAACAGGAACGGCTCCGTGAAGGAGAGCTGGTAGTTCTGCGACCGCGAGCCTGCCTGCGCCGAGGCCGTGAGGCTCTCGCCGCGCCCGAGGAAGTTCGCCGTCTGGAAGGAAAGCTGGCCGAAGAAGCCCTCGTACTGCGACACGCCGGCGCCGAACGTGACCTGGTTGCGGTTCTGCTCCTCGACGCGGAGCGTCACGTCGACCGCGTTGTCGCGGCCGGTGGTCTTGTCGACCTTCATGTCCTTGTCGTTGCCTTCGAGCGTCTTGAAGTACCCGAGCTGATTGAGCCGCCGGATGCTGTACTTCAACGACTCGGTGTTGAACACCGAGCCTTCGACAAGGCGCATCTCGCGCCGGATCACGTTATCGCGCGTCGTGCTGTTCCCGATGAACGCAATGCGGTTGACGAAGTACTGCTTTCCTTCCTGCAGCCTCATCGTCACATCGACAGTCGGCCTCAGAACGTCCGTGGCGCTCGAACCGTTCGTGCCGTTCCCGTTCGTGGTCCCGTTGGATGCTGCCGCAGCAGCCGCTGGCGCGGGCGGCGGCGTACTGCCATCGGTCGCCGACGGAAGGCCGTCGCCCTTCGGGTTCAGATCCGGGTAGCCGGTAAACTCCATGTACCCGCCGGCACCGTACGCTTCCTGCGCCTTCTTCAGTCCGTCACGAACATCCTTCTCGCTGTACCATTCGCCCTCTTTGACTTTGAACATCGGGCGAAGCGATTCGCTCTTGACGACGGTGTTGCCCTCGAAGAGAAAGTCGCCAACGCGATACCGGGGTCCTTCGGTAACGGGTATCCGCAGCTGGATCCAGCGCGTCTTGCCGTCCTTCGAGTTCTCGAGCGTCTTGACTTCGGGATTGCCGACGCGCGCGCGCACATACCCCTTCTCGCGATAGTACCCCGCCACCATTTCCGCGTCCGCTTCGTACTTGTCTTCCTTGTAGGTGGCGCCCCTGAAGATCGAGATGATCCCCTTCTTTGCCTTGTTCTCTTTCATCTTGCGCGCCAGGGTGCCGTCGCCGAATGCCTGGTTGCCGATGAAGTCGATGTTGCGGATCCGCAGCTTCGGTCCCTCGCTGATCGTGAACGTCACGTTCACCAGCTTCGGGCCGCCGGCGACCGGCGTGATCGTGTGGTGAATCTCAGCGTTGGTGAAGCCCTTCTCCGCCATCATCTCGTCGAGGATCGTGTCGACGCGACGCAGCGTGTTGTCGTCGCGGAACGAATCCAGACGCAGCTCGAGCCCCTTCTCTTTCAGCTGCTCCGCAATCTTCGTGCGGTCGATGTTCTTCGTGCCCTGGTAGTCGACGACCTTGATGCGCTCGCGCTCCTCCATGTCGTACACGACGATCTTCCCGATGACGCCGTTGGAGAAAACGTAGTCCGTCAGGGGGGAGCCGGGAGTGCCGGGGGGATCGCTGACCTGAACAGTGAGGTCATCGAGAAAATTCGTCGCCCACAGGCGCTTGAAGTCGTCCGCCGCCATCTGTTGCGCGCGGGCATCCCACGGCACCCACACGTTCTGCGAGGGCAGGCTCGGACGGAGTTGGATGTAGTACAGATACGTCTCTGGTTCGACGACAGGGGATCCGCCCTGCTTCGCGAAGCACGGGACGATCTGGAACACGACCGGGCCGGTTCCTGCGGGCGGCAGCGCGGCTGGCGGAGGAATCGGCAAGCCGCACACCGTGGTCGGATTACTGTTCGCCGCGGCGGGATTCTGGGCCGCCTGGGCGAACGCGGAGGTCGAGCCGACCGCAGCCAGCAGCACCGCGGACGCGAGCGTTCGAACAAACTTCTTCTGCATTGAAGGATTCCGGAACACCTTAGTTTACAGGATCTTCTGAAGGACTCAGACGATGCCGGCCCGATACTGGTCGGTTTCAGGGGTTCACTGGGTTCGGAAGGTTCAGATGGTTCAGGAGGTCCGGTTCAGTAGTTCAGGAGGTCCAGCTCAGGAGAACAGGACCCTTTGAACCCTTTGAACCTCTGAACCACTTGAACCTTCTGAACCCTTTGAACCTACTGAACCTACTGAACCTACTGAACCTCTTACGGAAGCTTCCGCCCCCCGGTCAGTTCGCCGGCGGGCCGATACGAGAGCTGGCCACCGTCGAGATAGACATCGATGTCGCCGTCACGCAGGTTCCCGCGAATCAGCTCCTCCGAGAGCGGATCCTCGACATACCGCTGGATCGCCCGACGCAGGGGCCGCGCGCCGTACGACCGGTCCTTGCACGTGACGTCGATGATCCAGTCGATGACGTCGGGCGCCAGATTCACTTTCATGCGCCTGTCGGTCAGGTTGAGGTTCAGTTGTTCCACCAGCAGCGCCATGATCCGCCGCAGATCCTCGTCGGTCAGCGCCTCGAAGACGATGATCTCGTCGATGCGGTTGATGAACTCGGGGTTGAAGGTGCGCTTGACCTCGCCGAGCACCATGTCGTTGACGTTCTTGTCGATCGCGCTGATATCGCTCGCCTGGAATCCGAGCGACGCCTTCTTCTGGATGAAGCGCGCCCCGATATTCGAGGTCATGATGATGATCGTGTTCTTGAAGTTGACCCGGTTGCCGAGCCCATCCGTGAGGTGGCCGTCCTCGAACACCTGGAGCAGGATGTTGAAAATATCCGGGTGCGCTTTCTCGACCTCATCGAGCAGCACGACGGAGTACGGATTCCGCTTCACCTTCTCGGTAAGCTGACCGCCCTCTTCGTGGCCGACGTAACCGGGAGGCGACCCAATCAGCTTGGAGACTGAGTGCTTCTCCATGTACTCGGACATGTCAAAGCGGATGAGCGCATGATCGCTGCCGAAGAGGAAGTTCGCGAGCGCGCGTGCCAGTTCCGTTTTCCCGACACCGGTCGGGCCGAGGAAGATGAAGCTGCCGACCGGACGGTTCGGGTTCTTCAACCCGGCGCGTGAGCGACGGATGGCGCGCGAGATCGCCGAGATCGCCGTCTCCTGGCTGATCACGCGCTTGTGGAGATCCGCCTCCATGCGCAGCAGCTTGTCGCCTTCGTCCTGGTTGATCGACGCAATGGGCACGCCGGTCCACTTCGACACGACTTCGTCGATGTCACCCTTGGACACGATCACCTTGCGCGCGCTCGACTTCACGTCGAACTTCTCGCGGACGAACTGCAGGTTCTCGCGCGCCGACACTTCCTGCTCGCGGTAGAACTGCGCTTTTTCGAAATCCTTCTGCGAGACCGCGTTCTCCATTTGTTCGACGGCGACACGGATACTCTTGTTGATCTCGCCGAACTCCTCGCTGTAACCCGCTTCCTTCAGCTTCGCGCGGGCGCCGGCTTCGTCCACGAGATCGATCGCCTTGTCAGGCAGGAACCGATCGGTGATGTAGCGGCTGGACTGGTAGACCGCCGCCTCGATCGCGTCGCGCGTGTACTCGACGTGATGGAACTGCTCGTAGCGATCCTTGACGCCCATCAGGATCTCGATCGTTTCCTTCTCGGCGGGTGGGTCGACCTTGATCGCCTGGAAGCGGCGCTCGAGCGATCGGTCCTTCTCGATGTACTTGCGGTACTCAGAAGGCGTCGTCGCGCCGATGCAGCGGATCTCGCCGCGCGAGAGCGCCGGCTTGAGGATGTTCGCGGCATCCAGCGACCCTTCAGCGGAGCCCGCGCCAACCAGCGTGTGCAGCTCGTCGATGAACACGATGATGTTCGGATTCTCGGTGAGCTCCTTCATGATCGCCTTGAGGCGCTCTTCGAACTGACCTCGGTACTTCGTGCCAGCGACAATCAGCGAGATGTCGAGCGCGAGGATGCGCTTATCGGCAAGGAAGTGCGGCACGTCGCCGTACACGATCTTCTGCGCAAGGCCTTCGACAATGGCGGTCTTGCCGACGCCCGGCTCGCCAATCAGGACGGCGTTGTTCTTCGTCCGGCGGCACAGCACCTGCTGCACCCGTTCGAGCTCGTAGTCGCGGCCGACGAGCGGATCGAGCACGTTCTTCATCGCCGCTTCCGTCAGGTCGCGGCTGAACTCGGCGAGCAGCGGCGTTTCCTTGACGCGCGTCAGCGTGGTCTTCTCATTGAGCAGCTGGACGATGTCTTCGCGGACCGTGTGAAGACGCATCCCCTTTTCCATGAGGATGGAGGCCGCGACCGAGCGCTCCTCGCGAAGAATCCCGAGCAGCAGATGCTCGGTGCCGATGTAGTTGTGAAGGAGCCGATCGGCTTCCTCGGCGGCAAACTGGAGCACGCGTTTGGTTTCCGCGCTGAAAGGAATCTCGACTGACGTCGAAACTTTCTCGCGAAACACCGTGCGGCCTTCGATTTCCTTGCGGATGTTTTCGAGGGAGAGGTGCGAGCGCGCGAAGATGCGGCTCGTCAACCCTTTGCCTTCCCGGATCAAGCCGAGAAGGAGATGCTCGGTCTCAATAGAGATGCTGCCGAGCTGGCTGGCCTCATAACGGGCGAAGAACAAAACCCGTCGCGCTCTTTCTGTATAGCGTTCGAACATCCGGCCTGCCTAAGGTTTATCGGTTGATCGCGAGAAGAGTCTCTCAGCCGGCATTATAAGGCATAGCTTCAATTGGGCACATGCCTGACCCGTGCCGATTACTCCTTTGGACGCTGCTGGATACGAAAAGGGTGGCAAATGGGGCGCGGACGCTGTCGAATACGCTGCGGACCCCCTCGAATGCGGCGCGGACCCTGCGGGTCGGCGGTTACGAAGTCACGTTGATCCCGGTCAACTTCGTCACGTCACGCGAGATCATCGCGCGGTCTAAGACCTGCTTGAACTCGAGGAAATGCTCCGAGGCGCGATGCTGGACCCACGCGTGCTCGTTCTCGTACACCTCATAGAAGATCCACTTCGTCGGATCGTCTTCCTGTTGAAGTACGTCGAACCTGAAACATCCGGGGTCGCGTTCGACCGATCGCGCCGCGTTGTTGAGAATGGCCGGCTTGAACTCGCCGAGCAGATCCGGCTTGACCTGTACCTGTATCAGCACGATGAACATGGTCGAACTATACTCCGCGGATGCCTGAGACAATCGGCTTCATCGGACTCGGTCTCATGGGTCGCCCCATGGCGGCCAATCTTCTGAAAGCAGGCTATCCCCTCATCGTTCACAGCCGCAGCCAGCAACCGGTCGAGGCGCTCGTCGCGCTCGGCGCCACGCGCGCTGAGTCGCCCGCGGACATCGCACGCCAGGTGACGCGCATCATCACGATGGTGCCCGACTCCCCTGACGTCGAGCAGGTGCTTGAAGGGGCCAATGGCGTCTTCAGCGCGCTTCAGCGAGGGACGATCATCATCGACAACAGCAGCATCGCTCCGGGCGTGGCGCGCCGGCTCGCGGCAAAGGCGACGTCGCTGGGCGCGCAGATGCTCGACGCGCCGGTCAGCGGAGGCGAGATTGGTGCGGTAAGCGGAACGCTGTCGATCATGGTCGGCGGCGACGCTGACGCGTTCGACAGGGTCAAGCCCATTCTCGACGTCATGGGCAATCCGGAAAAAGTCGTGAGGATCGGCGACGCGGGCGCGGGCCAGATCTGCAAAGTCTGCAATCAGATGGTCATCGCCGGGACGCTTGGCGCTGTCGCCGAGGCGTTCGCGCTCGCGAAGAAGGCGGGCATCGACGCGGCCAGGATGCGCGAGGCGCTGCTCGGGGGTTTCGCGGCGAGCCGTGTTCTCGAAGTCCACGGCGAACGGATCCTGAAAGGCAACTACAAGCCCGGCTTCAAGACCCGCTTGTTCGCCAAGGATCTGAAAATTGCCTCCTCCACGCTCGCGGACAACCAGGTCCCGGCTCCCATCAGCGCGGCCGTGCGACAACTCGTGACGGCGCAGATGGCGGCGGGCGGAGGCGACGAAGATTATTCCGCGATGGCGAAGGTCATTCTCGATTTGGCGAGGTTGGATTGATCACCACGACTTCGAGGCCTTCGTGGTTGAGAAAGGGAGCTGCCTTGCGTGCAAAGCTGCTTATAACTGCCCTGTGCCTGGCGGTCTGTCCATCGCTGGCGTTCGCGGAAGTCTCGAAGGTGACAGTCGCCAGTCGCGTGACCGTCGCAGGAGGCCAGGCTTTCGGGACCACCGGCCCGTATGAAAAACTCACCGGCTCGATCGAGTTCGCCCTCGATCCGAAAGACCCG
>Ga0105347_1001055_pt1 | contig 12275 bp, 10 predicted proteins | sample EasRivMeERMLT890_FD_89677 | JGI IMG/M metagenome (GOLD analysis project Ga0105347, IMG submission 89677) | Soil microbial communities from meander-bound floodplain in the East River, Colorado, USA - East River MetaG ERMLT890 | ecosystem: Environmental > Terrestrial > Soil > Floodplain | place...
CCTCAGATGATCGTGCCGTACGCAGACGCGGCTGCCCTCATGCTCGCCAACCTCGATCGCGGGAGCGCCATGTCGCGCCATCGGGTCGGTCTGGCGCTGCCCGTGGGCATGCGGGGTCGGAAGCCGCAGTGGGCGGCCAAAGTCAATCCGCAATGATCAAGGGTCGAACTGCGCGCCCATCTCCGGATCGTACGGGCGGCTCGAACCCGCGTCCGGCGAGCGGCGCCCTGTTCCCTACGGGCGGGGTACGCGCCGGCGGAACGCGTGCTTGTCGATCCCGAGGCGACGAATGCGCGCTTCCAGCGTGCTAGGAGGAACGCCGAGCGTCTCGGCCGCGCCTTCGGCGCCGTGAACCTTGCCGCGGCTGGCCGCCAGCGCCTTTTCGATCTGCTGCCGCTCGTCGCCCGGGATCTCATGCTTCGGCTCCGCGACGTCGAAGCCGAGGCTGGGAAGCTCGAAATCGCGAAGGCCGAGGACGTTTCCTCGAGCGAGGATTACCGCGCGCTCGACGACGTTCTGCAGCTCGCGGATGTTGCCTGGCCAGGGATACGCGCACAGCGCGGCCATGGCTGACTCGTCGATCGCGCGGATCTTCTTTCCAACCGTCCGCGAGTGTCGACTCACCCAGTACTCGGCCAGGATCGGGATATCCTCGGCCCGCTCGCGCAGCGCGGGCACGTGGATCGGGAATACATTGAGCCGGAAGAAGAGGTCGGCGCGGAACTTCGCCTCGCTCGCCGCTTCCTCCAGGTTCCGGTTCGTGGCCGCGACCACGCGCGCGTCCGTCCGCAGCGTCTCGCTGCCGCCCACGCGCTCGAACTCGCGCTCCTGGAGGACGCGCAGCAGGGAGACCTGGACCGGCGGCGGGAGCTCCCCGACCTCGTCGAGAAAGATCGTGCCCCCGTTGGCCAGCTCGAAGCGGCCGCGCCTCCGTTCCAGGGCGCCGGTGAACGCCCCCCTCTCGTGCCCGAACAGCTCCGAGGCGACCAGCCCTTCGGGGAGCGCGGCGCAATTCACCTTCACCAGGGCGCGCTTCGCGCGCGGCGACCCGGCATGGATCGCGCGGGCGACGAGCTCCTTTCCCGTCCCCGTCTCGCCGTCGATCAGCACGGTCGAGTCGGTCCCGGCCACGCGCGCGACCCGCTCCAGCACCTCGCGCAGCCGTGGGGAGATCCCGATGATTCCGCCCGCCGCCGCCGTCGCGCCGATCTCCTCTCGAAGGGCGACGTTCTCGTCCTCGAGCTGGGACTGGAGCTTGTGGATCTCCTCGAAGGCGAGCGCGTTCGCGACCGCGCTGGTGACCGGCCGGGCCACGTCCTCGAGGATCGACACCTCGTTGGGCGTGAAAGGCGCCCGCTTCGTCCGAGCGACCACCATGGCGGCTACGAACTCATCATCCATTGTCAGTGGTAGCAAGACTGCGCACTCGGCACCGGCAATCTTCAGACCCGCCCCGTCGGCGCGCGGGTCGGTGCTGACGTGGTCGAGGACCAGCGTCCGGCGGTCGCGCTCCATGGCGTCCCGCAACAAGGGACTATGGGGCCATCTGTCCCCCGTGCCGCCGGCTGCGTCCGAGAACCGCCGCACGTAGGCGTCCTGGCCCTCGCCGGGGGCCCGGGGAGCAGTCCGGAAGTAGATCGCGCGAGCCCGGACTGTCTCGCGCTCGTGCGTGACCACGCCGAGCAGATCGATCGGTACGAGGTCTTCGAGCGCGCTCGCCACGGCGTCCAGCACGCCCGACAGGTGGCGTTTGGAGTTCGCCGCGTGCGCCACGACCAGGAGCGCCCGGTACTTCGCCTCGCCCGACCACGGACCGTCCATGACCTGTTGCACCAACTAAGCCCATTTCATCCGCCGATGCAAGCCCGGAAGCCGCAGGCTCGTCCGTCACATCGAGGGCCACCGGTACCACATCTGGTTGCGAATTCGCCGCGAGGATTCGCGACCCTTCCATGTCCGACCATGCCCGCGAACGCGCCTACGGGTGGGCGCGACCTACGGGCCACGGCGCCGCCCGCGGCACGAGAGTTGCCATATGGTCGGGCAGGAGGCGAATGACACTCGCAGACCAAGTGACATGAAGAGACCTCAACGGCCGTTCGTCGCCGTTCCGGGGCGGCGCGCCGCGGGTCCACGGGACGCGGGGCGACGAAGCGGGCGGGTCATGATCGTCGAGGATCCGGCTGCGCCCAGGCGTGCGCGCGTCATCGGGTCGTTGACGGGCGATGCCATCAGGATCCTCGTCGATGCCGTCGACCGTGGCGTGGCCGTCCTCGATCTGTCCGAGGTCGACCAGGTCGACGATGCCGCCGTGCGCGTCCTGGCACGGCTGTGTCCGCGGCGTTGCTCGATCGTGGAGTGTCCCCGGTGGCTCGAGCTGTGGCTTGCCACGCGTGCGGGGCGACGCACACACTTGAACTCGGACGCCGCATTCGAAACGTTCGCGGCTGCCGCCAGGCCGTGGCGGCGGCGGCGGACCTAGAAGGCCCTTTTCCTCGCGCACGGCCCCGCGCTGCTCGTCTCTACGAGATGCTCCCGGTGGCCGACCACGTCAAGCACTCACGGTTCCATCGTAATTCCGTTGCGAATCCGCGACGCGGTGTCGCATCCGGCCTCGGCATTGCCTGACTATCCCAGGCCGTTCCAACGACTTGCGCGCCGCACGCGTGTGGCACGGTTGCTGAAGGGACAGTGCGCAGCGACGATGGGTCGCTTGGAGGTCAGGAGGAAGTCATGAAGGGCAAGGCGCGGTCATACCTCGACGGTTTCGGAGCGGTCGGCAGCGTTCTCGATCTGGACGCCGCGACGCGGCTGGAGATCGTGGAGGCGCTCGACCCCGAGCGGCAGGACCCGTTGGTCAACCCGTGGAAGCGGGGCTACCACGCCGCCATCCGGAGGGCGTTGGGTCACTGATGAGCACCGCAAAGTTGACCGTGCCGCAAGCAGCGTGTGGGTGCGCGAGGCCGCCGGCGCCGCGGAAGCGGGTAGCGCAGATGACGGAAGAGGAGAAGACGCGCGCGCTGCTCGTGGACGAGCTGACCGGTCTCGGCAACCGCCGGGCCTGGGAAGACCGTGAGCGGTTGCCCGTCCTGGCCATGCTCGACGTCGAGGGCCTCAAGTGGGTCAACGACAACCTGGGCTGGCCGGCCGGCGACGAGCTGCTGCGAGCGGTGGCGGCGGCCATCCGCGCCGAGGGTGTGCGCGCCTACCGCCTGGGCGGCGACGAGTTCGCGTTCGAGGGTGCGGAGGAGGCCGTGGTGGCGGTGCAGATCGAACGGATCCGGGGCCGCCTGCGTGACGCGTCGATCGAGGTCAGCCGCGATGGCTCCTGTCGCCGGCTTCGGGGGCCGCGCATCCACGCCGGGATAGGCCGGTCGCTCGACCAGGCCGCCTCCGTGCTCCGCGACGCGAAGAAGACCGGCGTTGCCTCGGGCGAGCGGGCGGCGCGGGGGACACGGCCGCGCGGGCTGGCAGAGGTGGCCGTCGCGCCTCGCTCCGGCCCACAGACGGCTCCAGGGCTGGTTTCGCGCGTGGCTGCGGTGTTCGATGCGGTCCGCCGCTTCCTGGGTCGCGCGGACGGGCCCACGTACCGCTTCTACCTGCGGGCGCTGCGCGAGGCGGACCACGCCTTCGACAACGGGACGCGGGGCAGCACGAGCCGCATGAGCCTGGATTGGCTGGTGCGCAACGCGCGCCGGACGTTGTCTTGAGACGGGAGGGGAATATGCCGACGAGACGGGTTGGATCGGGAGCAGCCTGGCGGACCGGCCTGTTGCTGGTGTGGCTGTCCGCGGGCGCCGCGACCTCGCCCTCGGTGGCCGAAGAGACAAGTCCACGGCCTGGTCCGACGCCCGGCCCGGCCTCCGTGCGCACGGTGGTCATCGGCCCGCAGTATCGGGCGGGAGCCTTACACCGCTGGCTCTGGGGCGCGGACTACCGCGATCTCTTCACGACGCCGGTGGAGCTGCCGGTCCTGGACCTGCGCTCCTACGCCGGGGGGCTGACACCCACGGGCCCGTTGGGGCACGGTCAGACCCAGGCCCTCGGCTTCAAGGGCGCCGACGGCCGGGACTACACGTTCCGCTCGGTGATCAAGGACCCGACGGAGCACCTCCCGGTCGACCTGCGCGAGACGCTCGCGCGGAGGGTCCTCATCGACCAGATGGCCTCGGGCCATCCCGCGGGTCCTGTTGTCGCTCCTGGACTCCTGCGAGCCACCGGCGTCCTCCACAACGAGCCGCAGCTCGTCGTGATGCCGGACGATCCCGCGCTCGGCGAGTACCGGGCATCGTTCGCCAACGTCGTGGGGAACATCGAGGAGTGGGGCGGCAGCCCGTCCTTCGGTGGGACGACCGAGACGATCGACGGCGAAGAGATGTGGAAGAGATTGCGCCAGAGCCCCGAGGTCCGCCCGGATTCGCGCGCCTACCTGAAGGCGCGCCTGGTCGACCAGCTCATGGGCGACTGGGACCGCAATCGCGGCCAGTTCCGGTGGGGCAAGCTGCCGGGCGAGAAGCTCTGGCAGCCGATCCCGGAGGACCGCGACCAGGCCTTCGTGCGCTTCGAGGGCCTCTTCAACTGGTTCATGCGTCCGCAGCTCCCCCTGATCGTGAAGTTCGGCCCCGAGTACTCCAAGGTGGCCGGCCTGACCTACGACGGCTGGGACGTGGACAAGCGGATCCTCGCCGGCCTCGAGTGGGCGGTCTGGGGCGAGGTGGCAAAGCAGCTGCAGGCGGAGCTGACCGACGAGGTCATCGACGCGGCGGCGCGGCGCCAGCCGCCGGAATTCTACGCGAAGGACGGCGCGCGCCTGGTCGCGGGCCTGAAGAGCCGGCGCGACGGCCTGGCCGCGCAGGCGCAGCGGTTCTACCGCTACATCAATAAGGATGTGGACGTCTTCTGCACTGACGTCCACGAGCTCGTGGCCGCCCGGCGCTTCGAGAACGGCGACCTCGAGCTGAGCGTGAGCCCGGCCTCCGCGGAGGGCGGGCCGCTCGGTGAGCCGTACCTCCACCGCCGCTTCGAGGCCAAGCTGACCCATGAGGTCCGCGTCTACCTCTACGGCGGCAACGACAAGGTGGTGGTGACGGGCGGGCGGCACGGAGGCGTGCTGCTGCGCGTCGTGGGGGGCGACGGCGTCGACGTGCTGAACGACTCGGAGGGTGGGGGCACCCGCTTCTCGGCGGCGCAGGACCATTCCGAGAGTCAGTATCGGGTGGCGGCGGGACCCGGCACCCACTGGGACCGCCGGCCCTATCCGCCCCCGCCGCCCAACAAGCGTGCCGACTGGATCCCCGCCCGCGACTGGGGCCGGGTGACGGGCCCGCTGTTCCTGGCGTCGTTCGGCAGCGACTACGGCCTGCTCGTCGGCGGTTCGCTCAACACCGTGGGCTACGGCTTCCGGAAGGACCCGTGGTCGGACAAGCAGAGCCTGCGGCTTCTCTACTCGACGAAGGAAACGGGGTTCCGGGGCACGTATCTGGGCCAGTTCCGCTTCGAGAACTCGCCCCTGCGGATCGGCGTGGCGGCCCTCGGCTCGGGCATCGAGGTCGCCCGCTTCTTCGGGAGCGGCAACGCGACGACGTTCGAGGGAGACAAGGACACCTTCAAGCTGGAGCAGGACCGCTTCGAGCTCGAGCCGGCCCTGATCTACGGGGTCAATGCCGACTTCGACGTCTCCCTCGGACCCGTCGTGAAGTACGACCATACCGAGCCCCGGGACAACCCCGTGCTGAGCGGCGAGCCGTTCTACGGCCAGGGAGACTTCACGCAGGTCGGCGCTTCCGCCCGCTTCCGATTCGATGGGACGGACCACCTGGCGCTCCCGCACAAGGGCGTGTTCGTCACCGGGACCGGCCGTTTCTACCCCGCAATCGCCGACACCACGGACGCCTTCGGAGAGGTCCACGGGGAGGCGCGCGCGTACCTGTCGACCCCCCACGAGCGAAGCATCACCCTCGCGCTCCGGGCCGGGGGGCAGAAGGTCTTCGGCACCCATCCCTTCTGGGAGTCGGCGTTCATCGGAGGCAAGACGCCGTTCAGCCTCCTCGAAGCCGGGGGCGGCTCTTCGGTGCGAGGCCTCCCTGCCCAGCGGTACGCCGGCGACGGCAGCGCGTTCGGCGGAGCCGACCTCTATCTGCCGATCACCAAGGCTTTCATCCTGGTGCCGGGCCAGCTCGGCCTCATGGGCTTCTACGACATCGGCCGCGTGTTCCTGGACGGCGAGGACTCGAATCGCTGGCACCATGGCACGGGGGGCGGCATCTTCTTCACGACTCCCGGCCGTCACAGCATGTTGAGCATCCAGTATGCGTGGAGCGAGGGGGACACGGCCGTCTACGTGCGCGGCGGCCTGGTCTTCTGAGGAGGCCGGCGACTTCCCGGGTGGCAAGGCCGGCGACGTCCTCAAGGTGGACTTCACCGTGCTGGGTATTCCGTGTCTCGGCCTCAACGGCGGCCCGGCGTTCAAGCACAGCGAGGCGTTCTCCTTCCAGGTCGCGACGGATGACCAGCAGGAAACGGACCGCTACTGGAACGCGATCGTCGGCGACGGAGGCCAGGTGAGCGACTGCGGCTGGTGCAAGGATCGCTGGGGCCTCTCCTGGCAGATCACCCCCCGCACGCTGACCGAGGCGCTTGCGAAAGGCGGCGCCGAGGCCAAGCGCGCGTTCGACGCGATGATGACGATGCAGAAGATCGACGTCGCCAAGATCGAGGCCGCGCGACGGGGTTGACGCCAGCCGAGCGCGATCGGCTCAGTTCGGCAGCGACAGATCGAACGCGGCCGCCAGGCCGTCGGCAACGGCCAGCCCGGACAGCGTCGGCACCAGCCAGCGGCCGCCCTCCGCGTCGGCGCGCAGGACGAGGCGGCCCTCGTCCACGAGGCGGGCGACGAGGGTGTCGTTCGCGGCCAGCAGGTCGACGCCGTAACGCGCCCGCAGGCCCACGAGGTCGATCCCGGTCGTGGTGCGCAGGCCGAGAAGCAGAGCCTCCGCCGCCAGGTCCTTCGGACCCAGGAGCTCCTGCGCCTCGATCGGACGGTAACCCGCCGCGACTCGCCTTTCCCAACGCAGCGTGCCTCGCTCGTTCCACCAACGCCGCGCCGGAGAAGAAGCGTCCGAAGCGGCCAGGGAGTGCGCCGACGGGCCGAGACCGAGGTACGGCGTGTGTTCCCAGTACTTGCGGTTGTGCTTCGACTGGTGGACCGGCCCCCGCGCGAAGTTGGACACCTCGTACGCCGGCCAGCCCGCTTCCGCAAGGAAGCGGTGCGTGAGCTCGAAGAGCGTGGCCTGGTCGTCCTCGGGAAGCTCCGAGAGCTGGCCATGCTTCGCCTGCACCCCGAAGCGGGTGCCGGCGTGAATCGTTAGCTGATAGCACGAGAGATGCTGCGGAGCCAGGGCGACGGCCGTGGCCAGCTCGAGCTGCCAGTCCTCGGGGGTCTGCCCCCGTAAGCCAAAGATGAGATCAATCGACACCGTATGGAAGCCCGCGGCCAAGGCCGTCTCGACCGCGGCCCGTGCCTGTCGTCCGGTGTGACGGCGCCCGAGGAACCGCAGGGCCTCGTCGGAGAAGGACTGCACTCCGAGGGAAAGGGTGCGCACGCCGAGCCCACGCCACGCCGCGCAGGCTTCCGGCGTCACGTCCTCCGGGTTGGCCTCGAGGAAGATCCACGGCGCGGGCGTCGCGAATGCGAGATGGGTGCGGCACGCGTCGAGCACGCGGGCCAGGTCTTCCGGCGGCAGTTGAGAGGGCGTTCCGCCGCCGAAGTACACCGTGTCGAATGGCCGCGGATCGCGCCACGCGGGCGCGGCCAGGGACACCTCCGCCACCAGCCGGGAGGCGAAGCGCTGGCGAGCCGGGGAGGCCGCACGCATCACCGAGAAATCGCAGTACGGGCAGATCGCCGAACAGAAGGGGACGTGCAGGTACAGCCCGGGAGCCGAGGATCGTGCATCCCGAATCACGCGGCCGCGTCGCTATTCGTCGTCCTCGTCCTCCGTCCGCAGCACGGCCACGAAGGCCTCTTGCGGGATCTCGACCGCCCCCACCATCTTCATCTTCTTCTTGCCTTCCTTCTGTTTCTCGAGAAGCTTGCGCTTGCGGCTGATGTCGCCGCCGTAGCACTTGGCCGTCACGTCCTTGCGGAAGGGATTGATGGTTTCACGGGCGATGATCTGGCCGCCGATGGCGCCCTGGATGGCGATCTTGAACTGCTGGCGCGGGATCTTCCTGGCCAGCCGCTCGCAGTAACGGAGCGCCCGCGGCCGCGCGAACTCGCGGTGGACCAGCTGTGACAAGGCGTCGACCTTCTCGCCGTTGACGAGGATGTCCACCTTCACCATGTCTCCCAGGCGGTAATCCAGCAGCTCGTAGTCGAACGATCCGTAACCCTGGGTGATCGACTTCAAGCGGTCGTAGAAATCGAAGAGCACCTCCGCCAGCGGGAGCTGGCTCACCACCTCCATCCGGCCCGCGGCCAGATAGTTGTAGGTGGTCTCCACTCCGCGCCGCTCGCGGCACAGCTCCATCACCGTCCCCAGATAGCGCTCGGGGGTCATGATGGCCGCCTTGATGTACGGCTCGTAGGCCTCCCTGATCTGGGCGGGGTCGGGATAGAAGGACGGGTTGTCGATCCAGACCTCCTTGTCGTCGTTCAGCACGATCCGATAGCGGACCGACGGCGCGGACAGGATCAGCGACAGGTCGTACTCGCGCTCGAGGCGCGCCTGCACCACGTCGAGGTGCAGCAGTCCCAGGAACCCGCAGCGGAACCCGAAGCCCAGCGCGGCCGAGGCGTCCTTCTCGTAGATCAGGGACGCGTCGTTGAGCTTCAGCTTCTCGAGCGCCTTGGTCAGGTCCTCGTAGTCGTCGGTGGCCATCGGATAGATGGACGAAAACACGACGGGCTTCGCCTCGCGATAGCCAGGCACCGGCTCCGCGGCCGGGCGCTCCGCCTCCGTGAGCGTGTCGCCGATGGCGAGGCCAGCGAGGCTCTTCATGCCCGCGAGCACGTAACCCACTTCGCCGGCCGACAGCTCCGGCACCGGCACCCGCTTGAGGCGCTGGTTGCCCACCTCCTCGACCTTGTGCTCGGCATCCGAGTGCATCAGCCGCACGCGCGTCGGGGCCTTGAGCGTGCCGTCGAAGAGCCGCACCAGCAGCACAGCGCCGCGATAGGAGTCGTACTGCGCGTCGAAGAGCAGCGCCCGCAGCGCCGCCTGCGGGTCGCCCCTGGGCGGGGGAAGCTTGGCGACGATCGCCTCCAGCAGGTCGTCGATGCCCGTGCCCATCTTGGCCGAGACCTGGACCGACTCGAAGGGGTCGAGCCCGAGGTCGCGGTCGATCTCCTCCATCACGCGGTCGATGTCCGCCGACGGCAGGTCGATCTTGTTGATCACGGGGACGACCGTGAGGCCGAGCTCCATGGCGAGGTAGAGGTTCGCGACCGTCTGCGCCTCCACGCCCTGCGACGCGTCGACCACGAGCAGCGCGCCCTCGCAGCTCATCAGCGATCGGCGCACCTCGTGGGAAAAATCGACGTGGCCGGGCGTGTCGATCAGGTTGAGCTCGTACGTCTTGCCGTCGCGGGCGGTGTAGGGAAGGGTTACGGTGTTCGCCTTGATCGTGATCCCACGCTCGCGCTCGAGGTCCATGGAGTCGAGGATCTGGTCGCGGAACTCCCGGTCTTCCACCGCCCCGCAGCGCTGGATGAGGCGGTCCGCGAGCGTCGATTTGCCGTGGTCGATGTGCGCGATGATGCAGAAGTTGCGGATGTGGTCCATGATCTGCAGCAGGACGAGAACGCCAGGAGGTGCGATGTCCCTCCTGGGCGACGTCCGGTGGGCGATGTCGTTCGTGAGGTGAAGGATCGCGCTAAGTCGTTACTGGAGTTGGTGGAGCTGATGGGGATCGAACCCATGACCTCGTGAATGCCATTCACGCGCGCTCCCAACTGCGCTACAGCCCCACGGGGAGAACCCAGATGGTACCAAGAAGGGCACGACGGGGTCAACGCTCGACGGTGGCCTCTGTCTCCATCACGAGCCGCGCGTAGGTCGACGTGAGGGCCCGCTCGAAGGCGGCTACGTCCTCGGGCCGCTCGCCCACGAGGGCCACCGTCCGGCCTTCCACTCGCAGGAGGCGGACGACACGGCCCCGGGGGCGGTCGAGGAAGTCGTGGGGGAACCGCACCGAGCCGGGCACAGCGTACAGGGACAGGTGGCGGCCGCGCCCGGCGTAGTAGACGTGTCCAACCTTGCGGTCGATGAGCGGGCAGTAGCGGGCGCCGACCAGCTCCAGCCCCGCGGCTGCGGCGGGCACGGCCGGGAGCTGGGTTCCCTGGCGCGCGAACCACGCCGCCACCTGGTCCGGGTCGTCGCTCCAGACCTGGGCCGGGAGCACATGCTTCGCGAAGCAGTGGTCGTGGTCCATGGCCAGCTCCAGGGCCACGAAGGGCGCGGCGCCCCGGCCCCACAGGAACAGGAAGGCGAGTCCCGCCGCGGTCGCAAGGAGGATCCGCGACGCGCTGAGCGTCCTCGGCCGCAGGCGCCGGCGGACGTCGGCCACGAGGGCGGGCATGGGCTCCGCCGGGGCCAGGGCCCGCAGCCGCTGGCGCAGCGGCCGCTCGAACTCCACCTGCTCGCGGCAGGCCGGGCAGCCGGGGAGGTGCGCCTCGACCGCAGCCCGCGAGGCCTCATCGAGCGCGCCGTCCACGTAGCCGGTGACGAGCTCGGGGTTGCAGGTCACGGCCGGCTCCCGGCGAGGGTCTGGCGGAGGAGGGATCGCCCGCGGTGGATCCGCGACATCACGGTGCCGATGGGGACGGAGAGGATGCGCGCGATCTCCTCGTAGGTGAAGTCCTCGACATCGCGCAGGATCACCGCCGTCCGGAAGGCCTCGGGCAGGGCCTGGAGGGCCCTCTCGATGTCCTCGCCGCCGCGGGCCAGCGCGTCCTGGGGCGCGGGCACCGCCGGGCCGTCGCCCGACAGCTCCACGGTGCTGGGCGACCGCGCGGCGCGGCGGAAGGCGTCGGTGCGGACGCGGTGGAGAATCGTGTACAGCCAGGCCCGGATGTTGGTGCCCGCGGTGTAGCGGTCGAAGGCGCGGTAGGCGCGCAGGAAGGTCTCCTGGACCAGGTCCTCGGCGTCGTGCGCGTTGCGGGTCATCCGGTAGGCGGTCCCGTAGAGGGCCCTCAAGTGAGGGATGGCCTCGGCCTCGAATCGTTCATCGCGGTCCACGACAGGTCGAGGGCATCCCTTCACGTTGAAACGACGCCCCTTTTCCTCCTATTCCACGTTGCGGGCCGGCAAGGGCGGGATTCTGACACGCCCCGGGAAATTTTCGGGCGTTTCGTTGACGGACCCCCCGCCCGGGTCCATCATCGAAGTGTAGAAGGAAGAGTAGGCGGCGGCGTCCGGCGCAACGACCATGAAGTACTTCACCACCCTCGAGGTCGCGCACGAGCTGGACGTCAGCAAGCAGACGCTGCTGAACTGGCTGTACGCCGGGAAGGTCCCCGAGCCGCCCCGCAACCGGAAGGGCTACCGCCTGTGGAGCCCGTCCCGGGTCAGCCTCATCAAGAAGCTCATCGGCGAGGGCCGGCTCCACAAGAGGACGGTGGTGCACCGCGAGGCGTCGAACCGGCCCGAGGTGGTGGGGGAGTTCGCCCGCGAGGTCAACCAGTTCCTGCGCGACGGGAAGATCGACGTGGACTCCTTCCTGAAGGAGCTGGGACGGCTCAACCCAGGTCTGAACCAGCGGCTCGGACCGCGGCGCGCCGCGGCGGTCCGACGCCGGTCGTCGCGGGCTTAACTCTGTACCGGTCTCTGAACCCGCTCTTGTCCCTGGCCGTCCTCTGTCTTTTCGCTTCCGTCCAGCCGGTCACGGCGTCCCCGACCATCCTCATCCGCGGCGGCCGCGTCATCGACGGGAGCGGAGATCCCGCCCGGACCGCCGACGTCAGGCTGGAAGGCGACCGCATCGTCTCGGTGGCGCCGGGGCTCCGGGCCCAGCCCGGCGAGCGGGTCATCGACGCCCACGACAAGGTCGTGGCCCCCGGCTTCATCGACCTGCACAACCACTCGGATCGCCAGCTGTTCGACAAGCTCGACGCGGCCACCCAGACGGCCCAGGGGATCACGACGCTTCTTGTGGGCGTCGACGGGGGAGGGCCCCTGCCCGTCGGCGATTTCCTGGCCCGCCTGGATACGGCCCCGGCCGCGGTCAACGTGGCCACCATGGTCGGTCACGGGAACGTCCGCAAGAAGGTGATGGGC
>Ga0105347_1001056_pt1 | contig 12267 bp, 27 predicted proteins | sample EasRivMeERMLT890_FD_89677 | JGI IMG/M metagenome (GOLD analysis project Ga0105347, IMG submission 89677) | Soil microbial communities from meander-bound floodplain in the East River, Colorado, USA - East River MetaG ERMLT890 | ecosystem: Environmental > Terrestrial > Soil > Floodplain | place...
GTGGCTTCAGCCATTATGTCTTTGCTCATTATTAGTTGTTTAAAAAGTTATCAATAATTTCTCTCCCGGCTTCAATGGCTTCGTCTATTGAATTGTACAGTTGTGCTTCGTCAATGTCAAATTCGTGTATCAGTGATCCGTCCTGACGTTTTGCTTTGACGTAGTGCTGTATGGCGTTGTCTGCACGTAGCACTTCAATTACAAAGGCTCTGTATCGTAGTTCTTTTTTCATTTTTGTAGTTTTTGAATAAGCGAATATTGTTTCAACATTTCTTCCAGCCTGTTTTCACAATCATTAATGTCTTTGGGTAACATATTGTCAGGAAATTGTCTTTGCTTGCCTCCCTGGAACGGGTAACGGCTTATGTTTCGCTGGGTGGTGAATCCAAACTGGAACTTTACTTTGGGGTCGTCTAATACCCACAAATGATACTGATTGCTGCCGTCGGTCAGCCTGCTTTCTGCGGGGTAAAGTTCGCAGCCTTCTTTTTCTGCCCCGCAAAGCTGGTTCTTTATCCATTGGAAGTGACGCCAATCCCGGCATGGTTCTTTGTCATTGCGCTTTATGCTTAACCAAGTCATTGAGCAGGGGACTCCCTTAAACATCTGTTTGCGTCTTACAAACACTGTGTATATGTCGTTCTTCCATACTTCATTCTCCTGTAGACTTTCTGGCAAGTCGCTGTTAACGATCTCTGCCGGGATTAGGTATTGCCAATTCTTTTCTTTCATGGCTGTGTTGTTTTAATTAATGGTTGTGACAGGTCTACAATATCGCATAGCCTGTCAATGATTGCTGAATAGTCCTGTCCGTATTTAAGGTCAACGTACTTTTTCATTGATACTTCTTTCATATCCTCTCCCTTCATGGTTGTGTAGGTACAGGTTAACGGCTTGTACTTCTTATCTATGTCTCCCAGCTTATCATCTGTCGCTGAAATGTCAAAGATGAATAATCCAAAGCAAGCAGCTTCCCACATACAACAAAGACAATCGAAAAATCTTTTGTCAAAGTTATCAGGCAGTATATCTTTTATTGCGCCGTATATATAACCGTAGCTCCTTGCCATTTGCCGGGAGACAATGCCTGCTGTTTTGCGTTCGGCATATTGGTTTGCAACTTCTATTCCGTACTTGTCATAAAGAATTGCTATATCAAACCAGCTTAATATTTCGTGGCGTTCAGGCAGGTCTACCCCTTCCACAACTTTAAATTTCTTTTTCTTTTTCCATCCCTGGCCGTAGATGAAATAGTCTACCGTGTCCCCCTTAGCTTCTGAGGGGTAACAATCAGGCAGGTAAATGTCTTTTACTTTTAATAGTCTCATGTCTTATCTATTTTATAGTTCATTTAATATTAATTCGGGACAATATTCGTTAAGGTATTCTTTCGCCTGTTGAATATTTTCAGGCAACCAATGTATTTCACTTGGGTATGGTTGACCTTCTTCATTCTCCCGGTAGATTGATTGAGTGTAGGAAAGTAATTCTTCGTCGGAAGAAAAGGACTTAACTATGTTGTCAATGTTTGTTACTGTGTATTTGTCTTTAATCTGTGTCATGGCTTTATAGTTTTAGCGTTATCAATTTTAAAAATTTCATCTTCCTTTTTCCATCCTCCATTTTCCAAACCATATTGGTATATGCCTCCTGCACCCATGCGGGAAAGTATTTTTCTCTTTACCAATTTATCTTTTCTTCCTCCCCTCTTGGTAGGCTTCCATGTCCATGTCATAACATATTCCCCTACCTTAAATTTCGGCGGCTTCCGGCTCATGGCTTTATAGTTTTAGCGTTATCTCTTTTCAGTAATGATAAGATATATTTTGTTGCAGCCTTAATGTCAGGCTTTGCCTCTACCCTACTGAAAATTTCCATTAGTTTAAGTTCAATTTCTTTTTTTGTTGGCTGTTTCATAAACGATGATTATTCTAATTCAAAATAATATCCCCAATCCATTTTTTCATCTGTACTTAGGCAGCTTATTTGCTCCTGCTTGCCTTTTGGGTTATCAATATTCTTTTTTGATAAGATCAGATTATTGAAGCCTTCGCTTTTAAACCATTTAACGAATGTGTTGAATTGTTCTGTTGTGCCAAATGAAAAACGGACTTCTCCTACTGTTGTTTCTGTGTTCATGGCTTTATAGTTTTAGCGTTATTCAATGCTGTTTCTGTGGCTGTCATTATCGGATTGAACTTATTTCTAAATTTCTCTGTCCATTGCTTAGATGTCATTATCATTCCCATTTCTTCAGCCAAATCATACGTTGCCTTCAATGCCTTATACAATTCATCCATTGCAGCGGGGTTATATCCTTTGCCGTATGTTTCATTGACGGCTGTTACAATGGCTTTGGAATTATCTAACCCTTGCTCTGCCTGTTCTTCGTCGGGGTCAAACCATCCGATATTAGAACCATCGGCGGCGGTGTATATCCTGTATTTTGAAACGGTGTTTTCTTCTTCATTAATACACCACTCTCCCTTTGTAATATTCAATACTTCCTTATCTTCATTAATTGGTAGTAAGTCTTTTACTGGCACAAGGCAGTCAGCCATTAATGATTCTACATGACATAATACATATTTGTTTCTCCCTTTTGGCTCTAACAATGTAACCTTAGATACTACCCGTTTTTCTTCATATTGCTTTACGCCATAGGTATCTATTTTGTATTCATCATTCAATACTTCCTTATTAGAAGGGGCTGCGGGTTGTGCTGTTGTCTTTTTCATTGTGTTTATTTTTTTGGGGTTATTACTTCAAGTTTATATCCAATGCTTTTCAGTTCTTCAAGCAGGGGTTGGTATTGCTGCGGGGTGGCTGGTATGCACCTTTCAAGATATTCCTTTGCACATACTGAGTGCTGGCCGTTGTGACTGTAGCAGGTCTTTAAATCATTCCTGTGGCCGTTCCTTTCCCTTGTATATGGGAATACTGCTAATACGTCCCTGAACGGCTCGATATAAAATTTAACTTTCATTGTGTTTAATTTTTGGTGGGGGTTAAAATTATTTTGTAGTGATAGTTATATTTCCATCCTGTTGCGTCCTCAATGTCTGCGAAAAACTGCTGTAGTTCGTCGTCGTCGAAGGCGTCTTGTGATACGCAACAAGAATCGTCGGCGTCAATGTCTCCGTTGACTAAGGTGGGGGCGGTTTGCAAATAACCGTCAATTACTCTGTAGGCGTTGCCGTCCCGGTCAAGCTGTATCCAATGTCTTAAATTTTTCATTTCTTTGCTTTTTAGGTGTTAAACGTTTTATTTCTCTGTAACAGGTCAGGCGGCAATCTGAAATATATTTCTTAGCTGCGGCAATGCTTTCAAATGTTCCCCACTTGAAAAAATTGGTGTGTGTGCCTATCCACAATTCGCATTTAACTTTTTTCATGGCGCTGCTTTTTTAAATTAAAATAATAAGGTTTTCTTCCATCCATTCATCTACTATCCTTTCTGCTTCGTCTTTACATTCTCCCATTTCTCCTAATCCCATTTCAGGGAGACTTATTAATGTACTGTAGATTTTATCTATAAGGGAGTAGTATTGCTTTTCTGTTAGCTGGTTCATTGTGTTATTCGTTTTAGTTTGGTTAATTAATCTTCGTTGTCATAATCGTATCCTTCCGGGATTGCCCACAAGTCACAACTTTCCGGGAGATAGCCGATTGTTACTTTCTCCCCCTTGTCATTGGTAACTTCCATGTTGTTTAAAAGGTCGTCCCATGCGTCCCAATAAAATTCTTCGTCTACTCCCTTCAATACAATTTCAAAATCGTCTTTCACTTTTTCAAAATTTGTGATATAGGGTTTGTACTGCTGACAAAATATTTGTGGGATATACTGGCCGTGTGCATCGTTAACCAATAGTTCCGGTTCTTTGTTTTTTGTTTCCTGTTTCATGGCTGGGGTGTGTTTAGATTGTTTAAATATCCGTTGTCTGTATAGTTCTTGACTGCCTTTTCAAGCAGGGTTGCTAAAACCTGGGCTTGTGTCTTGCTGGTGCAATCGGCAATACAAGATACTCCCCCGTCAATGTTGTGCAGGTATACGCTGTAGAAATGTATCTCCGTTTCATCGTCCTGTACTACTTCGCATGAATTATTTTCTTCGTTCACTGCTTCTATTTCTATGGCATCCCATTTGTCCGGGACTGCTTCGGGGGTAAGGTCTATCTCAGGCAAGGAAATTCTTTCTTGCGGGTTGCCTAACATTGCTGCGGCAACTTGCTGGGGGTGTCTCAAATACTCCCCTATTGCTGCGGCAATGTCATAAGATTTTTTATATCCCGGTGCGTTTACCGTTGTGTTGGGTATCGCATTGAGGGCATGAAGTGCTGCCTTCAATAGTTCAATAGTCTTTGTCATTGTGTTTTAAGTTTTTGGTATTAATGAATTATTCTGTTACTTCCTCAAAATATCCTGTTTCATTTGATACGGTTATTGCTCTCCCAAATTCAAGGTCTTTGATCTTGCCTGCTGCAAAATCTTTCTTTAATCCGGTTTCAATCTTTACAAGGGCTTTCGGTTCTAAACTTAATTGCATGGCGGGGTCGTTGTTGACAATAGCATAAACCCCGGTTTTGTATAGCTGGGTAAGAACAGATACTTTCTTCCCGCTGCTGGTTTGCGTGAATTTATGGCTTACGTGGTAAGTCCATGTTTTCTTTTTTACTGGCATTGTGTTTTGTTTTTGGTATTAAGTAATTATTGTTTAAGCTGCAATGTTTCTTTTCCTGTGATACGGCTCTCCCTCCTTGGTAAATTCATGGTCGTTTGCTTCCAGTGTTTCAATTATCGCTTCGCTGGTCTGCCTGTACTCAAATTCTTCCCGTAATAGTTTCAGGTAGTCTTTGCCAATGTCCTTTTTAAATTCATCCCGTAAATCTTCGTTGTCGTCTGCCTTTGCCATCCAAAAATCGTCGTCCTCATTTCCGATCAATGCCATTGCCACTTGGTTAACATGGACTGCTTGCAAAAATGCTGCTGCTGTTTTGTAGGTGTCGCAGGTGTCTCCGTGTTCTTCTAATATTCGTTTGGCTGTGTCCTCTGCGTCATAGGTGAAGTCTATTTCTATTTCCTCCCTGTAGCTGCAATCAAAACCTTTTATTTCAATTCCGACTGTCAGGGCGTCGTCGTACATTAAATCCCACCAATCGTAAAAGGTGTTTATATCTTCGTGGGCGTCTATAGCTTTTTGCTGGGCTGCTTTACTCAGTTCACTGAACTTGTAAATTTTTGTCCTTACTGTTCTCATTGTGTGTCCGTCTTTTTTTACTTGCTGCGGCTGCAAGTTTTTTGGTATACAATTTTATCAATCTTTGTGGCTCTTTCTTGTAGGCAATTTGACAAGTCAGATAAGCGGGGGTTTGTGCAATAATCAAATTGCTTGTCGGGTTCATTTTCTTCCCTCAATAATGTCAATGCCCTAAACAATCGCTTGTTGACTTCTTCAAGGTCTTTAATAATTTGCTGCTGCTTCTTGTTCATTGTCTTTAGTATTTTGGTAGTTAATGAATGTTATTGCATAATTAAATACTTTGCCCACTTATTACCGTTAATAAATTCCTGTGGGCTGTTCCAAAATTGTGGCGCTCTGCTGTGGTTATATTCTTCTTTCTCCCTTCGTTTTGCGGCCATGCTTATTGTGTGCTGGGCGTTTTTTAATGTTAGTTCTGTCATTTCAAAAACTCTTTGGCCTGTGCCATGTTCCCGGCTGGGTTTATATTCATAGCTGAATCCATAACCTGAAAAATATTCTTTCTGAACATAGCCTAATACGTCTTGTTTCCAAAAATGAAAGTATGTTGCTTCAGGGTCTTGAATGATTACTATATAACCATTTTCTTTTAATAGCTGGGCGAATTGCTGTAGCTCCTTAATGTGGGTTTCTTTGTTCATTGTGTCTTTAGTATTTGGTAGTTAATGAATGTTGTTGCGTTCCCTGGCTGGGGCTGGTATTTCACAATATTGGTTAGCGGGGTCTTGGGCTGTAATATCATAACCTCCCTTTGCTGTCTTAATCCGTTAATTTCCTTGTTGCCGTTCAATCCTATTTTATAAAATGCTTCGGCATAGGGTAAAATATCAAGCAGGGCGAAATGAAATAATATTTCTTCAGGCTGGGGGGTATATTCGATTAGATAACCGTGTGTCCCTAACTGTTGGGCAACGTCTAAAATGTCTGAACCAAAACCGTTAACGTCGGCAAAGTGTTCTGCTATTCGTCTTTCAGTAGAAAAGGAAAGGTATTGCATTGACGGCTGCGGGTCTATTTGTTTCGCTGGCTCTCTTAAAATTATTCCCCTGTAGATTGTGGCGGGGGTGTAAATCCCGGTTAACAATTGGGCGGCTATCCTTTGAATAGTTGGCTTGTGCAGGTCTAACAATTTATCCGCTGCGCCGGGGTAAAGTGGCAATAATGCGTTAGCTGACCAATTAAAAAAGGTTCGTAAATCTCCGGTTATTTCGTTTAGCTGTCTTTTCATTGTGTCTCTGTGTTGTGGGTTACTTTACAAAATTGTAGTCAATGCTCCATCGTTGAAAAAGGGCTATCTCTTTTTTTTCTTCAAGTCGCTGCCTTAACAGGTTTAATACTTCGGGATTGTCCCAGCCGTATTTATCTGCATCCGGTTCGGTTGGTCTGTCGTTTAAAAGATACAAGCTATTCGCTGAGGGTTTCCAATTTGTGACTTGAACAAAATAACCGTTCGTCCTTACCTTTGGAATTTTGTTTCCGTGTACGTGCAGTATTTCGCCTATCGCTGGCATTTTGTTTGCTTGTCCCTGATAGGGGTGCAAATGTTCTAATATCTCCGGGGTTACTGTTATTGTCTTTTTCATAGGTAAAAACCTCCCTTTTGTTTTGTGTGCCAATTTCCTTTGCAGTCTTTTTTCATAACTGCTCTTTCTCCTGTACAGGAACTAAGCAAGCAAAGCAATAAAAAGGCAATGAATGATATTAACATCAGGCGAATAAAAAAAGCGGTTGAATTTTTCATTGTGTGTTTGTGTTATGGAAGTTTATAAATAGTAATTACATTTTATCAGGTCAATAGCTGCGGGGTCTGTTATTCCTTTCTCTTTACATATCCCTTCAATCGTTTCTAATATTTCGGCGTCGGTTGCATCCGGGGGGCAAGCTGAATCTATACTTTCATAAATGCAGTATGTCGTTCCACAATCAGGGCAAACGGGCGGGGCTGGTTGGGGGTGGGGTTTTGTTGTGTCCGGGTATGGCTTGGGGGCTTGTTCTTTTGCCTGTGGCGGGGCTATCTCTGCGGGGCTGGTATTATTTGCCGTCCGTGAAATGAGGGCAAAAATCAGGGCTAAAATAGTCAATCGAAACATGGCTAAATATTTATTGATTAATGAATGATTTTAAAAAAGGGGTTATCTCAATAGATTGCACCCCTCCAACTTAACACAAAATTCTTATGAGAAAAAGTCGCTGAAATTTTCCAGTATTTTATTTACTTCGTCGGCTTTCTGCGATCTTAAAACGCTGCTAGTTCTTAGCTTCTCCGGGTCAACTACAAGGCTTTCCATTTGCTTGCATATTGCATCAATGTTGGCGTCGTTTGTTACATTCAACTTCGGCAATAATTCTATTATGTCCTTCAGATTATCAACTAAGCTATTCCTAAATACGGGCGGTTTGTTTGTGTCTGCGTCAATGGGCTGTAGCTTTTCCCTCATGTGGGTTAGCTGGGTTTTAATCCTGTCCCACGTATCTTTCACCGCTGCGTTAATCCTTTCTTTGAAGGTGTTTTCTACTTGCTTGGTCAGGTTATTAATTTCCGTCTGTGAAAGGTCTAATCTAAAATCCATTTCAGGCAATGGCATAAAGGAGACTTTAAATTTAAACTTTCCCGCTATTTGGTTTACGCTGGGATAATCGCTTTCGCTATACATTCCGTTTAATCTTATCCTTTCATCTTGAACGAACGCGGGGTAATTATCAATAAAAGCGTTTTTTAGTTGTTCGTCTTGGTTCTGGAAAAATCCCATTTCCCGTACAAATTCAAAGTAATTTGCTGAGGGCAAAATTCTATCTCCGTTATCTCCCCAAGGCAAAGTGTTTTCATAAAAATAAATTCTTGCTGCGCCTGCGTTTTTTTGGATGGCTTCTAACTTATCCTTAGCCATTAAAATTTTGTTGTAGCGTCCGGCGTCGGTGTCGGTGTTGTGATTGTTTGCAACCTCCCGGCTTATTTTCTTATCGTGTTTCCTTGCACTCCATAAGCAGATTGAAAGATTTACTATCATTGCCTTAGTTTGCAGTCCGGTTGCGGTTGCTGGGGTTGTGTTTGCTGTTTGCATTGTGTTTAAGTTTTGAAGTTTAGAAAAATTGTGTTTAGCTCCCGGCGGTTTGCAAGTCACCGCTATTGCTGTTCGGGAATGATTGTAATTTGATTTACTCTACTTCTATTACTTCACCGTAAGGAGGGTTAAATTTGTAGCTTCCATACTTTACCCACAATACGGGGCAATCGGGTTCGTCTGCAAAGCTGTCACATTCTCCATCTGTCAAATAAATAATCGCTTTACATTCGATATTGTTTTCGATCAGGTAATTAAATCCCGGTGCAAAATCTGTTCCTCCCCCTCTAAATATTTTAAATTCTGCGGGCTGTTCGTTGGGGTCAACTTCTTGTGTATCTCTTACTACGGTATCAATAAACAGGGCTAAAATAGGGGCGTTAATTTGCTGGGCTGCGGTTACAAGTTCCCCCCAAAATTGCTTACATAAATCAATGTCAACTGATACGGAAACGTCAATAAAAAATGCAATCTTTCCTATTTCGACGTTGTACAATGTAGGCAGATAAAAACCTGAATGTATAAACCGGGGGTTTGGTCTCTTGAATGAATAGTCATTCTTTGCAATATCCACAACGAAACGGGCTAATACTTCGTGCCAATTTACTTTCGGGTTTAGCAGGGCGTGAATAAGTTCTTCAAGTCCTCCCGGCATTTTCCCGGCTTTCCTTCCTATCATTGCCGCCTGTGCAATCTTCTGCTTTATCTCCGTTTGTTCTTTGCTTTTTTCAACTTCCGTTTTGGCCGTTGGGCTGTCGTTAACTTCAACGTTTACGGGGCTGGGCTGGCCGTCGTTTCCTTGTTGCTGTTGCTGTCCGTTCTTGTTGCTGTTCCCGTTGCCGCCTGCGTTGTTTTGGGGCTGGTTGTCGGGCTTGTTTCCATAAAGGGACGTAAATACTTGCTCAATACTTTGTCCCTTATACTGGTCATCTGTTAAGGCGTCCTTTGGTAACTTCATTCCGGCGTCCTTCACAATTTGATTAGTTACTATTTCGCTGGCTCTGTTCCAATATTCTGCGTCCTTGCCGTTTCTTCTCAGGTGGTGACAATTGGCAACCTTTAAAATTCCGCTGCAAATTTCTGCCTTTACTTCATCAACTGTCAGGGCTTCTAAATGTTCAGGGTTAAAAAATATCCTTTCTCCATCAACCATTGCCTTTTTTACTGTTTCGCTTTCCTCCACCCGCATGGACATCATTAAAGTAGCGAAAAAAGGATCACTTAAAAGCAATTGCATTTTACCCTTAAAAAGTTTGCTATTGTTCTTTTGCATGGTGTTAAGTGTTGGTTTTATAATTCGATTGTTGCGGCCAATTTTATGAAGGCTCTTGTATTTGTTAGTTCCGGTTTTCTTCTCACTGCGTCCCTCATACAACAAACCATAAATTCACCCGGCAACCTGTCAAGATAGTTTACAATTGCATCAATATTGCTATCCTTCATCTTCGCTGCAAGTCCGGTAACAACTGCGTATAAAATGCCGGGGCTGGTTGGTACGTCTGCGGTTGTTGGGTTTAATATTATCCTGTCAAGGTTTGGCATTTTAGCAACCATTTCTAAAAAACTGCAATATTCGGTTGCATATCCTTCACCCGCTATTCCTGTAAATACTTCCCATTGTAATTCCTTATCTACACCAAAATTCTGAATTTCACCTATCCCGGCAATCGTTCGGGCGCTGGGGCTGTTTGTCATATCTCTTGAAGGTTTCCCGCTATTCATTAAGTCAGGGCGCAATCTATTGAAGGCAATTAGTTCAGTCGGCTGGTTGTTGTCAACTGCCCATTTGCACCAACCGTCAACGGTTAACTCTAGTTCTAAGATGCCACCCGTAAAACGGCTTTTAACAGGTTCTAATACTGAATTAACTCCGGCCATATCTTCTTTGCGGTTTGTTGCTGCTATAAAAACTACGTTGTCGCTAATCTTATGGCCGTTAATTTCACGTGCTAAGAGTAGTTGCATTATTGCTGCCTGCACTGCGGGGGGCGCTTGTCCTAAATCGTCAATAAAGAAGATAGTTAGCGTTGTTGCTTCCATTATCTTACGCAAGTTTCCGAACGCTATAAATTCGGCAAATGTTTTTCCATCAATAGTAAAAGGGAAAGGGAATCCTTTATAGTCGGTCGGGTCGTCTACTACTGGGTGCGCAATAATCAGAACGGCATTTAAATAGGCGGCAATTTGTTTTATCAAATCTGTTTTGCCTATCCCTGGTTTACCTTTTAGAAGGACGGGTTTCTTTGCTGGTATAGCTGTTTTTGTCAGGTAGCTAAAAATTTGCTCGTGTGTCATTGTGTTAAGTTTTAAGTTTTGGAAAATTATTGTGTTGTGATTTATCCGGCATTAAATGATGCAAGTATTAAACCCCTCTTAGTGTCTGCGGTTGCTGTTCCTATCTCTTTCACTTGAATGTCTTTTACGTCCGTTACCCAGTTACTATAAAATAGTTCTTGCTGCCAATTGTTAGGGGTGTTCATTTCATCTCCGTCGGGATGAATAGTTTTAGCATCCTGTTCGGTTTCCGCTGCGACTATGCAAGAATCAAATGTGTCATAATCGTTATTTACTTTCTGCGTTAATAAATAAAGTTTCATTGTCTTTGTGTTTAAGTTTAAAAATTGGTTGTCTTTAGCGCGTTGCATTGTCGCGGGCAATGTGGGGGGCTTTAATCCCTCAACGCGGTTTGTTGCATTTCTGCAACGGGGTTCATAGTTGACAAGTGTTAACAGTGATTGCAATATTGCGGGGATTAGTTAAGATGAATCACGGTTAACCTACCGTTTGCGATTGCACACATTTTTGCGGTGGTTATTTCTCCCGGCAAGTTGTATGCAATAAACTCAATGCCGTGTCTTTTTGTTTGTGCGGTCTCAAAAAGTTCCATTTCTCCGGCTGTTCTTTTCACGGTGAAAATATCAGATACTATTGAAGTGTTTTCGGAAAAAACAATTGTTCCCTTTTTCATTGTGTTAAGTTTATTGTTTGCTGATAATTATTGAATGTAGTTGCGTGTCATTATATGCTTAAAAAAATCTTTGCCGTTTTGCGTTCCCATATACATATAATTTCCGGCATAGTTACTTGCTTTTGCATCTGCTGAAAGTCTGCCTTCCTGAATAGCTTTATTAAAAGCCTGTTGGGGGTCGTTGTATGTCATAAAATAAAATTGAAGTGATAAAATAAGAATAGAGCAAAGGATGAAATTCGATTTCCGGGCTAAATTTTTCACCCCTCCTTTGCTTGTAAATATTATTGTGTGTTTCTGTTCTGATTTAGGTATCAAAATATTTGCTTTATACACTGCGGTGCAAATGAGTGTCAACATATAGACTTTAATAACAAATTACAGGTCGTTTGCTAGCTTCCTGTTTCATTGTAACGTTTCGTCTGTCGTTCGTGTTTGTTTAGTTCCGTGACTTGCTTCAAGGTGCAACATTTCTATTGCTCTCCCGGTTGCTCTGCCGCCTCCCCCTCTATGGCTTAAACATAAATTGAAGGGATTAACCAGTTACGCTATCTGGCTGCGTGTATCTAAGTTTATTGCAGGCCCACATTGATAAGGTGGGGTTAATGTCGATTGACAGTGCTAACCGTTTTACAACGGAATGTTGCCTATAACCAAAGGGGATTTTCAAGGCGTTTTGAAGGTGGCTAATTTTTAAGATTGATAGTGTAGATTGTGACTGGATGAATCGCATAACCTTCTGAAAACCAATTATTTGAGTACTTTTACTCCCCCTGCCATGTAAAGAACTGGCAATGAAGATAAGCTATTTTTAAACGTTTAAGAAACGATTTTTCCACCCAACACAAAAAAGATATTAAGTTGCTGATTTTCACTCACAAAAACCTGTATGAATTGTAAAAGATTTTTTTAAACGATTGCAGGGGGTTCAATGGGTTTCCTCCCTTCATATATACACCAATTAACACAACTTCCCAC
>Ga0105347_1001058_pt1 | contig 12258 bp, 6 predicted proteins | sample EasRivMeERMLT890_FD_89677 | JGI IMG/M metagenome (GOLD analysis project Ga0105347, IMG submission 89677) | Soil microbial communities from meander-bound floodplain in the East River, Colorado, USA - East River MetaG ERMLT890 | ecosystem: Environmental > Terrestrial > Soil > Floodplain | place...
GACGTTGATCTGTACGGCATTTGCGGTCGCGTCGGTAGTCGTAATCGAGCTGCCCGCGTTCATCGTGAAGCTTTGTCCCCCAGCCCCGTCGGTGTTGGCGTTGATCGTAACGGTGCCTGAGGATGCAATCGCGCCATTCAACGTCGCAGTGTTGGGAGAATTGATCTGGATGTTACCGCCAGTAAGATTTTGCATTGTGATACTGCCAGGACTAAACGGTGCCACAGCAGAACTGCCGACTGTCAACGTGATATCTGCATTTCCTGCGTTGAGCGTTGTTCCGCCAGCCATAGTGATGTCGCCAGTGCCTGCGCTACGATTCGCGGCAGTAGCGGCCGAGTCATTTGCGTTTAGCGAGATATTCCCATTATTCGTGCTGACACTGGCATTCACATTGATATCGCGCCCCGCCTGCATGGTTATCCCCACACCAGCGTTGGTCATCGCGATGGCGTTGGTCACAGTAATGTCGTTGTTCGCCTGCAAAACCACGTTCGCGAGTGCTCCGTTAATCGTTGCGGGCGCAATCGTTTGATCCACGCCAGGCGTATCGGAAAACTGATCCACCTGTGCCAGTGTGGCACCGCCACCGTTTGCAACCGTGATGTTGCGTGGGTCGAGCAGCACCGAACCGATGAAGCCGCTCGGAGCCAGGGCATTCACTTGACCGGTGAAACCGAGATTCTCATGCCCTGAAACTTCGATCTGCCCGCCGTTTCCTCCCGTCTCTCCTCCCTTCGCGACGATGGTTCCACGGAACACCGTGTCTTTGTCAGACCAGACCACGGTATTCCCCGCACTCGAATTTCCGACACCGGAAGTATCGATTACGCTATCCTGAGTCAGAATAGTCTTGTCGCCCGACGTGATTAATACGCGTCCGCCTGGTGTTCCATCAGCGCCGCGGGCGAGGATCGATCCCGAGACGCCAACCATCTGCCCGCTGAGAGTTACTTCTCCTTGCGCTGCGCCAGCTTCTCGCGCAGAGACATCGAGAGTGCCGGTGTTTAAAACGCGGCCCTCCGCGTTTCGCACCTTACCCAGATTTGCCTGCCAGCCGATCTCGCCTGTGTTCGATACCGGGTCAGACCCTTCCAGACGGATGACACCGCCTCGGTTGACCAAACTCCGTGCTTCGATGACACCGGAGTTGTTAACGACCGAAGAGAAGATCTCTGAGGAGGCTTTGGCCGTGAGAACGACCTGCCCGCCGTCAGCCTTGATCGTCCCGGCATTGGCCACAGCGGAGTTAAGCGGCGCGCCATCCGGGCCGATCACGGTGTTTAAGACCTTCCCTTCGACGGCAAACGTGATGAGTCCGTCGCCCATGAAATCAACCGTGAGCCTCTCTCCAGAGCCCATCACGACCTTCCCCAGATTGGCGATGATTAGACCCTCATTGCTCACGCCCGGGGCTACCAGGAAAACAAAACCGTTATCAGAAACTCTTATTTGACCCTGATTAACTACAAAGCCGGGGTTTTTTGCAGGATCCTGAGCAAAAGTAAACTTGCCTGCCATGAAGTCGGCATCTTTTATGTTCAGTGTGGTGGCAAGTAGCCCTGCCACGTCAACCGTTGCTTTCGGGCCAAAAAGAATTCCATTTGGATTGACAATAAAAATCCGACCGTTCGCTACAAGTTGGCCAAGGATCGAGGAGGGATCAACGCCGGTAACCCGGTTGAGGATAACAGAGCTAGAACTCGGCTGATTGAATTTGACCAGCTCGTTAACATTGATGCTGAACCCCTTCCAGTTGATAATCGCTCTATTGGAAGATTGATTGACGTTGAGAGTTTGTCCGTTGGCTTGGCTTATGCTGGCGCTTCCTCCGACGACCTGACCGCCCGCTGGCAAGGCCAGAACTAACCGCGGGAAAAGTATGATGAACGAGAGGACTTTAATCAGGGTTGTCATAATTTTAACAGGTCGGAGCAAAATCTATGCTAGAAATAAAGCTCTATAGTTTTTAGGCACTTGGGTAGAAACTAGCGGGCGAGTAGGAAAGGGCGGTGACAAATAAGGCCATTTTCTACCTGTCAGTCGACACTTTTCTCTTTCACAGAGGGATATCTCGCTACGACGAGACTCTGCTGCTGTCGTCTTCCAACGCAAAGTTTGGCTTGAAGCAAAGACGTTTTAAGGACATATTCTGAACTTAAAATCTCGCCGCTGCTTGGATGTAGAGGGTCGGCCGATCGCCGCTTGATGTTTTGGCAGGTCTTACCGGGAATCCCACATCGAAGCGACCGTTGATGTTATAAGGCAGACTGAGTCTGAATCCGTAACCGGCCCCGGTTAGCTGGTGAGACTTCTTTACTCCAGGGGGAGGGTCTTTGATAGAAACTCCACCATGGTCGACAAAGAAGGCCAACTGCAGGATATCTTGATTAGGCAAGGGTGACACCCTGAGTTCTGTGCTCACATTGTACCCATTGTCTCCGAGAAACTCTCCCGGCGGATATCCTCTTACGGAGTCAGCTCCCCCTATGAAGAATTGTTCTGTTACAACCAAAGGGCGAGTACTTGCCTGGCCTGAGCCCCTCAGGATAATCGAAACACGATCAATAACCTTCTGAACTCGCGCCCAATTTACGTAGGCCTTAGTAAATCTATTGTCGGCTCCAAATCGGCTGGATTTTGAGTCACTGTTCTCCATGGCGCCCAACGCCTCCTCCAGTCCCTGAAGAATCGAGAACGATATGAAATTGCGTCCCGTCCTGTCGATCCAGTCGGCGTTCAACCCCATTCTGAGCATTCTCACCCTATCCCGGCTGAATAAGCTGCCAAGTAGCCATTGCGTGGAGTCTTTCGATTCAAATCCAAATTCGCCGGTAAGGTTTGCGCCTCTCGTCCGAACTAAAGGATGAGTTAGATAAGGGCTGTAACCCCATGTCGTTGCCGTTATGTTGAACTCCGAAAGTTCCTGCCCGACATCGAAATCACCCCCGTAACCGAGAAAGCCCAGCTTGGTCCCATAGCCGTTTATCGGAAGGAGATAAGACGCCCTCCCATAGTGATAGCTCTTTGGATCGGAGCCGATGACAGCGCGAAGTGAAAGAGAGCTTCCTTCGACGATCAGAAATCTCCCTAAGTTCACTTCCAAACCGAACCTATTTTTGCTCACGGACTCTGTTCCGAAGTTGTCGTAGTCCATCACGAGATGGAACGGTAACTTGTCTTTAACGGTTACGACAATATCGGTCGCTCCAGGTTCCTGGCCTGCTTCGAGCACAGCCGTCGCCTTCAAATCAGGATATTCATTTAGAACGAGGAGGGACTTTTCCAGGGAGTTTTGCTTAATGGCCCCGTCTCGGACTACCGGGGTAAAGCCTCTTTTGATAAACTCACTGGAGTAGTTTTGGTTCCCTCTAACGATAATCTCACCTACTCTTCCCTCCAAGACCGCAATCTCTAAATTCCCGTCCTTGATCTCTTGGGCCGGGATATAGGCTCGGGCTAGACTGTAGCCTTTATCTCTAAGCGCAGTGGTGACAACATACGCAACCTTCTCTAATTCAGTGAGGTCCATCTCTCTCCCAACGTAAGGAGCGACGATGGATTCTAGTTCGGCAGAAGCTATGACGCTGGTCCCGTTTATTTTATACGCTTTGACCAAAACCTTAGTTGTCGGCGGATGATCCTGAGCGCGCGCACTTTGCTGAAACAATGTCAGCAATAACACGACTAGCCATATCTGATTGATTGTCGTGAGGCTTCGCACTCTAAAATCTATGGCAGGAAACCAGTGCGAATGAAGGCAGGTGTCTACAGGCAGGGAAGGCATCGCTAACCAGCGGTCGCGCATAAAGCCTTAGTATGAAGCCCTAAGAGGAGACCTACAACCGAAAAATATGAGTCGTAAGAGTTATACTGGCGCTAGGTTCGCTAAACCTATCAGTAATTCTGCCTGCCGATGCACTGGAACCCAACCATTCAAATCCAGGTGACATAAGCCCCCTTCGAAAACAAACCCGCCAATGACTGCGCCGAACAGGATCACATGGGTTTTTCTACCCTTCCTCTGCGGGCAGGAATGCCCTTGGGTTAATTTCCTATGCTGTTTGAATCGTCAAGCAGGCGAAAACTTTAGCGAAGATTAAAGGAGACAGACGCTGTAGCCGAATCAACACAATGTATGACTCGGTGGCTCAGTTTACATGATTCACTCTGTGAGCGGGTCGCGGGTCTTGCGCCAGAGCCGGTCGCGGTGCGTATTCTCGAAGTCTTGAGAAACGAGAGATCGCCGGTTCAGAGTCTGGCGGATGTCATTACTACGGATCCATTGCTGGCAGCCCGTATGCTAAGACTAGCCAATTTTGCTGCAGGCCAACCGCAAAGGTTGGTGACGGTGTCCCATGCCATAACCGTGATGGGTTTGGATGCGGTCAAATCTTTGGCCCTAGGGTTAACCCTATTCCCCTTGCATGCCATCCCAAACAAAAGTTATCGTTCCGATTCAGATGGCGGTCTTATAACCTTGCGCGAGCTTTGGGAGCATTCCATTGGTTGCGCCGCCGTCGCTGGCCGGATTGCTACACAAGTTGATCACGTCTCGCCACGCCAAGCCTTTGCCGCGGGATTTCTTCACGATATGGGAAGACTGCTACTGTATCGTTGTTCGACAGAGGGTTTTTACAGCTCCATCACCGTAGCCTCGGACAAAAGTATTCCACTCTCTGAGGCTGAGACGCTAGCTTTGGGAATGAATCATGTGACGTTGGGTGAAAACTGGGCGGCTCGGAACGAGGTGCCGCAGGGCTTTCAGCAGGTGATGCGCTATCATCACGAGCCGTTTTGCATGTTACCAGAATCGATGGATAGGGAGCTACGCGCTCTGATCGGCGTCGTGCAGCTGGCCGATCTAGTCTGTGAGAGTCATCCTGTCGGAAGGGGCGGTGATCTGGGGATTATCCCGGCCGAGTTCTGGAGAGATCTGCATCTGAGGGAGGAGGGCTGGTCAGATCAATTCGAAACGATCAAGCAAGAAATCGAGGCGGCTCGAGAGATCTTTGGCTTCCCAAAGGACGAGGTAAAAAGAAGGCAGCCGATGCTTCTTCGCCCCATGCTGAAGGGAGAACGCGAGTTGATTCCCAAAGGTCAAAGGGCTGCGGCGAACGCGGCCCGAGGGCGAGTGATTCCCTTTCCGCCGCGAAACGAGAGTGAGGTGGCAATGCAGAAAAAACCATCAACGAAAAAACTGACGATCCTCGTCGTGGAAGATCACGGTTCGCTGTGTGAGATGTTGAGAATGTACTTCATGCGTTATGGCTACCATGTGCCCACCGCTGATAGTGGGGAAAGCGCCTTGGCGATTCTGTCCAACGAGGAGATCCATCTCGTGCTGTTGGATTTAATGTTGCCTCGACTCGATGGGTTCGCAGTCCTCAAAGAGCTACGTGAGAAGCCGAAGGGCAGTACCCCCTATATCATCGTCGTCTCTGCCGGGGCTTCGGAAAGAGATCGCAACAAAGTCCTCGAGCTGGGAGCCAATGAATACATGCCGAAACCGTTTCACCTCATGCGCCTTCTCGAACGCATTCAGACCGTGGAAAAGTATCTGCTTTAATTTCCTTTCGGTTTTGCCGGCTTGCCATACAATTATGGCACCCATCCTATCATCACGGATCGGAACTTACAGGTTTGGCGCTAGTCCCTTTCTTTGCGTCAAGAAGCTGACGGAGCGGTTGTTTTCTTGACGCCGCTGGCGCGCGGACCGACGGTTTTTTGCGCGAATTCGTAGCAATTGATCTTCGGAATCTTGGCACATGGGTTGCTCAACGGTTCGCCGGCAGAGTCCCGTGAAGAAGATCATCATTCTCCCCGTTGGCAGCCTCGTAGTTTTAGGCGGGGCATCCGCTGGGGCTTGTTTTTGTTAAAAATGGCGGCTCGGCTACCTGAGTCCACCAGACACAAAGATCCCGCTCACGGCAAGGAAGCAAAGAAAAATCAGAAAGAGATCGCCAAACCTGAGATCGTTGCCAGCTTATTCTTACGGGAGTCGATCAGCAAAATTGAGGAATCTCCCTTGACAGGCAATCCATGAGGCCGACGTTTGTTCAAGAGCTTGTGCCGCCGTGCCAGCGTTACTCTGCCTCAAAGCGCGGGAGGCCCGCGTCCGTCTTCGCCATAACCAGCGGTAAGAGGGGGATGGGCAAAACCAATGTCGTTGCTAACCTTGCTGCGGCATTGGCGCTGCGTAGGAAGCGAGTGATGGTGATTGACGCCGATTTGGGATTGGCGAATCTCGATCTTCTTTTGGGCGTAAGGCCCACCTACACACTGGCGGATTTCTTTGCCGGCTTGATGCCCCTCGACGAAATCATCATTTCCAATCGTAACGGTATTCTTTTGCTTCCCGGCGCCAGCGGCGCACAAGAAATCACTTCTCTTCGTTACGATCAGAAGGTTGCACTGCTGACGGAACTCGACGCCTTGAGTCATGAGGTCGACTTGGTTCTGGTGGACACCGGCAGCGGAATCTCCGATGCGGTCGCCTATTTTGCCACTTCGGCCCAGGAGATCGTCGTGGTTGTAACGCCGGAACCTTCGTCTATCACCCATGCCTATGCCCTGATCAAAATGCTTGTTTTCGCGCACTACGAAAAACGGTTTTGGATCCTGGCGAACAACGTCTCTGGAGAAGCCGTAGCGCGCCGACTCTTCGACGCGTTGTCGAGTACCGCACTGCGTTTTCTAAATGCTTCACTGGATTTCTTCGGCTGGATCCCGAGCGATCCTCAATTGAGCCGAGCCGTAGCGCGCTCGCAAATGGTGGTAACCGATGCGTGCGATGCACCGTCGGCACAAGCCTTCGCTCGTATGGCGGAGCGCTTGATTCAAGTGACCGGCACCGAGACTAGGGTAAAAGGCAATGTTCAGTTTTTCTTCCGCCGTATGCTCGAGGGGGGCAGAGAAGCGAGATGAAGGCGTCACAAAAAGAGCAGAAAGAAAGCCGCTTTGTTTTAAGCCAGGCGGCCCACCCAGCTAAAGAGGAGATGGTGACCCAATATCTCCCGTTGGTCCGCTTCGTGGCAGAACGGGTCCATCGCCGTCTCCCCCCTGGAGTCGATCTGGAGTCACTGATTCATTCCGGCGTCGTCGGTCTTCTCCAAGCATTGGATCGCTTTGATCCAATGCGCGGCGTCGATTTCGAAATATACGCCCGTTACCGTATCCAAGGTGAAGTCATGCAATGTCTGCGCTCGCTGGATTGGGTGAGGCGCTCCGTGAGGTCCTGGGGCCGTAAGATAGAAGCGGCGAAGACCAAACTTGCAGGTAAGTTTGTTCGAGAGCCTACCGTCGAAGAAATGGCGAAAGAATTGGAAATTCCTCTGGAGAGCTATTTTCGACTCGATCAGCAGGTAAATGATGCGACGCTGCTTAGCTTGGAGGATTTGTCCATTTCGTCGGAAGCGGACTGGGAGCGGGCCCAAGAAAAATACCCGGACAGCCCCTTTCTTGATCCGCTCAGCTTTGTTGAAAGCAAAGATCTCGTGGAGAAGTTAGGCTCAGGCGTAGCCGCATTGCCAGAGCGGGACCGATTGGTGGTCACACTTTACTATTATGAAGAGCTCACGCTGAGGGAAATCGGCCAAATACTTGATTTGAGCGAGGGGCGCGTCTGCCAGATCCTTGCCCAGGCCGTTGCCCGATTGCGCGGCGCTCTCGGCATCAAGCTGTCGGAGAACCTATCGCCCAGACGCACGCAGGAAGCGCGGAAGCAAAGAACTAAGAAGCCAGTACGGGTCTAGCCTCGAAGGATTGATGGGATTCGTAACCGGTTAAACGAAAACTCTTGGCCATCAAGTTGATGATCCCGTGGCAGATTCCGTCTCCCTCAGATTGGCTTTATCGCGAGCCTAAGGAGACGACCGTCGCCGTAGGCAAGTTAAGGAAATTACCGCCCGAGGTGAGTATGACGTCGATCCCCGGGAGGTCGCCAAGACTATCGTGCAAGGTTTCGCTTTATATCAAAAAAACTAAGGTTCAATCGATGAGTATTTGTCTGACGGAACCGTTTGCGCTCATAGAAGAGGAGATTGCGGTGGGGAAAAAATTGCCGCGCTTGCTGCTTTCAGTTCTTACGAGCAAAACATCGATCGACGAGTCCAGGAAATCTTTCAGGTTCCGTTTTTCCGCAAGCCTCAATTGACAGCCAAAGCTCATATCGGATAGGCTCGATCCGCCGATGAGCAAAGTTGCACATAGTCCAGCTGTCCAAGGTGTCGACCAACCTGCCGTTGATTTCGGCCTACCGGATGCGACGCTATGTTCGACACCCGAGACCGTTCTTTGGGGTTATCTCGCTGCTAATCTGCCGCCGGCGCTGACCATCAAGGCGGGGCAAATCGTAAAGATCGAAGCTCTCTCGCATCAAGGCCTGACCACCAGTCGTACTCCAGAAGAATTCTTCGCGGTTTACGGGATTCCGGCCCAAGAGGTTCTGCCCGATGCCAAAGCCGTTTTTGCCAAGGTTCAACGGCCAAAAGGAGCGAGCGTCCATATTCTCACCGGTCCGATCTACGTGGAAGGTGCGGAACCCGGCGATACATTGGAAGTACGCGTCTTGGACATAGGGTTTCGGGTGCCCTATGGCGTGAACAACACGGGTCCGGGCAAGGGAGTCCTACCGAAACTACTGAAGGAACAATCCGCCAAGTTGATTCGCGTCGATCTGGAACGCCGCGTCGCTCTGTTCTCGGAAAATATCGAGATTCCGCTGAACCCGTTCATGGGTATCATGGCGGTGTCACCGCCTACCAGCCTGGGTATGGTATCGTCGACGCCACCCGGCGCCTGGGGCGGCAATATGGACCTGAAGTTTCTCGGCAAAGGATCGAGCCTTTATCTCCCGGTATTCAATAAGGGCGCCCAATTCTTCACTAGCGACGGTCATGCCGCGCAAGGCGACGGCGAAGTCGACGGCGGCGCCATCGAAATCTCGCTGATGCCAACCTTTCAGTTTATCCTGCACAAGGGCAGAACGATAACATTACCGCGCGCCGAAACCGCTACGGATTATCTTATGATGGGGCTAAGCGTGGATCTTAATGAAGCGACGAGGATAGCTCTGCAAGAGGCGGTCGATTTTCTTCAAACTGAAAAAGCAATGAGCGCCGCGGATGCTTATGCGCTGTGCAGCTTGGCGGTGGATTTTGGTATCGGCGAAGCCGTGGATGTGGTGAATCTGGTTTATGCGAAAATTCCTAAAAGCATTTTTCGAAACAATCCCAGTTATTGGTGCGCGCCCGCCGGGAGTTAACGGTTGCGCTTAATTACGAGGCCAAAGTGATTTATCCCGCGCGGCGTTTGAAAGCGACCGGAGTGGCTTCGTAGCGATCGCTGCAAGCTAACTGGACCAACAGAGGAATCGATGGCTTACTACAGAGATGTCCGGGAATATCTGCAGGCGTTGGAAAATAGCGGCAAGCTGATTCGTATCAAACAGCCGATCAACAAGGATACGGAGATGCATCCGCTGGTGCGGCTTCAATATCGCGGCCTGCCCGAAGCGGACCGCAGGGCGTTTCTTTTTGAGAAAGTCGTAGACCTAAAGGGCCGGAGCTTCGACATGCCGGTGGCCATCGCCTGTTACGCGGGCAACCTCGATATCTATGCGCTCGGGATGCAGTGCGGGAAGGACGAGATCTACGACAAGTGGACCCGGGCGCAGTCGCATCCCATCGAGCCAGTGGAAGTCAAAGCCGCGCCCTGCCAAGAGCGGGTCATCGAGGGGCCTGAACTGAAAGAGCGGGGCTTGGATCTGCTTCCGGTGCCGATCTCGACGCCGGGGTTCGACAACGGACCGTATACGACGTCATCCCACTTCGTCACGCGTGACCCCGACAGCGGACAGTACAATATGGGCAACTACCGCGGGCAGATCAAGGCAGCGGACCGAATGGGCTGCTATGCGGGAAATTTTTCCGGCCTGCGGGCGCACTGGAACAAATGCCGCGGTCTAAAAAAACCTTTGGAAGTTGCTTGTGTGATCGGTGTGCCGCCGAACCTGTCCTACGCAGCGGTGGCGCGCATCGCGCCGGAATTGAGCGAATACGGTGTCGCCGGAGCCATTGCGGGCGCACCGGTGGAACTGGTGCGCTGCAAGACCGTTGATCTTTCGGTCCCGGCGCAAGCCGAGATCGTCATCGAAGGGACGATCCCGACGGATGCGGGTGAGTGGGAAGGACCCTTCGGAGAGTTTCCCGGTTATATGGCCGAAGAAGGCGTGGGCTTTTTTGTCAATGTCAATTGCATAACCATGCGCCGGAATCCCGTGTATGTAGGATTTCTGAGCCAGTTCCCGCCCAGCGAAAGCAGCAAGATCCGCGGCGTTGCGGCGGAGGGGATCTGTCGCAAACGGTTGCTTGCGGCTGGAGTGGATAATCTGCTCGACGTTGCCATGCACGAGAGCAGTGGCGCGTGGGGATACCTGGTAGTGAAGATCAGGAAGCTGTCCGAACAGGACTTCGACAAAATCATCGGTGCGCTGCGGATGGGAGCCGACGTCGGCAAGATTCTCGTCGTGGTGGACGAGGATATCGATGCCCGCGATCCGGACTCGGTTAACTGGGCGCTGACCTTCCGCATGCAACCGCATCGCGACGCACGTATTGTCGAAGCCGGCATGATGAGCCTCGATCCATCGGTCCTGCCGCCGGAGGACTTTGGCGAGGCGCGGGCGGCTTTGTTGAAGAAAGGCCAATGTAGCGTGCTCTGCATCGACGCCACGCGTCCATGGGCCTATAAACCGACCTCGCTGCCAAAAAAAGAGTTTATGGACGGTGCTCTGGACCTTTGGCGACGGCTGGAATTGCCGCCATTGCAATTGAAAGCACCCTGGCACGGCTACGAACTGGGGTACTGGTCGGACCGAAACCGGGAAGAAGCCGAACTTGCTTTGGAAGGAAAACATTTCGAGGTCGGCGAGCGGGCGAAGAAGGATCGAAAGAAGCTGGATTGAGGCGGCGCCGGAGGATGCAGCCCGGTTACGTGCCCCATCCAGTTTAGATTGCCAAACCTAGCCCGATTGGGTCACGCCTGGCAGCGATCGAGGAGCGAGCCCTCCGGAGCGAGGCAATGGATCGGTGCTTTGAAGCGATCCACAAAACTGGACGTCTGGAGCGAACACCTGGAAACAATGCGAAGGTCGAGCCCATACCAAAAACGGTATTGAGCTTTTCATTTCTGTGCCTGCGCTCCTCCAGGCTCGCACCTCGATCGACACTTTGTCGTAGCTTTGCCGGGGGGCATGAATAATCCGGGTGGTTGGTTTGTTTTTATTCCTACCTGGGAAGCGTTCTAAGCAATTGCATTGCGTCTTGTGCCGCTGAAATGGCGTCCGCATAGCGCTTCTCTTTGAGACTAGCCAAGGCCTCCTCCAGCGTCGCATTTGCACCGTACAATATTGGCGCGTTGGATCTGGGGTGCGACCTCTGTGCCTCGGCTAGTTCCCGCTGCACCACTCGACTGACCGCGACCGCGTCATCTCCGGATGGTCCGTCGGCGATGGAGTCCCATTTGACGATGGTCAGGACCGCGCCGACCAAGAGGATCAAGACCCATACGTTGACAGAGGGAGATACCCTGAGGGGATACCAACGATTTTGCCCCGGTTGCACTGTGAGCTTTCCCATTCCGAGGCGCGACCACAACACTCCTTCCTTATGCCATTGCGTTAGCAGCGAGGCGACCACGGATAAGAGTAAAATCCCAGCGACAACTCCCAGGGAAACACCGATAGGTATTTTATAAAGATCCACTACCAACATTTTGGTTCCCACAAAGCAGAGCACGAAGGAAAGGCCCACTTTCAGATAAGTAAACATTTCCATCACCCCGGCCAGCATGAAATAGAGCGCCCGGAGTCCAAGAATCGCGAAGACGTTGGAGGTGTAAACGATAAAGGGGTCCCGGGTGATTGCGAAGATTGCAGGTATGGAGTCGACGGCAAAGATAACGTCCGTCGTTTCAACGACAACCAGCACCAGCATTAGCAGCGTTGCGTGAATTTTCCCATTCTGTCGAACGAAGAAACGTTGCCCATGGTATTCATGGGTCAGCGGTATGCAGCGTTGGAACAGTCGCACCACCGGATTCTTTTGTGGGTCGAGTTGATGATCCCCCTGCAGTAGCATCCTGATCCCCGTGATGATTAAAAAAGCGCCGAAGACGTAGATCATCCAATGAAAATTCTCCAGCAGGGCGGCGCCGGTGGCGATAAAAATGGCTCTCATGAATAGCGCACCGACAATC
>Ga0105347_1001060_pt1 | contig 12241 bp, 12 predicted proteins | sample EasRivMeERMLT890_FD_89677 | JGI IMG/M metagenome (GOLD analysis project Ga0105347, IMG submission 89677) | Soil microbial communities from meander-bound floodplain in the East River, Colorado, USA - East River MetaG ERMLT890 | ecosystem: Environmental > Terrestrial > Soil > Floodplain | place...
CATGGCCTATGGGGGCGGTGGGGGTATTCTTGGCGTGGAAGTCAGCGCTACCGGACTGAAGATTGTGGCAACCTTCATAGGAAGGGTCATGAACGACTTAGTCGCGGCTCCCGCCATAAAACACCCCCAAGAGCTGCGGGGCAAAACTATCGGCGTGCAAAGTATCGGCGGAACCAACTGGGTCATAGCCAATTTGTGGCTGGAGCATCTAGGAATGGACCCGCGGCGGGATAACATCCAGATTATTCCAGCCGGCGAGCAAGCTGTTCGCGTGTTGGCGATGGAAGTGGGAAAGATCGATGCCTCTGCCCTCGGCACGGCTTATAGCCACTCTCTCAAGAACAAGGGCTTTACGATCCTCGGGGATTCGATGAACATAAAAGTGCCGCTTACCGGATCAGACATCGTGGCAACGAAAAATCTGATTGAAGAGCGGCCCGAGTTGTTAGAGAACATTCTTAAAGCTTTGATCGAAGGCGTGGCCTTTTTTGTGAACCCGCGCAATAAGTCCATCGTGTTAAAAACCATGATGCGTCGTCTCAGGCTTTCAGATCCGGTGGCCGCCGAAGAAGGGTGGGCGCATCTCGCGCGCAGCATCGAATCCAAGCCTTACCCATCGGTGAAGGGTCTGGAGAATCTGCAAAAATTTATGAAAACACAAGATCCTCGCGTCGCTCAGCTGAAGGCCGAGACCATAAACGATCCACGCTTTATCCGGAAGCTCGATGAAAGTGGTTTTCTCGACAAGGTTTTTAAGACATCTGTGTCACAGTGAAGTCTCTTCGTTGCCTATCGCCGCAACGATCCAGCCATGACTGTCAAAGAAAGCTCATCGAGTTTAAGCACCGTCCGGCAAGAGCCGGTTGCCCCGCTCAAGGGAATCAAGGTATTGGACTTTACCCATGTATTAGCCGGGCCGTTTTGCAGCCGTTTGCTGGCTGATTTTGGCGCCGACGTCGTTCGTGTCGAAAGCACGAAACATCCGGATCGCTGGGGCAAGGGCATTAAAAAACCCGGCTTCGAATCACAGCAGGACCGGCAAGCATCCTATCTCAACACCAATCGCAGCAAACGATCGATCTGCATCGATTTGAAAAATACCGCTGGCCGCGACTTGGCGGCACGATTGGCCGTCGTTGCCGATGTGGTGCTGGAGAACTTCAGCGCGGGCGTTATGGAACGGCTCAAGCTCGACTACGACAGTCTGCAGCCGCTAAATCCTCGACTGATCCATACGAGCATGTCCGGTTACGGTCACAGCGGGCCGCGGCGCGACTGGACCAGCATGAACTTCAACCTTCAAGGTTACAGCGGATTGATGATGCTCACCGGCTCCGAGAGCGACCCGCCCATCGGCATTTCCAACTCGTGGAACGACTATGTCGGCGGCCTGCATGCTGGTTTCGCCATAGTGCAGGCTTTGGAGAAGCGCTCGAAAACCGGGGTGGGCTGCAGATTAGATGTCAGCCAGTTCGAATGCAGCGTGGCCACAGTAGGCGCGATGCTGCTTTACAGCGCGGTGAATGGAACGTCGCCTCGTCGTCTCGGCAATCGTTCGCGGAGATTTGCTCCCCAGGGAGTCTACCGTTGCGCCGGGGAGGATCAGTGGTGCGCCATCAGCGTTCAAAACGATGAGCAGTGGCGCGCGCTGCTCACGGGCATGGGCAACCCTAGTTGGGCCGATGAAACCAGATTTGCGACTCCGTTAGGACGAGTGCGTTGTCATGACGAGATCGATGAGCACCTTCGTGAGTGGACGCTGAAACTCACTCATACGGAAGTGGAAACACGACTCCAGCAGGTGGGAGTGCCCGCTGAGCGGATGCGTCGCATCCAGGACGTTATCGATAGTCCGGACGGCTCCGGAGTTTTTAAGACCATGGAAGAGCCGCGAGTCGGAGCGATGTGCATTACCTGGTTGCCCCTTGGCTTTTCATCGGGCCCTTGGCCCGCTCCTCAATCGGCACCGAGCTTGGGCCAGCATAGGGATGAAGTGCTGCGCCGCTGGCTCAATCTTTCCGACCGAGAGATCCAAGAACTGGAAGCTCGACAGGCGCTGGTATGAGCACAACCGCCGAACCATTGATCACGGACGAATTACGCTCCTGGATCGGTAAAACAACACCGGTCAAGCCGTTGGAATCAATCACGGCGTCAACGGTGCGCCGCTATGTGGACGCCACCGGAGACGACAATCAGTTGTGGTTGGACGATGTTTTTGCTCGCTCCGCCGGCTATCGTGGCCGCATTTTGCCGCCGCTCTTGGTCGGGTGGCTGCCCTTCAGCATCAAGCGCCGTGACGACAGCATGGGTTTTGACGCTGCGGACCTGCGCCGTTACCTTCCGCTGCCGGAGGCTTATACCAACGTGCGCAACGCCCGCAATGTGAGTGTTGAATTCGAGTGGCTGCGGGCTGTTTATCTCGGCGAAGAACTCTTCACCCGGAGCTCCATTGCCGATATTGCCGCGCGTGAAGGCAAGCGGGGCTGGGGTATCTATGTAACCCAGGAGAATCGAATTCTCGACAAGCAGCATGAAGTCGTGCTGCGCAGGCATCAAACCATCGTTCTTCTCCCCGAGGCGAAATTTTCCGACGTTACGGAAAAGGGCAAGTAAGCCATGGCGCGCATTCTCGAGCTGACCTCTCTTTCCGGAGCCTATGGAACTCGGCTGTTAGCCGAAGCGGGACACGACGTCCTGCGGTTGGAGTCCCGCGTGGGAGACGAGCTCCGGCGGACCGGTCCGTTCTTGAAAGAAAAGGCCGATCTAGATCACGGTGCTTTTCATCAATTTTTGAACGCGGGTAAGCGCAGCTTGAGCATCGATTTTACCAAAGTTCTTGGCAGAGAAGTCTTTAGCTCGGTTCTTCAAACCGTTGACGTCGTCGTGATCGACAGCCCTTCCCCCCTCGATGATCACCCTGGATTACAGAACGATTCCGATCTCGTGGTGATCAAAGTGGAAGAAGAGAAATCCGAACTCGGCGCATTTGCGCGTTCCGGTCTACTCTCCTTGACCGGCCAGCCGGGTGAAGAACCTCGACTTTTAGGCGGAGGGGTAAGTTTGAGCGCGGCGGGACTGTACGCGGCGATTGCCGCCGTGCTGGGTTTGCTCCAACGCGATCTTACCGGCAGAGGACAAACGGTGACCGTTTCGGCGATTCAGTGTCTCGAGAGCTTCATGGAGCAAGCGATGTTGGAATATACGTTTCTTGGCACCGGCACGGAGAGAAAAGGCAATCGCGGCAGGATCACCGCGCTGTCTGGCGCCCTGAAATGTAAAGACGGCCACTTCGTTATCAGCCAGATCCATGGCCGTGAGAGCTGGCGGCGATTCGTAGACTGGGTGCAGGATCCGGTGTTGAGCGCGGATCCTTCGTTGGCACAGGAAGAAAAACAGGAAAGCGGCCAGGATTTCATACTCGGTCGCGTCGAGGCATGGGCAAGCCGCTTCAATAAAGCAGAGTTGGTAGAGGAAGCTCAAAGGCGTCACATGCCGGCTTCGCCCGTTTCCACGCCCTTGGATCTGGTGCGCGATCCGCAGCTTCTCGCGCGGGGCTTCCTGAGCGAGATGGAGCACCCCGAGCTAGGCGCTGTTGTGTTTCCCCACGGCGCCATCGCCGCCACCCTGGGTCACAAGCTCGCCCCCGCGCCGGCTATCGGTCAACACAACAAAGAGATCCTCCGCGAGTTAGGCTATGCCGAATCAGAGATCGAATTTTTCACTGAATCCGGGATTTTGTGAATCTTGAGCTTATGCAGATTCATTTCGAAGACCTCTCCTGCGGCGACCCTCTGCCCGAACGTGAATATGGTCCCGTGACCGTCACCGATACGGTGCGTTGGGCGGGCCTCCAGGAGAATTGGTCGCAGCTTCATTACGACAGGGATTACGTGCGCCAGCACAATGGGTTGCGGACCTTTATCGCCAGTGGAGCCTACCGGGAGGCGCTTTTGTTCCGCATGTTAACGGACTGGGCCGGGCCGAAAGGACGGCTCGATAAGATCAGCCTGCGCCATACCTATTCAACCTTCGAGGGTGATCGAATTTTCTACAGCGGGAAGATCATCGAGAAGTCTTCGACTGCCGATGACCCCTGGATACGGTGCGAGATTGAAGGGAAAAATCAGCAAGGTAGGCAGATCCTTACCGGCTCCTGTGTTTTAATCGTTCCGGCGAAGAAAGTAACGTGAGCGCGATGCGAAGCCAATTTGCCATTGTTGGGATCGGCGAAACTCCGGTAGGCAAGCTTCCCGACAGGACGGCGCTAAGCCTCAGACTCGAAGCGTCGGTTGCCGCGATGCGGGACGCGGGCATCGACAAACGGGAGATTGACGGCGTTATCACGACTCAAATGCGTAGCCATCCCCAACCCAACTATTCCGCTCTTTTGTCTGAACGACTGGGAATTACACCGAACTATGTGACCGATATCAGCCTCGGGGGCGCGGCGGCGGCGAGCATGGTCGTCAACGCGGCCGCCACCATCGCGTCCGGACTCTGTTCGACGGTTCTATGTGTCAGCGGTGACAGCCGCTCTTCCGCGCGGGCGCGGTCCCAGTCGCGCCGGCGCTTAGTGAGCGACGCGGAAGATCTCAGGAATCTATTTGGCGCGGGCGCAGCGCCGATCCAATACGCCCTGGCCGCCAGACGCCATATGCATGAGTATGGTACCTCATCCAGACAGTTCGGAGCTGTGGCCGTCGCATGTCGACGTCACGCCGGCATGAATCCGACCGCCCAGATGCGTCAGCCGATCACCATTGAAGACCATCAAAATTCGCCGCTGATTGCAGACCCCTTCCGGCTGCTCGATTGTTCGTTGATTTCCGATGGCGCCGCGGCGTTGATCGTTACCCGGGCCGATCGCACGGGCGATTGCCGGCAGCCACCCGTCTATCTTATGGGCACGGGCTATTCCTGCGAGCACAGTGAAATAGCTTCCAGCCGGAGCATGACGACCACTGCGGCTCGCGGCGCTGCGCGGCAGGCCTTTGAAACGGCGGGAGTTGTCCCCTCAGATGTCGATGTTGCAGAGCTTTATGACTGCTTCACAGCCGTGGTCGTGGTAACTCTGGAAGACTATGGATTCTGTCAAAAAGGTGAGGGCGGCTTTTTTGTCGAGGGAGGCCGCATCGAACTCGGCGGAGACCTGCCGGTGAACACTCACGGCGGGCTCCTTTCGCACGCGCACATAGGCGGCATAAGCCATCTAACCGAATCCGTGATTCAATTGCGCCATCAAGCCGGTTTACGACAGGTCAAAGACGCGCGCCTAGCGGTTGCGAGCGGTCAGTGTGGAGAGCTCGGTATCCACGTCACGCTCCTGCTCGGCAATTCGCCCAATTGACAGCGCGCACGCGTCGGAGGGATTCAATTGTCCTCGCTCTTTTTCAACTCTGATGCGAAACCATTTTGGGATGGATGCCGGCGCGAGGTCCTCATGCTCCAATGCTGCTCCGGCTGCCATCTTTATCGTTACCCCCCCAGCCCGATTTGTAATTCTTGCCTGTCACCCGATCATCAATGGGTCCCGGCATCGGGCAAGGGGACATTATTTAGCTTTGTTGTCGTGCATCGAGCTTTGGACCCCTACTGGCAAGGCGAAGTACCGTATGCGGTTGCCGTGGTTGAGCTGGCCGAAGGTCCGCACCTGATCAGTAATTTAGTCGGCATCGACTTTGACCAGATTCAAATCGGCATGGCTCTGAGAGTCGTATTCGAGGCTCTATCAGATGAGATCAAAGTGCCCAGATTCCGCGTACGCCAAACATGACGAAATGTTTCGGCCTGCAAGGATTCTCAATGAAGAAAATCGGTCTGTTCACGCTGATGGTGCTCCTCTTAGGCTCGCGGTTGGGAAACAGCCAGGAAAAAAAACTCGAGCCTTTCGTGGTCGCCTACTCCTCGGTCACTGCTAATCGGGTTCCCCTATGGATTGCCGGCGATACCGGTCTGTTTGAAAAATACGGCTTAGATGTAAAGCTCATCAACATCGCTGCGGGAAACGTTGCGCTCAGCGCCCTCCTGACAGGGGACGTCCATTTGATTACCGCCGCCGGACCACAAGTCGTAGCTGCGGTTCCGCGGGGAGCGCCGCTTATCATTGTATCGACGAACGGCGGATCGCTTTACCAGCTAGTGGCCCGCCCGTCGATCAAAACCGTTCAGGAACTTAGAGGCAAAGTTATCGGCAGCAGCCGCATCGGCGCTGGGACCGATTTCGTGCTGCGCCGTATCCTCGACAAGCTGGGATTGGTGCCCGGTAAAGATGTTTCCTTGATTCCCACCGGACTCAGCGAGTCGGAAAAAAGAATGCTCCTTATGTTGCAGGGAAAACTCGACGCCACGCTGGCGGAACCTGACAAAGTCTTTCAGCTTGTGGAAATGAGCGGAGAGAAGATGAGCGTGTTGGGCAACCTGCGCGACTTCGGTATTCCTGCGCCGGGAAGTGAATTGGTTACGACCCGGCAGTTTTTGAAGGACCATCGCGGCCGCTTAAAAAATTTCCTCATGGCCTACAGCGAAGCCATCGGGTTGGGAAGAAGGAACAAGGAACTGACCTATCAGACTTTCAAGAAGTACCTGCGGATAGGCGAGCCAAAGCTTTTGGACTTTACCTATAAAGTGCAATTTCTTGAGAGTATTCCTGCGAAGCCCTATCCGAGAGAGGACGCAGTTCAAGTCGCCATCGAAGATCTCGCCCCGACCATTCCCAAGCTCAAAGAAATGAAGGTTCCCGATTTCATCGATGTCGGACTTATGAAGGAAATTGACAACGAGGGATTCTTTGCACGCATACAGAAGTGACAAGGCGTCTTAGCAGCCCGATGCATGGCTCCCGGAGACCGGAAAACCCGATCGCTGACCCCCGTAGTCCAGTGAGCTATTTGCGGCCGATTTCCCGCAGCAGCTTTTCCCACTGTTCCATCGCTTTGTCGTATTGCGTTGTCGACATTCCGGCCTCGGGGTACCAGAGCTTGTAGCTCACAGGCTTCAACGGGCTACCGTAGTCCAAGTCGCCAAGAATTTTTGCTCCCTCGGGACTGAGGAGAAAATCCGCCATCAAGACCGCCGCATGCGGATGGGGCGCTTGAGCAATGATCGACACGCCGCCGGTATTGGTCGGCACCACATCCATTGGCGCCCAGTCGACGGGAGCGCCCTTTCCTTTGACCTCCAGGGCGTGGTCGCGGAAAACTGTCAGTGAGAGCGGAACTTCTCCCGAAACCACCAAATCAGCCATCGCTCGCCCGGAAACCGCGTATAGACCGATGTCTTGCGTCTTTAGTTTTTTGACAAACTCTTCCCCTTTTACTTTCAGCATGGCGCCCACGGCTCGTACTCCGGTTTCGTTGGAGACGAAGCCGATTTTCCCTTTAAGTTCAGGCTTCAGAAGATCGCCGTAGTTTTTCGGAACGGCGGCCGCCGGGATGTGGCTCGTGTTGTAACCCACGCCGCTGTAGGTTTCACGATCGACTGTCCAGTAGACGAGTCCACGGCCGGCGCTTTCTTTGGTGCTCGCCGGATACTTGGCAAGAAAAGGTGAAGTATAAGGAACCAGCAGTTTGTTTTCCCGGAGATAGGTCAAGGGGGGCACCGTCGTCTCAAGGACGTCAGCAAGAATCTGCTTGGCTTGCGCCTCGGCGGAGATCCTGGTCATGATGTCCGTGCTGGTGCCGCGATAGGTCTCGATCTTGATACCGGGATATTTCGTCTCGAAACCTTTGGCGAGTTCTTTGTACGAGCTACCGGCGAGGGACGTGTACCAGAGAACTTTGCCTTCAGTTCTCGCTCCCGCCAAAAGACGCTGCTCCCGATCGGCTCCCGTATAGGCCGCCAGTTCCGCGATGGAGACCGGCTTCTTGCTCTGCGCCCAGGCGCCGCCGCCGAATTGCATAAGCGTGAAAACCGCCGCGATGAATAGTCCGGTTGTGCTTAATCTCTTATGCATAAATCTCCTGGTCATTGCTCAATAAGTTTGTGGCTGGATCGGTAAATTCTGAACGCTACGGATTGGCATTCAGCAGCCTGCTAGTTATTGCTGCTATCATAGGTTTTCGAAGCACTCAACATGATTCGGGTCGACTGGCGGTTGGTCGCGGATGGCGGCGAATCATAGTTTCGCCGGGGCGCCATGATTGCCAGCCGTTTCATTTCCACCGCGGGCACGAGATCTTGTTCCATAAGGTCGTAGATCGCGTGCTGATGCTCCCGTCGTCCGTCTCCCGGCGATGGTAAGGATGTTGTGGCCACCACCAACCTCAAAGTCGGCACCATAAAAATAAACTGTCCTCCGTGGCCCCACGCGTAGTAAGTGGCATGGCCGCTCAGTGAATCGATCCACCAGCCGTAGCCGTATTCGCGGTTGCTCCAGCGCGATCGGGTGCGCGGCTTGAGGGACTCTTTGATCCACGTCTCCGACACTATCTGCTTGCCTTTGACTCGACCCCCATTCAGATAAAGCTCGCCGAAAGCAAGCATGCCGCGGGGCGTCCACTGCATCTCGTTACCGCCCAGGTAGATGCCCTGTGGGTCACGCACCCAAGGTGTCATCGGGATGCCCAATGGCTCGGCCAAATAGCGACGCGCGAATTCGAAGGTGCTCATCTTGGTCGCTTTCGTCAGTATCGCCGAGAGCAGGTGGGAGTTCCCGGTGCTATAGATCATCCGTCCGCCGGGTTTGTCGACCAGCGGGCGCGCCAATACATAACGAACCCAGTTGTTGCTCTGCACCCAGCGTCCATAATTTACATTGCTGGTGGACTCGAGACCCGATCGCATGGTGAGCAAGTCTTCGATGGTGATGGTTCTTTTTTTGGCATCGTCGGGGCGCGTCAGATCTTCGGGGAAAAATTTGTCGATGCTTTGGTGAACGCTCTTCAAGTAGCCGCGATCGAAAGCAATACCGACGAGGGCTGAGAGAAGACTCTTGGAAGCGGACTTAAGATTCGCGCTTTGCGCGGCGCGGGCGCCGTTGAAGTAGCGTTCTTCGACCAACTCGCCATCGATGGATATGAGCAAGCTTTGCAGTCGTGGCAGCTCTTTGGCCCGCTCCAGGGCGCGGGCGTGCAGGATGGGGTCGAGCTTGGTTGATTCGGCTCGTACTGGAGCTGCGGTGATTGCCGTTGCAGTCAAGAAAACCGCGAGCACAAGACCGGAAAACGCCAATTGTATTGTCCTGTGTGTCATGATGATTGCAGCGCCGCCTCGTTACGCGAAGATTTCGCCCTAGATTAGAAGACACGCTGAGGTTAACGCCAACGCTGTAGCGTGATTCCCGCCAGGCGCATGAAACAGAGGTCCCTTCGAAAGGATCACGTCATGCCGCGGGCGAAATCTTCCTCCGCATACTAACCAATTTATGAACCAAGATTAAGCCGAGTCGGAGAGAAAAAACCGGAGGTCTAGAGGGAAGGTCGGCTGGAGATTGTTGAAATGTCGTAAATAAGTTCGCAAATCCTGACTCAACATGGAATCCCGAGCCTCAAATCCTGAAGACGGCGTTCTGGACACGCGCCAATTCGAAGTGCAGATCGACGGCGTGATTGATACGAATACCCCGTCACGGTTGCGAAGAAACAACTGCTCTAACGGCGAGATGCCATCCGTGTCCAGGTTGTCCCATTGGCCCACTCAATGCTGTGGCGTCGAACTTCCCCCTGCAGTCCACCTTCCCAGTCGCGCGCTCGAATATTCCCATATCGATCAAATGCGAGTCGACTGGTCTCGCCGCGTTCATTTCTAGCTTCGAGCCCGTCGTGTGTTGCAACGATCCGACAAGGTTTGTCGCGTTCCCCGTCCAGATACCAGGTACCCTCTAACCGCCGCCGGTCGTCTCTATTATCGACCCGCCGCCAGTCCTCTCTTCTCTCATATCTTCTTTCGTCTTGCGCGTAAGCGCTGCGCGGAAGGGTCAGCATCGCGGTCATCAGACCCAGGATGAACCAGGTAAGTAGCCCCAATGTCGAATAGCGTTTCGTCTTCATGTGCGCCTCGTACACTCAAGCATTTGAGTTCTTATTTTTGCCGAGCCAGAGCAATCTGGCTCTGATTTGCCTCTTCGTGATCAGTACTCGTTCTGTCGCTTTAGTCGGTTGAGCTCGTATTGTTGCCGTTCCAGCTCTTGCTGATTTCGCCGGATCTGTTGATCCTGCCGGTAATTTTCATTTTCTTGGCCTTGGAGTTGGTCACCGACAAGCGCCCCGGCACCAAGTCCTAAACCGCCGCCAATCGCGGCACCCACGCCCGGGCGTCCGACGGCAGCGCCAATGAGCCCACCAGCCGCCGCACCACCCAGAGCGCCGATTCCGGCCCCCTTCTCGCGGGTTGTCAGCGATCCTCCGGCACAACCCACAAATAGTAGCGCCCCTGTAAGAAAGAACACGGGAGCACCCACCAACTGGTAATTTGTCTTCATCGTCAATTCCTCCTTAGTCAAACGTCTCTGCCAACCGTTTGGGTGTAAGAGGCAATGGCTGTGCCGGACAATTAAAGGCCTGAAAATCCAGCTATTTGTTGCGAGCTGGAGGTATTGGGGAGAGGGGACAAAAAGTCATAGGTGGGAAGAAATTACGCACGGGTCTCTAAGGCTCCGTCCCTGTCACAAAAACTGATCCAAGAAAGAGCCGATTCATCGACGCACAAGTGCACAAGACTGTACTTCCGAGAGTTGTTTGAATCTGAAATTTCGTGGGCAAGGAATTGACACAACTTCCCAGCGGGTCGAACTGCGAGCGCCTGCACCGGCAACTTGGCGTTATGTTCGCGGGATGGAATTCTCAGGAAATTGTGACATTCAGCGCCTGTCCGCCACAGCGCGAGACCGGTAAATCACGCGGCACCTCGCTATGCGCTCAGCGACCCAGATGAATTGATGGGCGAAGTACGGGTCTCAAGATTTGCGAAAACTCATCGACAATCCCTGCGCTAGTTTCCTAACAGTTTCTTCATCCGTTCAATGACCTCTGGAGGCTGGGCGATCACCTCTTTCGCGAGATTCGCCATTTCCTCCCCGCTGACCGCATCCACCTCCCATCGTCTCTTCTTCAAGTCTTCCAGTAATGCTGGATCTTTTAGCGAAGCGTGATAGGCGTCCCGCAAGATTTTCACCCTGTCGGGCGGAACTCCAGGCGTAGCCACCATGGGCCTGCCGAAAATTGCCGGGGCGAGCAGGACCGTCGCCACACGACGGTTTGTCTCAGGCGTCTTGTACTGGTCCATCAACTCATAAATGGTTGGTACATCGGAAACTCTTGCATCTCGCTTCTTTGCCGTTTGCATAATTGGACGAACAAAGCCGTTCTTGTGCCAGGTCAAAAAGGGCTCGCGCGCAAAATAGGTACTGATCGTCAAGTTACGGCAGTGCAACTCACCGCGCTCGATCCCGAGATCAATCTCACCGCCACCTGGGTAACCGGTGACGATGTTGAATTTGATTCCCATACCTTCGTCCAAGAACTTCGGGATGTAATAGCCGGAAGTGCTCGTTCCCGTAGCGCCGCACTTGGGCAGCACCGCGGCTTTGCGGATATCCTCAATGGATTTGTACGGACTATCCGTCCTCATTATTAAAATAAACTCGGTTTGCTCCGGCGTGCCTATCCAAGTGAACTTCGACCAGTCAAACTGAACTTCTTTGCGCCCTGCAAGTTGATCAAAATACATCGAAGGACCGAATGTCCCCATCGTCAGACCATCGGGTTTCGCAACGGCATAAACATAATTAGCGGCAGTCACGCCGCCTGCTCCGGTCATGTTCTGCACAATGAAATTGGGATTTCCTGGGATGTACTTGCCCATGTGTTGGGCAAAGATCCTGGCCCATAGATCATAGGCATCGCCCGCAAGATTGCCGACGACGATCCTGATGGTTTTTCCTTGATAGAAAGGAGTCTGAGCGTGGAGGTTGGATATCAATGCCAGAAAGAACAACACCGCAAGTGCGAAACTTGTCATATCATTCTCCAGACTTCCTGGAACCCAGGCGTTGGAACCAACACTATCGACCGTATAGGACGTGCGAATCATATTGCCGGCTCACTGAAGGTGTCAAGAGAAATACTGCCCGACCAGCGATTATGAGAGGTCGGGAACTGGGAGAAGCACTAATCTCAAGTTTCGCCTTCAGTCGCGCAGATTATCGCAAGATGGCGGTAAGAAAGATGGTCGAGTCTTCGAAGTTTGACGCGGACAGGTCTTTCGGGATGAGCGGCGAGCGCGCGACTTTTTCACGACGCCG
>Ga0105347_1001066_pt1 | contig 12222 bp, 10 predicted proteins | sample EasRivMeERMLT890_FD_89677 | JGI IMG/M metagenome (GOLD analysis project Ga0105347, IMG submission 89677) | Soil microbial communities from meander-bound floodplain in the East River, Colorado, USA - East River MetaG ERMLT890 | ecosystem: Environmental > Terrestrial > Soil > Floodplain | place...
GGAAGATTGTTTTTGGCGTGTTCTTCCGGTGTAAGAACTGGATTCCGGCCTTCGCCGGAATGACGATTGTCACCGTGAGCATCTTCGTCACCCCGGCGAAAGCCGGGGTCCAGGCTAGCGCGGGGTGTGGGGCCGAGCTTTTCTTCGGGCAATAGCGGCGTGCGTTTGTCGTCGAGCGACAGGCCGTCGGCGGCCACATCGTAGAACCAGACGTAGTCCGTGCCGCCGGAGTTGGTCTTGGTGAAAACCAGAATGGCGGTGGAGACGCCGGCGTAGGGTTTGAACACGCCGCCGGGGAGCGAGATCACAGCGTCGAGTTTTTGATCCTCGACGAGGATTTTCCGTAGCGTTTTGTGCGCGTTCGACGAGCCAAAGAGCACACCGTCAGGCACGATAACGGCGGCGCGTCCACCAGGCTTGAGCAGGCGCAGAAAAAGCGCAAGGAAAAGCAGTTCGGTTTTTTTGGTTTTGACGATCTGTTGGAGGTCCTTGGCGGTATTTTCGTAGTCCAATGAGCCCGCGAACGGTGGATTGGCCAGGACCAACGTGTATTTTTCTTCCTCGCCCGCATGGTCTTGGGCGAGTGAGTCGCGATAGCGGATGTCGGGATTTTCCACGCCGTGCAACAGCATGTTCATGCTGCCAATGCGCAGCATGGTGTTATCGAAGTCGAAGCCGTGGAAAAGACCGTGATGAAAATGCTGAGAAAGTTTCGCGTCGCGAAATATTTCCGGATGGCGCTCGCGGAGATATTCGCCCGTCGCGACGAGAAACCCCGAGGTACCAGAGGCCGGATCACACAAAATATCCGTCGGTTTAGGCGCGACCATCTCGACCATAAGCCGGATGATGTGCCGCGGGGTGCGGAACTGCCCGTTCTGGCCCGCAGTCGCGATCTTCGCGAGCATGTATTCGTAAAGGTCGCCTTTGGTGTCCCGCTCCTCCATCGGCACCTGATCGATCATGTCCACGACTTTCGCCAGTAGGCCCGGCGTCGGAATCGTAAAGCGCGCGTCCTTCATGTGATGCGCGTAAGTGGACTCGTCGCCGCCCAACCTCCGAAGGAACGGAAATAAGTGTTCCCCGACCACTTCGTACATGTCCGCCGGAGCGAAATTTTTGAAACGCGACCAGCGATAGTCGGCATAAGGGCGCGGGGAGCGAGGATGGTCGTCGTCACCCTCGGGAAAGAAGCGCCGTTCAATGGGCGCCTTCAGGCGCGTCGCTTTCAATTCTTCGAGAGTTTGTAGCTCATCAAGGCGTTTGATGAATAGCAGATAAGTGATCTGCTCAATGACCTCAAGAGGATTTGAGATTCCTCCGGACCAGAACGCATTCCAGATTTGATCTATTTGGTTACGGACTTCGCTTGTCAGCATAATTGTTCACTTTGATCGCACAGAAGCCAGCCCTGCTTCGGTGAGCAGCCGGTCGATGTTTTCTCTGGCTTTGTCTTCGGGAGTCGGCATTGGGGTCTTATTGGAAATACGGCCGGACTGCGCCGCACTAACCGGTTGCAGGATCTTAAGTTGGCTAAAATTGCAGGCAGTCTAGCGATTTGGCCGGAGTCTGACAAGAACGATTTTCAGGATTGGGACGTGATGGGGAGAGGGGAACTGCGGTGATCGTGGCCTTACCCTAGTTCAAATTCAAAGTTCAAGGGATCAAGCGGCTCGGAAGCCGCTGTTGCCAGTCGTTCCAGACGCTAGCCGACAGGCGGATGAATCAGGGTTTTTCAGCGACGACTTTGCCGTCTTTCCATATGTAGATCGGTGTGCCGTGCATGCGCGCGGTCTTGCGGGCCACCTTGGCGGCGCGGCGAAGCCCTCTGCCCACTGCGGCGGAGAATTCTCTAGTCTCTTTCTTTACCTTAACCTTAGTTCTCTTCATGGCCCTTGTTCCAACAACTGGGGCGAAGCTCCGGAATTATCATACACACTCCAGGCATCGGCTAAAAGACGGTAGCGCCTCTCGAAGTTAATCCAACTGCGCGTGAAGCGGCGCAACACGTCGCGGCGCGGCACGTCATGGCCGCCTTGCTTAACTCTGGCGGCGATGCGCCGTAGCGCTAGCTGGGGCGACGAGATGCGCAAATACGCGATTTCGATGCGGCGGCCGGCGGCTTGCCATCGCTGTAGCAGCCTCACATAAGTCAGCCCGCTTAAAGTACTTTCGAAGGCAAAATCGTCTTTGAATTTGGCAAGCCGGTTCAGCTCGCGGAGGAACAAGCGGCCCGCCGCCAGGGCCGCCAACTCCGGTCGCAGCGGCGACAGTCCGCTGGCGATCAAATCCGGATTGACAAAACGAACGACGCCCATCTCCTTGGATAGAAACTCACGGGCAAAAGTGGTTTTGCCCGCGCCGTTGGGTCCCGCGATGATGATACAAAGCGGAGATGAACGGCCTGGTTTAGCCATGGTTGCGCGATTCTAATGGTGGCGTGCCGAGGACGCAAGGCGGAAGCGGCGCATCGGTTCAAAGATCTCCCGGCAAAGAACACCGCCCGCCTCTACACAAACGACAAATTAGTGGGTAGAATTCTCCCGATCCCTGATTCATCGCCATGAACCTTTCGAAAACGCGCTTTCTGTTGCTGGGCGTCTCGGTTCTCAGCCTGGGGATTATCCTCGGCACCTTTTTTTGGCTCAAGCTTGCGCCACGGCCGGGATTGATGGGATGGGATGTCAAACCCCTCGAAGGGCTCAACAGTTATGGCCCGGTGCCTGAATTCTCGCTCATTGAGCGGAGCGGCAAGACTACCACTTTGGCCGACCTCCGGGGATCGATTTGGATCGCCGACTTTATCTACACCACCTGCCAGGACACCTGCCCGATGCAAACCACGGAGATGGCGAAGCTTCAGGAAGAATGGAAAGATATGGCGGGCCTCAAACTGGTGTCTTTTTCCGTCGACCCGAAAAAGGATACCCCCCAAGCACTCTCCCAATACGCCGAGCGCTATCGGGCCGACTCGCAGCGCTGGCTATTTCTCACCGGCACCAGGGAGGACCTCGGCCGGATCGTGCAAGAAGGATTCAAGTTGAGCGCGGTGTCAGTGGCCAACGAAAATAGCTCGGAGAGCGTCATCATGCATAGTCCCAGGTTCGTTTTGATCGACAAACAAGCGCGGATTCGCGGTTACTACGACAGTCGCGACCCACAGGCATTGCAGCGCCTCAAAAACGACGTCGCGACTTTGATCAAGGGATGACAGGAGCACTACTCATGGCCAAGCCAGCCAAAAATAAAAAAACAAACCTGAGAGCGGAGAAGCAAGGCTTGCTGCGTGACGGTCCGAACTGGCCGCTATTCATTCTTGCCGTAATCGGCATGGGCTTGACCGCGTATCTCACCTTCACGGCTTTCCAAGGAAAGCTGGTGGCCGGTTGTATCGAAGGCAGCGCCTGTGACGTGGTATTGAATAGCCGCTGGTCGACCCTGCTTGGCATGCCGACTTCCTTCTGGGGTTTTCTCACTTATGCTTTGCTGGCGGCCATCGCCTGGAACAAATACGCCGACAGCCAGTGGAAGTTCGCCTGGTTCATCACGGTTATTGGACTCCTCTATAGCGTCTACCTGACCGGCATCTCCCTTTTCGTCTTGCAAGCCACCTGTCCCTACTGTCTGACTTCCCTCGGGCTGATGTCAGCGATTTTTGTTACTCTGCTTTTGCAAAAGCCCGCCAACCTGCCGCGTTTCTCCTGGGGTCCGTGGCTGGGAAAAAGCGTCGGCACGGCAGTGGTCCTGATTGCCGTACTGCATCTCCACTACGCCGGCTATCTAGGCAAAGCCCCCGGTCCGGAAGATCCCTGGATTCGCGGCCTGGCAGAACATCTCTCCCGCACCGACGCCAAATTCTACGGCGCTTCCTGGTGTCCGCACTGCATCGAGCAGAAAGAGCTTTTCGGCAGCTCGGGCCGCCGCGTTCCTTATATAGAGTGTAGCTCAGGGGGCGCGGGAACAAAACAAACCGCGGTCTGTAACGAAGCCGGGATCAAGAATTACCCCACCTGGGTGATCAACGGCCAGCGCTACACGGGGACCCAGAGTCTCGACGCCTTAGCGCAATACAGCAAGTATAAAAGCGCAGGAGACAAACCATGAAGCGAGGTTTATTTGTCATCATGCTCGGGAGCTTGGCGGCTTTCCTTACCGCCGGCCAGCCGGCGCAAGCCGATCCCTCGAAATACCCTCAGTTCGCCCAGCAATCACCGCCAGCGAATGTTTCCCTGATCTCCATCGATGAGCTTGTGGGGGATATTAAGGCAGGAAAGAAGCCGGTGATCATCGACGTGCGCACCGCGGAAGAATATCGTGAGGCGCATATATTGGGCTCGGTGTCCGCGCCCCTGGCCGAGTTTAGCGCCTATCTGCAAAGCATTCCCAAGGATCGGCTGGTCATCCTGTATTGAGCATGCCCCCATCACCTGGCCAGTTTGGCCTATGGCATGCTCTACGAAAAAGGTTACCGCAATATGAAAGTCCTCGATGAGGGCGTCATCGGCTGGCACCAAAAACGCTATCCGATGGAAGGGACAAAGATCCCGTAGCCGCACAATGCTCTTCCCCGGACTGCGCTGGGGAAAGAGGTTCCACTTCAGCGAACGGCCACAACCGAAACTCGGAATATCTCCCGCAAAGACGCAAAGGCCGCAAAGGTCGGAGAAAAAACGTGAAAATCATTCGGAAGAATATTTTATCTTTCCGCTCCGAACTTGGCGCCTTTGCGCCTTGGCGGGAGGAATATCCGAATCCGAGAACCTTCGACTTCCGAATTATTTAAACGGCATGCTATGAAAAACATGTTGGTCTTAGTTTTTGGATAGCCGCACAAGATGATAGGTAAAGACGCGGTCATTCTCCTTAGCGGTGGAGCCGACTCCGCCACCGCCGCGGCGATCGCCAAGCAGCAAGGCTTCCGACTTCACACCCTCAGTTTTCAGTACGGCCAGCGCCACGTGCGGGAGCTCGAGGCCGCTAAGCAAGTGGCGGCTTTCCTCGGCGCCGTGAATCATTTGATCATCGAAATCGATCTACGCGCCATCGGCGGTTCTGCCCTCACCGACCGGATCGAAGTGCCCAAGAACCGAAGCCCGGCAGAAATATCCCACGGCATACCCGTCACCTATGTGCCGGCGCGCAATACGATTTTTTTATCCTTTGCCCTCGCCCTGGCGGAGCGCATCGAAGCCGGCGATATTTTCTTTGGCGCCAATCAGCTCGATTACAGCGGTTATCCCGATTGTCGCGAAGCATACATCCGCGCCTTTGAGAAAATGGCCGACCTGGCGACCAAGGCCGGAGTAGAAGGGAAAAGCCGGATCCAGATTCATGTGCCCTTGATTGCAATGACCAAGGCACAGATCATTAGAAAAGGGGTTGAACTTGGCTTAGACTATGCTTTGACTTGGAGTTGCTATGACCCCGCGTCCGACGGGCGAGCCTGCGGGCTCTGCGACAGTTGCCAGCTCCGTTTGAAAGGCTTCAAGGAAGCCGGGCTCAACGATCCCGTCCTTTATGCCGGTTCTTGAGGGCGAATCACTCGATGCTACCCGCGCCATTTACGCCGCAGTTCTTGAGCCAGCTGGAAACTCTCAGGCTGCGCACGAGAAAAGAGTTCTTGGGCGGCCAGACGGGAACCTACTCCTCCCCCCGGCGGGGCACCAGTCTGGAATTCGCCGACTATCGGCGCTACTCCCCGGGAGACGATCTGCGCTACCTCGATTGGGGCATCTACGCGCGCAGCGACCGGCTCTATGTCAAACTGTTTCGCGAAGAGGTCGATCTCTTCGCCTATATCTTTGTCGATGCCAGCGCCTCCATGGCCTTCCCATCCCCTAAAGAAAAATTTCTGCCGGCGAGCCATATTGCCGCAGCCCTGTCCTACGTCGTCCTGGCAAATCACGATCATGTCAAACTTCATCTGCTGGGCAGCTCATTGACCCAGGCCGCTTCACCGTTTTATCGCGGGCGGCGCCGCATCACAGACTGCATCCAATTCATGGCGTCGATCAGTCCGGCGGGCCCCTTGGAGCTGGCCCCGGTACTGGCGGAACATCTAAAAACACTGCGCCGGCCGGGGAAAGCCATACTCATTTCCGACTTTTTGATGCCCGCGCCGTCCTACCAACAAGGACTCAATCTATTGCGCGGCTTCAACCTCGACATCGCGGTGATCCAAGTATTGACCCGCCAGGAAGTCGATCCGCCTTTTTCTAATGGCGGTCTGAATATCGTCGACAGTGAAACCCACGCCGAAGTCAGATTCCAATGGGATGCCGGCGCGCGGCAGGAGTACCAAACGAGATTGGCGCAGCACAATTCGCAAATCCGTAGCTTCTGTCACCAAAGCGGCATCCATTATTCAATCTACATTACCGACCTCGAGCTGGACGATTTTGTTTTTGCGACCTTACCGGCCATCGGTCTTTTCAAATAGCCTATGGAGTTTCTCAACCCCACCGCCCTCTACGGGCTTTTGGCATTGCCGCTGCTGCTGATTCCCTATCTGGTTCGACGGAAACCGCGGCGCGTTATCTTTTCAAGCCTGTTGCTCTTCACAGAGCCGGCTCTGCGCGCCGGGGGCAAGCCCATGGGCCGGCCGCATTTACCGCCGATTTTTTTTCTCCAGCTTTTGTTGCTGGCGGTGTTGATCCTCGCATTAGGGGAACCGGTTTTCTCCGTCCGAACGTCGCATATTGCAGTGGTGCTGGACAATTCGGCAAGCATGCAGGCCCTTGAGGACCAACAGACACGCTTCGCGCTGGCACGGGAAAAAGCCCTCGGGCTGTTCGCCGACCTTGGCGCCACCGGCAAGGTGGATCTTTACCTCACCGTGCCGCGGTTGGAAAAAGTGCGCGGTACCAATCTTGGGCCGGCTGAAGCCGCCGGCATCCTCGGCGCCTTGGAGCCCGCCGATTTGCCCGATGCGCCCATCGACTACCAGAGCATCCTGGGCCAGCTGGCAAAGGAACAGAAATACGACCGGGTCTTTCTTATCAGCGACCATCCCGCTTCAGGCCAGGGAGATATCCTGCGGGTTGTCACCGTGGGACAACCCAGAGAGAACTTCGCCATCAGCTCCTTTAACATTGCTCACTCCTCCTTAGTTGGCTCCGGCCTGGAAGCGACCATCGAGGTAGCCAACTTCTCGACCAAAGATGCGCGGATAAGGGTCGCGCTTCGAGGCAGCGGCGGGGTGATTGCCAACCGTGAATTGTCCGTCGCCGCCGGCAAGACCGCACGGGCGACTTTCACGGGATTTCCGGCGCACCCGTACTATCAGGCTGAGATCGACCTGCGCGATCCTTTGCCACTCGATAACCGCCGTTTTGCCGTACCCCCAGCCGCGCAAAATTTCCGCATCCTTGGGATCTCCCCCAGGCCCCAGGCGTTGACTAGCCTGCGGGCAATTACCGGCGTGACTTTGGACCTGATCACTCCTCAAGAATACGAAAAGACCGAGCGCAGTGGCTATGGCCTGGAAATATTTCACTACTCCACACCCCCAGTGGCACCCGCAAATCCGGCGCTTTTTGTCCTTCCCCCCGATAACAACCCCTTGGCCGAATTGGCGCCACCTGTTTCTCGACCGGTCATTTCAAGTTGGCGCGAGCCCCACCCGCTGACCCGCTATGTCAACTTCGCCCTTTTGAGACCGGCTTTTTCGCGTCCGTTGAAGCCGCGAATAGCGGGCGAAACCATCCTCGAAAGCCCTGGGGGGCCCCTCGCCTTTGCGGCGGAACGGGGCGGAGTTCGCCAGCTGGTATTAGGATTCGATATTTTCCCCTACCTCGGGCGTGAGAATCTCCCGGTTTCAGTTTTCACGTTAAATCTCTTGGACTGGTTTTTTCACGGTTCTGGAGTCAAAGGCAGGGCTACCGGGGAGCCCCTCACCTTTGGCAGCGCCGCGCAGCAGGGAAACTTCCTGCTTACTCCGAGAGAGGATAAGATAAGGCTGAATCCAGGCTCTAATAGCTTTCCCAGCACCTATTTCCAAGGCATTTATCAACTTCATCGGGGCACTCAGAGAGAGCTTTTTGCCGTCAACTTTAATAGCCAAAGCGAATCTGATCTGCGGCAACCAACCCCCATCGAACTCCGGGACCTGAGCCGCGGTGGCAATCAAGTGTCGGGGCTATTTTCTATCTGGCCCTATCTGTTATTGCTCTCAATGTTGCTCTTCCTCCTCGAGTGGTTCGTCAATCCACGCCGGCTTTCGCACCGCCTGCCGGCCGGGGTCACGCGCGGAGCCTGATGCAAGAACTGCTTTCAGATATCGAATTTGCCAAGCCGCTTTTTCTCTGGCTGCTGCTCGGGTTGCCTCTCCTCTGGTTGCGCGTCAGCGAGCAAAGGCTGCTGGTCCTCTTGGCACGAACCATTATTCTGGTGCTGCTGATCTGCGGTCTCGCAGACCCACAAAAAGTTATCCAACAAGCGCAGCAAGAAGAGCGGATTTTCGCCTTTGATCTGTCGCAAAGCGTAACCGCCGGCATGCGCCGCTGGATGGCAGCCATGGCGCAGGGCGATCTCGCTCCCACCCAGCGCGACCGCGTCTTCGTCTTTGCTTCGGATACCAAGGAAACCCCGGACTGGCGCGAATGGCTCAATCGCGACGGTGCGCAACCCGAAGCGATCCAGCCGGCCAAGACCAGCTTGGAAAAGTTGTTCAGCACCTTGCTGGCGCTGCCACCCGCGCCTAGAAGCCTGTTTTTATTCACTGACGGCTGGGAAACCCAAGGGAACGTGGAATCCTTGTTGCCCGCAATCGCGGCCTCCGGTCTGAAAATTTTCCCGCTGATTTCGACGGCGCAACCCAAGATCGATAACATAGCCGTCAAGCGGCTGATAATCCCCAATCAAGGAAAAAGCGGCGAAGGCGTGAATCTAAAAGTGGTCCTGGAAAATCAAAGCGCGGGCGAAGTCGAGGGAACCCTGGTATTGACACGCAACAACCAAAATCTCAAGTCAGAGAGCATCAAACTCAAACCGGGAAGCCAGGTCTACACCTATCCGACAACGCTGCCTGACAATCCGGTCACTGCTTATCGCGTCCAGTTTAGCCCACGACTAGTGAGCCTCGATACCAACCCGGCGGACAACCATGCTGTGGCCTGGGTGACGGTCAAAACCAAGGCCAAGGTCTTGCTGCTGAATGGGCAAAGCAGTGACGGCCGTTATTTGGAAGAGATTCTCAAGCGGCAAGGCTTCGAGGTTACCTCCCGTAGTGGTGATAACCCGCCAGCGCCGGCGGGCTACGGCGTGGTCATCCTTAACAACGTCGAACGGAATAGATTCTCGCCCAACTATCTCGCCGCCATCGAGCGCCACGTAGCTCAAGGCAACGGCTTTTTGATGCTTGGGGGTCCTGCCAGCTTCGCCCCTGGCAGCTACAGCCGCACTCCCATCGAGACGATCCTACCGGTGGAGCCCAGAGAACCAAAGCGCGAGGAAAAGAACCGCGCCGTAGTTCTGGTCATCGACAAGTCCGGCAGCATGCGGGAAGAGAACCGTATCCTCTATGCCCAGGAAGCCGCTAAAGCGGTGGCGCGCCAGCTTAAGGATAACGACCTGCTTGGCATCGTGGGATTCGATGTCAGCCCCTTCGTGGTCGTACCGCTGGAACCCGTGGGCAAGCTCCGCGGCATCATCGATGCTCAGATCAACCGTCTAAAACCGGGAGGGCAAACCTATTTTTATCCCGCGCTCATCGAAGCCAAGCGCCAAATCGAACGAGCCAACGCCGCCCGCAAGCACGTCATTCTGTTGAGCGATGGCGAGACCCGGGGCACCCAGGGCGAACTGGTGGATCTCGTAAGCGTTATGAAAAACGAAATGAAGATCACCGTTTCGGCCATCGCCATCGGCGCCGAAGCCGATGTTCGAGTCATGAAACGGATCAGTCAATATGGCGGCGGCTTATTCCATCAGACCATCGATCCCACTTCCCTGCCGCAAATCGTTCTGGCCCAGCTCCAGGAAAGTCCCCCGGAGGAATCCAAGGGCGAAAGAGACTTAACCCCGGTTCAAGAAAGAGGCTCAGAGGCACTTGCGGGTTTTGCTGTGAAATCCTATCCAAGGCTACTTGGTTATATGGAAACTGAGTTGAAGCGGGGGGCGCGCTTGGATCTTATGCTTCCGCGGGAAGACCGGAAAGTGCCCGTACTGGCATCCTGGCGCTACGAAAAGGGAAGATCAGCGGCTTTCACCACTGACTTCGAAGGCCGTTGGACCAAGAACTGGATCCAGTGGACGGCTTTACAAAGCTTTTGGGATCGGGTGCTCGGCTGGCTGCGTCCTAACGAGGAACGCGATTCCATACCCGTTCATGAGGCTCGGGTGGGACTTTCCGGGAACCGGCCCTTACTGGACTTATTTGTCTACGAGGATATCGGCGCCGACAGCCAGCTCCGGTTTGCCGTGAATGGGAAAGCAACCAAGTTAGAAGGTTCGTTGCAAAAGCTCGCAGCCGGCCACTACCAGGCCGCGCTACCTTTGTCTGCTCCGGGCGACTATCGCATAGACCTTACGGAGGAGCGTCGCGGGCGCCGCGTCGCCTATCCGCCCATCGGTTATAGCCTGCCCTACGAGCTCAACGGCGAGTTTCCCCGGCCCGATTATAATCTCGCCCTGTTGAGCACACTCGCCCAGACCAGCGGCGGAGAAATCAACCCGAGGTTTATCGAATCCGCTGAGAAACAAACGGTCACGAATACCTATCGCCCATTGCGTCAGCCCCTGATCATATTGGCGGCGGCCCTTTTCCTGTTTGAAATTGCTCTCAGGAAGCTGTTCTTTGCCGAAGCCTGAGCAACCGATCGAGCACTGCCACCTCCAAATACTCGAAATAAATCCTCTGGTTGGCCAATTTTTCGTTTGACAGGGTCGGCAAAACGGTCTATTCAATGGGGGCGTTCTTGCTATGGGCCTGGTAACTCGACATACCGGCACAGGGGAATTTTTTAAGAAGCGTCAATTCTCAGCTGTCCCCTCTGTTCTTAAAACCCTCGTTTGGCTTTGGGTTATCAGTTTCGCTTTTGCGATGAAACCCACGGCTACCCACGGGGCTAAGCAAAAAACCGTACGTAAAGAGGCCCCCAAAGGCAAAATCGCCGCGCCCGCTCCGCCCATCCGTCGACTCACCAAGCCCCAAAACGAACCCGCCCCGATTGATGGCGCCGAGAAGCGCGAGCATGTCGTTCAACGGACCAAGGCGGGCGATACCTTGCCGGAGCTATTGAGCCGACTGGGACTGTCCAATGCGGAGCTCCAGCTTTGGTCACGGTCGGTTCAAAGAAGCATTGGCGCCCGGGGATTGCTGCCGGCTGGCAAAGAGGTTCATTTCTATTTTACCGGCGCCTCCCCCGGCACCAAGGGTACGAGCCGAGCCGCACAGCTCAAGGCCATGGAAGTTGACTTCTCTGACGCCTCGACTCTGACCTGGGAAAAAGACATTAGGGGGATTCTCTTTCAGAAACGGGAAAAGCCCTATGACGTAGAGGTCAAGATTGCCGCCGCATCGGTGGAGAATTCGCTCTTTGAAGATGGGCAGAAAGCCGGCATCCATCCGACTTTGCTCTCTCAGCTCGCCGACATTTTTACTTGGGACATTGACTTTGAAAAGGAAGTTCGCAAAGGCGACAGCTTCAAAATATTGTACGAAGAGAGAAGCCGAAAAGGACAGAAAACCAAAGCCTCCCTTCGGATCCTGGCGGCCGAACTCATTAGCACCGGTCAGAGACTGACCGCGATCTACTTTGAAAAGCAAAAAGGACAGGGAAACTATTACAACTTGGAGGGCAGGAGCCTGGCGCGTTCCTTCTTACGGTTCCCTTTAGAGTTCAGCAATATCACTTCGAATTTTACTAACGCCCGTTTTCATCCCCTCTTGAAAGTTAATGTGCCCCATACTGGCGTCGACTTCGCCGCCCAACGTGGAACGCCGGTGCGCGCCGTTGGCCACGGCGTAATCAGCCAATCCGGCTGGAACGGCACCTATGGCAAGGCGATCGACATCCAGCACGACTCCACCTATATGACCCGCTATGCCCATCTCGATCGGTTGGCCGATGGTATTCGTGACGGTGTGTCCGTAGCCAAGGGCCAAGTTATCGGCTACGTCGGTTCCACCGGCCTCGCCAGCGGACCGCATCTGCACTACGAGTTCCGGGTCAACGGTGCCGCCCGCGATTCCCGCCGGGTGGACCTCGGTGGGGGCGAACC
>Ga0105347_1001072_pt1 | contig 12202 bp, 5 predicted proteins | sample EasRivMeERMLT890_FD_89677 | JGI IMG/M metagenome (GOLD analysis project Ga0105347, IMG submission 89677) | Soil microbial communities from meander-bound floodplain in the East River, Colorado, USA - East River MetaG ERMLT890 | ecosystem: Environmental > Terrestrial > Soil > Floodplain | place...
CGAGTCGGGCTGGGTGTCCGGCGTGCGCAGGCTGGGAAGCGAGCTGGAGACTCTCTCCACGTTTGGCTGGAATGGAAAGTCCGAAGTGTTGCGCAGCCTGGCCTCGCAAGTGCAGCAGGCGGGACCCTCTGAGATTTCGGTGCTCATCACGGGCGAGTCGGGCACGGGCAAGGAACTGGTGGCGCGTGCACTACACCGGTCCAGCCCGAGGTCCGCGGGACCGTTCGTCGCCGTCAACACCGGAGCGATTCCCGAATCCCTGCTCGAAAGCGAACTCTTCGGCCACGAGCGCGGTGCGTTTACGGGTGCTGCAGGTCAGCGCAAAGGAATCTTCGAATCGGCGAAGGGCGGCACCGTGTTCCTCGACGAAGTGGGCGACATGCCCCTGGCCACGCAGGTGAAGCTCCTGCGCGTGCTCGAGGCGCGCACCTTCCGACGGCTTGGATCGACGGCCGAACTCGAGACGGACGTGCGTGTGATCTCGGCGACGCATCGTGACCTCTCGCAGCTCGAGTCGGCCGGCACGTTCCGTCGCGACCTGTTTTACAGGTTGTCGGCCGTGACTCTGCGCGTGGCGGCGCTGCGCGACCGCCCATCGGATGTGTTGCCGCTCCTCACCTCGTTCTGGGAACACCTGCCCGGCGCCCTGAAGCCGCCGGCCGAAATGACGCCCGGCGCCGTGCGCAGGCTGCGCGCGTACGCCTGGCCGGGCAACGTGCGCGAACTGCGAAACTTCGCGGAGGCCTCTGCCGTGGCTGTGTCGGGCCAACCCCTCACCGAAGAGCACGTGCTTCAGTACATTCAGCGGCAGGGCAGTTCCGACCGGCTACTGCCGGTTCCCGTGGGCGTGCGCACAGACGGGAACGAGCGAGAACTTCTGTTTGGCGCCGTCTGGCACCTCGGGAAACAGATTCAGGAGTTGCGAACGCTCGTGGAGGAACGGCTGCCGGCCCGGAACGGAGAGTCCGCCGCCCTCAGACCGCCGGCCGCGTCCATTGCCGACGCCGAGCGGAGAGCCATCGAATCTGCGCTTCTTGAGACCGGCGGAAACCGGCGCGAGGCCGCCCGCAGGCTGCGCATCGGCGAGCGCACACTCTACCGCAAGATCAGGGAATACGGCCTGAAATAACAGGTGCCCTGTCGCCTGCCGAAGGTTGATTGTCCTGCCCATGACCGCCATGCGAGCCGCTCCCGAATTCGATCATGGGAAGCCCGGCACGACCGGCGTCCTCCTCGTAAACGTGGGCTCGCCTTCGGCTCCCACCACGGCCGCGCTTCGCACCTACCTCAAAGCGTTTCTGTCCGACCCGCGGGTGATCGAGAATCAGGGGTGGGGCTGGAAGCTTCTTCTGCACGGTGTCATCCTGCGCACGCGGCCGAAGCGTTCGGCGGCGGCGTACCGGCATGTCTGGACGGACGAAGGCTCGCCCCTGCTCCTGGTGTCGAAGCGTCAGGCCGCGGGTCTCGAGGCGGCGCTTGGCCAACGCTTCGGCAACCCCATGCGGGTGGAAGCGGGGATGGGGTATGGCTCGCCTTCGGTGGACTCGGCCCTGGCTCGACTGTGGGAAGCCGGCTGCGATCGGCTTTTGGTGTTTCCGCTCTACCCGCAGTACGCCGCAGCCACGGTGGGCTCTGCGCAGGACGCCGTCGCCGCAAGCCTGAAGCGCACGCGCTGGGTGCGTCCGTTCCGATTCGTCAGCGGCTATCACGATCATCCCGGATACCTGGACGCGCTCTCGGAGAGCATTCGAGAACACTGGTCGCGCGTGGGGAAGAGCGATCGCCTGCTGATCTCATTCCATGGCCTGCCCAAAGTCACGCTGCTCCAGGGCGATCCCTATCATTGCCAATGTCTGGCGACCGCGCGCCTCTTGTGGGACCGCCTTGGCGTGGCCCCAGAGGACAGGCACATCGGATTTCAATCGAGATTCGGTCGTGCCGAGTGGCTGAAGCCGTATGCTGACCAGCTCCTGGTGGAGTGGGCAAAATCCGGCGTGTCGACGGTCGATGTGGTGTGCCCGGGGTTTGCGGCGGACTGTCTGGAGACTCTGGAGGAGATCGGCGATGAGTATTCCGGCTACTTCAAAGCCGCCGGAGGCAAACAGCTCCATTACATTCCTGCGCTCAACGACCGCGCCGCACACATCGGGGCCCTGGCCGACATCGCCGTCTCGCATCTGGGCGACTGGGGCACGCCGCGTGCGGCGTGGGATGCCCGGGCGGAACAAGAGCGCCTGCGGCTGCGCGGCGAGCGCGCGGAAAAAGAGAAACGCCGCGGACTCAACGTCTAAAGAGTCCGCTGCAGCGTAACATCTTTCAGGGAGAAGAGAATCGATGTGCGGCATTCTGGGGTACTGTGCACCCCAATGGGATCCGAGCCTCGCGAAGTTCTTTGGCCTGCAGGGCTTCAACCTGCAGCATCGCGGCCAGGAAAACTTCGGCGCCACCTACTCGAATGGGCGCAAGTTCGGGCACTTCAAGGACAAGGGGATGGTGTCCCAGGTGTTCGACAAGACGCGCCGCGACGAGTTTGTGCGCCGCCAGCCCCTCATCGCCATCGGCCAGACGCGCTATGCCACGGCCGGTGGCACCGACGCCATGTCGGCGCAGCCGCACTGGATGACCCTGCTCGACGGCTTCTACGCCAATGCCTGCAACGGCGACCTGCCCATGCTTCAGCAAGACATTGAAGAGCTTGAGGCCAAAGGCACCGTCATGCTCTCCGGCAACGACGGTGAGGTGATTCTCAAGAAGATCCTGCACGGCGCGCGTGACCACGGCGGTGACCTGATCGAAGGGATCCGCGTGCTCATGGAGACCACGCCCGGCGCTTATTCGGGCTGTCTCATGACGCTGCGAGAACTGTATGTGTATCGCGATCCCTGGGGCTTTCGTCCGCTGTACATCGGCCGCTGGCGCGACGCCACGGTGTTCGCGTCAGAGAGTTGCGCCTTCCACGAACGCGACGCGGAAATCGAACGCGAGGTGCTGCCGGGTGAGGTAATCCGGGTGGACATCGACGGCGGCCGGGAGGAGCGTCGGCTGGTGAACGCGGGGCACCCGCGCCAGAAGTGCATCTTCGAGCCGATCTACTTCGCCCGCCCCGACAGCCGGGTGTACGAGGACAAAAAGGACGTGGGCCTGTTCCGCGACCAGCTCGGCCGCCAGCTGGCGCGCGAGTACCCTTTGAAAGACGTGGCGGTGGTGCCCATCCCCGATTCCGGCCGCTTCGCGGCCATGGGCTACGCCAGCGAGCTGGGCCTGCCCATGCGCGAGCTGTTCATCCGCAACCCTTACATCCCGCGCACTTTCCAGATGGCCGGGCAGTCCAATCGCGAGGACCTGGTGCGGCTGAAGTTCACCGTGATGCTGTCGCTACTGGAGGAGTACCGCCGCTTCGTGATTGTGGATGATTCGCTGGTGCGCTCCACGACCATGCGCATTCTCATCGAAATGTTCCTGCAGGCCGCCCTCGGCGCCGGCCTGAAACGCGAAGACCTCCAGATCCACGTGCGCATTGCCTCGCCGCCCATCGTGGGCTGCTGCTACTACGGAATCGACACGCCGGAGTTAGACGAGCTGGCGGCTTCGCGTCACTCCGTGAAGGAGATCGAGAAGATGATCGGCGCCGATTCGCTCGCGTACCTGTCGTTGCCGGGCCTGGACTCTGTAGCGAAGCAATTCGACGATCCGAAGAACTTCTGCCACGCCTGCTTTACGGGGAACTACCCCACGCCGTATCTCGTCCGCAGCCGCTGACGGAGGCCGAGAACAGATCACTTGATGATGACGAGTTTCCCCACGTCGGTCCCGAACCGGCTTTCGACAGACCAGATGTAAATACCCGTCTTCACCGCCTGGGTATTTCTGGTGATGAGGTCCCAGCGGACCACGGTGGCTTCGGAGTTTGTCGGAGCTTCGGCATGTTGCAACCGCCTCACCAGGTCGCCGTCCAGAGTGTAAATCGACACCACGCAAGTCTCGGGGACATTGTAAAACGTCACCTGCCGGGCTCTCTCACGGTCGGGCTCCAGCCCGCGGCGGTTTTCCCAGGCGTTTTCGTAGTAGCCGTCGGCCTGTCGATAAGGGTTGGGGTAGACGCCGGGTGCCGGTCGTTCGTCGTTCACCACCGCGGCCGAATGGATGGGCCAGAGTTCCGTGGCCCCAGTGTTCACCGAAGATTCCAGGGGCAAGAGGCCGATCTCGGCATCGCCATGGTCGAACGCCGTAAGCGAGAAGAACACGGGTTCAGCTACCGACAGCCCATCCATGACATACTCGTACTCATAGTAGGGCTCAAAGGGCGTCGCGTCTTCCCGGTACATCGTGTCCCCAGGGATCGCATCGGGGTAGAGCTTCCGGATCACTCCCAACACGTCCAGGCCGGCGGCCTGGGCCGCCGCAAGCGCCCGATCATCCGGCGTCTGGTTGGCCTCATAGGGAGAGAAGGTGCGGTACAACGAATCCACACGATCCGGCCGGAGCGAGTCGATCCTTACCTCCAGGAGTGCTCTTTCCAGAAGGGGCACCGAAAAACTATCCGGATGAAACGGAAAGCCGTAGCTGGAATCGGACAGCACATCATACAGGTGCTTCAAGGAGTCCAGGGTGAATGGACGGTCGTTCACTTCCCAGCGCTGTCGCCCGCTGTGCCAGGTGTGACGGGCGTAGTTGAAGACATCACGCTGGGTCAACAGGGCCCAGTCATCGGTGCGACCTGTACGACTCATGTAGATTCGGTAGCCTTCGAAGGTCATCGTCTTGGAAAACAGGCCGAGGCGGGTTTCCGTGGAACGACCATTCCAGCGCATGGTCATCCGTTTGGCGCGCGTCTCGACCCTGGGCTGAGGCGGATTGGGGGGCAGGCCCACCGCGAGATCCTTGACGCCATCTCCCGCGTAGTACACCGTGTCAGAGCCTTTCACCACGTACCGGCCTGAATAGCCGTCATCGTCGGTGTCTCGTCCGGGAGTATCGTACACCCACTTCGCCCACTGGGCATTGCGCAGCAGATCCGAGTAGTCGAGGCCGCTTTTGTAGATGTCCGGATTCATCGGATCCAGGGTGCTGAGATTCGACGGGCTGGTATGGAAGTGCTCTCCGCCGATCACGGCCAGGGCCACGGTGACAAGAGAGTCGGGAGCCAGATTCATCGGACCCACGGACAGCAGGTATTCAATGCCGAACCCATTCGCAATGTCCTTGGCGAACGCCTGATTGGCGGGCGGGGGCAGCCAGTGAGAGGCCGAATGGTCTATGGCCGCTTCCCATTGGGGATAATCGATCTCGAGATTCGACATGACCTGATACTTGGCGACGTCACCCCTGGGGTAACCCAGATCGGCGTTCGGGAACCGCACGGCGCTCTGCAGTCCTACCGGTCCCCATTGGTCCTCGTCCGTCCAATAGTGGGTCCACCAGTTGAACCCCATCTGCGTGTTGGCCTGGGAAACATGCAGCAGGGCACACCCCACGATACTGGTGGCGGAGCGAACATCGAATCCGGAACCGGAAGGATCGCCGTCGTTGTCGGCCACCCAGGCCAGGGAAAAGTCGGAAGTCACCTCAGGCATCTGGGGTGAAGGGGCCGTACGCACCAGGCCCACGAAGTCGTCCCAGCTGTTGTCCTCGGACCTGGAGTTGATCGACCAACCTTCGGTGGACACTCCAAACCAGAGGTCTCGAATCGTATCCCGGCGGACCGCTCCGGGAGTCCCCACGTTGCGAATCACGAACTCCACGATCACGAAGTTTTCGGTGAACCCCGTGGACCAGGCGAACGATGATTGTGTGATGTCGAGGCCCAGCGGAGCGTGCCTGCGCCCGTCCACCGGATCCGTGTAGTTCTGGTAGTACAGGGTGGTGTCATTGTAACGGACCACGATGTCTTCGTAGGAGATCGCGCTGTCCGATGGCTGCAGGGTGCCGCACCAGCCCCGCGTCAGGTCGGGCAGGGTGGTCTCGACCGTCACGCAGCCCAGGGGGTCGGGGAGTGCCGGGCGGAACTCCGGATAGCCCACACTGCTTGTCCAGTTGATGCCCGTGGACACCAGGGTGTCATCGCCCCGCACGCCGCCGAGCCAGATCTCGCTCATGCCGTAGGTAGACCCCGAATAGATAGGGAACTCAACCCCGTACTGGTTGTCACCGGCGGGCCAGCAGGTCCCCCCGGCCGCCCACCCCAGCACTCCGTAGCCCTGCACAGGCAACCGGATGGTGCCGACGCCATGATCGGAGCCGGTAGCACACTGCCAGGGCCGTTCCGCACCGACCGGGCCGTAGAGTGAGCCGCGCTGGCGTCCATCCCGTCTGATGGACTCCCACTGTGCGAAGGCGGTTCCGGAACATAAGAGAAGCAGGCACACACTGCTTCGCAGAATTGGGGGACACCTCACGCAGGTAACACAGCCTCCTCAAAACGGGGGATCAACAAATCAAGCTAGCGAATCCACCGCAAGGCAGCAAGGGGGCTACCGAATCGGGGCCGGCAGAATCAATGACTCAATGTACGCCGGATAACTCCGAGCGACACTCCGCACCCGAAGTCGAACGCGTGTGCGACTCGAGGGCTACTTTCCCGCCGCTCCCACGATCTGCTGGAACAGCCGATCGGAGGCCTCGTCGTCCATCATCTCGGGGTGCCACTGCACGGCCAGCACGGGTCGCTCGTCGGCCGGCTCCACGGCCTCGATGATGCCGTCGGGCGTAGACCAGGCCACCGCGCGCAACCCATCGGCGATGTCTTTGATCATCTGGTGATGCGAGGTGTTCACGGTGAACTCGTCACCGTTGATCACGCGAGCCAGCCGTGAATCCGGGATCACGCGAATGGCGTGGGTGCGGCCGTACTGGCGACCTTCACGACGGTGTTCTGAAGCGTGTGGGAACTGTGCCAGGTCCTGGTACAACGTGCCGCCCAATGCCACATTCAACGTCTGGAGTCCGCGGCACACAGCAAGAATCGGCCGCTTCTCGTTCCAGAAGGCGCGCACCAGCGGCAACTCGAACTTGTCGCGCTCATCGCTGATGTGCAGAGTGTCGGTCTCGTGGTCCTCGCCGTACTGGCGCGGATCCACGTCCTCGCCGCCCGACAAAACCAGCACGTCGATGCGCTCGAGATAGAGCTCAGGCGACACCTCCTCAGCCACGTTGGGCAGCCACACAGGCAGGCCGCCGGCGCGCGCTACCCGCTCCGCATACGGCGAGAACTGGTAGTCATAGGGATAGACGTTGTGGTGCTTGCGAGCGGAGTCGTACGGCTCGTGTCGGGTGGTGATGCCTACCAGGGGCTTACGCATTTGGCCATTCCTGTGTCGAGTGTTCCTGTTGGATATATCGGCTCCGAAGCGCTCCGGGCGCAAGTCCGCGGCCGCCTAGAATGCATAGCCGATCGACACGTGGATCTGCCCACCGGGCTCCGCATCCACGCGCACCACGCGGCGGCCGTAGTCGAGCCGGATCGGACCGATGGGCGAAATGAACTGCACTCCCAGCCCCGCGCCCATGTTCCATTCGTCCCACTTGAAGTCCTCGGCGGTGGCCCACAGGTTTCCCACGTCGGCGAAGAGGCTCATCCAGAATCGCCCCCACAGAGGCCTTCGCCACTCGATGTTGCCCACCACGGCCAGTTCACCGCCCACGGGCGTGCCGTTTTCATTCCGCGGCCCGATGGAGTTTTCGGCAAAGCCGCGCACCGTATTGGCACCGCCGAGAAAGTACAGTTCCTGCGATGGCACGGACGCCGGGCTGCCTGTGCCCTTCAGGTAACCCACCAGCAGACGGTGGGCGAAGATGTTCCAAGAACTGGCCTTGCGATAGTACCGCGCCCACGAACCCTGCACGCGTATGAAGTCGTTGTCACCGCCCAGGAAACCGCCCGCGTACTCCAAAAGTGAGTTGGACAACGAACCGCGGGTGGGCGCCAGCGGTGCGTCGCGGTGATCCCGGAACAATCCCAGCAACAGAGAGTGCGTCGTGGAGAGACCGCTGTCGGCGCGGAACTTGTCGTCGATGGTGAGGGCGTCGGAGAAGATGTCCACCTTCTCGTACTTGAATCCGAGCCAGGCTCGTGCCTTGCGTGACCATCGCTTCTCAAGCGTGCTGGAGATCTCCCAGCGGCGGATCTCATACTGGCGAATGGGGTCTTCCACGTTGGGCTCGTACGCCACCTCGAGAGTGAGCGGCAGTGGTTGACCCAGTGGCCAGGGCTCGGTGTACGCGGCGGCGAAGCGGTATTTCAATTCCCGGAGCAGCGCGTCATTGTACCCCAGAGCGAAATCCGCCTCCGCGGAGCCCCGGATCTGGCGCCCCGTGCCGAGAAAGTTACGGTCGCCGCCTTCCAGCTGCGTGCCCCAGATCAGGTTGTAGTTGAGGTCCTGCTTCAGCCCGGTCCCGGCATTGATGAAGAGAGGTTTGCGTTCCTGGCAGCGGATCTGAAACGCCGGGACGGTATCGATGGGCGAGGTCGGATCAGCTTCCAGGGCCACGAAATCGAAGAGGCCGGAGGTGTACAGCCGGTCCTCCGAAAGCATGATCTGCCGGCGACTGTAGGTGTCGCCCGGCTTGAATTTCAATTCGCGCGTCACGGCATGGGGGCGCGTCCAGCGCAGTTCAGGGAGACGCACCTCTCCGAAGTGCACCAGGGGACCCGCGCGGCACTCCAGGAGCAGATCGAGCTGGGTCCCGTCGGACGTGGCCAGCGAATCGATGGCGATGTCCGCGTACGGATGGCCCAGGTTGGCGTACGACTCTTTGAGATCGTACTGCACCTGCCTGAGCACAAAGGGATTGAAGGGCTCGCCGGGAACCAGCCTGCGGCGGTGACGGTCGAAATCGATTCCCGCCAGGCTGTCGATGGCGTGGATCTCCACCAGCCGGAGATACGTGCGGGGCCCTTCGTTCACGTACACGTTCACCCTCGCCGTGCTCCGAGTTGTGTCCCGAAACTGATAGTCTATGCGCAGGCGCGCATTGAGGTGACCCTCTGTGGCCAGCCAGTGGAGAAGCGATACGGAGTCGAGCCGGTCGGAGTCGCGGCGCAGCTTGCGCGCAGAGACGAACGGGAGCCAGTCGAGCGAGCTGCTTTTCTTGGAATGCAGGTGCGAACGCACGTCGTCGGCCGAGACGATGGTGTTCCCGCTCACGTCCACCTGCCGGATCACGGGCTTCTTCGCCAGCACACGCCGGCGGTCCTGCAGCACCGAGTCGGGTCGCAACTGCGCCCACGCCTCCGGCCCGACGATCCCACTCCAGGCCACCGCTGCAAGGACAACGAGTAGACAACGATGGGGGCCTATTTGTCGGCCTCCAACTTCAAGTTGAGGTCGAACTCAAACATGTTGTCGAATCCGCGGTGGCCCTGGAGTCGGAGCCAGTTTTTGAGTCGATATTCGAATCCGTACTCTGTGCCCTCGGCCGGATCAATGCTGCTCCCGCCGTACACGTAGATGTCGGGGAGGAGGTAGGTGCCGATCCGCAGCCGTGCGTCGCTCCAGTCGTATCGCCCCGTTTCCGCGGGCCGCACCTCGAACGTCTCCACCCCGAGGGTGCGAGTTCCAAATCGCTCGAGTTCTCCGGTAATGAAGTCGCCGGCCCCCGACTCGGGATTGTCCAGCGGATACAGTGCGCGAAGAAACTCGGTTTGGCCCATGGACGACGGAGGAATGATCTGTGGTTCGGACAGTCGGCCCTGCACCTTCACGGTGACCTCGTGGTAGGTGATGCCGCCGCCCCCCGCCTCCGACGAGTCGCCGAAGGGCAGATTGACATCGGCCTCCAGATCGAGCACGGGGTCCACATCATGCACGTCGTCGAAGATGATTGAGCCGCGAAGGTTGCGAAACTTCCGCCCGAACAGGTAGTATGATCCCCGCAGCGGCTCCAGCCGGCCCAGGTAGTTCCACTGCCCGCGCTCCCGGATCACGCGCAGGTCGCCCGACAGCTCGACATTCACGTCGTCGTTTTTTACCCAGGCCCCGTTGGGCATGCTCACGTCCAGATTGACGTTCCACGACAGGGTGTCGGGAGCCACCTGTTCAGCCACGAGAGCGAGCGAGTCGGTGGCCTCCAGCGGGTCGCCATAGTAGGCCTCGCGCACGCCCAGTCGCCCTCCCACCAGGGGGATGGAGGTGCCGCGCACCCACACGTTCACGTCGAACCGTCCGGTAAAGTCGGCGTACTCATACGACAGGGGAATGTCGGTTCCGCGGGCCGTAAGATCGTACTCCACCTCGGTGAGTCCGTGGAAGATCAGGCGCCCGCCCACCACGATGTCACGGGATTCGTCCTGCACCCTCATGCGCACATCGGTGAGCGTGGCCACGCTGTCTTCCAGATTCAGCTCGAAGCGTGAAGGGCTGAAGTGCTCACGCAACGACCAGACTTTCAGGTCGCCGTCGGTGAGGAGAACGTGGCCCTCGAACTGCGGATCGTCCAGCGTGCCTTCCACCGTGAGGCGCCCCTTCACCGTGCCGCGCAGCGACTCCACTTCGGGTAGCACCATGCCGATGAGGCGCAGTCCCCGCCCTTCGGCGGATAGTGTTGCTGACAAGGGGCCTGTGCGATCGGGCTTCCAGGCCCCGTCGCCTGCCTGGAGGGGCAGCTCTCCGGAGGCCCTGTAGGTGCCGTCGCCTGAGAGCAACACGACACTGTCGAAGCGCAGCGCCTGAGGTGAGAGCTGACCTTCCGCCAAAAGGTCGCCCAGAGCAAAGTGCTTGTACTCCGTCTCCTGCATGCGCAATCGGAAGTCGAGCAGCGGCTGGTCGGATGTGCCTTCCACCCGCAGCTCTGCGAAGAGTTTTCCGTCGAGGGTGGACCCGGGATAGAAAAGATTGAGCCACGGCCCCAGGCGGGCGTCTGCGGCGGCCAGGGTGAGATTCAATCGTCCGCCGTATATGAGCCAGCCGTTCGCCGTGACCGACCCCGAGTCCTGCGAGAACGAAAGATTGTGCACGAAGAGTGTATCCACACCCACGGTGAACTCGGCGGGCCAGGGGAGATGCACGGGCTTCCCCAGAGCGCTGGCGTGAAGACGATCGATGGTCAGGTTGCGCGAGACAGGGTCGAAGCGGGCCGTGGCAAACAGCGAGTCGGCCTGACGGTGGATCGCAATGGTGTCGAATCGCAAGATCTCAGGCGACCAGTCGATGGCGATCTGAGTGCTGTCGAGCTTGAGGCCGCCCACGGAAAGCGGCGCGAGACGGCCGCTCACCCTGCCGGTAGGAGCACGAAATGCCTGAGCCAGCCGGGCGAACACACGCCCCTGGGGCGCCTCCAGAATCTTGTAGCGAAGAGAATCCACGCGCAGGTCGAACGTGAGGGTGGGATCTTTGGTTTGATCTGTGAGCACGAAACGCCCCTGCCCCTGGGCGTGCGCTCCGGGGAAGCCCAGATCCCCCACGAGTCGCTCCAGGTCGTGGGTGCGCACGTCCCCTGAGACGGCGATGCGGTCGACAAACTTCATCGCGCCGCCGAAGTTCAAGTCGAGGTCGAGATAGCGCGCGACAAACCCGGGGTGCAGGTACAGGCTGTCGGTGGTCACGGTCAATGCACCCGTGGCGTCGCTGAATTCGATGCCTGAGAGCATTCCCGAGGCGGATTCGGCCACCACGTCCACGCGCAGATTCGCAGCCGACGTTCCACGACCTGCAACGTCGAAGTAACCGCTCAGGTCTGAGGAGAGGGCTCCGGGCACCAGGTTTCTCAGGTCGAATTCGCCGAGGCGGGCCATCAGGCCGTACGAGATGGGTCGTGTCCCGGCATCGAGCCGCCCTTTCCCCTCCACGGCCGCCCCGAGGGCCCGGCCGAACAGGGTGTCGAAGTGAACCACCTTTTGATCCAGATGAAAGGACACACCCATGGCGTCGAGGCGCCGCGAGAGGATCTCGCCGTGAACCGTCCCGCGACCCTGCAGAATGCCCGATTCATACTGAAGTTCGAACGCCAGCCGCCCGCGGCCCGGCAGATCCGCCCGGATCCAGCGCGACAGGTCGTTCCAACGCACGGGGTCGAGTGTGAGCGTAGCTCGCGCCCACAGGGCCGAGTCGGTGTCGACATGGGCCGTGCCCTCAATGCGAGTGGAGTCGAACACCAGGAGTAGATGATCCGCGAACCACTCGCGGCCGAACCCCACCAGGCGGAGGTCGAGCGTGTCCACCGTGAGTAACTGATCGGTCTCGAGTGTAATGTTCTGTCCGTGCGCCTC